>Ga0302322_100001112_pt1 | contig 21821 bp, 23 predicted proteins | sample Fen_T0_2_FD_203757 | JGI IMG/M metagenome (GOLD analysis project Ga0302322, IMG submission 203757) | Peat permafrost microbial communities from Stordalen Mire near Abisko, Sweden - Fen_T0_2 | ecosystem: Environmental > Terrestrial > Soil > Wetlands > Permafrost | place: Sweden: Abisko...
ACGGCGTCTTCACGAATCTCGGGTGGGGCATCACCGTGGGCGTGATCGTCACCGTGCTCTGCGGAGTCCTCTTCGGGCTGGTCAATGGCCTGATTGTCACGAAGCTCAAGGTCAACAGTTTCATCACGACGCTGGGGACCCTCGGTATCGGCACCGGCCTGGCCTTGGTCATTACCGGAGGAGGCAACGTCGAGGGCATTCCGACGGAGCTTCAGGAGGCTTACGGCGTCAAGACCGTATTCCAGGTTCCCGTGCCCTTCATCGTGAGCCTGGTACTGATCGGCTTCATCTGGTGGCTCGTCAACAAGACCCGCTTCGGCGTGCACTCGCTCGCTATCGGCTCATCGCGTGAGGCGGCGAGACGGGCAGGGATCAAGATCGAGCGCAACGTCCTGGTCATCTTCGTGCTGGTGGGGTTCCTGGCCGGCGTAGCCGCCGTGCTCGATCTTGCGCGGTTCACGTCGACGAATGTCGGCGGACACCAGACCGACGCACTGGCGGCGATCGCGGGCGCCGTGATCGGTGGAACGGCCCTGTTCGGCGGCAAGGCCTCGATCACCGGCGCGTTCCTGGGATCGCTGCTTGCCGTGATCCTCCTCACCGGCCTCGTCATCCTCGGATTCCCGCCCTACTTCCAGTCGATCACGATCGGTGTCGTGCTGATCGCCGCCGTGTTCTCGCGGGCACGGTCCTGGGCCATCAAGAACGAGACATGAGGGGGAGCGGATGAGTAGATGACGCCAACGATCTTCAGACGCCAGCTCACACATCAGGGGGGATCTGCACGCATCCGATAGCACGACAATGGAGGAATGTATGAAGCGGTCAGCGAAGTATCTCGCAGCGGGTCTTACCGTTGCGATGGGCGCGACCCTGGGGATGGGTCCCGCGCAGGCAGCCACGACGCCGAAGCCCACCGTCATCATGGTCGGTGCCGACATCGGCGATCCGTTCTATCAGGCCATGCACTGCGGCATGATTGCCGGCGCCAAGAAGTACAACGTCAACCTCGTATGGACGGGCACCGAGGGCGTTGACTGGCAGCCCGAGCTCACGGCGTTCAACGCGGCCGTGACCCTCAAGCCGAAGGCGATCATCACCGCGCCCTTCAGCCCCACCGCTTTCATCAACCCGATCCAGAAGGCGCAGGCCAAGGGCATTCCCGTCGTGACGGTGGACGGGTCCAACAACAAACTTGTCGAGCTGCAGAACATCCGCACAGGCAACGACAAGGCGGGCTTCGCTGCTGGCGATGCAATGGGCAAGGACTTGGGCGGTCAGGGCAAGGTCGCGGTGATCTCCTTCGCGGCGGATGTTCCGGCACAGGTCGAGCGGGTCAACGGCTTCAAGGCCGGGCTCGCGAAGTACCCGGGTATCCAGCTGGTGGCTGAGGACTATGGCGGCGCCGATTCGGCCAAGGCTGCTCAGAAGACGGCCGCCTTGCTCCAGCGCTACCCGGATCTCAACGGGATCTTCGGAACTGACACCAACGATGCTGCCGGCGTCGCGTCAGCAGTGAAGGCGGCCGGGAAGCAGGGCAAGATCAAGGTGTACGGATATGACACGGGAGCCGCTGCGATCGCTGATCTGAAGGCGGGCGTCTACGACGGGCTCGTCGGCCAGTCTCCGTACAACATTGGCCTCACGTCGGTGCAGACCGTCGCACAGTACCTGTCGGGGGCGAAGAAGAACCCGCCCAAGCAGGTCTTCACGACCGGTGGCCTGGTGACACGTGACAACCTGAATACACCGGCAGGCAAGCAGTTCATCTACACGGGTTGCAAGGAGCTGGGCACCGGCCCATTCTCCGCGTACACCCCGTAGATACTGCGGATCTGTCTCGGGGTCGGGATGCCTGCCATCTCTCTCAGGCAACCCGACCCCGAGGCCGACATCACGCGAGGAGGCGCCCCAGTTCGGCGGCCTCCTTGGACAGTCGCTTCCCGGTCGATGCGAGCACCTTGGCGCTCATTCGCGGAGTCGGCACGGTCACGCTGATGGCGGCAACCGGAACGCCGGCCGGGTCCACGATGGCTGACGCCACGCATCGTGAGCCGACCTCGTTCTCCTCATCATCAACAGCAAAGCCCTGATTCCGGAAGTTCTCGATCTGGTCCATGAGGTCGTCGACCGAGGTGATCGTGTTCGGAGTGAGCACGGGTCGGTCCACCGACTCCAGCAGTCGCCGAGCCTCGTCATTCGGCATGCGGGCCAGGATCGACTTCCCGAGTGCAGTGCAATGCACGTGATCCCTGAAGGCGATCTGGACGGTACTTCGCAGTCTTTGGGCACTCTCGATGGTGTCGAGGTAGACCACGCGGCCGTTGTTGATGACACCGATGTTCACTGTCTCGCCGAGTTGCTCGTTCAGAGCCTGCATGACGGGTCGGGCCAGTTGAAGCAGATCGTTCGATGAGCGGAGGGACCTGGTGATGCCGTACAGAACAGGGCCGATGGAGTACTCACGCTGCTCCTCGTTGCGGGTGACGTACCCGCCGAGTTCCAGGGTCTTGAGGATTCGATACGCGGAAGGCTTGGTGATACCCGTGACGTCGCAGATCCGGACGACCGTGCAGGGACCCTCAGCGGCGAGAAGCGACACGACGGCCATCGCCTTCGTGAGGACGGCGACCTCCTCAGTGCGGCCTTCCTTGGGCATGGTCAGTTCTTCTCCCCGTCGAGGTCGGTGGTCGTCGGTTGCCCGTCCCGTGACTTCAAGGCGACGCACCGCAGACGCGCTGTCCGTTTCCCAACACTTTACTGGCTCAGGTGGGTCATCTGAGCATTTGTGGAATCAGATTTCGCACTACGGATCTACTTCCGACCCGAGCGCCCTCCGCGTGGGACGGCTCGCCCGGCGACCGAGTAGCGAAGGGGTCAGGTCATGACGCTCAGTGATTTCGACCTCACGGGCCGGCGCGCCCTCATCACCGGCGGCGGCGACGGTCTGGGCCGTCAGCTGACCGAGGCCCTGGTCGATGCGGGCGCCTCGGTGATCATCTGCGGGCGACGGACCGAACCGCTGGTTCAGACCGTCGACGAACTCGGGCCAGCCGTCACTGCCTTCCAGGCGGATGTCACGGACCCTGACGACGTCGCCCGGCTTGTGGAGTTCGCTGGGGACATCGACATCCTCGTGAACAACGCCGGCCTCTCGGATCGCGCTCCGTGGCGGGACGTGGAGTCGGACAAGTGGCGCTGGATCATGACGCTGAACGTCGAGTCGCCCTTCTGGCTCATGCAGCAGTTGGTCCCCGGCATGATCGAGAGGGGCTGGGGCCGCGTGATCAACGTTGCTTCCGTCTACGGCCTGGTCGCGGGCGATGCGGGCCGCTACCCGGGCATCGGACTCGACATCGCCTCGTACTTCGCAAGCAAGCATGCGCTCGTCGGCCTGACGAAGTTCATGGCCGCGCAGCTCGGGCCCACCGGTGTCACGGTCAACGCCCTGTGCCCAGGCATGTTCCCCAGTCCTGCGAACACTCAGACGCTGCAACCTGCAGTGATCGATGCGCTGGAGTCCGGCACTCCGGTGGCCCGCCTCGGCACCGAACGTGACCTCCGGTCCGCGATCCTTTTCCTGGCGGCACCCTCCTCGGGCTTCGTCACGGGGCACAGTCTCGTGGTCGATGGCGGTTGGACGATCTGGTGAACAGCTCGGGACCCGCTCGTTCATGCTCACAAGCTTGTCCAGGGAGCTGACGATGGATTTCACCGAATCCGAGCGTCAAGTCGCCAAGGGTGCCCGCTTCGTGGCAGGCGGGGTCAACAGCAACTTCCGGCTGGGCATCCCGCCGACTCCCCTGGTCATCGAGCGTGCTCAAGGCCCGTACCTCTTCGATGTCGATGGGAACCGCATCCTTGACTACTTCCTGGGGATGGGTCCGATGCTTCTCGGGCACAGCCCTGAGCCGGTCGTGGCCGCTGTCGAGGAGCAACTGCGCCGAAGCCTGCTGGTCGGGGGACAGACTCCCGTCGAGTACGAAGCGGCCCGCTTGCTCGTGGAACTGATCCCCTCCGCGGAGACCGTGCGATTCGCGTCCTCGGGCAGCGAGGCTGATCAGGCCGCCCTGCGGCTGGCACGGGCAGCGACCGGCCGCGACACCGTCATCAAGTTCGAGGGCCACTATCACGGATGGTTTGACAACATCCTGTGGAGCGTCGCGCCCGATCTCGTCTCTGCAGGACCCGCATATGCCCCAACGCCCGTGGGTGGGAGTCATGGGCAGCTGGGTCCTGAAGGCATCGTCGTCATGCGCTGGAACGACGCCGAGGCATTGTCCGCGAGACTGGAGCAGGGTGACATCGCTGCTGTCCTCATGGAACCCGTCATGTTCAACAGCTCCGGGATCTTGCCGGCACCCGGCTACCTCGAGGCGGTCCGCGCCGCCTGCGATCGCACCGGGACGCTGCTGATCTTCGACGAGGTCATCACGGGCTTCCGGGTCTCCGCCGGCGGCGCCCAGCAGGAGTTCGGCGTCCTGCCGGACCTGACCGTGCTCGGTAAGGCACTGGCCAATGGCTTCCCGGTCGCCGCCCTCACGGGGCGACGCGAGCTCATGGACATGTTCAACGGTCAGCAGGTCCTGCACGGCGGCACGTACAACAGCCAGTCGGTCGGCATGGCAGCGACACTGGCGTCACTTCAGCAGATAGCCAGTGGGTCCCCATATGAATGCATCGACAAGGTCGGCAGTCGGCTGATGGAGGGGCTTCGCGAAGAGTTCGCGCGCGCTGGGAGAGACGCGACGCTCGTGGGTTACCCAGCGGTCTTCCACGTCCGCTTCGGGGTTCCGGAGGCGCGCGACTACCGCGACGCCGTCGCCGCTGATCGTGCGGGATATGCAGCATTCGCCCGCCGTGTGCTCGACCGAGGCGTGAGAATCCTTCCGAGGGGAACGTGGTTCCTCTCAAGTGCGCACAGTGAAGACGATGTGACAACGACCCTGGCGGCGGTCCGCGCGGCCCTTGCGGATGCCTGATGCACGGCGGTGAGGGGGCTCCATGAAGATCATCGACTACCGGGCGACGGCGGTCACTGTTCCGCTCAAGCGTCCACTTCGGTGGTCGTTCGGAGTCGAGGTGTCGACCACGAGGACGATCGTCGAACTGATCACCGACGAGGGTCTGATCGGTATCGGCGAAACCCGTGGCGGCGACGAGATCGTGAGGGCGCTCGAGCTCCACCGAGACCTGTTCATCGGGCTCGATCCGATCGAGGTCGGGCGTGTGACGAGGAGTTTCGGCGTCTTCCGGATGACCAGTGAGCAGCTGGCTCTTGTCGGGGCGGCGAAGCTCGCGGGCGCGGCGGTCGAGATGGCCTGCTGGGATCTGGTGGGCAAGATCGTCGGGAAGCGTTGCGGCGACCTGTGGGGAGGAATCGAGAAGGAACGCGTGGAGTTCGCGGCCTACGTCTTCTACCGCTACGCGTCCATGACCGATCTGGGTGAGGGGGACACTCCAGAAGACGCGGTCAACCATGCGGAGGAGCTCTTTGACGCATGGGGGTTTCGCGACATCAAGTTCAAGAACGGAGTACTGAACCCCGAGCAGGAACTTGAGAGCATCCGCCTGATGCGCGAGCGGCTCGCGGGTCGGCTGCGCTACTTCCGTCTGGATCCCAACGCGGTCTGGTCAGTGGAGACCAGCATCCGCTTCCTCAACAAGATCGCGGACTATGACGTGGAGTTCTGCGAGGACCCCACGTGGGGCATCGAGGGGATGTCCCTTGTCCGCGAACGGGTCCCGGTGCCTCTGGCCACCAACATGTGCTGCGTCACATTCGAGCAGATACCTCTCGCTGTACGTGCTCGAGCGCTCGATGTCATTCTCGGCGACGTTCACTTCTGGGGTGGCCCGAGTGCTGTGCTGCAACTGGCCAAGGTGTGCGAGACGTTCAACATCGGCCTGAGCATCCACAGTGATCGCGAACTGGGAATCTCCACCGCCGCGTGCGTGCACCTGGCCTCGGCGGAGACGATGGTCAGCCATTCCATCGACACCCACTACCTCGAGCAGGCGGACGACGTGATCACCGAGCCGTTCGTATTCCGTGACGGCTGCCTCGACGTTCCCCGGGGACCCGGGCTGGGCGTCGAACTCGATCAGGACAAACTTCGCTTCTATCACGAGTACCACGAGAAGCATGGCGAGGGAAGCGAGTTCCTCGATGCACTGCAGACTGGCTTCCGCGCGAAATTCCCGAAGTTCTGAGGGACCGTGATGGCGCCACGGCTTCCCCTCGATGGACGGGTCATCCTCGTCACTGGCGCGACTGGAGGAATCGGTCCGGCCATCTGCCGGGGCATCGCCGATGCAGGCGGTCATGTGGCCGTCTGCCATGAGCCGACAACCCAGGGCGTGACCGTGGCGGCTGACGTCGTCGCGAAGATCGAACGCGGAGGCGGTCGCGCTCAGGCGTTCGGTATCGATCTCGCGCGGCCTCAGGACATCGAGGGACTGGTCGCGGACGTGCGCGGCGGCCTCGGCACGCTGGCGGGTGTGGTGTACGGAGCTGCGGTGTCGGTGTCGGCACAGAGGCCTTGGCGCGACAACTCCGCCGAGGACTGGGCCCGCGTGATGGCGGTGAATGTCACGGCCGCGGCGATGTGCGTGGACGCTGCCTATGACGACCTCAAGAGCAGTGGTCTGGGATCTGTGGTGATCCTCTCCTCTGTGACGCCGCTGTTCGGCAGGACGGGCAACCTTCCGTACGTCACATCCAAGGGCGCACTTGTCGCCATGACGCGAGCGATGGCGCGGGAGTGCGGTCCGGACTCGGTTCGGGTGAATGCCATCGCGCCGGGGGCGATCCGCACTCCCGATGAGGAGGTCTACGGAGATCCGGCGGAACTCCAAGCTGCGATGGCCGCTCTTCAGTCGCTCTCCCGCAGGGGGGAGCCGGACGATGTCGCGTCGGCGGCGGTGTTCCTCCTCTCCGACGAGTCGTCGTTCATCACAGGTCAGGTCCTGGTCGTCGACGGTGGCTGGATGATGCCGTGAGCGTGCCGGTGGTCGCCGTGGCCAGCATCATTCAGGAGACCAACACCTTCTCGGCATGGACGAGCAGTCTCGCCGATTTCGAGGTGCAGGGCCTGTGGGTCGGCGCGGACGCGGCGCGCCACTCGGCTGGGTCGAACACCGAGTTCGCGGGAGCGCTGGAGGCTGTCGCGGAGGCAGGTGCTGTCGGACGTCCGCTGGTGAGGGCCTGGGCCATGTCCGGTGGGATCCTCGACGCCCATGCGTTTGCGGCGCTCCAGCGACTGCTCGTCGATGCCCTGACGGCTGAGGGTCCGTTCGACGCCTTGGTCCTGTGCCTGCATGGCGCGCTCGTCGCCGAGAACGAGTCGCACGCCGACCTCGCCTTGATCCGAGCGGCACGCAGCGTCGTGGGAGACGGTGTTCCTGTCGTTGTCACCCTTGACCTGCACGCCAACGTGATCGAGGCGATGGTGCGCGAGGCCGACGCACTGATCGGATTCCATACCTACCCGCATGTCGACCAGGCTGATACTGGGAAGCGGGCCGCGCAGTTGGCCCTGCGCATGGCCGGAGGCAATCCGGAGGCGATCGGCACGGTCGTCGTCAAGCGCCCGATGCTCCTTCCGGCGGAGACGCAGGTCTTCGCGGAGCAGCCCATGCGCGGAATCCGGGAGCGCGCCGACGAACTGACGGGTGGGCCGATCCTCGACGTGTCGATCTTCCCCGTGCAGCCGTGGCTGGACGTTCCCGGGTTGGGGTTCGCCGTGACCGTGACGTCGTCGGGTGATCGCGAGGTGGCGTGCTCGGTCGCGAGTGCTGTCGCTGACGCCGCGTGGACCGCACGCGAGGGCTTCCACGTGGAGCTTGTCGCGCTTGACGATGCGATCGCGGATCTTCGACCGGCGAACGGGAGCGGCCCGCGGCTGCTTGTGCAATCCGCCGACTCGCCGACGGCCGGAGCGACAGGCGATGACGCCTCTGTGATTGCCGCACTCGACCGCGACGGCGGCGTTCTCCAGGCCATCGCCACCGTGGTCGACGCGGCGGCCGTTGCCGCCTGCTGGGATGCGGGCCCTGGCGGTCCGGTCCAGACTCCCCTCGGCGCGGCGCTGGATGCGCGATGGTCCGAGCCCTTCCTGATGCGCGGTCGAGTCCTTCGGGTGGGCGATGACCCGGTCGTTCTTGCGGGCGAGAGCATGACGGGGCAGGCGATCTCGCTCGGTCGCTGGGCGACGATCGACAACGGCAATGGCCTCAGGGTGCTGGTGACCGAGCGTGCGGCACCCACCTTCGATCCGCAGGGCTTCCGTCATGCCGGATTGGAGCCGAGCGAGGCCGACGTGGTGGTCGTTCGCTCGGCGGCCCTGTACCGCGCTGGCTTCGCCGGGTTGTACTCGGACGCAGTCGTCCTGGACCTCCCGGGGGCGAGCACCCCTCGCTTCTCCCATCTCGAGTTCATCCACGCACCACGTCCGCTGTTCCCCATCGATGATGGGGCCTCGTTCACCTGGGACGACGCATGACCGACCTCGAGCCGTACCTGCTTGGCGACAACCGCGTTCCCGTGTACTACGCGGGCGGCGAGCAGATCAACGAGTTCCGGGGCCTGCCTGAACCCGTTCAAGGACCTGAGGACTGGGTCGGATCGCTGGTTCCGCTACCGCCCGCGATTCTCGGACCGGATGCCGACCCGACGACCGGCGTGTCTCGACTCAGCGACGGCCGTTCACTAGCGGACGTGGTCACCGACGATCCGCTGGGCTGGTTGGGTCCCGACCTGGCGGCGGCGTTCGGCGGAAGCAGCGGTCTGCTGGTGAAACTTCTCGACGCGGGTGAGCGCCTGCCTGTGCACTGCCACCCCGATCGCGCCTTCGCCAGACGCAACCTTGGCAGCGTGTTCGGCAAGACCGAGGGCTGGCTTGTGATGCGCGCCAAGCCCGATGCGGCTGTGTGGCTCGGCATGGGCCCGCAGGTCGACGTTGCCGACCTGCGCGCATGGATCGATCGGCAGGACGTCGACTCCATGCTCGCCGCGATGCTTCGTGTCCCGGTGGAGCCCGGCGATGTGCTGTACGTCCCTGCGGGTGTTCCCCACTCGATTGGGCCCGGGGTGATGATCACCGAGTTGCAGGAGCCCACATCCTTCTCGGTCCTGGCGGAGTACGAGGTCTTCGGCGTCGATGCAGCGGCGGCCACTCTCGGACTTGGGTGGGATCTCGCCCTGTCGTGCTTCGACCTCTCCGACTTCTCGAAGGGAATGGAGCGACTTCGCCCCGAGGGACGAGTGCTGGCGCGTTCGCCCCAAGGCCAGGTGACGAGCCTGTTCGGGCTGGAGGCCGAGGCGTTCTTCCGCGCCTACCGCGTTGAGTGCCACGGTCGCGTGGACCTGCCCGAGCCCTCCTTTGCCGTGGTCGTCATCGCGCAGGGAGCGGGCGCACTGCACTGGGCCGAAGGTCATCGGTCGATTCGGGCCGGTCACACTTTGGTGGTTCCCTTCGGCGCCGGACCGATCTCGTTCTCGGGGGACGTCACGGCATGCGCCTGCCTTCCACCGGCGGTCTCGTGAGCGGACTGGTCACGTCGCTACTCCCCGCCCGAGAGGTGGGTCGAGTTGCCTGCGAATGCGAACTCGGCGAGAGCCCTGTGTGGATGACGACCGGCATCGACTCGAGGGCCCTGCTCTGGGTGGACGTTCCCCGTGGAACGCTCCACCTGGGCTTCGGCGAGAAGCATCGAGCGCAGCAAGTCGTATCCGGCGCGCTCGCCGCAGTTGCAGAGCTCACGGCGGGAAGGATTCTCGCCGCCGGCGACCGTCACGTGTATGTCCTGGCGAGTGCCGACGCCGGCGACGCGGCCGGGGTCGCCGAGATCCCGGAGGTGCCCGCCGGCGTGACCTTCAACGACGCCAAGCCCGGGCCTGATGGACGAGTCTGGCTGGCCACGGTGTCGCGTGCTACTGCAGGAGGTGGAGCCCTCTGGACGTATGCGATCGGGGAGGGCCTCGTGCTCCGGCGGTCCGGGATCAGCCATGGCAACGGGCTGGGATGGAACGCTGATGGCACGCGCATGCACTTCGTGGACAGTGGAGCTCGCACCCTCACCAGCACCCGGTTTGACTCGGCCTCGGCGACGATCGGCACCGTCGAGTTCGAACTCACCCTTCCGAGCGAGGTCGGTATCCCAGACGGGCTGGCGGTGGATGCGGAGGACTGCATCTGGCTCGCCGTCTGGGGCGGCTACTGCCTCTTGAGGATCTCCCCTTCGGGCTCGATCCTTGGCCGAGTGCCGATACCTACGCGCAACGTGACGTCTTGCGCCTTCATGGGCCCGGGCCTGCAGACCCTTGCGGTGACGACCGCAGCGGACGATGTCGATCCCTCCGCCCCGGGGGGAGACCTCTATCTCGTGGATGTCGGCGTTGCTGGCGCACCGGTGGGGGTTGGCGAATCGAACGTCGGAACTCTCGCCCTCGGCGACCTGTCGAATTCCGCACATGCAACGGCGAAGGAGTAGGGAATGCGCGCAGTCGTGATTACCGAGCCTGACGTACTCGAGGTCGTGAAGGTCGACGATCCGACTCCAGAACGCGACGACGTGGTGGTCGCCGTCCGCGGCTGCGGGATCTGCGGTACCGACCTTCATCTTGTGTCCGGTGACCTCGGGCTGGATCGGTTGCCCCTGATCCCCGGGCACGAACCATGGGGCGAGGTGGTCGCTGTCGGCTCGCGGGTGTCGAACGTCAGCATCGGCGACCTGGTGGCAGTAGACCCGTCCCTCCACTGCAGTCAGTGCACGCCGTGTCGACGTGGTCAGGGAAACATGTGCGAGGCGTGGGGAGCCATCGGCGGGACCCGGAGTGGCGCCTGGGCCGATTTCGTCCTGGCGCCTTCGGCCAATGCGCATCGGCTGCCTCGTGACCTGCCGTTGAACGCGGCGCCCCTGATCGAGCCTGTCGCCTGTGCGATTCGCGGTCTGCAGCGGCTCAATCCGGCGCCCGATGAGGCTGCCATCGTGTTCGGGGCCGGAACGATGGGGCTCATTCTGACCCTGATGCTCGAGTCGCGTGGGGTCGGTCCGGTGACCCTTGTTGAGACCAATGCCGACCGTCGGGATCTCGCCCGAAAGCTGACCCGCGCCGAGGTGCTGACGCCAGATGAGGCCGCAGACCTGCGGGCTCCGTGGGTGCTTGAGGCGACAGGCAACCCGCGGGCGTTCGAGGCCGCACTCTCCTGCGTTCAGCGCGCGGGGACCTTCCTCGTGTTCGGAGTCGCGTCACCGCAGGCGACGGCGCAGGTGTCCCCGCACCGCATCTACGCTGACGAGTTGACCATCCTGGGGTCGATGGCCATCCTGCGGACGTTCGGCCCCGCCGTCGACGCCGTTGCGCGCCATGCCGACGTGCTTGCACCGCTCATCACGGACGTGGTGGCCTTGGAGAACATCGAGGCGGGGCTGGAGGCCGTGCGCTCGGGTACCGCGGTCAAGGTCGTGGTCGACCCGACCATCTCGGCGGCCTGAACTTCGAGTTAAGAACGTCACGCGCTTGAGGCGGTGGCGTCATCGGTCTCTTGCGGGGTGAGCATGTAGAAGCACGACAGATTGCGGACCCGGCCGTCGTCGTCCCGAAAGCCGATGTCGCGGCCCGAGATGACCACGTCGTCGCCAACGCACAAGTCCCAGGTGTACATGAACGCACCGTTGTGCTCCTCGGCACGGGAACTCGGCACGATCCGCATCCCCGGGAACTGCTGCTGCAGCTCGCCCATGAGTGCGATCAGCTGCTCGCGCCCCTGCGCGACCGTGGTCGGATCCGTGTAGACGCCCGCATCGGACCATGCCTTGTCCAGGAGGGCGCGGCGCCGCGACTCATCCGTTTCGCCCCAGGCGTCGTTGTACAGGTCAAGTACGGCGTGTATGTCCATGCGATTCCGCCATCCTCCGCATCGGTGTCTAGGCGTCTGTTGGACCCGTGGGCAGGTCGGGCGACCGAACCGGAGCGTGCGGTTCCGGGGCCGAGGCCTGCGAGGCCCGTAAGTAGGTCAGCGTGGCGAGTACCCGTCGGTTCGCCGTCGGCTCACCGGGCAATCCCAGCTTGGTGAACAAGGATGCGATGTTCGCCTCCACGGTCTTCGGGCTGAGGAACAGCTCCTGAGCGATGGCGGAGTTCGTCAAGCCCTGCGCTACGAGTTCCAGGGTCTGCCGCTCGCGGGCGCTGAGTCGTTCGAGCGCCGTTCCCTCGCGGGCGAAGATCACCAGGTCGGCGACGACGTCCGGGTCGATGACGGTGCCCCCATCAAGCATGCGGGCGAGTGCTGATGCGAGATCGGTCCCACCAGCCAGTCGGTCCTTGCGCAGGTATCCCAGTGATCGGGAATCGGCGCGCAGCGCGGAGAGCGCGCACTCCCCTTCCACGGCGACGTTTGTCGACAACAGGAGAATAGGCAAGCCGGGCCGAGCCTCGCGGATGCGCACCGCTGCGAGGATCCCTTCGAACGTATACGTCGGCGGCTGGGCAATGTCGACGATGACCGCGTCCAACCCGCTCGAGCAAGCAGACTGCTCAAGTGAATGAAGGTCTGTGGTGCGTTCGCAGACGTCGATGCCGAGGTCTCTGAGAGCGAGTTCCAGCCCGCGCAGGAACAGTGGCGAGTCATCGCAGATCGCCACCCGGAGGTCACGCAGACGCGGGGTTGAGGCTCGGGTCAGAGTTGACGCCGAGCCGGTCCTGCTGCCGAACGCTGCTACCGCTCGCCTGATCCCCGTTGCCACCTCGAGCGACGGATTCCAGACGGCCCGGCCGGGTGCGCCCGACTCGAGTGGAGTCTGCACGCATCAATGCTGACACCGATCGCGGGACTTCGAGCCCGGATTGTGACTTTAAAGGGTTTTCCCCTATTCCGTGTCGTTCATCGGTGGGAGCACGATGGGGCTTCTCAACGGTTCGAATCGGCCGTGCGGACGGGGAGGGGAATCACGTGGCTACTCAGGACGTACTCGACGCGTACAACGCCGCCTGGGGCGAGACGGACGTCAGCGCTCGGCGCACATTGCTGGAGAAGTCGTGGGCGGACGACGGCATCTACACCGATCCCATGGCCGTGGCGGCCGGACGCGAGGCACTCATCGACTGGATCAGCGCGATGCATGAGCAGTTCCCCGCGTGCGGCATCACGCAGACTGGCGAGGTCGAGGAGCACCACGGGGTCGCGCACTTCACCTGGGACTTCACCGTGGGTGGAGCCCCGGCGATCAGCGGTCGCGACTTTGTCGTGCTGGCACCCGACGGACGGATCCAAAGCATCACGGGGTTCTACCCGCCCCCTTCGGGCTGACGGATCTCGCGACTGCGGTCACCGACGCAAGGTTCCGTTGACAGCACTTGGTCCCCGCGAGCACCCTGGCTCGAAGGGACCAAGAGCGTTCGGGTCGGTCAGCCGCCGAAGGCAGCCAGATGCCGCTGCGAGGCGTTGAGCAGATTCGTGTAGACCTGCGTGACGTCCGGTGCAGTCAGTCCGTTGAGCGCTGCCGTGAGATCGGCAATGTCACGCTTCTCAACGGCGATTCCGACGTCGAGTGCGTCGGCTGCCGACGTGGCCCGGGCGACGAGGTCGTTGTAGAGATTCTGGAACGACGTTGTTCTGAACTCACCGGCGGGCAATCCCGCTGCCGGATCGGTGATGCCGTAGCGCGTGAGCAGGGTCTGGAGCGCGGTCCGGTGCATCGTTTCGGCCATGGAGATCCGGGCGAACTGGTAGTCCGCGGGGTACTGGGCCGCGAGGGCGACGTAGACGTCGTGCGCCAGCTTCTCCTCCTCAGCCAAGGACACCAGGTCGGCCCGCTGGCTGGTGCTCAGAGTGCCCATCGGGGCGAGATTCGCGGCCATGCCGCCACCCATGCCGCCACCCATGCCGCCACCCATGCCGCCACCCATGCCGCGGCCGTATCCCTGGCCGGGAGCACCATCGGCGTTCGCGCCCGGGGTGGTCGGGGCGGTGCCGGTGTAGGGGCAGACGCCGGTCCCGGAAGTGTTGTTGGGACCGTTCTGGGCCAGCGCCGGTGCGGCGGCGAGTGCCAGTGCGGTCAGTCCGGCGGTCACGATGCCGGTTACGGCGAGGCTGCGACGCATGGTGTGCTCCTTGCGCAATGTCCGGAGTGACTCCGGGCTGTTCGGTGGTCTGTCATGACCCACAGTGGCCGCCCGGCGTGGTGGCCGGGTGTGCACGATGTGGAGATTGCGTGGAGATTGGGGACGATGACCTGTTGACGCCGCCGTGGACAGGGTTTGTTCGGCAGGATGGCCATCGTGGCCACGATCTTGGTTGTCGAGGATGAACGTGACATCCGCGAGCTCCTGCGTCGGTATCTGGAGCGCGCGGGCCACGCGGTTCTCACGAGCGCCACCGGTTCGGAGGCTCTCCTCCTCGTGGTGGACGGCGCCCCTGACCTCGTCCTCCTCGACCTGGGCCTGCCGGACATCGATGGTTTCGAGGTCCTGCAGCGTGCGAAGGAGATATCCATTCCCGTGATCGCCCTCACGGCTCGCAGCTCCGTCGAGGATCGCATTCGCGGACTTGAGCGCGGAGCCGATGACTACGTCACTAAGCCCTTCAGCCCGCAGGAAGTCGTCCTGCGCGTAGGTGCCGTGCTCGGGCGGCACAGCGCCGCACGGGCGGAATCACTGGCGACCTTCGGCGGCGGGCGACTGCGCATCGACGACGCCCGCCACGAGGCGCTGATCGACGGCACGGTGCTGGACCTCACCCCGTCTGAGTGGGGAGTGCTCGCTGCGCTCGCAGGAAGTCCGGGACGGGTCTACTCGCGCGCTGAACTGGTCAACCGCGTGCGCGGCTACGAGTTCGCCGGCTACGAGCGCACTATCGACTCGCACGTGAAGAATCTGCGACGCAAGCTGGGGACCGATGGCTCCACCATCGTGGAGACGGTCATGGGCGTGGGCTACCGACTCGGACTCGATCGTGACCAATGACGCGCCATCGGGACTCGGGCCGCTAGGCCGACGCCTGCTGGTGGCCTTCGTGCTGGTGGCGTTGTCCTCGGTCATTGTGCTCACGCTGGCGGCGCTCATAGGAACGGCCAGGGGGCTGACCGCCGGTGAGGATGCCCAACGGCAGACCGCCGCCGATGCCACTGCCGCCGCGGCGGCCCAGGCCTACCGTGTTGCCGGCGGGTGGCAGGGGGCAGACCTGACGCGCGCATTCGACGTGGCCGCCGCGGCGGGCGCCGGACTCGTCGTACGAGACGAGGCGGGAGCGGTCGTGTCGACGCAGGTGGGCATGATGCAGGGCAATGGCATGGCCGGCAATGGCATGGCGGGCAATGGCATGGCCGGAAGCGGCATGCAGGCGACCGCAGGCCAGGCAGCCGGTCGCGGTGGTGTCACCGCGCCGGTCAACGTCAACGGCGCCGATGTCGGCAGTGTCCGTCTGGGCTTCGGGTCGCCGTCCTCATCGAGTGCTCAGACGATCGCGTGGAGCTGGATCATCGTTGCAGCGGCCGTCGCGCTCCTCGTGGCGTTCGCGGTCGCCTGGTATGTGTCGCGCCGCATCTCACGGCCGCTGTTTCGCCTGTCCAATGTGGCTCGATCCTTTGCGGCCGGTGATCATGCAGTGCGGGCGAGTGCCGAGGACGTGGCGGCCCCGGGGGAGTTGGGTGCGCTGGCGCGGGCGTTCGACACCACTGCTGGCGAAGTCGCCCGCTCCGAGCAAGCAAGGCGCCGCATGTCCGCTGATATCGCCCATGAGATCCGGACGCCCCTTGCGGCACTGCAGGCCGGGCTGGAAGAACTGAGTGACGGCCTCGTTCCCGCGGACTCCGCGCGCCTCACGGCACTCCACGAGCAGTCGTTGCGCCTCGGGCGTGTGGTGAACGACCTCGCCGAACTGTCCGCCGCTGAGACAGCAGCGCTCACCCTGCGCCGCAGTCGAGTCGATGTCGGGCTCTTGACGGAGTCCGCGGTGAGCGGGGCGAGACCCGCGCTGGCCGCCGCTGGTATCTCGCTCGAGGCCGACATCGCGACGGGAGTCATCGTCGACGCCGACAGCGACCGGGTGCACCAGGCCGTCGGCAACCTGCTCGCCAATGCGACCCGGTACTGCCGCTCAGGCGACTCGGTGCACGTGTCGGTCGGCTCCGACGACAGGACCGCGGTCATTCGCGTGGCCGACACCGGTCCAGGCATTCCGCCATCCGATCTCCCGCATGTCTTCGACAGGTTGTGGCGCGGTTCCGCCGACTCCGAGGTCGCTGGATCAGGCATCGGGCTGGCCGTCGTGCGCGAACTCGTGACGGCCCACGGCGGCACTGTGGTAGCGGAGTCCGACGGATCCACGGGCAGCGCGTTCACCATCCGGCTGCCGCTGGCTACGAATTAGCCACCGTGTCCTGGCGGACCAGCCAGCGCAGGTACTCGCGATCGCCGAGGAGGTCCAGTCGCTGCCACAGTGCGCTGCTCGGAACCGCCTGGCTCGGATGACACTGAACGGCCTCCTGCTGTCGTAGCCGGTCCACCGGGATGACGAAGTCGATCCCCTCGCGGGGCCGGCCCTGGAACGGACCGTGCAACTGCTCTCGCAGGGCTGCCGCAACATCCTCGGGGAGCGTCCATGCCAGCACGTCCAACCCCAGCAGCGGGGCAGCGAAGACGGCAGCCCGCGTGGCGTACATGTGGTCGGCGTGGCCGGTGATTCCTGTCGTGTCGAACACGAGGAGGCCATCGCAATTCGCCTCGGCGGCCGCTCCGATGACGTGCTCGGCGAGTTCAGTCAGGTCCTCGCCCTGCAGTCGGCCATCGGGGTAGTCGAGCAGGTGCACCGACGTGATGCCGAGCCGTTGCGCGGCGGCGGTGAGCTCGCCTCGGCGGACCGTGGCGAGATCGCCTTCGACGCCGCGGAGCGTGGACGCCTCGCCCTTCGTGAAGCACAGCACATCGACCCGGGCGCCCGAATCGATGAAGGCTGTGATCACCGCTCCGAGGCCGAAGGACTCGTCGTCCGGGTGTGCAACCACGGCGAGTACGGATCCCCATGGGGGCAGGTCAGGCTCTTGGGCACCAGTCACCCGGACATCATCTCGCCTCGATGTATCCCTTTGCCGATCTCGATCGTCTATGCGGTGAACTCCTCCAACCGAAGGGAACACCCTCCATGTCCTCCAACGTCAGCGGCATCGATCGCATCATCCGCGTCGTCATTGCCATCGCAGCGGCCGTCGGCGCTTTCGCCGTGGGCGCCTCGAGTGTCCTCGGCATCATCCTGCTCGTTGTCGCCGCCATCATGCTGGTCACCGCGGCCGTCGGCTTCTGCCCGCTGTACCGCCTCTTCGGACTGAGCACCAAGTCGAAGGTCGCTGCCTGACGCGAACGGTGTCGGGGACCTCCTGACTTGCCGAGGCTATACCCCCAGGGGTATACTTTCGGAGTCGAGAACCCACTCCTCGGAGGTCCCCCGTGTGCAGTCCCGCCGTCTGCGGCCAGTGCCGCAAGGTCACCTACTCCGGCTGCGGCCAGCACGTCGGCCAGGTGATGGCCAACGTGCCTCCCGAGAACCGCTGCACCTGCCGCTGAGGGGCTGGCACGTGCCTGACGTGATGGTCACGACTGCGCAGCACGACGATGTGATGGCCCTCATCGTCCGCGAGCTGCCCGGACTTCGTCGATACGCACGCACCCTGACGTCTGATCCGTCGCGCGCCGAAGACCTCGTGCAGGACACGGTGGTCAGGGCAATCGAGAAGGGCGCCTCGTTCGAGGAGCGATCCTCGATGGCGACGTGGCTGCACCGGATCATGCACAACCTGGCGGTCGACACCGGCCGACGTCGTACCGAGATCGCCAGTGACCTGCTCGAGGACGCGGGCGAGCGTGTGGAGGTGATGTGGAGCGATGACTCCTACACCGTCGACTCGGCCCTTGTTGTCGAGCACGCTGAGACACGCGTGCTCCTCCAGGATGCGCTGCTTCGGATCCCGCTCATCTACCGCTCTGCCGTCGTTCTGCATGACGCCGAGGGACTGGCGATGTCGGCTGTCGCCGAGATCCAAGGGGTCGGCCTCCCGGCCGCGAAGCAGCGACTGCGACGAGGTCGCATGATGCTCGTGACCGAACTCGCAGACGGCGGCCATGACCAGGACCCCGGTGTTCCGATGCGGTGCTGGGATGCCCGCCAGCTTGTTTCCGACTACATGGACGACGATCTCACCGAGCGCCAGCGCGGACTTCTTGAACTCCACCTCGAGGCCTGCCCCACCTGCCCACCCCTGTATGCCGGTCTCGTGGGCGTGCGCGCAGCGATGGGGGTGCGGCGAGATCCCGATGAGGCCGTGCCCCCAGCGCTAGCGGAACGGATCCGCGTTCTCAGCGAGACCTGACCTCAGCGCCGCGAGGCTGGGAAGACCTCAACCCTGACGGCCCTGGCGCTGCGGCCGAGCCAGGGGAAGGGTCCTGGCGAGGACGTAGACCCACAGGATCGTGAGTGCGATGGTGGCGATCAGTCCCAGCACCTCGACCGCGAAGACCTCGGTTGCCGATCCGACGGCGGCGATCGACAGGGTCATCGCGGCGACCGGGAACACGAATCCCCACCACCCCGGGTGCACGGGTACGCCTCCGCTCCGGCGCATGCGGCGCAACTCGAGGGCCGCGAATGCCGCCCACCAGAGGCCAAAGCCGATGCCCATGGCCGCGACGATGATTCCGCCGGTGATCCCGGTGCCGAAACCCGGCACGCCGGCTTCCGATCCCGCCTGGAGCAATCGGACAAGTCCCAGTCCGATAACGCCGGCCGGAGCCAGCGGAATCCACATGGAGGGTGCCATCGCGCCGGGGAGGGGATCACGCACGGCGAGGCGGGCGACAAGGAGGGCCATGATGGCGAGGAAGAGGATCACGCCGATCCCGTAGAACGCGAATCCGATGAGCATGAGGAGCGGCGCGGCCTGCGGGTTCGCGACGATCAATGGAGCGATCGCCAGGGGAACCAGGAGGTTCATGACGGGCGGGATGAGCCAGCCTCCGTTGACGCTCTCTATCCCCTGTGCCGAGGTGAGCGCGGTCGCCGACCACGCCAGTCCCAGCGCGAGCGCGATGGCGCCGCCGAGGACCAGCAGTACGCCGTCGATCCAGAGGCTGGTCGTGGTCGGAAGCATCGACGGTCCGATCCGCCCCCACCCCACCGCGAGCACCAGTAGGCCAGCGGGCAGTGTGGCCAGCATGGGGCCGTGGGCGGGGTTCGCGAGCTCGGCGCGGAGGGCCCGCGGTTCGGCAAGCCTGCGCCAGTAGCGGGGGAGAAGGGCGATAGCCATGACGGACGCCAGGACGAGCATCCCTGCCGCGACCTTGCTCACGGCACCCCAGCCCCAGGTGGCTGCCTCGGCAGCGAGCGCCAATGCCAGGGCGCCCGTCCCCATGACCGCCCCGAACCAGGCTGGGTGGGTGTGCGGTGATGGTGCTGTCATGGCTGGTCCCCTGTTCAATGCATACCCCTAGGGGTATGCTACTTCACTATGCACGAGGCATGGGCAACGATCGCCGACTGGTCGCGCCGTAGGTGGCTCATTGCTGCCGCAAGCGGGGTCGGCATCGCCCTCCTCGTCGCGCTTCCCACCGCGGTGATCCCGAACCCGGTCTTTGGCCGGGCGGTCGCTGTGACGTGGTGGTCGTACCCCGTGGTCGTCCTGACCGGTGTCCTGGGTGGACTGCTCGTGGCCACCTACGTGCGCGAACCCGGCCTCGAAGGTGAGATCGACGAGCAGCACGAGCGAGCGTCAACACTCGGCATGGCGGGGGCGATGGTCAGCTTCTTCGCCGTGGGCTGCCCCGTCTGCAACAAGCTCGTCCTGTTGGCCCTCGGGGCCACGGGCGCGGTCACGTGGTTCGCGCCCCTGCAGCCTCTTCTTGCTGTGGCATCCATCGTCCTGATGGCGGTGGCTCTCCGCGTCCGCATTCGCAACGACCGGGTCTGCCGTGTGCCCGCCTGACGCGCAACGACCCGATGCAAGGCCTACCTTGGGAATGAACACTGATACCGGCAGGGGTATGACATGACTCGCACAGTCATCTTGGGGGCCGGCATCGCCGGCCACACCGCGGCGCTCCACCTGCGCCGCATGGTCGGCAAGGAGCACGACGTCGTCGTCGTAGCACCCAACTCGAAGTGGAACTGGATTCCGTCGAACATCTGGGTCGGCGTCGGCCAGATGACGGTCAAGCAGGTCACCTTCCCGCTCGCGCCGATCTACCAGCGCAAGGGAATCGAGTTCCATCAGGCGCTTGCCACGGAGCTGCATGGCGAGGGAAGCGCCGACCTTCCGCGACCGCACGTCACCGTGCGTTACACCGATCCGGCACGCCAGGGACAGACCGGGCAGCTCGAGTACGACTTCCTCATCAACGCGACCGGCCCGAAACTCAACTTCGGTGCCACGCCCGGGCTTGGCCCGGACGGCTACACCTGGTCGGTCTGCACTGCGGGCCACGCGACGGAGACGGCGAAGGCATTCGAGGACGTCATCGCGAGGCTCAAGCAGGGCGAGAACCAGACGCTCCTGATCGGCATGGGCCACGGCACGTGCACGTGCCAGGGCGCGGCCTTCGAGTACACGTTCAACGTCGAGCATGAACTGGTGAAGGAGGGCGTGCGCGACAAGGCAGAGGTCATCTACATCACCAACGAGTCGCAGCTCGGGGACTTCGGGATGGACGGGATGAACTTCGGCCACAAGGGTGACGTCATCCCGAGCCAGATGTTCACCGAGTCGATCTTCCAGGAGCGTGGCGTCAAGGCGATCATGTCCGCTCACGTGGAGAAGGTCGAGCCAGGCGTGGCGTTCTACGAGCAGGTCGACGGGACCAAGGGCCAGCAGTCGTTCGACTTCGCGATGCTGCTGCCGCCGTTCCGCGGCGCGGACCTCAAGGCCTTCGACGCGGCCGGCGAGGACATCACGACCGACGTGTTCGCACCCAGCGGCTTCATGAAGGTCGACGCGGACTACACGCCCAAGCCCTACGAGGAGTGGAAGGCGTCGGACTGGCCGCGCACCTACCAGTCGGTGAAGTACGACAACGCGTGGGCAGCGGGCATCGCCTTCGCGCCGCCGCATCAGATGTCGCGACCGCAGACAAGTCCCAACGGCACCGTGATCGCACCGGCGCCACCGCGCACCGGGATGCCATCGGGTGTGATCGGCCGTGCGGTCGCGCAGACCATCGCCGAACGCATCAAGCACGGCTCGAGCGGCAAGGTGCACACCGCGTCGATGGCTGACATGGGCGCCGCGTGCATCGCGTCAGCCGGCAAGGGCTGGCGCAAGGGCACGGCAGCCGCCATGACCGTCTTCCCGATCATCCCCGACAAGGAGAAGTACGGCGAGGCCGGTCGAGACGTCAAGGAGACCTACGGAGAGATCGGGCTGTCGGCCCACTGGATGAAGGTCATGCTCCACTACCTGTTCATCTACAAGGCCAAGGCCCGCCCGCTTTGGTTCCTCATCCCGGAATAGGCGGTCACCACGATGAGCCATCTCACCTCGTTCCCGAACGCGCCGCTCCCGACGGAGGGAGAGGTGGGCCGGCGCACCAACCTGTTCGTCCAGGCAGGGCGCTTCGCCGTCCTCAACGTCAAGATGATCCTGATGGTGACGAAGGGTCATCACTAGGGATCTAGCAGAACGCGCGATCGCGAAGCCTTGAGGACACGGGTACGCGAGGGGAATGTCATGAGGGAATCGAACGCCTGCACCAACCCGAAGTGCACCTGTTCACCGTGCAACTGCACCGACTGCAAGTGCTCCGACTAACGTCGAGGATCACCTGCTCGGTAACCCAT
>Ga0302322_100001113_pt1 | contig 21817 bp, 19 predicted proteins | sample Fen_T0_2_FD_203757 | JGI IMG/M metagenome (GOLD analysis project Ga0302322, IMG submission 203757) | Peat permafrost microbial communities from Stordalen Mire near Abisko, Sweden - Fen_T0_2 | ecosystem: Environmental > Terrestrial > Soil > Wetlands > Permafrost | place: Sweden: Abisko...
ATGGATTTTCAGTCCATTGCTCTACCGACTGAGCTATGGCACCTTCTTTTCGGACTGCAAATATATATCTCAAATCCGAGTAACCAAATACTTTGCTAAATTATTTTCTATTTGGAATCATTTTAACGATATGGTACCTTTGCATCCTCACTAATAAAAAAAGATGGATCTTCTTATTAACACACTCGACAACGGCATCAGGCTGGTTCATTATCGTATTCCGGGGTTAGTTGCCCATTGCGGACTTATTATCAATACAGGCTCACGCGATGAAACAGTGCCGGAACATGGCATCGCTCACTTCATCGAACATATGCTGTTCAAAGGAACAAAAAAACGAAAAGCATATCACATTCTCAGCCGCCTGGAAGATGTGGGTGGAGAACTCAACGCTTATACCACAAAGGAGGAAACTGCCATCCACGCTTCGTTTCTAAAGGAGGATTATGAAAGAGCCATAGAATTAATCAGCGATATAACCTTTAACTCCATATTTCCTGAAAAAGAGATTGAAAAAGAAAAAGATGTTGTGATTGAAGAGATAAATTCATATCTCGATAATCCTTCAGAACTTATCTTCGACGATTTTGAAGAACTGATTTTCTCAAACCAGCCAATTGGCCGCAATATACTGGGTACACCTGAATCTGTAAAATCATTTTCAAAAGAGAATATATGTGACTTTATTTCAAATAATTACAATACGCGGCAGATGGTATTCTGTTCAGTAGGGAATATCTCTGATGAAAAAATTATAAAGCTTTTTAAAACATATTTTGCAAACATTGTCACGGAAAAAAATGTTACCAGGAATAATAAGATGTGGTTATATAAACCAGCTTCGGTAACAAAAAAAATGGATACGTATCAGAATCATTGTATTATGGGAAACATTGCATATGATCTTAAAGATAAACGCAGGATGGGTATGTTCCTTCTCAATAATATTCTTGGCGGACAAGGACTGAATTCAAGACTAAACTTATCATTGCGCGAAAAAAACGGACTTGCTTATAATGTTGAATCAAGTTATAACCCCTATGACGATACCGGCATCTTCTCAATATATTTTGGTACTGATAGTCAGTATCTTAACAAAAGCATCGCTATAGCAATGTCTGAACTGAAAAAGCTTCGTACTTCAAAACTTGGTACAATCCAGTTAAGCAAAGCAAAAAACCAGATAAAAGGTTATCTGGCAAGAGGATATGAGAATCATGAAAGTCTCATGTTAAGTCTCGGTAAGAGCCTTCTTATTTTCAATAAAATTGACAGCATTGAAGAGCTGTGCAAAAAAATTGACGCTGTAACATCTTCAGAATTACTTGAGACCGCAAACGATATATTTGAACCTTCAAAAATGTCAACTTTAATCTATAAATAATAACAGTGATGCCCCCCTGCCCCCTTAAAGGGGGGTTCGTACTCGAACATAAACATACTACCTTTAAAAACGAGAACGAGTCCCGCTTTGCGGGATTGGGGGGCAAAAACAAAGAGAGGAATATGGGTTGGGGGCAAAAGGGAAAACGAAACTTTCGGTGTTGGGGCAAAAACAAAGATAGAAACAGGGGGGCAATGAAAAACGCGAAACAATGAACAAAAAGCTGGAACAATATATTGAAGAATTTTCTACACCTGCAGATCCTGTTCTTGAAAATCTTTACAGGCAGACTCATATCAGGTTCATAAATCCGAATATGGTTTCAGGTCATCTTCAGGGAAAATTCCTTGAATTCATCTCTCTCATGATAAGGCCTGAGAATATCCTCGAAATCGGAACGTTTACCGGTTACTCTGCAATATGCCTCTCCAAAGGGCTCCGACCAAATGGTAAACTAATTACGATAGAGCTAAATGATGAATTAACATCATTCTCCCGTTCGTTCTTTTGCCAGGCTGCAGCGGATGAAAAAATTACCCAATTAACAGGAAGAGCACAGGATATTATACCCGGACTGGATCTAATGTTTGACCTGGTATTCATTGATGGAGACAAAAGGGAATATATTGAATATTATAAGCTTATTATCGATAAGGTAAGACCAGGTGGATTCATTATTGCTGACAATGTCATGTGGGGAGGGAAAGTCCTGGAAAAAGAATCAACTGATCAACAGGCCATAGGGATTATGAATTTTAATACTATGATCCGGAATCAGACTATAATCGAGGATGTTATTATACCCTTGCGTGACGGATTAATGCTTATTCGTAAGAAGGAGAAATAAGTGGTACAGTTTTTGCGTTAACTGATTAAAAAATAATATGAAAAAAATATTTTTTATTACTCTATTTGTAATAGTTGCTTTTGGCCTTAAAGCACAGACAAACAAAGTTGATCAGCTTCAGGCTCTGGAACAAACACAGCCTGACAATCAAAATATTACAGCAACGGCTACATTAAAGGTATCAAGCCGTTTGTTTGCATCAAAAGATGATCTTACCTCTGTCATTCTTATAATCCCTGCTGACTCTGTAGTTGCAGTTCTGGATTCAGACAGTACATACTTTCATGTTATTTTTCAGGAAAATGAAGGTTATATTTTCAAACGTCAGGCAGTTTTGAATAAGGTACCGGTTAATGCTCAGCAGGCTGTCCAATCACAACCAGAAGTACAGGGAAATGAGCCCGTCCAGGATCAGCAGCAGAGCAGGCTTTCATATCTTGAGAATAAATATGGTTCGAACATGGCAGCCAGGCTCATTTCAGGAAAGATATGGAAAGGAATAAATTCAGATATGGTAAAAGACAGCTGGGGCACACCTGAAAAGATCAACAGGGTTGTAAACGGGAATATTATTAAGGAAGAGTGGATATTTAAAACCACATGGCTCTATTTTGAGAATAACACACTGCTTGAGTGGGGTCCGGTTAAAAAATAATTTTCTTCTCTTTAATATATGTCTCTATATTTTCTCTGCCCCTGTTTGCAGATAAAAAAAAATTCTTATTTTTGCGCGTGCAATTGCGGGAGTAGCTCAGTTGGTAGAGCACGACCTTGCCAAGGTCGGGGTCGCGGGTTCGAGTCCCGTCTCCCGCTCAAACGAGAGGCTGTGAAAACAGCCTCTTTTATTTAATTGCAATCCCTCCTGATTTACACTCAATTATTAATTCAACATAAAGCAAATTGTTTTAACTTTCGCAGGCTTTACAATGTTGAACATACTCTTAATATTATAATTATGAAACAATCTTTATTATTGATCATTTTGTTGATTGCAATTGGTCTTTTTTCATTTAAAACACAGAACAAAGAGACGGGATTATCAATACCATCTGAGAAGTTCACTTTACCTAATGGTTTGACTGTTGTACTGAATGTTGATAAATCTGATCCGATAGCAGCTCTTGCGATATACTATCATGTCGGATCGAGTCGTGAAGTTCCCGGCAAAACCGGATTTGCTCATCTCTTTGAACACATGATGTTCCAGAAGTCGGAGAATGTCGGTGAAGATCAGTTCTTTAAAAATATTCAGAATGCCGGTGGCATATTAAATGGCAGCACAAACCAGGATAGGACCAATTATTTTGAAGTTATCCCGAAAAATGCTCTTGAAATGGCGATATGGATGGAATCAGACAGGATGGGATACCTTACAAATACTGTTACAAAAACTTCTCTGGCAAATCAGCAGAATGTGGTTCAGAATGAAAAACGAGAGAGTGTGGACAATGCGGCTTATGGATTTAATCAGGAAATTATTACAAAAAATCTATTCCCAAAAGGTCATCCGTACAGCTGGACTGTTATTGGAGAGATGGAAGATCTCACCAGTGCTACAGTTGAAGACGTTAAAGCCTTTCATAAGAAATTCTATGCGCCAAATAATGCTACTCTTGTTATCTCCGGAGACATTAACAAGGAAGATGTTAAGGCTCTGGTAATTAAATATTTTGGTGAGATACCTTCCGGTACAAATATTGAAAAGAGAGGCGCCATGCCGGTTTCTCTAAGCTCAACAGCCAGACTTTATCACGAAGATAATTTTGCAAAGGCTCCGCAGCTGACAATGGTATTTCCATCTGTTGAACGATACTCAAAAGATTCATATGCTCTTAATTTTCTTGGCGACTTGTTAGCCGGGACTAAGAAGTCTCCCCTTTACGTTGAATTGGTAAAAGAAAAAAAACTTACTTCCCGAGTTATGGCAAGAAATGGTTCACAGGAGCTGACGGGTAGTTTTAGTATCACGGTTACAGCAAACCCCGGGGTCAAGCTAACCGATGTTGAGAAAGACATATTTGAAGGGTTTGAAAAATTTGAAAAGGAAGGATTCACCAATGAAGATCTCACCAGGATAAAAGCAGGTTATGAAACCCGCTTCTATAACTCTTTTGCAAGTGTCCAGGGTAAGGCATTTCAGTTTGCAGAATATACAATGAACACAGGAGATCCTGAATATTACAAAAAAGATCTTGCAGCTATTCAATCTGTTACAATGGAAGATGTAAAAGCTGTGTTCAATAAATATATCAAGGGCAAGAATTTTGTTGAAACAAGTTTAGTACCAAAGGGTCAGATAAATCTGATTGCTGAAGGATCAAGGAATTCGGGTATTGTTGAGGAAGATGTAACAAAAGCGGCAGAAGTTAAAGCTGATTCAACAAAAGAAGAGCCCATTGTTAAGACACCTGCCAAACTCGACAGGTCAGTCATGCCTAAGATAGGTCCCGATCCTGAAGTAACCATCCCAACACCCTGGAAAGCATCGCTTAGCGACGGAATGAAGATTTGGGGTATTGTTCAAAATGAACTGCCTCTGATTCAATATTCAATAGTTATTGATGGTGGTCATATGCTTGATAAAACTGAAAAAGCGGGAGTTGCTAACCTGGTAGCTGCAATGTTGAATGAGGGAACCAAAAACAAAACTCCCGAACAGCTCGAAGATGCAATAGGTCTGCTTGGCGCTTCGATAAGGGTATCCTCAGGGAACGAAGACATTACTGTGGAAGTAAGTTCTATGTCAAAAAACTTTGAAAAAACACTTGCTCTTGTTCAGGAGATCCTTCTTGAGCCAAGATGGGACTCTGAAGCGTTTGCTCTGGCGAAAAGCCGGATAGTAAATAATCTCAAGCGTAATGCAGCAAGTCCCGATTATCTTGCCTCCAGTACGCTCAATAAACTAATGTTCGGCGATAATATCCTTTCCATAGATGCCACAGGAACAGAGACTTCTGTGAATGCGATTACAATCGATGATCTTAAAGAATATTATGCCAAATATTTCTCGCCATCTATCTCCAGGTTCCTTATCGTGGGTGATATAGATCAAATAAAAGTAAAGTCAGCCCTTGCGGATTTGAATAAGAATTGGAAGCCTAAAGAGGTTGTAATTCCGGCGATTAAAGTTCCTGGGCCCCCTGAAAAAGCTCAGATCTATTTTGTTGATGTACCCGGAGCAAAGCAATCCGTTATCTCAATCGGAGCACCGTCTCTTCCCAGAATAAATCCTGATTTCTACCCTGCTACTATCGCAAATTATAAACTTGGTGGCTCATTCAATGGTATTTTTAATCTGATCCTAAGAGAAGAAAAAGGATTTACATATGGAGCAAGGTCAAATTTCAATGGTGCTAAAAATTATGGAACATTTATCGCCACCTCACGGGTTCGTACAAATTCAACTCTTGAGTCTGTCACAATTTTCAAAACAGAGATGGAGAAATACCGTAAAAATATTCCTCAGGAGTATATCGACTTTACAAAATCTTCTCTGCTGAAGAATAATGCTCTGAGATTTGAAACATTAGGCAATCTGCTTAGTATGCTGAATACTATGACTTCATTTAATCTTCCGGTTGATTTTATAAAGCAGGAAGAAAGTTTCATTAAAGGTCTCACAGTTGAAAAGCAGCTGGAATTGGCAAATAAATATATAGATCCTGCAAAAATGTATTATGTAGTTGTCGGAGACGCAAAAACGCAGCTTGATGACCTTGAGAAGGTTGGATTAGGTAAACCTGTACTTGTAAAATAAAAAGGATCAATAAATTTTTTTAACCTCAAACAGGCACAGAATATATAGTGTAATAAATTTGTAGAGACGCCCAATTTGGGCGTCTCTACTATTTCATGAGGTGTAACACATAGATTTGTCCCGGTTAATTCAGTTCACTGTTTTTATTAAGAATTTTTTATTATAAATTTGCACCACTTAATTCCGCCCGGATGGTGGAATTCCCGCTAAAGCGGGACAGGGTCCGACACGCAGGACTATGTTGATTGATATATTATAAGATGATTCCGCCCGGATGGTGGAATGGTAGACACGCAGGACTTAAAATCCTGTGACCATTACGGTTGTGCGGGTTCAAGTCCCGCTCCGGGTACGGAGAAGCCTCGCAGAAATGCGAGGCTTTTTCATTTTAAAGTAACTACATTTAAAAACAGATGACAGCAAGATCAGACAGATAGCCTCTCTCATCTCAGTATAACATCTCTTTTCAATTTTATATCCTGCGATGAAGCTCCAACCAGAATTTCAAGCTTACAAAGGTCATTGTCCCATGTATGTGTCTTTTCGTTCCAGTACATAAGATCTTTTACCGGAATTAAAAGCTTAATAGTTTTGCTTTCAGATGGAAGAAGCGCGGCCCTTGAAAATGCCTTCAGCTCTTTTTGAGGCCATTCAACTGAAGGATTAACGCGGTGTACATATACCTGCAACACCTCGTCAGCAAATATTTTTCCAGTGTTTTTCAGATTTACCGAAACGGAAATTACTTCATTTGTACCGTACTTTTCTTTATTTGTCTTCAGGTTGCTGTACTCAAAAGTTGTGTAAGTGAGGCCATAGCCAAAAGGATACATTACAGATATGTTTTTTGTGTCGTACCAGCGATATCCTATAAGCGATTCTTCTGAATAAAATGCTGTATTCGGGTCAGATTTTTGAGATTTTTCTCCCTCTTGTACGACTTTTCCTGCCGCGTCAGTTTTTGAAACAAGATTGACAAAGACATCTGAGTTTTTACCTCCCTGCGGGTAATTTTTCAGTGCGTAAGCCGGGGAATCTTCCAGTTTAACAGGCAGTGTGAAAGGCAATCGGCCGCTCGGAGAAATATTGCCAAGAAGAACATCGGCTAAAGCATTTCCTCCCTCCGAACCATTAAACCATGAAATAAGCAGAGCTTTTGAAATTGGGTTTATAATATTAAGATCATTTGGAGCGCCGCTTGTGAGAATAGTTACAATGTTCTTGTTCACTTCCGAAATACTGGTAATTAATTTATCCTGACCAGAAGGTAAAAAGATGTCTTCTCGGTCACTTCCTTCTGTTTCAATTGCCCTGTTATCGCCACCAATAAAAATGACTAAATTAGCTTTAGCTGCCACCTCGATCGCTTCTTTTGTAAGTTTCTGAGCGATTAATTCCTTTTCATGTGCTGCTTTTTCAAGTTCTTCGGGTGTCTTTTTCCTGAACCTGTCAGCAAAACTAAACTGAACCGGTTCATATCCCTGAGCATAAATGATCTGCGCTTTGTCTTTTATGCGATCCTTCAATCCCTCTAAAGGTGTTATTTCGTATAAAGTCTTCACTCCTGCGCCTAACCCGCCCGAAGACATCTTCTGAGATGCATTTGCGCCAATAACTGCAATAACTAATTTGTTGTCAAGCTTTAAAGGAAGCACACCATCATTTTTAAGCAGAACGATTGATTTGCATGCAACATCATAAGCAATTTTCTGCTGGGCTGGCTGAGAAGTAACTTCTTTGTTTGCTTCATTTTCATGAACCGGTTTTATAGCTAGCCTGACACGCAATATTTCACGAACCCTCTGGTTAATAATATCTTCGGAGACCAAACCTGATTTGACTGAATCAAGTAGGGCTTTCCCGAAATATTTTTTATCAGGCATTTCAACATTGAGTCCGTTTTTTATAGAATTCATAGTGCTGTGAGTACCTCCCCAATCAGAAATAACCATTCCTGCAAATCCCCACTCATTACGGAGTATTTTATTGAGCAGCAAGTCATTTTCTGCACACCACCAGCCGTTAACTTTGTTATATGCAGCCATAACTCCATAAGCATCAGCTTCCTCGACTGAAGCTCTGAAGGGTGGAAGATATATCTCGCGCATAGCACGTTCACCAATGATAACATTAACACTTCCACGGTTGTTTTCCTGGTTGTTCAAAGCAAAATGCTTAATACAGACTGCAACTCCATTCTCCTGGGCACCTTTGGTGTACCCTACTGCCATTCGTGAACTTAGAAAAGGATCCTCGCTTAAATATTCATAAGTTCTTCCACCGGTTGGGATCCGTTGGATGTTTATAGCGGGTCCAAGTATCATGTCTTTCCCGCGTAAGCGCGCTTCACGGGCCATTCCCGTTCCATAGCTGTAGGCCAGCTCCGGTGACCATGTCGCTGCCAGGGCTGACCCTGTCGGAAAAAATGTTGCTTTATCATTCTGAAGACCAAGCGGATTCCAATTGTCAGGTTGCATTTCCTCGCGGATACCAAAAGGTCCGTCAGCATATTTCATGTCAGCTATTCCCTGACTAGGTACTCCAGCTGAAACAAACATATGTTTGGCATGCAGCATATCTGTTTTTTCAGCGATTGTCATTTTGCTGATTATTTCATCGATCTGTTTATCATACTGGAGAAGGCCAGACCTATGTACTTTTTCAGTTGTTGTACTGACCAGAAGAACTACGATAGCTGCTAATGCGAAGATTCTTGTTATTCTCATATCTCTATGTTTGGCTAAAAAATTTCTGTTGAATTATTGTGGTTTGTAAATATACTTGACTTCAACAATATATTATTCCCAATAAATCACAAATATTTCCCGGTTTCAGAAGTACGAACAGACGTATTTATTCTGGTCACTAAACTACTACCGCACGGATTGTTTAACTTAGAAAGTAAAGCTGGTTGCAACTTTTGTCCATTCGGGGTACCAAAAAAGAGTGAGAGTGTGAGCGAGAGCAAGCACATTCACTCTTTTTTCCTCGTTCCTACTCTCACTCTTATTTTGTTACCTCATTAAAATGCACCTGAGCCCATTCTATCATCTGCCCGATTATAGGCATCAGACTTAAACCAAGTTCTGTCAGTGAATACTCAACGCGCGGTGGTATTTCAGCATAAGCCTTTCGCTTCAACAAGTTATCCTGTGCTAGCTGTTTCAGTGTGCTTGTAAGCATCTTTTGTGAAATATCGGGTATCGCTTTACTTATTTCCTTATACCGCATCTTGCCTTGAGCCTGAAGGCTGCATAATATCAGCAGGGACCATTTATCAGCAAACCGGCCTAATACATTTCTTATAGGACACGTCGGGAATTTCAGATCAAGTTCTTTCATTATTATTATTTTACTGCTGCAAATATACAAGTTAAACTCAAAAAGAGAGTGATAATCAAATAAGGTTATTACTGTTAAAAAGGGATATTAAAAATAAAATATATTTATATACATATATTGTTGATAATCAACATTTCTAACCAATAACGTGCGTAACATACCTGTTTGCTGGTTCCGTCATGCTGGCGTATTTTTGCAGATGATTATTAAATAAAAAAATAAATGAACAATTTGAAACAGTTAAACGGATGGACTGGAGATGGTGGATATACTTCACGTACTTCAGCACAAAGCTATCTGGCTTCAGGCGCAATTAACATGACTTCTACCGGTTGTGGTTCCATCATACCATTAAAATTAAAATTAAATTATGATGAAAATATGTAAAAACTTATTCATTACAATGCTTATAGCATTTGTAATGCATCCGGTTGTTTATGGACAGATTTCTGATTTATTTGTCAATGCAAACTCCGGAAATGACCATAGCATTGGATCGAAAGAACAACCATTAAAAACATTGAATGAGGCAGCCGAGAGGGTCAATCATGCCAATGGTAAAGGAGCTGTTACGGTTTACCTTTCTGAAGGTATATATGGTCTGGCTGCTACAGTAATCTTTCATCCGGTGAACTGGCATTTATCTAAAGATGAACGATTGACTATACGTGCAACAGTTTTACCGGATGATACCGTGTGGAACCCCGGAATGATGCCGGTAATTGTATCGGCAATGCCTTTTGATTTTAAGCCTAACGGGCGACAGGATCCGCTTGGTGGAACTTCATATGGAATACAGATTGAAACAAGTTACGTTACCATTCAGGGTCTGCGGGTCCTGGGTACTCCGGTTCATGAAAGGCCAAAGGAAGGAATGGTAAGGCGGAATTATCCCATTGTAAGAGAAGGCAGAAATCTCGACGATCTAAGAATTACTCAGTGCCTTTTTGTCGGCGATAAGGTTGCAATTCCTAACCATCTGGCAATACTGGCCAGCGGTCAGGGAGTAGTTGTTGATCACTGTGTTTTTTATCATTGTAAAGATGCAATTGTATTCTGGTTTTCGGATCGGCCCGCCGAACATTGTGAAGTACATCACAATCTGTTTATTAGCAATTATGGCGCGGCTGTTTGGTCATGGTCTGCCGCCGAAGATTTAAAATTTTACAATAATGTCGTTGAAAACACAAATGTTTTTTGGATTTTAAACAAAGATGAAAAAGTGTCTTTCTCGTTATCAAACTCCCTTATTTCAGGCTATAATGAACTTGTTAACAAAGGAGGTGGTCCTGCAGGTTTTGGTGAAAAGGCTGACCCTGGTAAATTGAAATTTGGCAAAGATGTTATCATTAGAAAAGAAGGTAATGTGCAAATAGAAGATGATCCTGTAAAACGAAACTATCTTCATATTATTCCGGGGACACCTGGTTCCGACCTGGGAGCAGGACTTTTCAATCAGTAGTGTAGTTATTCTTCACATTATTGAGAAGTAATAATTGATTTACAAAACAGACTCCGACGTGGTTTAGAAATGGGATGAACAGTCTCATTTCCTGAAATTACTTCCCTTTTACCGAAAAGTGTTACCGACTGCGATTTTTTCTGATGCATCTTTGTACCATGAATTTATTTACAATTAATCATAATTAAAAAATCAAAAATGAAAACTAAAATAATCACAAGAAGAGCACTCACAACAGTAATATTAATTGCAGGAGTTGCAACATTTAACAGTTGTACTACAAAAAGCGGAACCATTTCAGTCCGTCAGTCAGAAATCGATTCACTCAGGAACGAGATTAAGTTGATGACATCAGGTAACACAGAACTTGCCAAAAATCTGGCAACATTCGACACACTTGACTATACTGTATTCAGTAATGCACAGTGGGTGAGACTTCACGAGAGCCATTCAAAGGACGTTAAAGTTAATTGGCCTGATGGACATTTCACCGTTGGCATTGAAAAACATATTCAGGATCTAGCCGCTATGTTTGTTTATGCCCCTGACACAAGGATCAAACAGCACCCGATCCGTTTTGGAAACAGCACCGGAGAATGGACTGCAGTTACAGGTATCATGGAAGGAACATTTTCAAAACCTATGCCTATTGGAAATGGGAAATTTATCCAGCCCACCGGAAAATCTTTCAAGTTACCGATGTGTACGATCGGACATTGGGTTAACGGAATCATGAATGAGGAATACCTCTTCTGGGACAATCAGACCTACATGAATCAGTTAGGATTAGGTAAATAATTACTCAAAAAGTCGAAGACATTTGTTCATCTGGTTGCAACTTTTGTCCGTTCGGGGTACAAAAAAAGAGTGAGAATGTGAGCGAGAGCGAGAGCGATCACTCTTTTTTCTCAAAACTCACTCTCACACTCACTCTTTCCCCGAGCCCTGCGCTCTGAGTCCTCGAGCTTTTTCCAAAAACAAGTTTTTCGGCAAAGATGCAACCAGAAATCTTCTTTTGGTAGCACCGTCTGACTTCCTTTAATATTGCAGGAGGTTTTCCAGCATTGGTGCTTCATTCTGAATATAATTCTTGAAAGGTGATGTTTGTTTTTATAAGTCAGTGAGATTATCTTTTATAAGGACAAGGTCCTTCTCTCCCCTCCCTTTCATATCCTGATAATCCTGAGATGTGATAGTACGAGCCATAAAATCATTCTGAAGGTTTGATTTACGGAGTTCAAGTTTCTCCAGTCCCTTTTTTGTCTTTTGGATCTCATCCCTTCTGATAGTCATCCTTCTCAAAGAGTTTCTCCAATGGTTTCTTGTAAAGGTCAACGATCTGAGCAGAAAATGATATAGTTGATAAAATATCCTCGATACTCTCATGAACATCCTGAATCCTCTGTCTTTGTTTACATTTGTCTTTGCAACAGAGATAATTGTTATGGAGTTTCCCCGTGTGACTGCGACAGGCATATGCAGTGAGTGATTTATCATGTTCAGGACACTTTAATAATCCTTTCAGAGGATAAAGGGAAGATGAGATGTATAGTAATTTTAGAGGTGAAGGTTGCAACTTTTATTTTTCAAAAACAAGATTTTTACAAAAGTTGCATCACTTATGTTTCATATGGCTAAAACGTGGTAAGGATAATCCCTCCACATTATCATATTTATCAGGACTTTCCAATGTTTTACTGAGGAAAGTAGCTAATATGCTTAAGGATAATGAGAACTTCCACAGGGATTTCATCTTAATCTCTTCTTTAATACTTTAAGGCACTTATACTTCTGGTTCCGTGCACTTTCGTAACGAGTGTTCCTGATTCCTTTTGGTCTAATTGTCAGTTCCGGTACTTGTTCTTAACATAAAAGGTTGCCTCGGCATAGCTGAAAGCAGTAAATATACCAAGCCCGTTTGTAACATTAGTTACAGGTTCCGAGAGTGCCCTGGAATCTTGTGTCCGGTTTTCATAGAGATTTGCATATTCCTGGTTAACGCTGTAAACTTTTATAACATGTTTGCCATATTTGGTCAGAACACGTGAACTGATTGTGTAACTGTTTCCTATGAAAGGCTGTGATCTCATCCTGAAAATCCCTAAATTTGAGCCGCCACCCGGGAAATTGCTATCGCCTGATACAATTGCTGAGGCTGTTGAATCCGCACTTTCAATAACCACATAAAAATAGCTCTGATCAGGATTATCCCATGTTATTTGAAGATCGCCCGAAGAGCTTTTGTCATTTTGAGGAGGTCCGAAAGTTCTCACAGTATCGATAAGTATAATATCGTTGGTCAGAGGTTGAATGGTGGTACTGGCGGGGACTTTTGTCGATGAGGTAATTTCATTTCCATTATATTCAATATTAATAGAGTATGTCTCTCCAATCCTGATGGGCAAATCGCTTCCCTCATAACTGTAGTAACCTTTCCCTATATCAGTTAAAACATATTGCTGGCTATTCCAGGAAATAGTCGCCTTAGCGCTCTCAACAGGTTCATAAATAGTGTCAGCGGAAGAAAAGGGTAGTGATTTGACAAGGTGGATGCTGTCGACCTTTTCATCCTGATAGAGGTATCCGCTGAGCACCAGGAGGCTATTGTTGTTTGAATTCGACAGTTTTTCACATGAATATAGCGTAAGAATCATCGTAAATGCTATTAAAATTATCCTTTTCATCATTATATCATTTAATTCGGACAGTAAAAGTGAGATTTGGAGTAAATCCAAGATATTTCACGTCAGTAACATTCATTTCATTGCCTTGAATGGCAAATTCTTTGTACCATATATTTTTCCTGTTGTAGGCATTAAAAATTGAAAATGCAAGTGTCTTGTCAGCCACAATCCCCTGCCATGTATAGGATGCTGAAATATCCATCCTGTGATAAGCCGACAACCGCAGGGCATTTTTGTCACTTACATGAATGAAGCTGTTAACAGAACCGTCAAGCATAGTCATCTGATACTGGTCGATCGGGGCTGTATATGGCTTCCCTGTTGCAAATACAAAAGTGCCGGCAAAGTCCCAGTTGCCTGCTTTCCTGGTATATACCGCTTTAAACTCATGTGTCTGATCCTGCGATGCATAAAACGGTTTTCCGTAATTCAGATCAGGAAAAGTATTGACCACCTGGCTGAGAGTATAGGCTATCCAGCCAGTATTCAGACCATATTTTTTCTGCAGCATGATTTCAACACCTTTTGCAATTCCCCGTCCCTTAGAAAACTGATCCTGCCTGTCAACACCGTTGGGCCGTCCGATTGTGGTGGTGCGAGAAGAATATTCCGTGAGGCCGTCAAGTTGCTTATAATAGCCTTCCACATCTGCAAGCCAGCTGCCCTTCTCCCATGTAAACCCAGCAATATAATGGTAGGCTGAGCTAACCGGGATCACCGAATTGTCGGCCATAAGCCAGAAATCTTTGCTTCCCTGCAAAATATCTTCCCTGATAATTCGTGTAATGAACTGGTAGTATCTTCCTGCTGCCACCTTCAACCGGAAGTTGTCATTTATCTTGTACCCAGCAGAAAACCTTGGTTCATAATATGTTTCTCGCGTTACATCGTAATAGGTCGTTCTTATCCCCAACGTCAAATCAAATTTTTTATTGAGTTCAATCCTGTCCTGAAGATAAACAGCTGTTCTGAAACCATGCTGCAACTTGTCATTTACCTTTATTGTATCACCGAAATTGAGCTTATATGAGATGTCATTGTAAATATGCTCGAGACCAAATTCGAGCCTGTTCCAACTACACAGCTGCAATTCATTATTAATGCGCAGGCTGTAATCCTTGACATTATTGTCTTCCAGAGTATTCGTCGCGACAGGATTGGTTATGACGGTTGAAGTATCTGATGAAGTTGTGTTTTTAATATTTCTGTTGCTGAAATAATCGGAATATGAAACAAACGCAGAGCTATTGAATTTATCGCTCCATTTTCCATGCCACTGAGCACTTGCTCCCGTATTTCCCCACCCTGCCAGGTCGGTAATTCGTGTTGTTGCTGCTGACTGACCGCTCTGAAACCCAAAATTGCTCATATCCCTCGAATTATTGAGATTGTCCTTGCCATTGTACAAACTCAGTGCAAGCTCATTCCTTGAGTCCAGCCGCCATGAAAGTTTGGTATTTAAATCATAGAAATAGAAGCTGGGTATCTGAGTCTGGGTCCGAGTTCTCCCAAAACCACCGGGACCACCTGAAGGTTGCTGCGTTGTGGTGCTGCTTTTATCTGAGTAAATATTGTAGATCTTGGTGAATAGTCCTGTCCTGATAATATCAGTGTAGGAGCGCCTGACAGCGATTTGCAGTGATAGCTTATCCTTGACAATAGGAATATCCATGGCACCATTGAAGCTAAGGAGACTTAACGAGGCAGTCGCCTTGAATTTCCTATAGTCTGCAAGCCGACCGGTAATTTCCATCACACTCGAGGTTCTGCCTCCGTATCTTGCCGGAAATCCGCCCTTGATAAGTTCGATGTCGTCGACGGCATTTGCATTGAATGCGCTGAAGAATCCATAGAAATGGTCAACATTGTATATTGTCATGCCATCAAATAATATAAGATTTTGGTCGGGAGTGCCTCCGCGGACATACAGTCCGGCTGAGGTCTCATTTGTGGCGCTCACTCCAGGCAGGAGCTGGAATGATCTCATAATGTCGACTTCTCCCATATTGGGAAGTTTGGAAACAAGAGCTGGTGACATCTTCACTGAACTCACATCGTTGGTGACTCTCGCAATTCTCTCCTTTTCAGCAGTAACCGTAACCTCATCAAGTTCCTTAACGTTTTCTTTAATTAATATAATGTAATATGAGAACGGCTTGTTTGGATTCAGTTTTTCCTTCATCATCTGAAATCCAACACACGAAACTATCAAAGACGCCGTGTCGGAAGGAACCTTAAGAGTGAAGTATCCTTTTCCATCAGATATGACCCCTGTCTTTTTATCTAGCAATGATATTGTAGCATACGGGACCGGCTGCTGATTACTTGAATTGACTATCTGCCCCAATAGTAACGATGATTTCTGACCTGACAACTGCCATGGAATGACGAAAATTATAATTATAAATGCGATGAATGCCTTTTTCATTCTGCCGGGATTATATTAATGTACTCACTTATTAAATCAAACTGAAATGTTACCTTATCAGGTCTAATTTTAATTATAAATTAGCCATTCAAAAAAATATTCGACAGAAAGGGTGATTTTGACGATGAACTCCTCAAGATAAGCGATTAATAGTTCAGATAAGAAAGGTGTTTTGACTTACTTCTTTGACAGTTTCCGAAAAGTCAGCACACCCTTTTCGGGGTACCCAGAGGCATAAGAGGTCAAAATTGACCTCTTGTTTTTTTTTAACTTCCAAAACCTCACTAATACTGATGATAAGTTAACAGGTTTGGTGAACGTACTGGTTGCAACTTTTCCTTTTTCGCTTCATTGGACTGCGTCACTTTGTTCCTTGTCTCAAATAAGAGTTTTTCAGAAAAGATGCAACCAGGAATCTTCTTTTGAAGTTGAGGTTGAGGTTGATGTTGACTTGAGACTGAGGTTGAAGTTAAGGTTGAGATTGGATTAATACCAGGGGCGACGACCCCATGTATGTTGAACAGGATAACGACGATGCCAGATACCAGCCTGTACAGCTATACCAACAACAACCAACCCAAGGAAAACCAGCCAATAAACGGAGCCGGAGATGTGCAGGACCGGCATAAGTATTTTAGCCCCCAGCAACGCGGATAGAATGATAATTGCCCAGTCGAAAAAGACAGCCACCAGTAGAAGTCCTATAATGCCTCCAATGATGTAAATTACCGAAGGTTCAGCTGAAACAGAAAAGCCGGTGGAAACTACCAATGTCGTCATTAAATAACCGCCAGCAAGGAAACCAGCGATCAAGAGGGCCAACCCTTCCAGCATTATGGCTAGGAATGCACCAATAATTCCAGCGATTATGGCTATCAATAGAATGGTCAGTTCTGACTGGCCGCTTATTAATTGCGGAACAAGGGTTAGTCCTGCTATAAAACCTGCCACTCCCACAAAAAGCCAGAAAAGCCTTCTTCCAAAGAACAACAAAAGTATCCCTAAAATCATTGAGAAAAATACCGTAATAGTCATTTTAACCTTTTTTTAATAAAATAAACTCGCAATCTGAATCTGATATCTTTTCTGCTGACAATCGCTGAATAATATCATATTACATATTAAACAGAAATAGAATAAAATAGTTCTATCCTGAATAATTCCATGGATATGTTTTAGACGTTATTTCCCCTTGTGTTCGTCATTTATTTTAAGTGATCAATATATTCCGGCCAACTATGGTCAGGGACACTGGTTTTCGAGTTAAACATAAAAATGATTCAACATGAATTGAACCAATTCTTGTTTTTAACTTTATTATACATTAAACTTATTAATATGACTTGAGTATCTTGTCTATTAGAAGACCTCCAAACTGGTTGCAACTCTTGTCCACTCCACGTACTGTAAAAGAGCGGGAGAGAGAGTGAGTGAATACTCTCATCACGTTTTTCCTCACTCCCACTCTCACACTGAATTTAATTTTTCAACTTTGGTTAAGTCGCTGCCGGAAAATCTACCCCGCTTATCTGTTCACATAAAGCAAGTAATTTTTCCTGCACCGAGGGATCACCTGCCTCAGGTAGAAAATGTGTCGCCCGCATGTGGTAAAAATACCGTCCGCTTACTTTTGCTTCTTTATCGTCGCTTACTGCAAGCCATGCCTGAGTCTCTGCACCTTTCTCAAGGTTATCCGGTGCACTCCTTCCACCCATCTTTGTCGGTACCCAGCCGGGATTAACCGCATTGGAATATACACCCGGCCATTTGCGGGCTGCAGCCATAGACAAGATTACGTCATGCAGCTTGGAATCTGAGTAACCATACCTGCTTGTGTCGTGTGAAAAATCCTTCAATCCGGGATCTCCATGCAAATGCATGCCTGAGCTGAGGTAAATCAGACGTTCTGGTCTTTGTATCAAACACGTCAGAATATAAGGGGCAAGAGTGTTTACAGCAAAAATCAGCTTGTTCGGTACCTGGTAGACACCGGCATTATGGATAATTGCATCGAAGTGACCTAGAGCATTAACTTCGGCTGCCAGCTTTTTTGTCTCCGCAGGACTGGACAAATCTGCTATCAGAACTTTCTCCGCACCCATTACTTTTACCAGCGCCTGCCTTCCCTGTTCGGCATTGCGTGCATGTAGTACGACCCGATGCCCCTGATCAACCAGCAACCTGGCCGCTATACTACCTAGCCCATCTGATGAGCCGGTGATGAATATTCTTGCCATTTCCTTGTAACAATTCCGGAAAAAGAATGTTTCCGGCACGATCAACAATTTAAAATGAATGCATTTTCTCCTATGTTACGACTTAATCCTGACTGCCTAAATAGCCCAATAATGCCCACAGTTCGCGTTCAGATTTATTACGATCGTTTATAACTTCACATTCTGTATCAATCCTGTATGTTGGTCGTTTGACCATATTATAAGCCGACCATTCCGGCTGATCTTTTACCCGTGGTATCCCCGTCCGTGCAAAAGAGGTCCAGAGTCCTGCAAAATTCAATGAAGCTTTAAATCGCTCAGGTTTGTCACCTGCCAGATATTGTCCGGGCATTTCCGGCCTTACATTATTGAACTTAAATCCAATATCCATTGCATGCGCAGTTCCCATCGGAAAATCAGTATTGGGCACTTTCAGGCCCGACTTGTATCCGAAATTATATAAATAGACCGGGGCTCCGTTTTGTCTTGCTTTCTTCTCAGCAATTTCAATTGAACCCAGACCCATAAATGTCAATGACATTATCTCATTGTACATTCCGGAAGGTGACGCCTCCGGCCTTGAAGTGCGGTATGTTTCTATGATCCTGCCTGTGTTCTCACCGAATTGTGGTTCAATCTTTTTATGCAAAGCATCGAAATCCTTTAACTGGTAGCCACTGACATCGCCAGAAGCATTGGCAAAGAATGTATATTCATCCTCATTCCATCCAATCATCAAGGGTTTGTTCATGGATATTGCAGGAGCAGATGGACTAAAGGGGTGACCAGGCAGAACTATCCCGTCCACCACAGGAGAGAATCCTCCGGGACCTGATGCGCCTATTCCCCTTGTCCTGACTGAACTGTTCTTCTCTGAAGCTGCAGCTGCTTTCATCAGCTGAGGTTGTATGGCAAATAATCTGTCAGCTGGGACCTCCAGAAGTTTACGCCAGTTTTTTGGTGAAATATTCAATTCCTTTAAAAGAAGGCAGGTTGTCTCAATTGCTGTTTCAACCGGAGTCATCATGACTCCCGGGCCGCTTTCAATTGAAGCTTTGTTGAAATATTTTGCAGCCGACGGCATTGCGTAGAGACATGAAGTCTTCGCTCCTCCCCCCGACTCACCGAATATCATTACATTATCAGGATCGCCTCCATACTCCGCAATATTCTGATTTACCCAATTCAGCCCCTCAACAATATCCAGCATCCCGATATTGCCTGAGGTTTTGTAGTCCTCTCCTGCCACATCGCCAAGGTAGAGATATCCAAAAATGTTCAGCCTGTGATTTGTCTCGACAACCACAACATCAAAAAATCTTGCCAGGTTGGCACCATCCTGACCGGCACTTCCTCCTGAGCCTGTGCTGAATCCTCCACCATGATTATAAAACATCACCGGACGTTTTTTATTATCATTAGCCGGTGTCCAGATATTCAGGAAAAGACAGTCTTCACCGGGTTGAGGTTCATCGATTCCATAAACCGTTTTTGGACTCTGCATTGCAGGAGTGCCAAGCCTGACTGCATCTTTTACTCCTTTCCATGGCTCCAGCGGAGCCGGACGCGCGAACCTGTAATCGCCCGAAACACTACCGCCATAGGGTATCCCTTTAAAAATATTCACACCTCTTTCCCTTCTGCCTCGTACTTTTCCAAGAGCTGTTTTTCCAATAACAAAGTCATCATCTGTTTTTGTTGAAGTAAAATCGTATCCTGAAAATAACATCACCGAGCCCAGACCAAGAGCCGACTGCTGTAAAAATTGCTTCCTTGAAATGCTTTTCATGACAATAAATTGAAATCTTAAAATGAAATGTTTGTTTACTTGTAAAACGTTAATTTAAGTTCTTTTTCACAGAAAAAATAGACTCTCAATATAAATTCTTATTTTTAGTACAAAACTGGTCAATGTGAAACATAAAGTCCTGAAAAAGCAGCACATCTCAAAGATGTGTTTTGTATGCGGTGAAAAGAATGATTTCGGGCTGCACGGTAAATTTTACGAAACCAATGCCAACGAACTGGTCGCTTTGATCAATCCATCAGAGCAACACCAGGGTTATCCGGGGCGAATGCATGGAGGCATAGCAGCGGCTATTCTTGACGAAACAATTGCCAGGTCGATCTGCAATGGGAAAAATGAACAAATATGGGGCGTGACGCTGGAATTGAAAACCAAATTCAGGAAGCCCATACCTCTTGGACAGGAGTTGAAAATTGTAGGACGAGTTACAAGTGAAGGAACCCGTACTTTTGAAGGTACCGCAGAAATTGTTCTTCCAAACGGGGAAATCGCAGTTTCTGCAGAGGGAAAATATATGAAGGTAACCATCGATCGAATAACTAATGATACATTTATTAATGATGAATGGTTTCTTGCAGAAAGTCAGGATGATCCTACAGAAATTGAAATACCCTGAAGCCATCACCTGACATGTTCAAGATTTGTTTCTCTAAAATTTATTTACACTTCGCTCTGTGCTCTGTGCTCTAAGCCCTGTTCTATATAACGAGTTATTCTGAAAACATGCAACAAGGAAATCTACCTCCTGAAAGTGTCGTCTCAATTAATGTAAAATTCCTGAAAGATATCCATCATCGGAATCCCTTTCTCTATATAATTCATATAATGGTCGACAAAGGCTTCGCGGTATAAAAGATGATCCCGTTACAGTTTTTTAAATTGAATTTAAAAGATAAATTTGTATAACCACTTTTACGTTGAGTAAGATATTTTAATGCTTCAAAAACGTTGCTATCAATTTTTTACTACGCCTGGAAGCAGTCAGATTAAATGATATGTGCATTCATTCAGATTACTGAAAAATCTAAAACATGAAGAAATACCTTCTTTTTCTCCTTTTCCTTGCTTCTTTCTTTACAAAGGTTGAAGCAAAAATTTCCCCAGCCAGGTTAAGATGTGAATATCTGGAGAATCCTCAGGTTGTGGACATTTTGAATCCCCGTCTGTCCTGGGTGAATATTGCAGCTGAAGGTGATCGTGGGCAGATTCAGACTGCCTGGGAGATAAGGGTTGCCGGAACAAAAGAAAAACTGCTTATTGGTCAGGCCGATTTATGGAATAGCAATAAAGTAGTTTCCAGTCAATCTACTAATATCCGTTATGATGGCAAAACCTTATCATCCCGTCAGGACTGCTGGTGGCAGGTAAGAACATGGGATAAAAATGGTATCGTCTCAGAATGGAGTGAACCTGCCTTCTGGAGCATGGGATTGCTGAAACCGGGAGAATGGAAAGCCTTGTGGATTGGAGCGCCCTGGCAGGGAGAAGAGGCATTACCCAAACCGGGAAGGACAGGGCAGGGAGAAGCACCAGGTAAACAAGAGTTACCTCCTCCTGCCCCTATGCTTCGAAAATCATTTACTATTAATAAGGAAATAGCTTCAGCTCATGCATATGTTACCGGACTTGGCTGGTTCGAACTTTATCTGAACGGCAAGAAAGTGAGTGAAGATGTATTGGTTCCAAACCTCACTGCATATGGAAAACGTCCGGGATTGGAAAAAAACTATATTTCTTTACCTGACAATTTCAGGGAATATAGGGTGATGTATTTATCCTATGATATTAAAGATTTGTTGAAAAAAGGAGATAATGCAATAGGGGCAATCCTTGGTAATGGATTTTATAACGCCCCGATAAACTGGACCCAATCCTATGGTTCTCCCAGGT
>Ga0302322_100001114_pt1 | contig 21796 bp, 17 predicted proteins | sample Fen_T0_2_FD_203757 | JGI IMG/M metagenome (GOLD analysis project Ga0302322, IMG submission 203757) | Peat permafrost microbial communities from Stordalen Mire near Abisko, Sweden - Fen_T0_2 | ecosystem: Environmental > Terrestrial > Soil > Wetlands > Permafrost | place: Sweden: Abisko...
GACGCCGATCACGACGGGACCGGCGACGCCTGCGACGTCTGCCCCCACGACGCCGCGAACGATGTCGACCACGACGGCCGCTGCGGCGACGTCGATAACTGCCCGCTGGTCGCCAACGCCGACCAGGCCGACGCCGACGGCGACGGCCGCGGCGACGCGTGCGACAACTGCCCGAGCGTGGCCAACGCCACCCAGCTCGACAGCGACGACGACGGCCGCGGCGATGCCTGCGACCCCTGCCCGCACGATCGCTACGACGACGGGGACGGCGACGGCGTCTGCGCGGACCAGGACAGCTGCCCCTACGTGGCCGGGCCGCAGACCGATTCCGATGGAGACGGTCGCGGCGACGTGTGCAGCTTCGCCGACGTGACCGTGGCCGAGACCAGCACCTGCGCGCTCGGCCTCGACGGATCGTACCGCTGCTGGGGCGAGAACATCGGCGAGTTCACGCCGGGCGGCGCAATGCCCACCGGCCCGTATAGGGCGATCCACCTCCCATACTTCGACCACACGCTCTGCGGGCTCAAGCTGGACGGCCACCTCGAGTGCGTGGGCGACGACATCTACAGGCTTCGCTCCGATGTCCCGGCCGACGTGGTCACCGAGTTCGACGTCGGCTCCGCGCTGGGCTGCGGCCTGCGTCTCGACGGTACGCCCGCCTGCTGGGGCTCACGATTCCCGTCCAGCCTGCCGCAGGTGCCCATGCACGGGATCAGCGTCGGTGACTCGGTCGCCTGCGCGCTGCGCCAGGGTACCGAAGAGGCCATCTGTTTCGGCAGCGACGACAGCTTCGGCCAACTCGATCCACCCGCGGGGCCCTTCACGCAGGTGAGCGCGGGCGGCTCGCACGCCTGCGGTATCCGGCCCGACGGCACGGTGAGTTGCTGGGGCAACGGCCAGGAGGGCGAGACCGCCGCGCCTGCCGGCACCTTCCAGCAGGTGAGCGCCGGGCTCCACCACACCTGCGGCGTCCACACCGACGGCACGATCGCCTGCTGGGGGAGCTCGGTGCTGCACCGCCTGGACGCGCCGGCCGGCCAGTTCGAGCGCGTCGACGTCACGCAGGTGGTCGGCTGCGGCATCCGGGTCAACGGTAGCGTCGCGTGCTGGGGCGACAACTCGAGCTGGCTCAACAACCAGACCAGCGATCTCGAGCTCGACAAGGTGAGCCTGAAGTTCCACGACATCTGCGGCCTGCGGCCGGATCGCTCGCTGGTCTGCATCGGCGACCTTGCCCCGCTCACGCCCACCGGCAGCTTCATCGACGTGGCGTCGGGACAGAACTTCGCCTGCGGCTTGCGCGAGAACGGCGCGATCACCTGCTGGTTCGGCAACACTCTGTGGACCGTGCCGGTTCCGAGCGGCGGGCCCTTCGTCAGCCTCACCGCCGGCTATAACCATGTCTGCGCGCTGCGCGCCGACGGCACTGCGTCGTGCTGGGGCCCAGCCGCGGCGCCGGTGCCGGCCGGTGCGCGCTTCGTCCAGATCGACGCCAGCGAGGACCAGACCTGCGGCCTCACCATGACCCACGAGCTGCTGTGCTGGGGCCGCAGCCACGGCGCGGTGCCGACCGGCACCTTCCTCGATGTCGCTACCGCTCCTGTCTACTCGTGCGCCCTGCGCAGCGACCGCGAGGCCGTCTGCTGGGGGGCGACCACCGCGCCCGACGGTATCCCGATCCCACCCGGACCGTTCGTGCATCTGACCGCCAACGCGCGCGGTGCGTGCGGTCTGCGTCCGGACGGTACGACCACCTGCTGGAGCCCGTCGCTCGAAGTTGAGGAGTTTCGCCTGAACCAGCCGCCGGCGGGCGTACGCTTCAGGACGCTGGTGACCGGATTCGTGCAGGCGTGCGGGATCTCGACCGCCGGCGATCTGCGCTGCTGGGGCGAGACGCTGAAGTAGGCGACTACCAAGGCGCCCGCGGCGACGGCCTACGCGTCCGCGGCAACGTCCTACGCGCAGCACTTCGCCGCGCGACGTTGCTCAGGCAGTACAGGAACACGTTGTTGGTCGCAGCGTCGGCTCGGAGCAGGAACTGGCGTTGCGCATCGACTCGGCTCACGGGAACACGAGCTTGTGCTTTCCGGACAGGTTCGGCACGTCGAGCTTGTCGGCGAACTTGCCGTGACCTCGATGGTGTCGCCGTCCAGGTGAGCTTGGCCTTGACGTTGTGATGGTGGCCGGGCAGCTCGGCCCACGACGTGGAGATCTCGGGTGTCGCCGACGGCGTGCCCGACGGACCGACGTCGATCATGATCGTGGTGGACTCGTCCCATCCCCAGCTGTCGTTCGCGCCGCGCGCGCACGTTGTGTGTGCGGATGCCCGGAGACGTCCGGTTCGCCCTCCGTGTCCCGCCAGTCGGGACCACCGTGTCCAGGTCGACCGCGGCGTCCAACTCGGCGCGCGCTGGGGCGCCGCGGTGGCCGCGTTGTCGCGTGGTCCTGGCCGCTCAGCTGCAAGCCTCACTGCTCGAGTTTCTCGGACCCGTGGTGCCGTCGTAAGATCGTCCCGCTTGGACCTCGGGACGCTCGCCGTATTCGTTCGCGTGGCAGAGGCTGGCAGCTTCGCCGCTGCTGGCCGCGCGCTTGGCGTCTCCGCCTCGGCCGCCGCCAAGACGATCTCGCGGCTCGAAGCGCGTCTGGCCGTGCGGCTGTTCCATCGCAGCAGTCGCGAGCTCCGCATCACGCCCGAGGGCGACCGGTTTCTCGTCCACGTGCGACGCATCCTGGCCGAGATCGACGAGGCAGAGAGCGAGCTCTCGACGGCAGGAAAGGAACCGCGCGGCGTCCTTCGCGTGAGTATCCCGGTGGCGGGCGGTCCCTTCATCACCGCGCTTGCCGACTTCAGCGCCGCCTACCCTCACGTCGATCTCGAGGTCGAGCTGACGAACCGCAATGTCGACCTCGTCCGCGAGCGCTTCGATATCGCGATACGATCCGGTGCGCTCGATGACTCGACGCTGACGACGCGCCCGCTCGGCACTTTCCGGCTCGTGCTCGTTGCCTCTCCTCGCTACCTCGACGTTCGCGGCACGCCACGTGCGGTGCGCGACGTCGTACATCACGATCATCTCGAGTTCCGGCGCGCGACGAGCGGACGCCTTCTGTCCGCGGCGGGGCTCGCATTCGGCCGCACCGCGGTCATCGCGAACACGCTCGACGCGCTCATCGACTTCGCTCGGCTTGGTCGCGGCATCGCTGCGGTGCCCGACTTCATGGTCGCGGACGACCTCGCGACCGGAACGCTCGTACACGTCCTTCCCGATCAAGTCGCGCACGACATTTCACTGCACCTCGTGTGGGTGACACGGAAGCACCTGCCCGCAAAGCTCAGGACATTCATCGACTTCGTGACCACCCGGACATTCGCGTCCCGGCTGCCCGGACCGCAGCGCCGCTCCTCGCGGCAGGGACGACGAACTAAGCCTGGTGCATGACCTTCGTCGATCCCGAGCTCCAATCCTTTGTCCCCCTGCTGCCTGACCTCGACCTGAACGCGGACACACTCGGCGCGTTGCGCGCAGCGTTCGCCGAGGCGCCTCCGCTCCACGCGCCGCCGGTCGCCGCCGACGCCGTCACCCGCGACGAGGTGCTCATCCCCACTGCCCTCGATGGGGTGTCGGTTCGTGCGCTCGTGTACCGGCCCGCGGCCGCGCGCGCGCCGCACCCCGCCGTCCTGCACATTCACGGCGGCGGGTTCGTGCTCGCGCGACCGGAGTGGAACGACCTGCGCAATCGCTACCTCGCCGCCGATCTCGGCTGCATCGTGGTCTCGCCGGACTACCGCAAGCCGCCGGAGGTGCCGTTTCCGGGGCCGGTCGAGGACTGCTACGCGGCGCTGCGCTGGCTCGCATCCCAGCCGGAGGTTGATCGTCGTCGCATCGCGGTTCGCGGAGAGAGCGCGGGTGGCGGGCTAGCGGCGGCGGTCGCGCTCCTCGCACGTGACCGCGCCGAGGTCTCGCTCGCGTTTCAGCACCTCGTGTATCCGATGCTCGACGACCGCACGGGGACGCCGGACGAGCTCGCGCCTAGCGCGCTGACGGGCGGTATCGGCTGGAACCGCGCCGCAAATCGCTTCGCATGGGACGCGATGCTGGGCGCGCTCAGCCCCGGTGCGCGCGGGCGTATGGATCCGTCGCCCTACGCCGCTCCCTCGCGCGCCCGCGAGCTGACGGGCCTTCCACCCGCGCTGATCCAAGTTGGGACGCTCGACTTGTTCTTCGAAGAGGACCTCGCGTATGCGCGGCGGCTCGTGCGCGACGGCGTCGCGACCACGCTCCACGTCTACGCGGGTGCGTTCCACGGCTTCGACATGTTCCCGGGCTCGACGGGCGAAGCGCACCTTCTTCGCGAAGGTCACGAAGCGATGCGGCGCGCGTTGTCTATGGGCGCAATGCTTCCCCACGTTGATGCGCGGGCGTAGGATCATATGCGCGAGCGTCGGATCTGTCCACGCAAACGCGACGAGCAAGCTCGTCAACGCTCAAGAAGCGACTCGATGATCTGGATGATCGAACCGGGCGATTGCGCCGCCATGAAATGGCCATGGTTCAGCGTTCGATGCTCGAGATGGTTGCCCCACCCCCGTCGCGCCGCCCTGTCCGCCGGCGATCTCCGAGAGCTCGCCCGCACTGGTGCGCTGATCGCCAGCGAACACGGCGAACGGCACGCCCGGGTGTTCATCTCGGTCGCCGAGCTGAGCCGCGGCGAGATGCGAATCGCTGCGTACATCGACGGCTTCTACAACGCGACACGGAGGCATTCACACAATCGCTATCAGAGTTCTATTGACTTCGAGCTCGAGTTCGTTCAACAAGGAATTGCAGCGTAAGGCCGGTGTCCACGAAACCGGGTCAAGCCCAAATCGTGATCCTGCGGACTCGAGGCACGTCGTGGATTCATCACGCACCGCGACAGGCGCGGGTCCGATCGTCAATCAGCAAGTTCCAGTCGGAGGTCATCACAGTGCTAATCGATGCTTCGTTTGCGAGACTCCATTTCATGCGAAGTACCATCGTCATCGCAGTTCTGGCGATCGGCTGCCACGGCGCCGTGTCGCCCGCGACGGGGCAGGCGTCGTCGAGGCGACCGCCAGGGTCGGCGAGCGATCCGGCCATCGAGCGACATGATCGCACGGTCGCGAGCGATCCGCGGATCTCGATCGCGTTTCGCGAGGTGGTTGCGCGCGGTCACGACGACGGCGTACCGATCGTGCTCGTTCACGGCGCCGGCGGTGGTGGGATCAGCTCGTTTGACGTGCCGGTGCCCGGGTATTCGTTCGCCGAGGACCTCGCGCGCGCCGGGCATCCCGCATACGTCATCGACGTCCGCGGCTGGGGCCGCTCGAGCCGGCCGGCGGCGCTGGAGGCGCCACCGCAGGCGAACCCGCCGGCGGTCGGCTCGGACGAGGCGGTGCGGGACATCGCCGCGGTGGTCGACTGGGTCCGCGCGCACCGGCATCGTCCAGTCGCCGTGTTCGGCTGGGCGACCGGCGGGCACTGGGCCGGGATGTTCGCGGCGAGGCACCCGGACGCGGTCAGTCACCTCGTCATGCTGAACGCGCTCTACGGAACGCCGGGCGCGTGGTCGATGCGGGCGCGGCTCGAGGAGTCCGACCGACCCGGGCGCCTGTCGGACTCGCTGGGGGCCTACTCGCTGCGCACCGCAGCAGGCCTCGTGCAGAACTGGGAGGCGAACATCCCGCGGGCCGACAAGGCCAGCTGGCGCGATCCGAAAGTCGCAGACGCCTATGCATCGACGGCGATCGAGAGCGACCCGACGTCGTCGCAGCGTACCCCGCCGAGCGCCCGGGTCCCCACCGGTCCGCTGCGCGACAGCTATGCCCTGGCGAGCGGTACCAAGCTGTGGGAGGCGAGCGATGTCCGGGCGGCCACGCTCGTGATCAGGAGCGAGCTCGACTTCTGGTCGCGACCCGAAGACGTGGCGGCGCTGCAGCGCGAGCTCGTGCACGCGCGGCGCGTCGCGATCGAGAGCTTGCCGGGCGCGACACACATCGCGTTCCTCGATCGACCGGAGCACGGTCGGGCACGCATGCTCGAGCTCGTCATCCGGTTCCTCGCGCGCGACTGATGGCCGCGCGGATCGTGGAAACGCGCAGCGGAGTCGCGGCGCGGTGGTGACTACGCCGGCGGCTCGGCGAGGATGGACTCGGCACGCTCCGTACGGGCGCCTGGCCGCCGCGCCGGTCACGCTCGACGGCCAAGTGGTGCTCTCGACCCAGGGCGAGCCCGCAGCCGGCGATCGGCGATCACCGGCGTGGTCCGCCAGACGCCGCTCCCGGCACCGGCCGGTTCTTTGCAGCCGGCTACGCTCCATTCCACGACATCGAGGTGTTCGGCCACGATCAGGTCGATCTACCCGCGCCCCCGGTCGCAGCGGCGCGCATCGAGCTGCCGCGCTACAGCTCGCTCGACGGTGCCTCGATCGCGCCGGTGTTCGTCGGCGCGGCGTTCACTTTCGCAGTGCATCTCGTGGCCAGCGATGGCAAGCGGCTCGCCGACACGACGGTGACCGTGAGCGGCGCCGAGCTCGTGCCCACGCGGTGGACCCAGTTCCGCACGCCCACTCTCGCGTCCGGGCACCACGAGATCAGGATCGGCGCCGACTCGATCACTCCGACGACGCTGGCGTTCGACACGATCTACTGTTTCCAATACGTTGACTGTATCGAGGCGTATCCAGGCGTTTCATGGCGCCACGGAAAAGTAGGGACCGAAGTAGGGACCAGCTTGCGAGAGGGACCGGGTAGGGACCGTTGCCGCTCGCCCCCAGCTCACGCGGCTTTAGAGCCGCACGGCACCGCCGGTGTTAGCTACGGCAGGACGGCGCCGCCTCGCTGACGTCGTGCTCAACCTCGCCTCGCGCCGGTGCCAGCTCGCCGACCTCGGGCCAGCGCGGCGAGCGCCCGCCTGGTGCTCGATCCGGTCGCCGACGCCAGCCCGCCGACCTCGAAAAGGCTGGCGAGCTCCGCGGCGAGAACTGGTGCCAGCTCGCTGACCTGGTGCTCGACCTCGGCTGCCGCAGCGAGCACCGCTACCCGCTGGGGTTCGACCTCGCCGCCGCGGCGATCACAGGCGCCCGCCCGCGCCGCGACGAACACGGCCAGCACCAGCTCGCCAACTTCGGCCGCTGCAGCGATCACGACGCCAGCTTGCTGCGGCAAGAGCTGGATAGCAACATGCTATTCACCGAGAGCAGTCACCAGCGACACGAATTCTTGGTGAAAGCGCACAATTTCAGCAGCCATCCGATGCAGCTCATCGATTACCCAGCGGAACTTGATCGGCTGTTCCTCCTCCATTCCGGGGGCACTGCCTGCAGGCCATTGTGAGTCGGGAATGTCCACGTTGCGCGTAGCCGTAAACCAAGTCGATGATCTCTTGACGGCTAGACTCGAGAACGGCGCGAAGCCGACGTGAGAGTTCTAGCCGGTGCTTCCTTGAAGTGCTGGCCCGACGCAGGCTGCGGTGCTTCCGTCGGGCCTTCTAAGGGTTTGCAGCCTGCTCGCGTCTCCCGAGCGCCACGACAGCTTTTTCGAATCTTGTTTGCTGCTGGAGATATCGCGGCAATATCGTTTCCATCGGAACGATCTCCGTACATGAGAGGCGTAACCCCAGCGAGGTCAGAGGCAATCTTTGGCGGTGCATCTCGGTTGAACATGAAAAGACACGTGTCTGACCTAGCCTGCAGGACGACCAGCAGCACCGCCCACGCCGGCGCCGCCGATCGCCAACGCGCAACGCCGGCGCGGCGATGAACGTCATGGCGATCGCGGCGAGGTAGAACGCGAGGACAATGCCGCGCGCGCCGACTCTGCAACACGTCCCAACCAGACGGCCCGCGCGGCGCATTCCCGGTTCGGTCAGGGGACGACCACGACGCCTAACTGCGCGACGCCACCGAGCTGGGCCGACCCATCGTGCGTCGTGCCCGCCGTCTCCGCGGGCAGCGTGTACCTGGTGAACGCCAGCCCCAGCCGAGCCTGGAACCGGACCAGCTCGGAGGCCTGCAGCTCGAGCTCCGCGAAGCCGACGCCGCCGAGCCGCTTGACCTCGAGCTCGGCGATCTGCGACGCGATCTTCGACTCGATGGCCCACCGGCCGGCGATGAACTCGACCCCGAGCGCAGCGGTGGCGCGCGGCGCGAAGCGGTACTCGGCGCGCGCGTAGCGCGGCAACAGGATGTCGATGCGCAGCGGCGAGCCTTCGCGCTGGTGCACGTAGCCGAGCGCCGGCAGCACCGGAAACAGATCGGATCGCGAGAGGTAGACCAGGCCGGCGCTCACCGCGTCGGACGGGCCGAGCACGCGCTGCACGCTCGCGGTCGCGGTCGCCGTCACCGCGCGGGACGTCGCGCTCGCCAGATCCGACGCGTACGCGACGCCGAGCGCGCCGCGCAGCGACCAGTCGGGAGCAAACCCGCCACCGCCGCCGAGCGTCGCCTCGAACCGGTGCAGCGTGAGATCCGGCGCGGGCTCGGCCATCGGCAGCTCGAGGTGCGTGGCGGTGTAGCCCAGGGTCAGCGCGGCGACGCCGCGGGCGGAGCGAAACACCGGGACGCCGGCCTTCACACGGAGGTCGGTCGCGACGACATCGCCATCGGACGTCCGGGTAATCGACAGCAACATGGCGTCGTTCCTCGGCGCCAACCGCCGGCCAACCGGCAGCGGTGGCGGCGCGGGGGCATCCGGCTCCTCCGGCACTGGCGAGGGCACCGGATCGGCGTGCGCGGGACCGGGCTGCCATCCGAGGGCGGCCGCGATCAGCAGGGGCGTGGTCGTCAAACGAGCGAAACCGGAGCTGCTCATACTTCCTCCGTGGGATGCCATGAGGGTCCGGCGAAGCCCCAGTCACGAGGTATAGGTCGATCGTCACGAACCTGGTCATGCTTGCGTTTCGCGACGCGACGAATCGCACGCACGGTGCCAAACTGTCGCAGGTGAGCCGGGTCCGCAAGTTTCACGGCATAGCCACGATGATGGCGATCTCGACGCTGAACGTCGTGTCCGCGGCGGTCGCAGCGCTCGAGCCAGGCGTCGATGTGCGCTGGGTCATCGGCAGCTCGGCACTGCTGCTCGCGGTGCTGCTCGTCAGCGGCCCGCTGATCGAGCGTCGCGCCTGGGGCCACGCGGTGGCGTTTCCGGCCCAGCTGATCGCCACCGCGCTCGTGCTCGTGCCGGGCCCGGCGGTGTGCCTGCGGGCGCCGCTCCCGGTGGTCACGTTTGCCGTGATCTATCTGCGCACGCGCGCCGCGGGGGTGGTGATCGTCGCGGTCGTGGCGATGTCGCTTTGCGCGCTCGCGGGCGCCGATGGGTGGGACGGCTGGGGCGCGTGGCGCGGCCGGAGTCTAGAGCTCGGGGCGCTGCGCTACCTGACCGCGGTCGTGTTCGTGATCGCGTTCTCCAGCATCGCGGTGCGCGAACACGACGAGCGGGAGCGCGCGGCCCGGCTGGCCCGTGAGGTCGAGGCGCTGGCGTCGACCCGCGAGCGCAACCGGATCGCCCGCGATATCCACGACGGCCTGGGCCACGCGCTCACCGTGGCGCACATCCAGCTCGAGGCCGCGCGCGACCTGATCGGCGGCGACCCCGAGCGCGCGGGGCAGATCGTCGCCCGCGTCCAGTCCGTGATCCAGGACGGCCTGCGCGACGTCCGGTGCTCGGTCGGCCTGCTCCGCGAGCCGGCGCGGCCCCAGGCTCTCGGCGAGGCGCTGCGCCGGTGGGGCAGCGCGCTGCGCGACGAGGGCATCGCGGTCGATCTGGTGTTGCCCGACGCCGGGGCGGTCGCGTCGCCGGCCGCCACGCACGTGCTGTACCGCGCGGCGCAGGAGGCGCTGACCAACCTGCGCAAGCACGCCTCGGCGCGCTCGGTCGCGATCGTGCTCGAGCACACCGCGGGGGCGCTGCGGCTGACGATCCGGGACGACGGGCGGGGTGGCGGCGACGCGCCCGCGCAGGGGTTCGGCCTGGTCGGCCTGCGCGAGCGCGTGGCCGCGCTCGGCGGCACGCTCGACGTCGTGACGTCGCCGGGCCGCGGCTTCGCGCTCACCCTCGAGCTGCCGGAGGCTGCGTGATCCGCGTCCTGGTGGTCGACGACCAGCCGCTGTTCCGCGAAGGCATCCTGATGCTGCTCGCCGCGGACCCCGCGATCGAGGTGGTCGGCGAGGCCGGCGACGGCGAGCAAGCGGTGGCGCTGGCGCACCAGCGCACGCCCGACGTGATCCTGATGGATCTGCGGATGCCGGGCGTCGACGGCGTCGCCGCCACCGCGCGGATCGCCGCCGAGCTGCCGCGGATCCGCGTGCTCGTGCTGACCACGTTCGACGATGACGACTCGGTGTTCCACGCGCTGCGCGCGGGCGCGGTCGGCTACCTGCTCAAGGACGTGTCGGCGACCCAGCTGCGCCGCGGGGTCCGCGAGGCGGCTGCCGGCGAGTCGCCGCTCCAGCCGTCGATCGCGTCCAAGGTCGTCTCCGAGCTGACGCGCCGGATGGCGCAGGATCCGCGGCCGATCGGCGCGGCGCGCGACGGCCTCTTGTCCGAGCGCGAGCGCGAGGTGCTGCGGCTGATCAGCGCCGGGGCCAGCAACAAGCAGATTGCGGTGCGGCTGTTCATCGCCGAGGGCACCGTGAAGAACCACGTGACCCGCATCTTCGAGAAGCTCGAAGTCGATGACCGCACGCAGGCTGCGCTGCGCGCCCGCGAGCTCGGCATCGTCTAGCAGGCAGTGCACCCCGGTTATCACGGCGGCGAGCACGGCAACGGTGTGAGCGAACAGGACGATTCCACGCCGCGAGTGGCGTGCGGTACGTGGCGACGCAGCGGCTGCCCCGACCTACGCCTTGAGGATCGGCACCGACGCGAATCGTCGCAGCCAGTACGTCCCTACTGGGAAGTGCGCCGCGATCCCGTCGAGCCAGCGCTCGCGCGCGCTGATGTAATCGATCAGGAAGATGCGGTGGCGCAACATGGCCTCTACGCGGGCCCACTTGTTCGGCGACGCCACGGTCGGCCGGAGGGCGCTTTTCACCCGCCAAATCGAAGATCGACCCAGGTCACCCGCATCGGGTAAGCTTGGGCATGGTCCATCCCGTGAAGAAGCACGTCGACGAGCTGCTGAAATTGCCGCCCGACGAGCGTTCCGAGGTCGCTGAGGTGCTGCTGCGCAGCCTGGAGCACGAGCCTGAAGAGGACGAGGTGGCGGTCGCAGCAGCGTGGGCCGCAGAGATCGAGCGCCGGATCGGCGAGAACGCGCCGGGCATCGCTGCCGAGACCGTGTTCGCCGAGGGTCGCGCACGACTTCAAAAGCGGTCGTGAACATCGTCGAGTTCGCGCCCGCCGCTCGCGCCGAGCTCGATTCCGCCGCCGATCGGTACGAGCTGGAGCGGCCTGGCCGTGGCCAGCGCTTCTACGCGGCCGTCGAACGCGCTGTGAATCTGATCGCCGCGTTCCCTGCGGCCGGCCCGGCGTTCCCGGACATTCGCCCGGAGCACGGTGTGCGGCGTCACATCGTGCGCGGCTTCCCGTTCGTGCTCGCGTACCGTGTGCTCGGCGACACCATTCGGATCGACGCGGTCGCTCATATGCGGCGGCGGCCTGGCTACTGGCACCGACGCGTTCGGTGACATCGGCCAGACGACAACAGTGGGCCTTGACGTGGGCACGCACGCCCGCAACGGCCGAGGCCGGCGAGCCCACGGTCGGCGTGTGCCAGCTGGAGTAGGCTGAACTCGGTTTTGAGATGTCCTTGTCCACCTCGGCGGTGTGGTCGAGGTTCTCGACGTAAATAGCTGTGACGAATTTATTTAGAGCTGACCAATGTTCAGTTCGGACTGCCTTGTGATAAGGATGTCATATGCTTTGAGATCATGAACATCGCCTCATGCGCGCACGGATGAGCAGGGCTGTCTAGCCGCGCGACGAGCTACTCGCGCTGGACCGGCCGCATCACCACCGCTGAAGCAGTCATCGAGACGCCGGGCCCGCCAGTCAGGGCACGCAGCTTGCCATCGAGGCGATATTCTCGAGTTCAACGCTGGGGACCGAGCCAGCTCGACCACCGCACCTGTGACGCGACCACCTGCTCTGGCGTCGTAGCGAAGTGTCGTTGCGTGGCACATGAGGATCGCTGACGTCGGACTACGTGCCCGAGACGATCCGGCATCATGTCGGGATGTTCCGGCGCATCGTGAGCAAGGCGCGTGGTCAGTACCAGTTGCCTCCCATCGACTGGGATCTGATCACGCTGCCCGCGGTGGACAACGAGCACGCGATGAACAACCGGCTCAACGTAGAGCAGATCGCGATGGTCCTGCCGATCGTCGTCGAGCAGTACCCGTTCTACGCGCCGATGATCTTCGCGCTGTACACGTTGGGCCTACGCTGCTGCCACGTGGCCGCGATGCGGTTGGAGAAGCTCACGTCGGACGGCGTGATCTCGATCGATGAGTCGTATGACGTGTCGGCGAACGTGTTCAGCCCGGTGGACCAACGAAAGAAGGCACCGCCGATGATCGCACTGGAGCCGCGGACGCTCGCGCTGGTCCGCCGGCACCGGCGCTACCTGACGCAGCGAAGCCACCCCGGCCTCGAGACCGGGCTCGTGCTCCCCTCCGAGGCGGGAACCCGGCCGGTCGGCAACGACCAGCTCAACGACGTGTGGCGAGAGGTACAGGTGATGGCTGGCATCGACCGCCCGGTGACCGTGCACGGCATCCGGCACAGCTTCCACGACCTCGCCAGGCAGCAAGGTGTGCCCGATGCGGTCGTGAAGGCGATGGCTGGCCGTGCAGGCACGGAGGTCGCGCAACGCGGTCAGGACAAGCACCTGCACTACTCGCGGGGCGTGACGGTGGAGGAGATGCGCCAGGCGTCGATGGCGCTGATGCAGTTGGTTCCGACCGAGCCGGTCGAAGCGCAAAAAGGTAGGGACCGCGGTAGGGACGAGCGTGGTAGAGGTCGGAATTCGGATGAGAAACTAGTTGGTGTGACCGGAACTTAGCCGACGAGCGACGTGCTTTGTCCGGATCCGGGCCGGATCTCGGACGACCTCCGACGAGCTTGAAACTACTTCGAGATCTACTGATTCCAATACGTTGACCGTTTCAAGGCGTATCCAGGCGTTTCACGGCGCCACGGAAAAGTAGGGACCGAAGTAGGGACCAGCTCGCGGTAGGGACACGGTAGGGACCGTTGCTGCTGGGCCAACTGACGCAGCTCGAGGCCTTGTGCCTGCTCGCCGTCGACCAGGTGACGACCCGCCAACCACCTCACGAGCCGAGACCGCGCGCGCCCCATGCTCGATCGAGGCGCAGCGCTCGCGCCTCGCGCCGTGGTGCCGGCGCCTTCGACCCGGGCCACCTTCACTACCTCCGCCCACAGCTCCTCCGGCATGGGGATCCCCCGGCCGCCATGCTGCGCTCGCCACTGCGTCAGCCGGGTATGAGTCAGGGCCAGTCGTGATCGTCCGTGCATGGGTAGCCTCGACGTCGAGGCTACGCGCTGCCGATCAAGCAAGGACACGGTGATCCGCGGCGACGCCGACCTACTTCTTGGTGTTCTTTACGAACAATACGCGGCGTCGGTTCTTGTAGAACACCCGCGCCTTTCCTACGCCATTGTGAAAAATCTTGACGTGGTGGATCGCGTTGGGGAATGTCGCTTTCTCTAACTGGGAGGTACCGATGAATCCCTTCGTACGTGAGATTGCATCAAGATCGAAATCGGGGCCTGGCGTATAGTTCGCCACAGTCCCCGCCTTGTGAATCGCCAGAGTGCCGGGTTTCGTTTTTAAGAGAGCGTCGAGGTACGCGATTAGGTAGCTCGGGATTCCCTTGCCAACGGCCTGCGCGAGTCTCTTGAGGGTTGAGATGCTCGTGGGTGCCACGCTCACGATGTCGTCGAACCTATTGTTGTCAGGAAAGTCGAAGATCGGGAACGACATCTCACCCTGATCAAAATTGACGGTCTGCCGATCGATGCTGGATGACGATGCAATCGAGATGCGCGGATCGCCTACCCAAACAGGCGACTCCTTGTTGTTCTTGATCGCCGACAAAGCTAAGCGATGGAATACGAAACATCGGCGCCAGTCATCAAACAGATCGTCCGGTATCGTGAGTTCGAAGTGCTTCAAATAGCGCCCTCGCGCGCCGAACATTCGAGCGCGTTGGATATAGGTATCCTGTTGCAACTTGTTAGCAACATTACGCGTGAAGTACATCGCAAGAAGGTTCGGAAAGGTCACGCCGCGCGAAACAATGTTCCCGCCGATGATTACAGTAAACGGACACGTGGGGTTCGTGGGTGCAGCTCCAGCCATTCGGATGCGTGCACTATTCAGCACGGTCACCGCTGAGCGCGATGCGTTTGCGACTACGTAGCTCAACAGCTCTTCTGGGTCGGCGGCTGGATAGAGCGCTTTCGCTTCATCGAAGATCGTTTCGAGCAAGGCCTCGAAAGAGGCACCTTTGCCCGTTGTCAGCGCGTTCATGGGGGCCTCGATGTTCTTGCGATCTTCTTTGTGGTCATCCTTCTTCCCGCTCGTGTGAACGAGAAAGGTGTAGTTCTGCTCGGCCTCACCGTTCTTGGTCGCGCCTGTGTTCAAGTAGGCAACAGTAACGAGAAAGCGAGCCAAAGCCCTTTGTGCATCGGTGGCTGTGCCGACAGTGGTTAACAGTTTGAGGCGATACGGAAGCGCTCCCGCAAGTGGGAAGAACTGATCAGGCCCGGTGTACGCATTGTGGGCTCGAAAATGCACCCACGTCTCAGTCTTGTTGTTGAATGTATTGTTCAAGTTGAGACGCGCGGGTGTCGCCGTGACTCCGATATACTTGCCGTCGTCTCCAAGAAGTCCCTGAACGAGTTCGTTAATCCTCGTCCGCTCTCTTTGATTAATCTTGGCGTTCGGCGTAGCAAAATCCGCTTCGTCGTCGATTACGATTAGCGGACCAGAGTTCGCAAGCTCACCGATGAGCTTCTCCAGGTCGTTAACGTTCTTCTTGCAGAAAAGGATGGCTCGAGTGCCGGTAGCTAGCGGCGAATCGGCGAGTTCGTTCGAGTTCCGTGGCGCGGGCGCAAGCCCCGCAGACTTGAACCGGTCTAAGCTTTGACCGAGGAGGTCAATGCTGTCATTCAGAAGATGAACGATAATCTTGTGGCCTTCATCGAGAAGACGCGCAGTCAAGCAGATCATCATCTCGGTCTTGCCGCTCTGAGGGTCACCGTAGATGACGAGTGATCGACTAGATGCGGCAGGCAGCTTCTTAATTGCGTCCTCTACTGCATCGTCAATGCAATCGGTCTGCTCGTTGCGATCCTTCACGCGATTTAGCTGCTTCTCGTACTGATCCGTGATCGCGGCTTTGGCGGCGAGCTTCTTCAGATCCGGTTTCTTGGCCATTGCGTCCTCTTCTGTCAACGCCGTGGATGGTCGAAATCAAACCGCACGTCGTTCAAAACTATGTCTTACGAAGGGAGAGGATGCTCTCGGTTCTCATTCTTCTGCCGAGCGGCGCAGTCGTCCGGGTTGATGGCATCGGCAAATAACGTCGTCTTACGGGCAGTCGCCGCTCATTCTTTGTTTCGAGACTCAAGCCTACCATTGCTCCAGCGCGAACAATGCCAAGCGCGTTCTTGATGAAGGTATCCTTTAGGCACGAATTGCCAACAATAAGTACTGCGCGTCCCCCGGTCCGGAGAACTCGAGCGATCTCAGACATGACTCGGTAGATGTCTTCAGCGTAGCGAGTGACCATCGCCGCGTGCCGCGAAGAAAGCTGCGTTAGTGGCACCATCGCTCGCAGGATCGGATCAAACAGAGTTTGGGCGTTCTCTCCATTCGGCCCGCGCTCGGCACCGATGCTTGTTGAGCGCACTTCACGTAAGTCGCTAACGCGGTGCCCCAGCCACACCAGTGCGAGACGGTGGCCACGGATGTAGTCGATCGCGTTCAGGTACGGGGGCGATGTCAAGACGACATCAACAGAGCCGTTCGCAACGGGCCTCATCTGCCGCGCGTCTCCTATCCGCATGAGAGCCGCACGAGGCGCCGGCGCTGCGCTCAGTAGTCGCCGAACATGGGTGACCGAGCGTTCAAACGCGTCGAGGACGTCAAACGATGAAGTCTCCGCGACCTTGTGCGGCCGGCTGTGTGAAACATCGCGACCAAGTGAAGCGCCGCGGTCCTTGGTAATAATAATGCGACTCAACGCAACGCGAAGAACATCTCGCGCAGCGTTGACGCGACCCGTCTTTGCGCTGAGTGCAAAGGCAAGTCGCCGAAGGACCGTTCGCTGCTTCGGTGCAAACCAATAGCGAACGAAGTCCGTAGTCTCCGCATCGCTGTCAAGCCAAGGGAGCTCCGGCGTCGAGCGGCCGAACGTCGCTACCTGCGACATAACGCGCTTGAAGGCGCGTCCGATCGCATCATCCCCAACCGGGGTCGTCCATACTCGGCTGATCAGTACGGCCATCGGGTCCATATCAAAACCTAATGCGGAATGGCCGTGCTCCAAGGCATGTCTCAGTACAGTTCCTGATCCTGCCATTGGATCAAGAACGACGCTGCCGGTAGGCAAGGTTTTCAGTTCATCGATCGCTAGTTCAGGTGCCATCCGTGCGGGGAAGGGATGTATTGGCTTGATCATTCCTCCTCCTCCTTTACTTCTTGCTCTTCGTCGATTTCCGGTGATTCGTCGTGCAGCTTCTCCAGCTGCGCCGCAACCGCCGCTGCAACTCTCGCTGAACTCGCGTTTACAACGATCTTGTCGCCGTCGATGCCAACCAGCTCAGGGACAAGGATGGAAAGGCCTTTCGCGACCGCGATGACATCTTCGTTTTTTACCTTATGTGCCTTGAGTTGTTCACGACAAGCGAATGCGATTGTGCTGGCCGAGAGGACATCCGGAACCTTGCCCTTCAGCTTCTCCAAGGCTTTAAGAAAGATGTCGATGGTGAGCGATCTGCTTTTCTTGATCCATGTCTCCAGACTGTCGACCCACTGGGTGACCCCTTCCGGGTCATAGAGTTGCAACACCTCACGGAGCTTGGTAAGCGGAATCGCGCCGTGCGCAACCGTGAATTCGAGCAGGCGCCCCAAGTCACGCGCTTTCATTGGCGTTACCTTCTGCTGAGCGCAACGCACAGAGAGCGCACCTTCACTGAAGCCTGGTGCGATTACCAGGGCATGATCTGCTTTGTACCTATCGCGATGCTCCACGATGCCATCAAGGTTGATGTTCCCTGTTTTTGCGTTTTCGTGTTTTGATGACTTGGCGTCAAACGAAAACATGTAGAGGGGTGCGGCGACCTTTTCCTCGTCAGGGTCACTCTTGGAGGGTGTCGGGAACGCCTCTGCCAGACCTTCTGGTTCTCCGGACTGAGCCTTGTCGATCACGTTGTAGCCCAAATAGCGGAGCGCATCGGAGACAGCGACTTCGAGTAGCTTGCTGTTGTCGCTTTCGTGCTGCGTTTGCAGCAGAAGCTTTGCCAGGTGTGTTCCCGATTGTCTCTGCTGCATCGCGCGAAACCTCATGAGACGGTCACGATAGCGACGCATGTCGGCAACAGCCGAAGGATCGACCCCGAGATCTAGAGCGTATATATCGGTTAGAAGCTGCACCATCGCTATTGTACGAAGCAGCTGTTTCTCGGCCTTTGTGCGGGAATGCTCCTCAACGAAAGGATGATCACGGTTGACGACGATCGTGTTGTCTGACAGCCGGAATTTTACGAAGGAGTCATCCCCAAGGCTCTCGTATTTAACTTCTCCAAGTGCATTTTTGATATTGTCAGACGTCTCTTCACGCCATGAACGGCGCTTCTCCTTGCGATCATCGATTCCGCTCTCGTCGAAAAGACCCGGTATCGGCGCTTCGCCTTTTAGTGTCTCTGAGACGACATTTCGCAGAGGGCTAAGTGACAGAACGCCAAGCGAGTTCACCAGGACGTCGCCACCGTTGGGTATGGCGGCATTCGCGTCATTGTCGTAGAAGGCACGGGCAACGTTGAACGCCTTGCGGAGGAACGAGCGAAATACTCGCAACTCCTTCCGATCGGTAAACTTCTCTCGATCGGTTGTGAGGTATGCGTTCAGGCCGTCGGCTCGAACGGTCATGCGGAAACGTGCCCAAGCAGCGTGACTGAGGTTCTTCTCCCCGAAGCTCGAATCGTTCTGGTTGATCACGCGCCCCAGCACGTTCACATGGAATCCATTTGAGGCGCCTCGTGCGTCACTCTTGCCGCCGCTCACCTTCTCTGCGAACAGAGTGATGCGCCCCGTAACGCGGCCAATACCCGGCAGTTCTGTCCATGCGGCGTCGGTTGTCACCGGCAGGCTCTTAACGGTTCTGGCCGCCGCCGCGCTCACCGCGGCTGTCCGGGAGTTCCTGTCCTTCCTGCTCTTCCTCGTTGGCGCAGGCGCGGCTGCATGCGCAGGTTCGTCATCGTCGTCGTCAACGGGGTCTCCTGAGTCGTCGATCTCGATGCTGGTAATGCCGAGATCGGAACCGAGTGCCCAGGTTTTCAGAACGGGAATCTCCAGTTTGGACGAAACGAGACGTTCGCCGTTTAGGCATACCGCCATGACGCTTCCAAACGGGAGCGCGGCTTCCAGCATGCGCTTGAGGAGCCCAAGTTTGAGGTCACGGCCGGGCTCTTTGAGCCCTGAAAGAATCGCCAGCGTCCAGGTTGAAGTTGAAGCTCGGGCGACCGCGGATATGCCTCCGCCGAATTCGTCGTCCCCCGTCTGATGAGCGGGAGCTGGAATCCCTGTCTTGATCAGCTGTAGTAGATCTGGGCCGTCATCCAAACTCGCGAGGGCCACGGCAAGTTCGTCCTCGCTGACTTCGTAGAGCTCTAACTCGAGTCCGTTAATCAACTGCTCCTTGCCCGCGCCCTTTTGTTGGTCTACCCGCCCATAGTCCATGGTAACGCGACGGATCTTGCCGTCTGCGGCCTTGCATAGGTAGGTAAGCCTTGAGGCGAGGACGTACGTGGCAAGTTTCCCGATACCAAACTTGCCGATCAACTTACGGCCGAACTCCTCTGGTTTTCCGGCCTTGGGCGAAAAAGCAATGTGCCAAAGTTGGCGGAGTCCATCCGCATCCATCGAAACGCCATTGTCGAGAACACAGAGGGTCGCGCTATCCTGCTTGAGATCCTTAGGTACACGAACGTCAACGTAGTCGGCGCCCGCGTCCCAACCGTTGGAGATAAGCTCCTCGAACGCTTTTTGCGGTGAAGAATAGAGCTGCTCGCTAAAATGGTGCAGGAAACGCGTGCTTAGCTCGACCGGGATTTTTTCAGACAAGACGTGCCCAACGGTTTCAGGTGTGGCACCCGCCCGGCCGTCCAAAGACTGTGCCTCCGCCGCATCCTTCGCCGTCATGCTTAGGTTCCTTCAGGGCGTCCGTGTAAGTACCGAGCCGAGGACGCAACGGAAGTTTCGCACATCATGCTCGCGCCGGGGAGATCGCGACGATCCCCAGAGATCGTCCACGTGCACTTGCGTACGCCCTCCAGTTGATGCCGGTCACACGGCCGAGTCGTCGGGGGCGTCAGCATGGCCGCGTTGTCGACGGTGTGGGCGGGGGGCCACATGTGCGCTTGCTGCGGTCGAGTCAGAGACCTGAGCGTGTGGCCTTCGCGTTAGCGAGGCAGCGCACCCCGAGTGCGCAAGCGCGCGCTTGAGTCGTACGTTCGTCCACCGGACCAGTATACGCGCCGTCCGGCGGGACTGTCGAGCGTGAGGCGGCACGCGCGTTCATCGCCTCAGACGCTCAGGTGGGCCGGATGAAGACCTTCGTCGGCATCTACCTCTGCGATCACGGCGTCGAGGTCTAGCCGATCCCAGTCGACTGAAGGAAAGGCCGATCGCAGCTCCGGCTCCCAGGCGCGTATGAGCGTCACGAGGTTGTCCTGGACGGCTATCTCGCGGTCGCTTTCGCGAGGGTACTCGCGATGCAGGATCCGTCGCGCACCGGACGCGACGAGGTGCGTGACGTTGTCGAACAGCCCGCACATAGGGCTGTCGGGCCAACTGGGGACGCCCTCGCGGAGTTCGAACCAACCGCAGCCCTCGAGCGGGCAGAGCTGGATCCGGTCGGCGACGCTTCGTGCTTCAACGGTGATGCCGTTGAGCGTGCGCGTGGTTCCAGATACGTCCGCAACGTCGTGGTAGTGACCCTTGGGACAGCAGATGCGAGCCATGCCGCCCAGCTAACCATGGGGCTCTGACGAACCGCCTTCGGCTAGGCCGCGCCGGCGCCCGGATGCGCAACTTGACGCGGCTCGCTCGCTCGGCCGGCGCTCGCGGCATGACAGTCGAAGATCTGCGGCGCAAAAAGAGCGACAGTTAGATCGATCTCCGGCGAAGCAAGCGGGCGACCTCGCATAAGGTCGCGGCTTCCAGGCTTCACGAGTCCTTTTAGGCGGCTTTGTCGAAACTGAAATGATTTAGGTTAGATAGATGTGTAAGTCGCGCCAGGAATTTGAACCTACGCCTTAGCGCGCGCTTCGTGCACCAGCGCCGGCGGAGGCCGGAACCGCTGGCGCGTGAGCTCAACGGCGAGCCCGGCGCTCAAGCCAGCCGATTCGCCATCCGAATCCCGGTCCTCCACCACCGTCGACCCGCTCGGTGTGGACGAGCGGCTTGTCGCCGTCACCCGGCATCTGGCGCGGCGCCTGGACGAGCCCGGCGCCGACGTCCGAGCGATGCAACCCCGGGACCGGGGTGGCCGCGACGAGGAGCTTGGCCATCGCCGGGTGGGGACTTCCCAGCGCGTGCTGGCCTTGCCGTATTCGACCCGGGCAACAAACGCGCGGGATCGGCTGGCGTCGTGAGCGCCGTTGGGGTCATCGGGGTCGTAGGGGTCGCATGGATCGCTGGCGTCGTCGGTATCGAGCCAGCCGGCCAGCCACAGCGCACCATCGATCCACGCAAGACTCGTCACGCGCCGCGGATCGTTCGGGGCGATGTGCGCGATCACCTCGGGCTCGCCGCCGGTCAGCGGGATCCGCGCGAAGCCTTCCAGGTGGTCGAAGTAGACCCAGCCGGCGTTCGCGATCAGCCGATGCATCGTGTACGCGGTCAGGCACATGTCGCCCTCGCGGCGCTCCTGGCCGTCGAGCCATCGATAGTCGAGATCCGACGAGAAGCTAGCGAGCGCGCGCGGTGGCGTACGACCGAGGTCCAGCAGCGGCAGCCGCCAGAGGACGCTGCCTCCGTCGGGAGACTGGCTCAGCCAGACCAGCTGCCGATCCGCGACCACGAGGTGATCGAGGTCGCCCGCCATCCATCTCGACCACAGCGACCATGGTGACGCTGGCGTTCGGCCGGCCGGCTCGGGGCTCGGCGACGAGCTCGGGATTAGATCGGACGCGGAGTCGGGGGGCGTCATGGGCTTCTCGTGCTCGGACCTGGTGCCTTGCCGCGCCGCGGGCACTGAGGCGAGGTCACGGCTTCGATTTCGGGCGAGCGCGGCCGGCAGCGACGTTCAAGGTATCGCGGATCCAGTCCGAGAGCCGGCGGTCGCCGGCGGCGCTCTCCCAGGCCGCGCGCTCCTCGGCGGTAGCTCGCACGCCGATCGAGCGCGTGCTGCGTTCGCCGCTCGACGCGCGAGGCTTGCCACCGACGGCGCCGGGCCACCCGGTCCCTCTTGCCAATGTCGGCGAGACCTCCTCCAGCTGACGCTTTCCGCCCGTGTACGGCGTGCGCTTCGACCACCCCTTGGGCTTGGCCGGCCAGAGGAGGAGCGCTCCGTGTCGATCCTC
>Ga0302322_100001116_pt1 | contig 21791 bp, 24 predicted proteins | sample Fen_T0_2_FD_203757 | JGI IMG/M metagenome (GOLD analysis project Ga0302322, IMG submission 203757) | Peat permafrost microbial communities from Stordalen Mire near Abisko, Sweden - Fen_T0_2 | ecosystem: Environmental > Terrestrial > Soil > Wetlands > Permafrost | place: Sweden: Abisko...
TTGGTCGGCAGATTTGCACCTATGGCGTGAGTTTTCCTCCACAAGATCGCTCCTGGAGGACTTATGCGACAGGCTCGATCATGCACGGTTGAACGCCTCTCAACCGGTTCATTTCCGATCAACCGTGCATGATCACCGCGGGGTGGGGGTGACATCACCGCGGGGTGAGGGCTGGATCACCCGGGCGGTGGCTGCGGGAGCCTCGTCGGGCGGTATATCGTCCCCTCCGCCACGGCTGTGGGCGTCCCGCGACCGGGCCGCCGAGCCTGGCGGGACGATCGGAGCGGACGGCCGTGGAGCGTCGGGGGGCGGTGCGGCGCAACGCGCCCGCCTTCGTGCTGGCCGTCGCGGCCGCGGGCCTCGCAGGAGTTCCCGCCGCCACCGTCGCCACGGCGCACCCGGCGACCCCCGTGGCCGGTGCCTCGGCGACCGTCGGCCGGAGCGCGGGTGACGGACCGCCGCGCCTCGACCGCTCGGTGGGGCCGTGGGCGGCGCTCCCCGGGCTGACCGGCCGCGGCGGCCCGCACCTCGCGGGTCCCGCGGACGAGACCGGTGAGGACGCCGGCACCGATCCCTTCGCCGGCGGTCCCACGTCACCGGTAGGACCGGCCTGGACGCCGCCGTCGGCACTCCCGGCGCCCCCGACGCCGGGCAGCCACGTCGACGTGGTGCTCGGTCCGCACCCGGACGACGAGACCCTCAGCCTCGGCGTGTGGATCGCGGACGCCGTCCAGCGTGGCGACCGGGTGATCGTGGTCTGTCTCACGGACGGGCGGAGCACCGGCGCCGCCGGCCGGATCTCGGCCCGGCTCGGCCGGCCGGTGACCCGCGACGAGATCGCCGCGGCCCGGGCCGCCGAACTGCGGGAGGCCACCGGCCGGCTGGGCGTCCGCCCGGACGACGTCTACCTCGCCCACCTAGACGCCGACGCGGGCCCGGGCGGCAGTCGCGCCACCCGGCCCGAGGTCGCCGCGGTGATCGGCGCCTTCGCCGCGCGCTTCCCGGGGGCGACGTTCGCGACCATGTCGTGGCAGGCCGAACGGCATCCCGACCACCTGAGCGCCGGACTGGCCCTGCACGCGGCCGCCGAGGACGGCACCGTGACCCGCGCCGTCTTCGCGGTCTCCCGGTTGTGGTGGTCGTTGCCGTCACCGCCCGGACACGAGGTGCTGCCCGTCGACGGGGCGGCGCGGCACCGCGTGCTCCTGGCTGCCGACGCCTACGACCGGTGGGACCCCACGGGCCACCGCCTGGCGGTCGGCTGGACGTCGGTCCACCCGCAGTTCGTGGCCCTGCTGGCCGACCCCCGGGACCGGGTGCACGACTGACTCCAGCGGCTGACTCCAGCGGCTGACTCCAGCGGCGCCCCGGCCCGAGAGAGCCGGAGCGCCGCGGCACGGGAGTCCGCGCCTCGAGTCCGCGCCTCAGCCGAGGCCGGAGCTCTTCAGCCAGTCGGCGGCGACCACGGCCGGGTCCTTCTTGTCCGTCACGACCTGGGCGACCAGGCCGGTCAGGGTCTTGGTGTCGAGCTTGGCCGACACGGCGTTGAGCGCGGAACTGACCGCGTCCGAGGCCTTCGCCCCGTTGACGAGCGGCACCACGTTCTGGGCCGTGTAGAGGGACTTCGGGTCGCCCAGGGCCACCCAGCCGTTCGTGCTGATGGAGGGGTCGGTGGTAAAGACGTCGGCCGCCTGCACCTGGCCGTTCTTCAGCGCGTTGATCGTGAGCGGGCCGCCGGCGTCCAGCTTCTTGAACTGCTGGAACGTGACGCCGTACTTCTCCTTGAGGCCGGGGATCCCGTCGACCCGGGTCTCGAACTCCGGCGGGCCGCCGAGCACGAGGTCCTTGGCGACCGCCGCCAGGTCGGCGATGGTCGTCAGCTTGTACTTGTCGGCGGTCTCCTTGGTGACGACGATGGCGTCCTTGTCCTCCGCCTGGGACTGGTCGAGGACCTTCAGCGTGCTCGGCAGCACCTTGGGCAGCGCGGCGTAGACGTCCGCGGCGCTCGTCGCCGTCGACTTCTTGTCGAAGTACGCCAGCAGGTTGCCGGTGTACTCCGGGATGAGGTCGATGGAGCCGTCCTGCAGGCCGGGGATGTACGCCTCCCGGCTGCCGATGTTGAGCTTCTTCGTGACGGTGACGCCCTTCGACGACAGCGCGCCGGCGTAGATCTCGGCGAGGAGCGCGTTCTCGGGGAAGTTCGCGGAGCCCACGGTGATCACGCCGCCCCCGCCGCCCGACGCCGAGCCCGAGGCCGACCCCGCCGCGGCGGACGCGCCGGACGTGCTGCCGACCGGGTTGCTGCTGCTGCCGCAGGCGGCCAGCGCCGCCGCGAGGGCGATCGTCCCGGCGAGTACCCGGAACCGCATCATGACAACTCCTGTGTGGTGAGGGTGTGCGCTGGGTGGAACCGCCCGCGGGCGCGCGACAAGGCGCGGGCGTGACCAGGACGGGCGCGCCCGGCGCGGCCGGACACCCCCGGGGAGACGACGAACCGGGCCAGCAGGGCCAGCAGGCCGTCGGCGAGGAGAGCCAGCACGGCGACCAGCAGCGCCCCGGACGCCATCTGGGGGAAGTCGCGCTGCTGCTGCCCGTCGATGATGTAGCGGCCGAACCCGCCCAGCGACACGTACGCGAGCACCGTCGCGGTGGCCACGCACTGCAGCACCGCCGCCCGGACGCCGGACAGCACCAGCGGCAGCGCGCACGGCAGCTCGACCCGCAGGAGCACCCCGCGCGGCGTCATGCCCATGCCCGCGGCGGCGTCCCGGACCTCGGGCGGCACGTTCTGCACCCCGGCGTAGGTGTTGGTGAGGATGGGCGGCACGGCGAGCAGGACGAGCACGGCCTCGCCCGGCAGGAGGTACACCAGGTCGCTCGCGATGTGCGGCAGCAGCAGGATCACGAAGAGGATGAGCAGGCCCAGGGTCGGCACGGCCCGCATCGCGTTGGCGACGCCGGCCACCAGGAAGGTGCCCCGGCCGGTGTGCCCGATGACCAGGCCGGCCGGCAGCGCGACGGCGGCGGCGACCACCACGGCCAGCAGGGAGTACCAGACGTGCTCCCGCAGGTGCGTCGGGACGCCGTCCGGGCCCTGCCAGTGGGCCGGGTCGCCGAGCCAGGCGACGATCGAGGAGATCATGAGGCCCGCACCGCCCGCCGCCACGGGGTGAGCAGCGCACCGGCGGCCACCAGGAGCAGGTCGAGGACGGCGGCGAGCAGCAGGCAGCCCAGGATCCCCAGCACGATCGGCTCGGTGACGAGCCGGGAGAAGCCGGTGGTGAACAACTGGCCCAGCTGCGGGACGCCGAGCAGCGCCGACACCGACACCAGGCTCACGTTCGACACGGTCGCCACCCGGAGGCCGGCGATCACGACCGGGACCGCCAGCGGCAGGTCGACGGCGAACAGCCGCTGCACCGGCCCGTAGCCCATCGCGCGGGCGGCCATCTCGACGTCCTCGGGGACGGCGGCGAGCCCGTCGGCGACGACCCGCACCAGCAGCGCCACGCTGTACACCGTGAGCGCGGCCACCACGTTGACCGGGTCGAGGATGCGGGTGTGCAGGATGCCGGGCATCAGCACGAACAGGGCGAGCGACGGGATCGTGTAGAGCAGCCCGGCCACGCTGACCAGCGGCCCGTAGGCGAACCGGTAGCGGCGCGCCAGCCAGCCGAGCGGGAAGGCGATTACCAACCCCAGCACCACGGGCAGCACCGAGAGCCAGACGTGCCAGCCGAACCAGTTGAGGATCGTTTCCCGGTTGCGGTCGAAGTAGTCGACCAGGCCGCTCACCGCGCCGCCCCCGCGGCCGCGCCGTCCGCGGCGGCCTCGTCGGCGGCGACCTCGATGCGGGCGACGAGGTCCTGCGCCTCGACCGCCCGGGCGACCGAGGCGCGCTCCTCGATCGCGGTCAGCACCTGCGCGGCCCGGACCGTGCCCAGGAGGCGCCCCTCGCCGTCCACGACGACACCCCGCCCGGACGGCGCCGACAGCGCGGCGTCCAGCGCGGCGCGCAGCGACCCGCCCGCCTCGGCGAGGGTGCCGCCGAGGTGCAGCAGGCCCTCGCTGACGGCGACGCCGGCGGACGCGGCCCGCGCGCCCGGGTCGCCCGGGGCCAGCCAGCCCTGCGGACGGCGCTCGCCGTCGACAACGAGCAGCCAGCCGTCACGGGCGCGCCCGGCCACGGCGGCGACGTCGTCGCCGAGGGCTGCCACCGCCTCCTCGGCGACGGGCAGCTCGCCCGCGGCCTCGAAGCCGAGGGCCCGGTACCCGCGGTCGCGCCCGAGGAACCCGGCGACGAACGAGTCGACCGGGCGGCTCAGCAGCTCCGCCGGGGTCGACACCTGGGCCAGCCGGCCGCCGACGCGCATGACGGCGATCCGGTCGCCCAGGCGCACCGCCTCGTCGATGTCGTGCGTGACGAACACGATGGTCTTGCCGAGCTCGCCCTGCAGCCGCCGGAACTCCTCCTGGAGCTGCCCGCGCACCACCGGGTCGACGGCGCTGAAGGGCTCGTCCATGAGCATCACCGGCGGGTCGGCGGCGAGCGCCCGGGCCACCCCGACCCGTTGCTGCTGGCCGCCCGACAGCTGCGCCGGGTACCGCCGGGCCAGCGCGACGTCGAGGCCGACCCGCTCCAGCAGGCCGAGCGCGTCACGCCGCGCCTCGCGCCGGGACCGCCCGAGCAGCAGGGGCACGGTCGCGACGTTGTCGACGACGGTGCGGTGCGGGAACAGGCCCGCGTGCTGGATCACGTACCCGATGCCGCGGCGCAGCTCGGTGAGGGGGATCGCGGCGGTGTCCCGGTCGCCCAGGAGGATGCGGCCCGCCGTCGGCTCGACCATCCGGTTGACCATGCGCAGGGACGTCGTCTTGCCGCACCCCGACGGCCCGACGAACACGGTGATCTCACCCGCGGGCGCCTCGACGGCCAGGCCGTCGACCGCGACGGTGCCGTCGGGGTAGGTCTTGCTGACGGCCTCGAACCGGATCACCGGGCTCGTGCGACCGGTATTCGTGCGATCGGTACCGGACGTCGCTCCGCTCACCGTGCCTCCTGGCGCTGGACTCGCCGGGGAACGCGGCCCCCGTGGACGGACGGTGACGAGCCTGCCAGTCACCACCGACAGCTTCGTGCGGATCACGCCGGCCCGCGACCCGTAGCGACGATATCCCACTGTTCGTATCAGCTTTGTGACACGCCGTCGGCCCCGCGCACCCGATCGGGCGCCGTCACCCCTCGGCAGGCGCACCCGTCCGGGGTGAGCATGGAGCATGACCGACCACACTGCGCGGACAGAGCAGCCCTACGTCGTCCGGACCGAGTCGGACGGCGTCGTCCGGCTCACCCTGGACCGCGGCGACCGCTTCAACCCGCTCTCCAGCGGCATGATCGCCGCGCTCGCCGGGCACCTCGACCAGCTCGCGGACGACGCGACCGCGCGGGTCGTCGTCCTGGCCGGGGCCGGGCGCGGATTCTCGGCCGGTCACGACCTCGCCGAGCTGGGCGCGCACCAGGCGGACGAGGCCTGGCAGCGTCGCCTCTTCGACGCCTGCAGCTCGATGATGCTGCAGCTCACCCGGCTGCCGCAGCCGGTGATCGCGCGGGTCCACGGCATCGCCACGGCCGCCGGCTGCCAGCTCGTGTCGATGTGCGACCTGGCGGTCGCGGCCGACGACGCCCGGTTCGCGCTGTCCGGCATCACGGCCGGGATCCCGTGCTCGACCCCGGTCGTCGGCGTCGCCCGGAACGTCGGCCGCAAGCGCGCGCTGGAGCTGCTCCTGCTGGGCGACCTGATCGACGCGCCGACCGCGCTGGACTGGGGGCTGGTCAACCGGGTGGTGCCGGCCGCCGCGCTGGACGCCGAGGTCGACCGGCTGGCGGCGCGGATCGGCACGCTGAGCGCCGCCGCGGTCGCGGACGGCAAGCGCAGCTTCTACGAGCAGGTCGACCTCCCCCTCGCCCCTGCGTACGGCCGCGCGTCGGCGTCCATCGTGGACGACGTCCTCGGCGCGGACGCCGTCGAGGGCGTCGCCGCGTTCCTGGGCAAGCGCCGTCCGGTGTGGCCCGGCGGCCGCTGAGCGAGGCGCGCCGAAAAGCAGGCGACGGGAGCCCGCCGGCAAGGCACCGTAGGAGCATGATCCAGCCCGTCCACAACCCGCTGCCGCACGGTGCGACCGCCCGCCGGCCCACCTGGGACGACCTGCCCGCCGCCGTGCGCGCCGAGGTGGAGCGCCGGCTGGAGCAGCCCGTGCTCGGCGGCGAGAGCCAGGGCGCCGGATTCACCAACGGTCTGGCCAGCCGGCTGCGGCTGGCGGACGGCTCGCGGGTCTTCGTCAAGGCCGTGGCGGTCGACACGCACCCGATGGTCGCGGACTCCTACCGGCAGGAGCTGGCCGTCGTCCCGGCGCTGCCCGCGGCGGTCCCGGCGACGCGCCTGCGCTGGCACGCCGAGATCGACGCCGGCACAGACGGTGACGGCGACGGCGGCACCGGCGGTTCGTGGCTGGTGCTGGCCTTCGAGGACGTCCAGGGGCGCCCGCCGCGGCGCCCCTGGCAGCTCGCCGAGCTGCGCGCCGTCCTCGACGTGCTGCCGGCGGTGGCCGCGGCGCTCACCCCGCCGCCCGCCGGGCTGCCGAGCCTGCCGACGATCGGCGCCTCGGCCGCCGACTTCCGCCACTGGCAGGAGCTGGCCCGGACCACGGACGCACGCCCGGGCGCAGCCCCGGACGACGGCCCGGTCCCGGTCGCCGAGCTGGCCGCGCTCGAGGCGTGCTGGGTGGAGGCCGGGTCGGGCGACACCGCCGTCCACTACGACCTGCGTGACGACAACGTGCTGCTCGCCGACGACGGCCGCATCCTCGTCTGCGACTGGAACTGGCTCACCGTCGGCGCGCCCTGGCTCGATCTGGTGGGGCTGCTCGTCAGCGTCCACGGCGACGGGCTCGACGCGGACGCCGAGCTGGCGCGCAGCCCGCTGACCCGCGACGTCCCGGCGCTCGCGATCGACGCGTACCTGGCCGCGCTCGCCGGCTTCTTCACGGCGGCGGCGCGGCAGCCGCGGCTCGAGGGCTCGCCGTGGTTGCGCGTGCACCAGGCGTGGTACCGGGACGCGACGCTGGGCTGGCTGGCCCGCCGGCTGGGCCGCTGAGCCCGTCGCCGCGACGGCGGGCGAGGGTCCCGCGGCGGGCGAGCGTCACCGCGAGGACGACGGCCAGCCCGGCGGCGTACCCCGCGCGCTGCGACGCCGCGTACGACACGTGCAGCGCCGCCGCGAAGTACCCGGGGTAGGCGGCGACGGCGAGCGCCAGCCACTCGGCCCGCCCGCCCAGCCCCACCAGGGCCACGAGCAGCAGCGCGTACCACGGGTACGTCACGCCGCCCAGCGCGAAGGCGACGCCGACCAGCACGGTCGCGCCCTCCCAGGGGCGGGCCGGGTCGCCGCGGCGGGCGGTCCACCACGCGGTCCCGGCCACGACGGTCACCGCGACCACGGCGGCGACCCGGTCCGGCAGCCAGGGGCTCAGCAGCGCGAACCGGCCGTGGCCCCCGCCGTACCCCTCCTCGTCGAGGTAGCCGGGAAGGAATCCGAGCACCCGCGGCCCGACCGCCACCACGTGCGGCAGGTAGCCCGCGGCGACGACGACGGACGCCGCCAGCAGCAGCACCGCGGCGGGCCGGCGGCGGGCACGGGCCCACAGCGCCGGCAGCACCAGCGCGGGCAGCACGAGCACCGGGAGCAGCTTGGTCGCGACCGCGGCCCCGGCGGCCAGCCCCGCGCGCACCGGCCGCCCGCGCGCGGACCAGCCCAGCGCCAGCACGACGAGCAGCGCCGCGACGACGTCCACGTGGGCGCCGTTGCCGGCCTCCAGCACGACGGTCGGGCACCACGCCCAGAGCACGGCCCGGCGCGGATCGCCACCGGTGCGCCGCAGCACCAGCAGCAGCGCGCCCGACGTCGCCAGCGCGACGAGCGCGGCCGCGAGCTGGAGGGCGAGCGCGCCGCCGCCGTCGGGACCGAGCGGCGCCGTCACGACGTGGAGCAGCCAGAACGCGGCCTGCGCGACCGGTGGGTAGATGGTCGGCACGGTGGGGTGGTTCATGCGGGTGCAGGCGCGGACGTCGACCGCGCACGGCGGCGCGGACGGCGGGAACAGCCAGTCGTCGCGAAGCCCCGCCAGCGCGGGGTCGACGGGCGCGTACCGGTAGGGATCGATGCCCGCGGCCTGCACCCGCCCGTCCCAGGCGTAGCGGAAGTAGTCGTCGGTCGTCCGCGGCGCGACCTGGACGGCGAGCACCTGCAGCGCGACCGCGCCCACCACGAGCAGGGGCACCGCCGTCCGGACCGGCGTCCGCAGCAGCGCCGCCGCGGCCGCCCCGAACACCAGCCAGCAGGCCCCGACCAGCGCCAGCAGCCGCCATCCCGCCGTGTTCGGGACCCCGGCGGCCAGCGTCCACCGCACGGTCACCAGGAGCAGGACGAGCAGCAGCACGCCGGCCGCCGCCGGCGGCACGGCCGCCCTCCGGAGCCGGGCGGGCCCGGCGTTCGCTTCCACGGGCCCAGCCTGGCCGGGCCGGCGGCCGCGGGACAGGGCGCGGGGCCGACGGTCAGACTCTCGTAAGCCCGGCTGCGCCGGCCGAGCCTACGGTCGCCGCATGCCTCCTGCCCGGACCTTCCCGCTGGCGTCCCTGCCGGACCGGCTCGCCGGTCACCTGCGCGACCGACCCCCGCCGCAGGCTCCCCACGACGCCCGGACGGCGCGCCTGCTCGGCACCGCGACCGGCTCGGCACTGCTGCTGTGCCTGGTCACCGGCCTGATCAGCCACGTGCACCAGCACCCGCCGAGCTGGTTCGACCTGCCCAGCCGCCCGGTGTGGGGGTACCAGGTGACGCAGGGGCTGCACGTGATCAGCGGGATCGCGGCGATCCCGCTGGTCCTGGTGAAGCTGTGGGTGGTGTTCCCGCGGCTGTTCGCCTGGCCCCCGGTGCGCGGGCTCGGCCACGCCGCGGAGCGCGCGCTCATCGCGCCCCTGGTCGCCGGGACGCTGTTCGAGCTGGTCACCGGCCTCCTCAACGTCGTGCAGTGGTACCCGTGGCCGTTCTTCTTCCCGGCCGCGCACTGGGCGGTGGCGTGGATCGTGGCGGGGGCCGCCCTGGTGCACCTCGCGGTGAAGGCACCGCTGGGCCGGCGCCCTCGACGTCCGGACGCTCCCGCGCCGGTGGCGTCGCGCCGGGCCGTACTGGTGGGCGCCGGGACGGCGGCCGCCGCCGTCACGCTGGCCACCGCCGGGCAGACGGTGCCGGGACTGGGCGCGGTCTCCGTGCTGGCCCCCCGCCGGAACGCCGGCTCGCCCGGCGGCGTCCCGGTCAACCGGACGGCGGCGGACGCCGGTGTCCACGCGGCCGCCACGGACCCGGGCTGGCGCCTCGTCGTGGCCGGCCCCCGCGAGGTCGCGCTCGGCGCCGCCGACCTGGCGCGGCTGCCGCAGTACGAGGCGCGGCTGCCCATCGCGTGCGTGGAGGGGTGGAGCGCGACGGCGCTGTGGTCGGGAGTCCGGTTGCGCGACGTCCTCGATCTGGCGGGCGTGCCGCACGACGCGCACCTGCGGCTGGTCTCGCTGGAGACGGTGGGGCTCTACGGCCGCTCGCCGATGGCGCCGCCGACGGCGCGCGACCCGCTGACCCTGCTGGCCACCCGGCTGGACGGCGCGCCACTGAGCCTCGACCACGGCTACCCGCTGCGCCTCGTCGCGCCGAACCGGCCCGGCGTGCAGCAGACGAAGTGGCTCGCGCGCATCGAGACGGTGCCGGCGTGAGCGCCCGGCGCGGGCTCGTCGTCGCCGTCGGGCTGGCGAGCCTCGGGTTCGGGCTGTGGCAGCTGGGGTCGGTCGGGGCGCCGGTCGGGACGGTGCTGCTGTGGCTGGCGGCCGTCCTGGTGGTGCACGACGGGGTGGTGGCACCCCTCGCCGCCGGTACGGGGGCGCTCGCGGCGCGGCTGGCCGGCCGCGGACCGCGCTGGGCCGCGGCGGTTCCGGTGGTCGGCGTCGGGCTCGCGGTGGGGGCCGTTCTCGCCCTGGTCGCGGTGCCGGCGCTGCTGTCCCCGGGAGTGCCGGGCAACCCGACCGTGCTGCCGCGCGCCTACCTGGGCGGGCTCGCGGTGCTGCTGGTGGTCGACGCCGCGGTGACGGCCGCGGTGGCCACGGTCAGGGCCGTCGCCGCCACCGCCGTGGCGAGGCGTTCGGCTGCCGGTGCCGGCTCCTAGGCTGGGCACCATGCCGTACCGCGCTCCCGTGCCGGGATGGTGGCAGGAGTTCGTCCGGGGGCTTCCTCCCCGGACGGCCAAGGCCGCCGTCACCCGCGCCGATGGTCACCCGCACGTGACGCCCGTCTGGGTCGCCCTGGACGGCGAGGGCGACGCCACCGAGATCCTCTTCACCACGCACGAGACGTCGGCCAAGGGCCGGGCCCTCCGCCGGGACCCGCGCATCAGCCTCTGCTGGGACGACGAGCGGCCGCCGTTCTCCTTCGTCACGGTGTTCGGCACGGCGCGCCTCGTGGACGACGTCGAGGAGGTCCGCCGCTGGGCCACCGTGATCGGCGGCCGCTACATGGGCGCGGACCGGGCGGAGGAGTACGGCCGGCGCAACGGGGTGGCGGGCGAGTGGCTCGTGCGGGTCCGGGTCGACCGCGTGGTGGCCGCCGTCGACGTCGCCGACTGAGCCCCGGCCGCTGCCGGCTGCGGGGAGGTGCCTCCTCCTTCGCGGTGTCACACCGGCGAGGCCGGGACGCCGGTGTGACACTCGCGCGCAGGGTGCGCACCCGCGGCGGGGTCAGCGCCCGGTGGCCAGGCGGGTGAAGCAGCGGCCGCCGTCCGTCCACTCCTCGCGCAGCGTCCAGCCGGCGCGCGACGCGAGCCGCCGCAGGGCCGGGGCGCCCAGCTCGGCCCAGCCGAACGGGCCGCTGAGCTGCCCGGACGCCGACACCAGGCGCGCCGGCCCGCGCCGGTCGACGTCCTCGGGCGCCACCTCGACGAGCAGTTCGCCGCCCGGACGCAGCAGCGTCCCGACCCGGCGCAGCAGCCGCAGCGGCACCCCGCCGATCCCGACGTTGCCGTCGATGAGCAGCGCCGCGTCCCAGCGACCCTCGCCGGGCAGCGGCGAGAAGAGGTCGCGGACGACGGCCGCCGCGCCCCGCGCGCGTGCCAGGGCGACCGCGCGAGTGCTGACGTCGACGCCGAGCGCGGGCGTGCCGGTCAGGGCCAGCGCGGCGGTCAGCCGGCCCGGGCCGCACCCGAGGTCGAGCGTCGGTCCGTGGCAGCGGGCGAGCAGTGCCAGGTCGACGGCGTCCGCCTCCGCGAGCCAGCCCGCGACGTCGTGGGCGCGCTCCACGCCGTCGGCGTGCCGGACGACGAGCGGACGCCCGTACCGCAGGGCGTCGTCGTAGAGCGCGAGCGGCTGCGTCATCCGGCGCGCCCCGCGACCGTGGCGGCCCCGCTCAGCAGCCGGTGGACGGCGGCGAACCGCGTCCGCGGGGCGAGCCGCGCCACGGCGTCGGCGTCCGCCGGCTCGTCGACGTCCCGCAGCACCGGCAGTTGGGCCACCGCGAGCCCGAGCGCCCGCAATCGGGCGTCCTGGGCCGCGCCCGTCCCCGGCGTCGACATCGGGACGTCGCGCAGCGCCGCCCGCGCGGAGCGGGTCGGCGAGCGCAGCCCCAGCGCCCACCAGCCGCCGTCCACGGCGCGCCCGAGCCAGGCGTCGGCCGGACCGTCGAGCCGCAGCAGGTCCGGGGTGAGCTGCGGGGTGTCCATGCCGACGAGCAGCGCCGGCCCGTCGCAACCGGCCAGCGCGGCCGCGATCCGGGCGGCGTGGCTCCCGGCGACCTGCGGCCGCACCTCGAAGCCCGCCGGGACGTCGACCGGCACCGTGGACGCCCCCAGGTCGCCGGCCAGGACCAGGAGCCGGCGCGTGGCGGGGGCCGCCGCGACGGCGTCCAGGGTGTCCTGCAGGGCGGCGGCCGCGAGCCGCGCGGCGCCGTGCGGACCGAACCGGGGCGCCAGCCGCGTCTTCGAGCGCCCGGCCACCGGTGCCTTGGCGAGGACGACGAGCGTCAGGCCGGCGGGCCGGGTCACGGCCGGGCCTCGGCCAGCACGCGGCTGGCGTCCCGGACGGCGCGCACCGTGCCGCGGACCGTCCCCGTCACCTTCGACCGCCCCACCCGCGGCGCGTACGTGACGTCGCGCTCGACGACCTGCCAGCCGGCGGCGGCGGCCCGCAGCACCATCTCCAGCGGGTAGCCGAAGCGCCGGTCGCGCAGGCCCAGTCCGAGCAGGGCCTCGCGCGGCGCCGCCCGCATCGGACCGACGTCGCGCAGCAGCACGCCGGCCTGCCGCCGGAGCCGGGCCGCGAGGACGGCGTTGCCCAGGCGGGCGTGCGGCGGCCACGCCCGGGCACCCTGCGGGCGCCGCCGGCCGAGCGCGAGCACCGGGACGCCGGGCGTCGGGCCGCCGGACAGCAGCGCCACCAGCGCGGGCAGCTCGCCGAGGTCGAGCGAGCCGTCGGCGTCGCAGAACGCGACGACGGGCGCGGTGGCGGCGGCCAGCCCGGCGGCGCAGGCGGCCCCGAACCCGCGCTGGTGCTCGGTGACGACGGTCGCGCCGAGCCGGCGCGCGACGTCCGCGCTGCCGTCGCTCGAGCCGTTGTCGACCACCAGCGCCCGCCACCCCGCCGGCAGGCCGGCGAGCACCCCCGGCAGGGCGGCCGCCTCGTCGAGGCAGGGCAGGACGACGTCGACCGGAGCCGGAGCGCCGTCGGAGGGGCGGGAAGCAGCAGGTGCCATGGGATCCGACGCTAGGGACGGTAGGGCCCACCAGGGCTTACGGAATCCGAACGGCCGGGGCCGGGCGCCCCGTCGCCGGCCGCCGTCGCCGTACGCTGCCGGACATGGGCTCAGGCGCGGCGGTGACCATTCTGGTGGTGGAGGACGATCCCACCGTCGCCGAGGTCGTGCGCACCTACCTGCAGCGGGCCGACCTGGACGTCGAGCTGGCCACGGACGGCGTCAGCGCGCTCGCCGTGGCGGCCCGCACCCGTCCCGACCTCGTCGTCCTCGACCTGATGCTGCCGGGCCTGTCGGGACTGGAGGTCTGCAGCCGGCTGCGGCAGAGCCGCCCGGACCTGCCCGTCGTCATGCTCACCGCGCTCGGCGAGGAGAGCGACCGCATCCTCGGCCTGGAGACCGGTGCCGACGACTACCTCGTCAAACCGTTCAGCCCGCGCGAACTGGTGCTGCGGGTGCAGTCGGTGCTGCGGCGGGCGGGCGCCGTCCCGACGTCCGGATCGCTGCCCAACCGGCTGGTGTCGGGGGCGGTCGCCGTCGACGTCCCGGGGCGCACCGCCACGCTCCACGGCCAGACGCTGGCGCTGACGTCGCGGGAGTTCGACCTGCTCGTGCACCTGCTGGCGCACCCGGGCCGGGCGTTCACCCGGGAGGAGCTGATGCGCCAGGTCTGGGGCTGGGAGTTCGGGGACACCTCCACGGTGACCGTCCACGTCCGGCGGCTGCGGGAGAAGGTCGAGGACGACCCGGCCCAGCCGCGACGGCTCGCCACGGTGTGGGGGGTGGGCTACCGCTGGCAGCACCCGGGGGCCGGCACCGACGGCACCGCTGGCACCGCCGGCACCGCCGCGGTGGCCGGCGAGGTGGCGGGGTGAACCCGCAGCTCGAGGTGGGGCTGATCGCCCTGACCTGGTCCGGCGTGGTGGGCGTGGCCGGGGCGGCGCTGGTGCGCGTGGGCGGGAGCCGGTCGGTGCGCGCGTCGCTCGTGTCGGTGGCGGCCGTCAGCCTGCTCGCCGTCGTCGCGGGGGTGATCGGCACGGCCCGGGCGATGTTCCTCTCCGGCCACGACTTCGGCGTGACGCTGCTGGTCAGCGGGGTGGCGGGGCTGGTCGGGCTGCTCGTGGCGCTCGCCCTGGCGGGCCGCGTGCTGGCCGACGTCCGCGTCCTGGAGCGGGCCGCCGCGGCCGTGGGTCCGGAGGGGACGGACGACGACGTCGAGCTCCCGTCGCCGCGCAGCGCGGAGCTGCGCCGGGTGCGGGACGCGCTGGCCGGCGTCTCCGAGCGGCTGGGCCAGGCGCGGCGGCGCGAGCGCGCGCTGGAGGCGTCGCGCCGCGAGCTCGTCGCGTGGGTGAGCCACGACCTGCGGACGCCGCTGGCCGGGCTCCGCGCGATGGCCGAGGCGCTGGAGGACGGCGTCGCCGAGGACCCGACCCGCTACCACCGGCAGATCCGCCGCGAGGTGGACCGGCTGGCGCGCATGGTCGACGACCTGTTCGAGCTGTCCCGGATCCAGTCCGGCGCGCTGAGCCTGACGCTGGAGCGGGTGGACGTCGGCGACCTGGTCAGCGACGTCCTCGCCGGGACCCGCCCGGTGGCCGCCGCCCGCGGCGTCCGGCTGGACCCCTCGCTCGTCGGGTCGCCACAGATCGACGCGGACGCCGCCGGGCTCGGCCGGGTGCTGGCGAACCTCGTGGTCAACGCGATCCGGCACACCCCGTCCGACGGCGCCGTGTCGGTGGTGGCCTCGGCCGACGGCGACGACGTCGTCCTCGCCGTGGCGGACAGGTGCGGCGGCATCGGCCCGCAGGACCTGGAGCGCGTCTTCGAGGCCGGCTGGCGCGGCTCGCCCGCGCGGCCACCGCAGTCCGACGCCGAGCAGGACGCGGGCATCGGCGCGGGCGCCGGGCTCGGCCTGGCCATCGCGCGCGGCATCGTCGAGGCGCACCACGGCCGGATCCGGGTCGCGAACCTCCAGGACGGCTGCCGCTTCGAGGTCCGCCTCCCCGCCTCCCCCTCCCCGTCCCCTTCTCGGTGATCATGCACGGTTGAACATCGGCAGTTGTGATGTTCAACCGTGCATGATCACCGAGAAGGGGACGGGGAAGGGGCTCCGGCGCGGAGGAAGGTGATCGCCGCCTCAACCGACCGGCGGGACGCCGCCGCGCGCACGTGCCCGGCTCGCGGCACGACGACCGCGCGCCCGTCGGGCACGCCGTCCGCCGTCCGCCGGAAGAGGTCCACGGTGTAGAACGGGTCCGCGCCGCCGCCCAGCACGAGCACCGGCGCGGCGACCTTCCCCAGCTGCGGTTCGGCGTCGAAGGCGTCCTCGGCGTCGATGGTCGCGAGCATGTCGGCGGGGTCGGCCGGCACCAGCCAGGGACCCAGCAGCCAGCAGACCGCGCGGGCGGCGGGCCGCAACGGCGCGGGCACCGCCGGCTCGACGAGCGGCACCCAGGCCCGGCGCCGGTCGCCCGCCCGCACCCGACGGGCGAACTCCGCCTGCCCCCACCGGCCCACCGGGCCGAGCCGGCACGCCGCCGAGGCGAGCACGAGGCGGCGGACGAGCGAGGGGTGGTCCACCGCGAGCTGCAGTGCCACGGACCCGCCCGTGGACGTCCCGTGCACGAGCGCCGACCCGCCGAGGTCCTGCTCGATGGCGACGGCGAGGTCCGCGGCGAGATCGGCCATCGTCACGCCGTCCGGCAGCCCGGGACGCCGGTTCACCAGGTACACCGTGAAGTGCCGGGCGAAGGCGGAGGCCCCCGCCACGCTGGTCCACCGGGACGGCCCGCGCGGGTTGCCGCTGCGGGGCATCAGCCCCAGCACCATGACCAGCGCCGGCCCGCGCCCGACCCGCAGGTACGGCTGCCCGCCGGAGAACTCCCCCGCGACGACGTCCACCCGGCCCAGTCTGCCCCCTCTGCCGTGATCATGGACTTCAGCGGCGGGCCACCGCCCGCTGAAGTCCATGATCACGGCGGAAGGTGCGGGTGGGGCGCCAGCCCAGCTCGGTGCGGATCCGCGCGGTGTCGGCCGTGACGTGACGGACGTCGCCCAGCCGGAACTCGCCGGTCACCCGCGGCGCCGGCCCGGACAGCGCCTCGGCCAGCGCGGTCGCGACGTCGAGCACGGTGCACGGGGTGCCGCTCGCCACGTTCCAGACCCGGCTCCCGCCCGCGGGCAGCGGCGGTCCGGCGGCGGGGTCCGTCGCCGCCAGCGCGGCGAGGTTGGCGGCGGCGACGTCGTCCACATGGACGAAGTCCCGGCGCTGCCCGCCGTCCTCGAACACCCGGGGGGCCTCGCCCCGCGCCAGCGCCGACGCGAACAGCGCCGCCACACCCGCGTACGGGGTGTCACGCGGCAGTCCCGGACCGTAGACGTTGTGGTAGCGCAGCACCCCGGCCCGCCCGTTGCTCTCGCGCGCCCAGACCCCGGCGAGCTGCTCCTGGGCGAGCTTGCTGACGGCGTACCCGTTGCGCGGGTCCGGCGGGGCGTCCTCGCCGACGAGCGCCGGGGCGAGCGCGCGCCCGCACGCGGGACAGCGGGGCTCGAAGCGGCCGGCGTGCAGGTCGGCCGCCTCGCGCGGCGGGGCGAGGACGTCGCCGTGCCGCTCGCAGACCGAGCGCCCCTCGCCGTACACCACCATCGACCCGGCCAGCACCAGCCGCCGCACCCCCGCACGGGCCATCCCGGCGAGCAGGGTCGCCGTCCCGGTCACGTTGTCGTGCGCGTAGCCGGGCAGGTCGTCGAGGTCGACGCCGAGCCCGACGCGGGCGGCCTGGTGGCTCACCGCGTCGACGCCGGCCAGGGCCGCGGCCACCGCGAGCGGGTCGGTCACGTCGCCGCGGACGACGTCCACCTCCGGCGGCAGGGCGGGCGGCGGGCCCGCCGCCCGGTCGAGGACGCGGACGTCGTGACCGGCGGCGACCGCCGCCCGGACGACGGCCGACCCGATGAACCCGGCCCCGCCGGTGACGAGCAGCAGCATGCCGGTGACGCTAGGCGCGCCGGACCCGCCCAGGCCTTACCGGACGATGACGGCGGAGCCGCGGCGCGGCGACCCGGAAGCTCATCGGGTCGGGCAGGGCTCAGCGGCGCAGGTCGACCCCGGCGTTGCCGCTCGGGTCCAGCGCGAGCAGCTCGGTGTGCAGGCCGGTCACCGGCTCGCCGGTGGGCGCTCCGTCCGGGGCGGTCCGCAGCAGCCGCCAGCCCGGGTCGTCCGGCGGCGACGCGGCATCGCGCCCCGCGTCCACCCTGGCCAGCACCGCGAACGCCGCGTCCAGCGCGGCCGCGCGCAGGGCGACGGACAGGTCATGGGGGTCCGCGCCGGCGTCGAGCAGGCGGCTGGCCGCGGGCAGCCGGCGGATGGCGTCGATGTCCCGCCACACGTCGACGGCGTCCTGCCAGACCGGCCCGAGCAGCGCCGAACGGGCCCGCTCCGTGTCGAGGTCGAGGTACACCCTTCCGATGATGCGCCACGCCCGGCGCGCAGACACGGCGCCACGCAGCCCGGACCGGGAGGGAAAGGACGCCGATCGGGGGGCAGCCGTCCGGGTGAGCCGGCTGGCACACCGCCCGACGGATGCCGATGGAGACCGCATGTCCGTGCACACGCTGTCGCGCTCGACCTCCACCGTGGAGCTGTTCCAGGTGACCGAGGTGAACGAGATGTTGCTGCTCGTCGACGCGACGGGCTCGCCCGCGCCGACCGCCGTCCAGCTGGGCCTGAGCGGTGCGACGGTCGTGCCCCGGATCATCGACCGGGCGGCCGTGCTCGTGGTGCCGCTCCGCGACCGGCGCCGCGACGTCGTCGCCGTGCTGCGGCCCGAGGCGGTGCTCCACCGACTGCTGGCCGCCGGGGCGCCCAGCGCGCCCTACCTGTACGGCGTGTTCGGGGAAGCGGGCGGCGGGCGGCGCGAGCTGCCGGTGCCGGTGCACACCGAGCACCTGCTGCGGCTCAGCGCGCTGCTGGGCCTGCGCCGTCACCTCTGGGGCGTGTAGCCCCCGCGGAAAGGTCCACCAGCAGGCAGGTGGACGTCGCGTGGGCGAGCAGGCGGCCCTGCCGGTCGAGCAACCGGGCCTCGGCCAGCGCCGTCCGGGCCCCGCGGGACAGCACCGACCCCTCGGCGGTGACCCGACCGGTCGCCGCCGTCACCGGCCGCAGGAACGTGGCGTGCAGGTCGACCGTGCTGTACCCGGACCCGGCCGGCAGCACCGAGTGGACGGCGCACCCGGCCGCCGAGTCGAGCAACGTGGCGATCACCCCACCGTGCACGGTGCCCAGCGGGTTGTAGTGGGTCTCGCCCGGCTCCATCGAGAAGACGACGCGACCGACGTCCACGACGTCGACGGTGAACCCGAGCATCGACGCGACGGGCGGCGGCGGCAGGACGCCGTCGACCATGGCCCTCAGGACGTCGACCCCGGCGCTCCCCGCCAGCGCGGCCACGGTGGCGCCGGGATCGGTCCAGCGGTACTCGCGACGGCGCGTGACGCCGTCCTCAGCCTGGGTCTGCGACATGGATCCAGCCTCCGCCGACTTGGCTGAGTCTGTCAAGCAGACCTAGCCTGGGGCCATGACGGCGCGACCCGAAGCCCTGGCCTGGTCCGTGGAGAACTGCACCGTCCGGCGCACCCTCGACGTCGTGGGCGGGCGCTGGGCGCTGGTCGTCCTGCGGGAGGTCTTCAACGGCATCCGGCGCTTCGACGACCTGCGCATCCGGACGGCGATCCCCCGCCAGGTGCTCACCGACACCCTCGCGCACCTGGTCACCGAGGACGTGCTGCGCCGGGAGCCCTACCGCGAACCCGGCCGGCGCGAGCGGCACGAGTACCGGCTGACCGCGAAGGGCTTCGAGCTCTACACCTGCCTGGTCGCCCTCAACGACTGGGGGGCCCGCCACTACTCCGACGCCGACGGGCCGCCGCAGCGGTTCGTCCACCGCGACTGCGGAGCCGAGGTCCACGCGACCCTGACCTGCACCGACGGCCACCCGGTGCCGAACCCCCGGGACGTCGTCCCCACCCCCGGCCCCGGCGCCCGCCCCCGCACGCCGACGCCCCCCAGCCCTCCACCCCCCTCACGGTTGAGTTGATCATGCACGGCCGAACCCTGCGGAGCGCGCGTTCAACCGCGCATGATCAACTCAACCGTGCATGATCACCGCCAGGTGTGGCGGGTGTCAGGCGACGGAGCGGCGGTCGCCGCCGGCCGGGCGCAGCGCGGCGCGGGCCCCGCCCAGCAGCGGCCGGCGCGGCGGGGCGTGGAGCACGGACACCGGCTCGGTCGACAGGAGCGTGTCGATCAGCCAGTGGTAGTAGGCCGGGACATAGTGGTAACTGGTGGCGCCCCAGCGGTGGTCCGGGTCGGCGAGGCACACGTCGGCGGGCGGCGTCGCGCGCACCAGCCGGGGCCCGAACGCAGCGACGAGGGCGCGGAACAGGGGCTGCTGCGCGGCGTCCAGCTCCCGCGCCCAGCCCGCCCGGGGCTCCGGCAGCAGGGTGCCGTCCCCGACCCGCACCGTGTACGGCGCCTCGTTGAGCACGAAGGTGGTGTCCGGCAGCTCGCGCAGCAGGCGACGGGTCAGCGGCCGGACCGCGGCGGCGAACAGGCGCCGGCGGCGGGACGACGTCATCGCGCTGAGCTCGTCGGCCGCCGTCCGCACCCGGGCACCGAGGCCCGCCTGCTGCAGGTAGTCCGAGACGGTGACCCAGGAGGAGCCCACCCGGGCCAGCGGCAGGCGCTCGTCGACGAGGTCGAGGACGACGAGGTCGGGGCGGGCGTCGACCAGCCGGTCGACCAGGGTCTTCCCCAGGTCCTCGGTGACCATCCGGCGACCGAAGCCGCTCGTCATCGCGGCCAGGTCCGGGGCCTCGCCGGACCACGGCCGAGACGCCTGGCTGATCCACGAGCTCCGGGCGCCGTAGTGGACCAGAGGCAGCAGCTCGGCGAGCTCGTCGGCGCGGTCGGCGAGGGCGAAGGCGTCGCGGGTGACGCAGCTCCCCCAGATCGCGACCGTCCTGCGGCGTGGTTCCGAGCGCACCTGGCGGCCCTCCGGCGTCGTTCGCCGGGCCTGCGGCCGGAGGCGATTCGGGTGATCACTGATCCACTGTCCGTAAAGGGCGGTGAGGGGCCTCAGCATGCCGCAGCGCCGCGGCCCGATGGGTTGGTTTCCTTCGCACAGGCTCCTATCGTGCGAGGAGGCCAACCACCTGTTCGGCCGATGCGCGAGGGCCCGTGCCGTGTCGACGTAACCCAGGACGCCGACGCAAGAGGAGCAGCAATGACGGACGAGACCTACCGGCTGGTCACCCGGAGCGACTTCGACGGTCTGGTCTGCGCGGTGCTGCTGCGCGCACTCGGCATGATCGACGAGATCGAGTTCGTCCACCCCAAGGACGTCCAGGACGGCAAGATCGCGATCACCGGGCGGGACATCCTCACCAACCTGCCGTACGCCGCCGCCGCGCACGTGGTCTTCGACCACCACCACAGCGAGACGCTGCGCAACACCGGTGGCGCCACGAACCACGTGATCGACCCCGACGCCAAGTCGGCGGCGCGCGTCGTCTACGACCACTTCGGCGGGGCGGAGCGCTTCCCGACGATCTCCGACGAGCTGATGCGCGCGGTCGACCAGGCGGACTCGGCCGACTACAGCCTGCAGGACATCCTGGACCCGCAGGGGTGGACGCTCCTCAACTACCTGATGGACAGCCGCACCGGCCTCGGCCGGTTCCGGGAGTTCCGGATCTCCAACTACCAGCTCATGATGAAGCTCATCGACCTGGTCCTGCTGCGGCACGCCTCGGTGGAGGAGATCCTCGCCGACCCCGACGTCGCCGAGCGCGTGCACCTGTACACCGAGCAGTCGGTGCTGTTCACCGAGCAGCTCCACCGGGTGTCGACCGTGCGCGGCCGGCTCGTGCAGGTCGACCTCCGCCGCGAGGACGTCGTCCACGCCGGCAACCGGTTCATGGTCTACGCGCTCTTCCCGCAGAGCCAGGTCTCGGTCCACATGATCTGGGGCCGGCTCAAGCAGAACACCGTGCTCGCGTGCGGCAAGTCCATCCTCGACCGCACCAACCCGGTCGACCTGGGCGCCCTGATGCTGCGCCACGGCGGCGGGGGCCACCACAACGCGGGCACCTGCCAGGTGGGCCACGACGACGCCGACCGGGTCCTGCGGGAGATCGCGGACGCCGTCAACGAGCTGGCCCCGGTCCTGGGCTGACCCCGGGCGCCGCCGGGCCACCACCCGGCGGCGCGTTCGGGCCCGCCGTCGGGCCCGCCGTCGGGCTCGCCGTCGCGTCCGGCTTCGGCTTGGGCTTCGGCAGCTCGACGGAGATCGGGCCGCCCGCCCACTCGACGCGGGGCAGGCCGGCCATCGCGCGCTGCATCACGTCCTTCCAGATCGGGGCCGCGACGGTGGCGCCGTACAGCGTCCCGTAGCGGTGGCCGCCGACGGTGATGCCGGTGAGCTGCCGCCGGACGGTGCCACCGCGCCCGCTCCGGCCCGGATCGGCGACCCAGACCGCCGTGCTGCGCTGCGGCGTGTACCCGACGAACCAGGTGTCGTACGGGCCGTCCGTCGTCCCCGTCTTGCCCGCCGACGGCCACCGCCCGAGCGGGCCCACCCCGGCGGCCGTCCCGCGGACGAGCACCTGGGTGAGCGCCGCCGTGACCCCCCGCGCGACCCGCTGGTCGAGCGCCCGGGTGCAGCGTTGCCCCGGGACGGCGACGGGCACCGGTGGCGCGCCCGGCGCCGGGCCGGTGCGTTCGATCGAGACGACGGCGAGAGGCCGGCACCACGTCCCGCCGGTCGCGAAGCCGGCGTACGCGGCGGCCATCGTCAACGGTGCGATCTCCTTGGCGCCGAGCGTCAGCGAGGGCACGCAGTCCGGCAGCCGGGTGCTCGGCGAGCGCTCGCCGCACTCGCGCCCGGGCACGGC
>Ga0302322_100001117_pt1 | contig 21778 bp, 16 predicted proteins | sample Fen_T0_2_FD_203757 | JGI IMG/M metagenome (GOLD analysis project Ga0302322, IMG submission 203757) | Peat permafrost microbial communities from Stordalen Mire near Abisko, Sweden - Fen_T0_2 | ecosystem: Environmental > Terrestrial > Soil > Wetlands > Permafrost | place: Sweden: Abisko...
TGATGAAACAAATCTTCAGCGACAGGTATTATACGGATCGGATGATGTTGGTAAACTCAAATCAATCATAGCAAAGAATCGTCTTGAACACCTTAATTCACTCGTGGAATACGAGATTTTTAATCTCCGGATTACTGGCTACAATTCTCTGAACATTCTTAAGAATTTTGATATAATAGTAGATGCTACCGATAATTTCGCAGACAGGTATATAATAAATGATTCCTGCATAATACTCAATAAACCTCTTGTACATGGAGCCATATATAAATTTGAGGGAATAATTTCCGTTTTTAATTATAAAGGGGGACCAACATACAGATGCTATAATCCCTCTTCCACCCAAAAAAATCATAAAAATCCAAGTCCCTCGCAGGTTGGATTATTTGGGGTTCTTCCCGGGATAATCGGATCATACATGGCAAACGAAGTAATTAAGATAATTACAGAAACAGGAGATATCCTTAGTGGCAAAGTTTTGTTAATTAACATCTTCAATAATACCAGCAAGACTTTCACAGTTAAGAATATTTCTGAGAATCACAATATTAAAGAGTTAGGCGATTTATTCAAATGAATTAACTTTGACCCCCTATATTCAAGAGCTTATTGATTTATAATTTCAATAAATGAAACTTGTTTTAAAAATACTTAAACTATTTGCAATACTGATTATTTCAGTTTCAATTATCCTTTTCTCTGCTTCTCTTCTATTGCAGGATAGGGTTGCTCTGATACTCCTGAAATCGTTTAATAAAAATATTTCAACTAAGCTTGATATAGGAAGTTTCAAACTTTCATTTTTAAGTAAATTTCCAAAGGCATCTCTTGAATTAAAAGACGTTCTTGTTCATTCTTCTTCCGGTTTTAATTCAGGAAATTTCAAAGGAATTAATACAGATACACTGCTTGCAGCGAAGTATGTATCTGTAGAGTTTAAAATAACCGACATCCTTAAAGGTATCTACAAGATAGAACGAGTGAGTGCAAGTACAGGTAAAATGAACTTATATACTGATACCACAGGAAGTGTTAACTATGATATCTCCGTTAAAAACTCAAACTCTTCAGGTGATGAATTCTCAATAGACCTGGAGAGAATTAACCTGATTGATCTGAAAGCTTATTATAACAACCTTGCTACTACGCTGGTCATAAAGGGGCTTGTAAAAGAAGGAAAGCTGAAAAGCAGGATATCAGGAGATGAAATTGATTTTACCGCTCAGGCTGATCTGCAGATAACCACTTTTCAGCTTTTTAATACCAAAATCAGAAAGCCGGTTTCTGCAGAGCTGGAAATTACCCTGCAAGACACTAAAAGCAGCATTCTTATCAAAAAAGGGTCAATGAAGGTCGATAGTTACGATTTCGGGCTAAGTGGCCTTATTTCTTCCGAAAACATCCTTGACCTTAAAGTTTCCGGACATAATATAGACATCGCAAAAATCAAAAATTACCTCCCGGAAAAATATCTTCGCCTTGTTTCTGAATACCATCCTTCAGGGGTGTTGGTTCTTGAGAGTAGAATCAAAGGGCTTTTAACCCGAATTTCTAATCCAAATATTGAAATAACCTTCTTCCTTAAGAATGGACATATCGCTTATGGAAATTCTGATTTATCAATTAATAATCTGTCATTTAATGGATATTTTTCAAATGGGACAAAAAACCGTCCGGAAACAAGTTCTCTGACAATTAAAGATATTAAAGCAAAACTTGGTTCAGCTGATTATTCTGGAGATGTTAAATTCAACAATTTTGAGCATCCGGTTATTGCCCTGGCACTGAAAGGGAAGGTTTTCCCGGGAGAGCTAAAGGAATTTTTCAATCTGAAGTATATTTCAACAGCAACGGGATCAGTCAATCTTGATCTGAATATTGCCGGAATGTATGACCCAAAAAAGAAATATTCTCTGACAGATATTGCTAAGATGAACCCGGAGGCAGTTCTGGATTTTAATTCATTCTCCCTTGGCCTTAATAAGGACAAATATCTGGTAACTCAGGTAAATGGAACATTATCTGTTTCAAACTCCATCAGAGCAAAAAAAATCAGCTTAAACTACAAGGAACAAAATATTAAGATTACCGGTGAATTTAAAAATTTGCCCCAGTGGCTTTCCGGGGATACAGTTCAGTTGATTGCCTCTGCCGATGTTTCATTTGAAAGATTAATTCCTGAAGTAATTATTTCTGACTTTTCGTCTTCAGATACAATATCTCATAAGCATAGAGCCTTTACCTTACCTGATAATATGTTTCTGGATATTAATTTTAAAATTGACAGTTTGAATTATAAAACATTCTCTTCATCAAATATTTCGGGTATCCTGATTTACAAGCCAGGGATATTAACCTTTAAGTCTTTCAATATGGAATCATTGGAGGGAATGATCTCAGGCAATGGTTTCATTGTTCAAAGCAGGAATAAAGCATTTGTCGCAAAAGGCAATCTTAATGTTAATGATATTGATGTAAAGAATGCCTTCACAACATTTCATAATTTTGGACAGAATTTCATAAAAGCTGAAAACTTAATAGGATCTCTATCCGGCTCATTTTCAGCTATTATTCCAATGGACTCTATGCTTAACCCTCAGATAAGATCAATTGCTGCAGATGGAAAATATATCCTTTCAAAAGGGTCGCTAATCAATTTTGGTCCTATAAAGCAGCTTTCTTCTTTCATTGAGCTTTCAGAACTGGAAAATATAAGTTTCGAAACATTGGTTAATGATTTTTTTATCAAAAACAATTATCTGTATACCCCTCAGATGGACGTCAAATCTTCTGCTGCCGATCTCTCAATAAATGGCAAGCATAGTTTTGATAATGATTATGAATATCATGTTAAAATGTTATTGTCTGAAATTCTAAGTAAAAAAAGACGGAAAAACAAAAGTCCGGTGACCGAATTCGGGGTAGTTGAAGATGACGGATTGGGTCGTACTTCGCTTCTTTTGAAAATTGTGGGGAAAGGTGAGAACATTAAAGTAGGATACGATATTAAAGCTGCAGGCAGTCAGGTGAAGAACAACATAAAAGCAGAAAGACAAACACTTAAAACTATTCTTAATCAGGAATATGGATGGTTCAAAAACGATTCAGTTCCAAAACAGAAACCTGCTGAAAAAAAATCCCGTTTCAGGATAAGCTGGGACGGAACGGATAGTACAAAAACAACACCTGACTTACCCGCTGTAAAAACAGAGAACCCAGTGAAGAAGCTCTTTAAAAAGAAATAACTTCAGAATTAATTAGTAACCGTATATTGTTTAATTTTCGTCATAAAAATCTCTGGAAGCTCTTTCTGCTTCTTTTTGCGGTCTTCATCGGCATGGGATCACTCATTTACACGGGCAACCTTGTTGCCAGATTGAAGATAGAGGAAAGGAAAAATGTCGGATTATGGGCTGAAGCCACCAGACTGATTTCCCTTTCTGATACAAATCAGAATGTTGATTTTCTTTTTTCAATAATTGATAATAATAAGACTATCCCTGTTATACTTACTGATGAATCCGATAGCATAATTTCTGCAGTCAATTTCAAAAATGAAAAAATTAAAGATCGGGTATATCTAAAGAATCAACTTAAAAAGATTAAAGAGAAAAATGAACCAATTGTTGTAAATCTTGAAAATGGCCATTTTAATCGGATCTACTACAAAGACAGTATTATCCTTACTATGTTGATTTACTACCCATTCATTCAGCTCGGAATAATAATACTCTTTATCCTTGTTTCATACCTTGCTTTCAGTTCTTCACGAAAAGCCGAACAGAATCAGGTATGGGTTGGAATGTCAAAAGAAACGGCTCATCAGCTGGGCACGCCAACATCTTCTCTTGCAGGCTGGATTGAAATAATGCAGCAGAAATATCCTGAAATTTCAATTACAAAAGAACTTGCCCGGGATGTGGAACGACTTGAAAAAGTAACTGAGAGATTTTCAAGAATCGGGTCAAAACCGTCCCTGACGAATGAAGATATCGTCTCAATAATTTCCCGCACTATTGATTATCTGAAATCAAGAACTTCATCTAAAGTAAAGTTTATTGGTGACTACAGTAAAAATCTTGAGGTTTTTATCCCTTTAAACACAGCCCTCTTTGAATGGGTTATTGAGAATGTGTCGAAAAATGCAATTGATGCAATGGAGGGAAGCGGGGAGATCACTTTCCACATAACCGATACCGGAAAAGGTGCTGTAATAGATATTTCTGATACCGGAAAAGGTATTCCAAAATCAGCATTTAAGAAAATTTTTTCTCCCGGTTTTACTACCAAACAAAGAGGCTGGGGCCTTGGTCTCTCTCTGGCAAAACGGATAGTTGAAGAGTATCATAACGGACATATTTTTGTACGTAATTCAGAGGTGGGTAAAGGAACGTGTATCAGAATCATTATGAACAGAAATAAAATCTAATTGCTATATTTGCAGCCCTTTATGAAACGAAAAGATATTGAGATAATGGCTCCTGCAGGATCATATGAATCGCTTATGGCAGCGATTCAGGGTGGTGCTGACTCTGTTTACTTCGGAGCAGAGCAACTCAATATGAGAGCTGCCTCATCAAATAATTTCACTATTGACGATCTTCGAAAAATCGTCTCAACCTGTAAGAAAAACGGCCTTAAAAGTTATCTTACTGTTAATGTAATTATCTATGATCATGAAATCGAACAAATGCACCGCATTATTGATGCAGCAGTTGAAAGTGGAATAACTGCGGTTATTGCTTCTGATCTTTCGGTAATAATTTATGCTTTTTCATCAGGAATTGAGGTTCATCTTTCAACACAACTTAATATTACAAATATTGAATCTTTAAAGTTCTATTCTCAATGGGCTGATGTTGCCGTACTGGCCCGGGAATTAAATCTTTCACAGGTCACTCAGATTCATAACCTCATCAGGGAACAGAATATTAGAGGTCCTAAGGGAGAGCTGATTAAAATTGAGATGTTTGTACACGGTGCATTATGCATGGCTGTCTCGGGGAAATGCTATTTAAGTCTACATGAAAACAACAAATCCGCTAACAGGGGTGAATGTTATCAAACCTGTCGGAAATCCTATATCGCCACAGGAAAAGAATCGGGTTATGAACTTGAGATAGACAATGAATATATTATGTCGCCTAAAGATCTCTGTACGATTGGTTTTCTGGATAAAATAATTGAGGCAGGTGTAAGAGTTCTGAAAATAGAGGGAAGAGCCCGATCTGCCGAATATGTAAAGGAGGTTACTTCATGCTATAACGAGGCTTTAACCTCTATTGAAGATGGAATATATAGCAAAGAAAAATCAGATCTTTGGAGAGAAAGGCTTGCAACTGTTTTTAACAGGGGGTTCTGGGATGGATATTATCTGGGGCAGAAGATGGGGGAATGGAATACAAACTATGGTTCAAGTGCCACAAAAAGAAAACTTTACATAGGAAAGATTACTAACTACTTTACAAAACTTAACGTTGCTGAAATCAAACTTGAAAATGGCGAGATGAAGAAGGGCGATACTATAATTGTAACCGGACCTACTACCGGAGTTATTGAAGTTGTCATAGACGAAATGCGTGTTGACCTTAATGTTACTGAGAAAGCCCTGAAAGGAGAACTATGTTCAATTAAATCTCCCGATTACCTGAGGAGGTCTGATAAGGTTTATAAATTAGTTGATTCTAAAGATATTAAAAATCAATAACTGGTAATGGCTACCATTTTAGCTTATCTGCTGCTTCCAGAATTTTCAAAGCATTCGATTCAATATCATCAGAAGTTGTCTCAACATAGATAAGATTTTTTTGCGTTTTCCTTGTTAAACCAAAGAGATATGCCTTATCGTAATAATACAATGTTATTTGGATAGCCCTGGCAAAATCTCCCGCCTCTATGGCATTGATTGCATCCTGAGTATTATTTCCGCCGAGGCGCTTGCTTATCTTCAATATACTTGTTTTAAGAGACTCAGCGGGATAAGTTGAATATTCTTTTATGAGTCTGGGTAATCTGGTATTAACATCCATTATAAGAACAATTACCGGAGAGTTCTGCATATTTGAATAAAATCCATCCGGCATAAAAACAGAACCAATATTCCTGCTTTCATCTTCAACCCAGAAAGGAAGATCACTTCCTATCAGTTTCAATTCAGTAAATAATAAATTCGCAAATTGTTCGGTTGAGGGCTGAGGCGGTTGACCAAGAGACCCGAAAGCAGATCCTTTATGATTTGCAATGCCCTCGAGGTCAATAGCTTTTTGCCCGTGCTCTTTAAGATATTTGAGAATTTGGGTTTTACTGCTTCCTGTCATTCCTCCAAGGACAATCAATTTTCTTTTTTCTGAAATACTCTCCAGAATATGGTGCCGGTATGATTTATAACCTCCGTCGAGCACTTCCGTTTCAATCCCCCCCTGGGAAAAGAGCCACGCCATTGCTTCTGATCTCATCCCGCCCCTCCAGCAATGAACCAGAATCTTGGAGTTTTTTGCAATAGAAATAGCTTGTTCCAGTTTAAAATACATAGATGGACCTGTTTGTTTCAATCCTTCTATAATTGCTGGAATTCGCCCTTCTTTTTTATATTTTGTTCCAACAGCAGCTCTTTCAATATCATTAAATAAAGGAATATTAATGGCTCCGGGAATATGTCCAAACTTAAATTCAGATGGAGATCTAACATCAATCAGAGGAATACTTTCTGCAAGTTCAAGAAACTTTATGACATTAATTTTTTGTGAAGACATTATAAATTTATGATTCCTGAAACAATTGAAAAAACGGGAGCATCCAGAGGAATATTTTTAGAAATATCTGGCAAAGAGCTTTTTAAGGTCTTCCATTTTGACAGGTTTAGAAATAAAATCCTTAATCCCTGACAGTTCTGCTTTTCTTTTTGTCTCAGGCATGTTATCTGCAGTAAAGGCAACAATTAAAATAGATTTGTCAATCTCCAGAATTTTTTGAGAAGCCTCAAATCCATCCATTTCCGGCATAATAAGGTCCATTAGTATAAGATCATATTTGTTGCTTTTTGTCAGAAGATATCCGGAATATCCGTCGCTGGCAAGATCAAATGAATAGCCTAAAGTTCTTAGCATTGTTCCGATAACTTTCTGATTCATTTTGTTATCCTCAACAACTAATATTTTAATCTCGTTTCGCTCCCATGCTATATCAACAGGCAACGTAGCACTCTCTAAATTTGGGAAACTCTCTTTAATAATACTTATGAGTTCGCTTATATCAAATGGTTTTACCAGATAATGATCAATTCCCAGAGTAATACATTTCAGGTAATTTCCCTTTTTATCATTTTTACTAATCACCAGAAAGATAAAGTTAGAGACAAGGTTCTGTTCATAAAGAGTTCTTGCTGCTTCAAAGCCGTCAAATTCCTCATCATCAAAAATTACAACAAAGTTATACCTGTCCTCAGGATAATTCAAATTTGCTTTAATCTGATTTACTGTTGATTTCTGAAAAGTTGTAATAGAAATCGTGAGCCCAAGTTTGTGCAAAGCACCTAACACCTCCTCGTCGCGGTTTTGATTTCCGGTAATAACCATTGTTTTGATCTTCTCATAAGAAGTAATGGTATCCAGGGAAATATCTTTTATTGTTTTGTTGTTTGAATAAGTAAGTATTGTAAATGACACTTTTGTCCCCGTATCGCCTGAGATACCAGACGGACTTTCTGCTACTAGTTCTCCCCCCATTAACTCAACTAATTGCTTTGAAATAATTGTACCAAACCCTGAATCATCGCTTGTCGAGCCAGCCTTTGTCTCAATATTTACAAAATCGCCAAAGATTTTTTTCAGACTGGCCTTGTCAAAACTAGTTCCTGTGTCGAGTATATCAAAACCAAGAGTAATAATCCCGTTCCTGTTGCTTTTGACTATGCATTTAAGTTGAATTTCACCTTTTTCTGTATTCCTGATAGAATTATTTAAAAGATTAGTTAAAACTTGTCTTAATCTGAATGGGTCTCCAATAATTCTTTCCGGAACAGTTTCGTCAATTATGCAAATCATTTTCAGATTACTGGAAGTAATATGAGTCTTTGCCAGATCAGTGCAATAATCAATCTCTTCTCTCAGGTTAAAGGGGATCTCATCCAGAATCATTCTCCCGGATTCAATTCTGGAAAAATCGAGAATATCGGTAATGATACTTAACAGTACTTCGGTTGACCGGTGAAGCAAGCTAACTATTTCACTTATTTCAGGTGATAGGCTGAATTTGTTTAAAACATCTGTCATACCAATAATACCATTTAGAGGAGTTCTGATTTCAAAACTCATTCTTGCAAGAAACTCCGATTTGGCAACATTGGCTTTAGCTTCCTGCTTTCTTGCTGATTCAAGCATTGTAACATCAATCAATATCTCCATTGTTGCTTCTTCACCCATGAATTGCACAGGAATACTGTTTCTATAAAGAACAATTTCACCGATTTCCTTCTTGATTATTACAAACTGGTTAGGATTAAAAGTACCTCCAAGATTCTTAGAAAAATAATCGCTTTCGTCTGGCAATGATGTCTCCGGGAAGATCTTACCAGTCATCTCTTCTTCCCCCAAATATGAATATTGACTGGCGGCAACTTTATTAGCCTTAATTATTTCCCTGTTTTTATTATGAATTATCACTCCTACGGGCATTTCTTCAATCAGAGTGAAAAGCATTTTTTCAGACGTCTTCAAACGATTCATTTCCGCTTTTTGAGATTTAAAATACCGGAAGAAAATAAATATTATGAATTGGATAAGAAACAAGGTTCCCAAAACAATAAACAATGAATTCCGGATAATGTATTTTTGAAAAAACCCGGTAGGAGCAGAAAAGACAAGTCCCAGATTTCTCCTTAGAAGTTGTGTGGAATAATATGAAGAAATAATCTCCTCACTTTTCCCGTCAGTAAAAGATTTATGTATCAAATGATCAACAGAACCCTCTTCAATACCTCGACTGATCTTATCAATCTGAGAGTAAGTAAGCTTTCTGGCATTATTATCGAAAATTACTGCTCCTGAATCGCTTACAACCCACTGCCACTGATACTCCTTCAGATTAAATACAGAGAATATTTCTCTGAAGTATTTTAGGTAGTCAACAGTTACAACAATGTTACCGAATAAGTCAGTTTTCTTATTGTACACAGGAAGATAATACTCAAATCTGTGGTTTTCCTCAGCCATCTTTTCCATATTAACCATTTCAGGCTGAGCATTAAGAACAAATGGTTGTTCAAGCCACTCCCCCTTACTGCCATTATCATTATCCTTTTTCAGAGTGAATTCATTTCTGTTATTATCATAAAACTTTATTGCAGTAACAAATTCTTCGTACTTTGAGAAGAAGAGTTTCATTCTTTCTACTGATTTGGCTTGATTTGCCTTATTTGTAAAAAAAAGTGCAAGATCTTCGGAAAAACCAATCTCGTTTAAATCACTGGAAAAGTTGTTATTTGTTGCATCCACAGAAAGTCCTACAATCTGTACCTGCCGGTCAAGAAGTTCAATAATATAACTTATCTGTTTGTTATACAAACTATTATAATAGAAATAATTTGCAATAAGGATTAGTACAAATGCTAAATAAGCTATAATAAAAATTCTTTTCATTTATGAAAAATGTTAATCTGCAAAGGAATATAAAGATAATCTTTAATACAATATTTTTAAATTACCGGTACTTATCATTATCTCCATCCAGGATATTAAGATAACTTTTATACCGGAGATAGTCAATCTCTCCGGTTTCGACAGCCTTTCTAACAGCGCAACCCGGTTCATCAAGATGGAGGCAATTATTAAATCTGCAATCTTTTGATGTTTTGAATATTTCACGAAAAAAATGGTATATCTCATTTTTTTTCATGTCGACTACTCCAAACCCACGTATTCCGGGAGTATCTATTATAAATCCGCCAAAGGGCATCTTATGCATTTCCGGAAAAGTTGTAATATGTTTCCCCTGTTTATGATAATCTGAGATTTCTGCAGTTTTAAGATTAAGAGCAGGATTAAATGAGTTGAGCAAAGTTGTTTTTCCCACTCCTGAGTTACCTGAGATAAGACTGACCTTATCTTTCATCAACGCCTTAAGTGTTTCAAGATTAGTCTGGTCTTTAAGAGATAACCTGAAACATTCATACCCAATTTTGGTGTACATGTCTTCGAGATATTTCATTTTTGCAATATCGTCTTGTTTATACAGATCTGTTTTATTAATAATAATTTTAGCAGGGACTCGGTATGCTTCAGCAGTAATTAGAAACCTGTCAATAAATTCTACAGGTGTCTCAGGAAGAATAATCGTAATCATAAGAAAAACCTGATCAATATTCGCAGCAATTATCTGTGAATGCTTTGACAGGTTTGTTGCTTTGCGCAATATGTAATTCCTTCGATCAACTACTTCAGTAATAATTCCTGAGTTGTTTTTAATGTCTGTTTCAAATAAGACAGTATCTCCTACAGCAATGGGGTTTGTTATGCGCAATTCTCTGATTCGCAGTTTTCCCTTTACTGAGCAATCAATAATATTTCCTCCCTCAAGGAGAACCTTGTAACTGCTTCCGGTAGATTTTAAAACGACACCCCTTTCCAAGTGAAATCTTTTTTCGACAAATGTAAATATTCCTTTGGAATATATTAAAACACATAGAGACGTCCAATTTGGTCGTCTCTACATAGATATGAATACTTTTTATCTGACTTTTAATTATCTGAAGCCATCAGAAGGAAAGGTTTCATCTCAAAACTATGATAATAAGGTCTTAATCTTTCAGTATTATAATCAGAGAGCTTTACGATTTTTTTGGATGATGTAACCACATCAATAGGCAGGTTATCATATCTTCCATTCTTCAGGACAACAATTCTTCCATGAACCCCTTTGAGTATCAGATCCAGAGCCAGGTTTCCATAAGCCATAGGGACAATTGAATCCAATGCATCAGGATCACCTCCTCGTACCATATAACCAAGTTTCTGGTAAATAACATTTATTACTTTCCCGTGATTGTACTTTGGTGAAAGTTCTTTAAGTTTTGCGGAAACCATTTCGCCTATACCTCCGAGTTTAGCATGCCCATAAGCATCCTTTTCACTGTCAGAAAAGATCATCGCTCCTCCTTTAAACATTGCTCCCTCAGATATCAAAACAACAGAGTATTTACTTGGGTTATGATTTCTGTCTTCAACTAAAAGTTTTGCCAGTTGTTCGATTTCAAATTCATATTCAGGTATTACACAGCGGTTAGCTGCACCCGCAAGGGTAGGCAGCATTGCTGTAAAACCGGCATATCTTCCGAAAACCTCAAGAACTAAAAGCCTTTCATGCGATCCGGCAGAAGTTCTTAGACTGTTTGTCATTTGAATGGTTCTTGAGATGCAGGTACTAAAACCAATACAATAATCGGTTCCCGGAACGTCATTGTCCATCGTCTTGGGAATTGCAACAACATTTACCCCTTTTTTATATAAATGAACACCATAGCTTAGTGTATCATCTCCGCCTATGGGAATAAGATAATCAACTCCCAGCCATTCAAGATTCTTAATAATCTCCGGCGTAATATCATTATATTCAGCAGTATAGGTGCTTTGTAGATGTTCAGGAACACTTTCCTTTGACATATGGCTCGGACGAGTTCTTGAAGTATGTAAAAAGGTCCCTCCGGTACGTCCGGCCTTATTAACTATATCATCAGTAAGGATCTGAAAATTATTTGAGTTGTCCGCTTTTGCATCTCTTATTAATTCTGAGATGCCAGCCCAGCCCCTTCGCAGTCCAATTACTTTGTACCCTTCCCGGTTCGCACGGATTGTTACAGCTCGAATGGCGGGGTTAAGTCCCGGTACATCTCCACCTCCGGTAAGAATAGCTATTGTTCCCTTCGTTGTTTTTAGGTTTGCCATGATCTTTTGTTTTTTATTTGATTCCATTATTAGTAAATTTAAAACCTCTAAAGTAGAACTTTTTAATATTATTCCAAAAAACCTGTTTGGATGAACCTTCCCTTATGGAAAGTCAAGTAAAAACCCCATCTGTTCTGATTACCGGAGGAAGTGGTCTTATTGGAAAATACCTTACTTCAATTCTTCTGGTAAAAGGATATAATGTGTCGCACCTATCAAGAAGTTCCAAACAATCAGGAAATGTCAGATTATTCAATTGGAAACCGGAAAAGGGAGTTATTGACACTAAGGTATTTGAAGGACTTGATCACATTGTTCATTTGGCAGGTGCAAATATTGGAGAAGCCCGATGGACAAGCAAGAGAAAAGAGGAAATTGTAAATAGCCGCGTGAAAACGACCGGATTTCTTTTCAGGGGAATAATCGAAAATGATATTAAGCTGAAAACCTTTATTTCAGCTTCAGCTGTCGGATATTATGGTTCGGACAGTTCAGAAAAGATTTTTACTGAAAAGGATTTGCCTGGAACAGATTTTCTGGGAACGACCTGCATGAATTGGGAAGAGGCCGCGAATAAGTTTATGAACAACAGCATCCGTACAATAAAAATCAGGACTGCATTGGTGCTGGATAAAAATGACAGTGCATTATCAAAACTGATGATGCCGGCTAAATTCGGATTTCTGGTTCAGACAGGCAGCGGCAGGCAGTATATGCCGTGGATTCATATTGATGACTTGTGTAATATATATCTTAAAGCTATTGAAGATCAGGAAATGAACGGTGCTTACAATGCCGTATCACCACAGCATATAACTCATAAAGAATTCGTTGAAACACTTGCCAGAGTAATGGAAAAACCGCTGTTCCCGGTTCCGGTGCCAGCATTTGTTATCAGAGCCGCTCTCGGGAAAATGTCAGATATCGTACTTAAAGGGAATAGGATTTCATCAGAAAAAATCGTGAGTTCCGGGTATAAATTCAGATATCCCTTACTTGAGGGATGTTTAAAAAATATTCTGGTTAGTTAAAGAATAAAAACAATTAGGGAAAAGAGTTTATCCTCTCTTAGATATTATTTCAAGTTTATTGATATCAACAATTTCGATTGTCTTTCCAAAGACTCTGATTATTGCTTCTTTTTTGAAATCGGACAATGTCCTGATTACATTTGCAGTACTCATGCCAATGTAGTCTGCAATCTCTTTCCTGGAAACAGGTAGATCAAAGACTCTCGAAACATAGATCTCTTTCGAAAAATACAGAAGTACGTAAGCGACTCTGCCAACCAGATTCTTTTGTCTGATATCAAGTGTTTGACTTATTATCTTATCATTGATCATTGATATCTTGGTAAGAAGCCCCATGGCAAATCCCCCATTCTTTAAAAAGAGTTCCTTAATAAAATCCAATCTTACCAAACATACTACAGAATCTTCCAGAGCTGAGACAGAGTACTGATATTTTTCCTCAGAAAAAATGCTCATGTTACTTACAAACTCAAAAGGTCTGGTAATTGTTATTACCTGCTCTTCTCCTGTTGCAGTTCTTCTGTAAAGTTTAACTAGCCCGGATTTTAGGTACTTGAAATTTATTATTTTCTCTCCTTCGTGATTTATTATCTCCCCCTTTCGAAAAAATTGTTCTTCCTTATTACTGCATAATTCCTCAATTGCCAGATCATCAAGATAAGCAAATACAACATCACGGAAATCACAATTTGCGCAGACACAAGGATTTTTCTTTTCGTTCACGCTGTAAATTTTTCACAAAATTATTAAATTCCTGCTCATATTGCCTATTTTCGATTAGTTTTATCTTCTGATTCAACTCTATTGTTACAATTTGAAGGGAATTTTCGTTCTTCCCCAAAATTATGATTTACAAAACTGATTATCATATTCATTCAACCTTCAGCGATGGACGTTCAGGTCCGAAGGACTATATAGCTCCTGCAATAGCAGCGGGACTTAAGGAGATTGGTTTTTCAGAACATTTAACACTATTCAAAGAACCGGAGCCCTGGAATATGAACCAGGTAACTATTCCTGAATATCTAAATTACCTGGAAGACCTTCGTAATAATACAAAGAATCTAAAAATCAGAACAGGACTGGAAGTTGATTTTTTTGCAGGAAAAGAAAAAGAAATCAGTGATTTTCTCCAGCCTCTTCCTCTTGATTATATTATTGGTTCAGTTCACTATCTTGGTGAAAAAACCGTTGATCTTGGACCTGAATTTTATGAGGGGAAAAATATTGACAGCCTTTTTGAATCATATATTGATTCCGTTTGTATTGCTGCAGCTTCAGGACTTTTTGATATAATAGGTCACTGCGATCTGATTAGAATTTATGGTTATAAACCCTCTTCAGATCAGGAGCCCCATTACAGAAAACTTGCAAAATTGATGAAATTACACAATGTTGCTTTTGAAGTTAATACCAATGGAAGAAACAGACCTCTTGCCGATTTTTATCCTGACAGGAAGTTTCTTCATGTTTTCAGGGAAGAAAACGTTCCTGTCTGTGTTAATTCCGACGCTCATATGCCTTCCCGGGTTGGGCAATATTTCGAGGAAGCTTACGAACTGCTCAGATTTATAGGATTCACCGAAATGGCAGTTTTCAACAAAAGAACACGACAAATGATCCCATTTTAAGCTCTTTGGAAAATCTTTATACGTGTAAAATGTACACTATATTAAAACACAGATCTTTATGAAAAAAACTTTGGGGATATTTGTGCTTTCCTGTTTGGCCCTGCTTGCGGTTACCAGCTGTTCCTCTAATGAGAAAAGCTTTATAAAATCCGGAGGTTCAGACGTTGTTTCTTTCAGGGTTTTGCCATTTGAACTAACTGATATTAAGTTGCTGGACGGACCATTCCTCCTTGCTACTGAACTTAATATAAATATCCTTCTCAAATACGAACCTGACAGGCTGTTGTCAAAATTCTATTCTGAAGCCGGATTGAAACCCAAAGCCGATCATTATCTGGGATGGGAAAATGAAACGATTGCTGGACACAGTCTTGGCCATTATCTGAGTGCCTGCTCAATGATGTACCAAACTACAGGAGATAAACGATTCATTGAAAGAGTTAATTATATAGTCAATGAGCTTAAATATCTTCAGGATAAAGACGGGAATGGATATATCGGAGCGTTTCCAAATGGGAAAAAGATTCTTGAGAATGAAGTAGGAAAAGGAGATATCCGGTCACAGGGATTTGACCTAAATGGAATATGGGTTCCTTTCTACACGCAACACAAAATTATGGCAGGATTAAGAGATGCGTATAGGCTATGTGGAAATACTAATGCACTGGTAGTTGAAAAGCGCTTTGCAGATTGGCTGGATGGAATTGTCTCTCCTCTGAATGATGAACAGGTCCAGAAGATGCTTCGCTGCGAACACGGTGGAATAAGTGAAACCCTGGCCGATATATATGCAGATACAAAAAATGAAAAATACCTTCTGATTTCCAAAATTTTTTATCAAAAGGCAATCCTCGATCCGCTAAAGGAGGGCAAAGATGTCCTTCCCGGAAAACATTGCAATACAAATATCCCAAAACTTATCGCATTATCAAGAATATATGAACTTACCGGCGATACTTCTGACAGGAAAGCGGCAGAATATTTTTGGCAAACCGTTGTCTATCACCACTCCTATGTTACCGGAGGCAATGGGAATAATGAATATTTCGGACCTCCTGATAAACTCAGGAATAGCCTGGGTGAAGGAACCACTGAATCGTGTAATGTTTATAATATGCTTAAACTTACGGAACATATGTTTGAATGGGAGCCATCTGCCAGGGTTGCAGATTTTTATGAAAGGGCACTCTTTAACCATATTCTTTCAACACAAAATCCTGAAAACGGAAGAGTTACTTATAATCTTTCACTCGATATGGGAGGATTTAAAGACTTTCAGGATCCATACTCATTAACCTGCTGCGTGGGGACAGGTATGGAGAACCATTCAAAATACGGAAAGAATATTTATTATCACAATAATAATGAGCTATTTACTTTTCAATATATTGCCTCTCAACTCACCTGGAAGGAAAAAGGGATCATCCTTACCCAGAAAACCAAATTTCCGGAAGAGCAAGGCTCACATTTTGAATTTATATGTGAAAAATCAGTAAAGCTTATACTTCAGATACGATATCCTGAATGGGCAAAAAACGGCATCGAAATTAAAGTGAATGGAAGCCCCAGACGAGTTAATCAGAAGCCGGGCAGTTTTATTGCCATTGAAAGAACATGGAAATCCGGTGATATAGTTGAGGTAAAATTCCCCTTTTCATTGCGCCTTGAAAATATGCCGGACGACAGTAACCGGGTCGCTTTAATGTATGGTCCGCTTGTAATGGCTGGTGATCTTGGTCCCCTTGATGACTCCGCTTCCAGAGACGCGATGTATGTTCCGGTACTGATGACCGAAAACAGAGATCCATCTACCTGGACAAAACCTGTTGAGAGTAAGACAAATACTTTTATAACTGTTAAAACCGGGAGACCCCGTGATATTGAGTTGAAACCATTTTACACAATTTATAACCGGAGATATTCAATTTACTGGGATCTATTTGATGAAGCTTCCTGGACTTCAAAACAAACAGAGTATAATGCCGCACTTGAAACTCTTAAAAAAATAAAAGAAGCTCAAATTGATTTTGTACAACCCGGGGAAATGCAGCCGGAAAGAAATCATAATTTCAAAGGTGAAAAAACTTCTATGGGTTCATTTAAGGAAAGAGCAAACCGTGAGTCGCGAAGCGGATGGTTCTCTTTTGATCTTAAAGTTAAGCCTGATTTAGCAAATGCTTTGGTTGTCGATTACTGGGGAGGATTTCCGGGAGCCAAAACGTTCGATATCCTTGTAAACAACAAAATAATTGCCACAGAGAATATCTCCGGAAAAATGGAAGGTCAGTTTATAAGCATTCAGTACGATATTCCCCAGGAGCTCTCTAAAGGAAAGGCAAAGGTTACTGTCAAATTCCAGGCTCATGCCTCAAATATGGCAGGACCGGTTTTCGGAATCAGAACTATAAGAAAATAAAAGGAAAAAATATAACTGTCAATCAGGCCAATATATGCTGAAGAAAGATCTTTAAGCCGATTGCGATTAAAATTAACCCTCCAATAATTTCGACTTTATTTCCAAGTCGTTCTCCGGCTGATTTCCCTATTCTTATTGCGGTCATTGAAGCAAGAAAAGTCACAAATCCAATAAGGATTCCTGATTCCCAGATTTTTACCTCCAAAAGTGCGAAGCTGATTCCTACCGCAAAAGCGTCAATACTTGTTCCCAGTGCAATCGTAAAAAGAACAATTGTTCGACTGAAATCCATTGCTTCTTCATTACCTGTCTTTTTTCGACCCTCAATTATCATCTTAATGCCCAGAAAAGAGAGTAATCCTAATGCAATCCAATGATCTGTTGCCTTTAGTGCCCCTGAAATTATAGAACCAAGAAAATAACCCGCAACCGTTAGCCCGCCCTGAAATATTGCAAGAACAATAGCGATTCTTGAAGCCTGTCTGAAAAGGATAGTACTCCTTATAACTCCATAGGAAAAAGAAACTGCAAATGTATCGAAAGAAAGTCCAAGAGCTATGGCTAAGATTGTGAAGTAGTCCATTAAGTAATTCTAAGTTGGGCAAATATAATATAAATCACCATTCAATTGATTTTGATCCTGATTGTATATATTTGAACGTCATTAAATTTGTTGCAATGCGAGCTGTAATTCAGAGGGTAAGCCGGGCTTCTGTGAAAACAGATGACAAAATCAAATCGGAAATTTCAACTGGTTTACTTGTTCTTATCGGTATCGAAGAATCTGATAATGATACTGATATTGAATGGCTATGCAGTAAGATTGTTCAGTTGCGGATATTTAATGATGCCAGCGGGATCATGAATCTTTCAGTTCTCGATATCGAAGGGGAAGTCCTTATTGTAAGCCAATTCACTCTTCATGCAAAAACCCGGAAAGGAAACCGGCCTTCTTATATCCGTGCTGCGCATGCTGACATTGCTATTCCTTTGTATAGCAGATTTTTAAGCTGTCTTTCTGAGTTAATGCAAAAAGAGGTTGGATCGGGTGAGTTTGGAGCAATGATGCAGGTTGAATTAGTTAATGATGGTCCGGTAACAATAATCATTGATACTAAAGAAAAAGAATAGGTATGAATATTGAAACGCCCGAAAACAATATTTCCAAGAAATCGGTTCTGCTTGTTGCTACTTTTGCAGCATTCCTTACTCCATTCCTTGGCTCAGCAGTAAATCTGGCTCTTCCGGCTATAGGGAAAGATCTTCATGCAAATGCGATTAGTCTGGGGTGGGTTATCAGTAGTTTTATGCTTTCATCAGCCATTTTTCTACTGCCGTTTGGCCGTCTCGCTGACATTATTGGCAGGAAGAAGGTTTTTTCATCTGGAATACTTCTGTTTACTATTTCAACCTTTTTAATAATCTTTTCTAAAAGCATAACATCTTTGATAGTTCTACGAATATTCCAGGGATTATCAAGCGCAATGATATTTGGAACAAGCCTGGCAATAATCACATCTGTCTTTAAGCCCGGGGAACGGGGCAAAGCAATGGGGATCAACATAACTGCAGTCTATCTGGGATTATCATGCGGTCCTGTAATAGGAGGCATATTGACACAATATCTGGGCTGGAGAAGTATTTTTGCTTTTCTGGTTCCTTTAGGCATTGTTTCACTTATTCTTATAAACAGGAAAATTAAAACTGAATGGGCAGAATCAACCGGAGAAAAATTTGACTGGAAAGGGTCTTCTATTTATGCAATAGCTTTATCATCCTTCATGTATGGTTTTTCACGGCTTCCTACAACTTTAGGATGGATCTGCATAGTAACAGGAGTCTTAATGGCACTAATTTTCCTGATAGTTGAAGATAAAATCAGTAATCCTGTTTTTGATGTTCGTCTAATTCTTAGGAACAGAGTCTTTGCTTTCTCAGGGTTGGCCGCTCTTATCAATTATTCTGCAACCAGCGCAACCGGATTTTTCATTAGCTTATACTTACAATATATTAAAGGGCTGGATGCAAGAACTGCCGGATTAATAATGATATCCCAACCAATTGCCATGACTCTTCTTTCTCCAATTGCAGGCAGATTATCTGATAAAAAAAATCCGGGGGTTATTGCATCAATCGGTATGGGGCTAACCGCTTCAGGACTTATTCTTCTTTGCTTTATTAACGAAACTACCCCAAACGAACTTATCGTTCTACTTCTTATTTTGATGGGGATCGGTTTTGGATTATTTTCCTCCCCAAATTCAAATGCAATAATGAGTTCTGTTGAAAAAAGACACCTTGGTGTTGCATCTGGAGTTGTTGGAACCATGAGGATGGTTGGCCAGATGATGAGCATGGGAATAGCCATGATGCTTATTTCTTTATATATTGGAAATCAGACAATAAATCCGGCAACTTATCCGGGGCTGATTTCCGGAATGAGAACAGGCTTTTTAATTTTTTCAATATTGTCTGTCTTTGGAATATTTGCTTCTCTGGCCAGAAATGAAAAACTTGGAAATTAAAATAGTAATGAAACCAAAAAGCATTATATTGACCCCGGTATTTTTTCTCTATATCTCTTTATTCGTTTAAAACAACAGAATAAATTATGACAAAGCTTTATCAAAAACTAATCAAATCTTGTCCTTCGGAAACAGAAGTCAAAAAAGGCCTTAAAAAAGTGTTTTCCGCCTCACAGGAATCTCCGGATAAACATTTGCTGATGAGTCTTTTGAACATGATTGATCTTACCAGCCTTAATACAACTGACAACAAGAGCCATATATTACATTTTACCGGAAAGGTAAATAGTTTTTCAGGCAGGTATTCGAATATTCCTAATGTTGCGGCAATCTGTGTTTATCCCAATTTTGTGTCAGTGGTAAAAGAAAAACTTACTGCCAAAAATATTAAAATAGCATCTGTAGCCGGTTCTTTTCCTACTTCTCAGACATTCAGAAGTATAAAGGTCTCCGAAAGTAAGATGGCAGTTGAAGCGGGAGCAGATGAAATTGATATTGTAATTCCTGTAGGCGCTTTTCTTGGAAATGATTTTGCACTTGTTGCCGATGAAATCAGGGAGATAAAAAAGGCTATTGGAGATAAGCAACTAAAGGTTATAATTGAATCGGGATTATTAGGTGCTTATGAAAATATTTTCAAGGCTTCAATGATAGCAATGGATGCCGGCGCTGACTTTATTAAAACATCTACGGGAAAGACACCTGTTTCTGCAACTCCTGAGGCTGCATTTATAATGTGCCATGCAATTTCTGATTTCTATTCTGAAACCGGAATCAGGGTTGGATTTAAAGCTGCCGGAGGGATTGTTGATACGATTGATGCATATGGATATTTTCAGATTGTGAAGCATTGTCTGGGAGAAGATTGGCTTAACAACTCTCTCTTCAGGATCGGAGCCAGCAGATTGGCAAATAATATTCTCTCTGAGATATCGGGTTGCAGGATTGATCATTTCTGATCTATAGTATGTGTTTTATTTAGTATTGATTTTGTATTTATCATTACTTTTGTGTTTTTGAATCCGGAAGAATGATGATAACTTGTTTTCCTGACGCTCTCCAAGATACTTTAACAGTAAGCCAACCCGACTCAACTTCTGTTTGCCAAAGAAATATAATTGCCGACGTAACATTTTATGATTCAACTAATATTATAACGAAAATTGAATCCACCTCTTTAAACAGATTCCCGTACAGCTTCGTTGAAAAAAACAAACAGATTAATTCAATAGCACGGGCGTCTCTTGTAAAACATTTGAGGATCGGACAAAATTTGCCTTCACAACCCCTTCATGCAGACTGGATAATAGGGATAATTCTCATTTCTGCACTTTTATATTCAATTATCAGGACAAAATCTAAAAATACAATCCCTGCCATTACAAGGTTTTTCCTTTTAAGAGGGATAAGCGAGCCTTCCTCCAGAGAAACTACCAGTATTTTTTATTGGCAATCAACAATCCTTAATTTAATTTCATTTCTGATAATCGGTCTGTTTGCTTTTTATACAGCTTTTCATTTTAATTTAATTCCTTCCCAGATACATGGAATTATTTTTTGGCTGATTTCTTTCGGTTCAGTTGTCTCGGCAGTTACCTTAAGGCATATTGTTTGTATCGTTGCAGGAAACGCCAGTGGAGAGAAGGAGATATTCAGAGAATATCTTGTTGGTGTTTATCAATTTTACCAATTTAGCGCACTTCTGCTTTTTATTACTATAATTCTAATGTCTTATACTGTGCTTTTACCTGTTGAAGTGGGAATAATATCGGGGGGAGTTGTGCTTGGAGTTATGTACTTAATACGTGTACTCAGACTGCTGATAATATTTATAAACAGGAATATCTCAATATTCTATTTGATTTTATACCTTTGTGGCTTGGAAATTCTGCCTGTTTTGATATCAATAAAATATTTTTCAGGCCTTGTTTAGATTGGCAAGTGTTACTTTGAAAGTAAAACCTAAACTGTAAAGAGTTGAAAATAAGGAAGATTTTAGTGTCGCAGCCAGAACCGTTGAATCCGAAATCTCCATATTTCGAACTGGCAAGAAAATATAATCTAAAAGTTGAATTCAAACCCTTTAATCAGGTTGAAGGGATCTCGTCAAAAGATTTTCGTCAGCAAAAAATAAGCATCCTTGACTTTTCAGCTGTAATTTTTACAAGCAAAACAGGAATAGATCACTTCTTTAGAATTTGTTCTGAACTCAGAACAGTAGTTCCTGATACTATGAAAT
>Ga0302322_100001118_pt1 | contig 21772 bp, 18 predicted proteins | sample Fen_T0_2_FD_203757 | JGI IMG/M metagenome (GOLD analysis project Ga0302322, IMG submission 203757) | Peat permafrost microbial communities from Stordalen Mire near Abisko, Sweden - Fen_T0_2 | ecosystem: Environmental > Terrestrial > Soil > Wetlands > Permafrost | place: Sweden: Abisko...
TATGAACATCGAAGAACAAGTTGAATTATTGATGCAGGGCACGGAATATGGCGATGCCGAGTTGACGAAGGCCATGACTGCTGACTTGCGTCAGCGTTTAGTAGATGCTGAAAAGGAAGGTCGTCCGTTGCGCGTGTATTGTGGTTACGACCCACGTACGGCTGACTTGCATATTGGTCATACCGTGACGATGCGTAAACTGCGTCAGTTTCAAGACCTGGGGCATGAAGTCACTTTTTTGATCGGCACATATACGTCCTTGATCGGTGATCCATCGGATAAAGATAAACTACGCCCATTGCTCACACATGATGAAGTGATGGAGAATGCGCGCACGTATGCTGAACAGGCTTTTCGGGTATTGGATAAAAGTAAGACAACAATTCGTTATAATCATGAATGGCTTTCAGGTTTGACTTTTGCCGACCTAATCAAACTCGGCTCGAATTTTACAATTCAACAGTTTCTTACGCGCGAAGCCTTTCGCAAGCGTTGGGACGCTGGTGATGCGGTATACCTGCATGAATTTTTCTACGCCATCATGCAAGGCTACGATGCGCATGCTTTGAAGACCGATGTGCAGGTAGGCGGCACAGATCAATTGTTCAATATTGTCACGGCAGGTCGCAAGGTTATGTCAGCGTTCGATGAAAAACCTAATATCGGTGTTATTATGGCGATCTTGCCTGGCACGGATGGCGTGGTAAAAATGAGTAAGTCTTTGGGTAATCACATCCCGCTCAATTCTACGCCTGAGGATATGTATGGCAAGGTCATGTCTGTGCCAGATACTGCGATGCCGTTGTATGCTAAGCTGGTCACGCGCTGGTTGCCCGCTGAAGTATCTGCCTTTGAAAAATCATTGACCGATGGAACTGTTCATCCACGCGATGCCAAAATGAAACTGGCACACGAGATCACGGCAACCTATTATAGTGAAGCTGAAGCAGACAAGGGACAGGCAGCATTTGTGAGTCTTTTTCAAAAGGGCGATATTCCTGATGAAATGCCCGAGCACGCTTTACAAGAAGGTCAAACAGTATTGGATGTGATTCTCGTTGCCAAGCTGGCGCCTAGTAAAAGTGAAGCACGCCGTTTGATCGATCAAAAGGGTGTGCGTCTCGACGGTGATATTTTGGAGCGCGGCGATGTTGTGTTCCCGCACTCAGGTGTATTACAGGTGGGTAAGCGAAAATTTTTACGGGTAAAGTGATTCGAAAACGGGAGAGCGTTGACGCTCTCCCGTTTTTTATTTTTCTGTAGCGATCATTTGCAGGAATATGGCTACTATCTTGGGGTCGAGGATTTTTTCTGAAATCTCTTTCAAATAATCAATTACCTTTGGCTCTGGCCACGCCTTGCGATATGAGCGATCTGAAAGTAGGGCATCCCAAATATCTACAATCGAAAAAATGCGCGCCGCAAGTGGAATTTGTTCGCCCTTTAGTCCGCGTGGATATCCAGTGCCATCCCAATGTTCATGATGACAATAAGGAATATCCAATGCAGGACGCAAGAACGGAATTGGCGCCAGCAGATTGAATGCGTATTCAGGGTGCTTACGCATTTCAATCCATTCTGAATCGTTCAATGGACCAGTCTTTCTCAAAATTTGATCTGGCACACCCATCTTTCCGATATCATGTAATAACACTCCACGATATATATTGATAAGTTCATCATCTGAAATTTCCATAAAACGTGCCAACTTCATGGTTAATTCAGTAACGCGCCGTGTGTGCCCTTCTGTTTCACGGTCACGTAATTCAAGTGCGCGTGCCCAACCTTCCAATGTTGTGTCGTATGCCTGTGTGACCTCCTGATTCGATTTTTGCAGATGATCGAACAGTTGGGCATTATCAATGGCAATTGCCGCCTGCCCAGCCAGTGTTTGTAAAAACTGCATCCATTCCACAGGAGGCGTAAAAAGCGAACGATGGAAGATCTCAAACACGCCTTTGATCTGTCCCTTGATAATTAATGGGATGCCGAAATAGGTGATAAAGCCTTCGCGGATTAACATAGGATCGCGTTTCACTTCGTTTGATGTTCGCAGGTCTGTGACGTGCTCGCTTCCACCTTTCATCACGACCTGTCCCGCCAACCCTTCGCCTAATCTCATCAACGGCCGTGATGGGGCAGGGTTGTTGAAGCCTGCGCTGCAAAGATATGTCAGGCTTTGTAATTCGGGATGGTATAACATGATATCCACGGCGTCCACTTTTAAATGCTTGAGCGTATGATCCATTAATATATTTAGAGTCACGCGCAAATCGGTGGATGAAGCGATAGCGGCATCAATATCGCGTAAAGTTGTTAATTTGTGAATCTGTTCCTGACTTTGTCCAAATAATTCTGCGCGATGTATGGCGTTGCCGGTAATCTCCGCCAAGATCATCAGAAGGTTGATCTCATCAGTAAGTTCTCGGTTCATTTCAATCGCCGTCACCAGAACACCAACTGATCCAAGCGTGGATTGGATCGGAATGCAAATACCCGTTAATCCCGATGTCATGCTTTCTTTATTTCCAATAGATAGCAAAGGATCAACTTTGAGCTCAGAAGAAATATATTTCTCGCCAGTGATAAATACATACCCTGCAATACCCTCGCCTGGTTTCAAAACCTTGTTTGTAAGTAGGGCTTCCGAGCCACTGGCAATTCTTTGTGTTAGTGTGTTACTGGGTGAATCAAAAAGCCAAATGGAACCGTTCGCGGTTTTCAATAGCAGTAAAGCCTCATTTAATAGAATGGGGAGCATCTCGTCCACTGCTTGTGCCAGGCGTAAAGAAGTTGAGACGCGGTTGAGGATCTCAAGTTCTCTTAAACGCCGTTGGGTTTCGTCATATAAACGTGCATTATCAATTGCGGCTGCAGCTTGTGCTGCAAATAGAGAAAGTAATTCAGCGTCAGCTTCGGTAAATTTTCGCGTTGATTTGTTTACTTCCAATACAGCTAAGACGCCGATGAGTTTGCCCCCATATTGCATGGGCACTTCAATAACCGCTCGAATGGACATATCCCTATATTGAGATGAACGGTGTTCCCAAAGTTCGTAATCATCTACGATCAGTGCCGAATGGGATAGTGCAACTCGGCCAGCCATGCCCTCTCCCAATTGTAAGTGTATGCCCGGTTGCATGATGACGCCGCGCGCCACTGCCACTTCCAAGTCTCTACGGGTCTCATTATAAAGATAAATTCCACCCCCGGTTGCATTAAGCAATTCCATTGCCTGCGCAAGAACGGTTTCCAAAAGACCTTCTAAATCCCATTTGGCTGTTAATTTGCTGGTTGTTGCATAGAGAGCCGCAAACTCATTGGCGCGTTTTTGTTCCTCATCGAATAGACGTAATTTTTCGAGGGCAGTTCCAAGCCCGCTAGCTACGGTGACTAGAAAGCCCTCATCATGTTCAGTGAACATGTCGGTTGATTTGCTTTCAACGTTGATTACGCCTATGATGCGCTCGTGTACGCGGATCGGTACACACAATTCGGATCTTACTCCTGCTTCAATTTCTATATACCCAGATTCAGTGGTGATATTGCCGGTTCTTATAATTTTGCCTATGGATACGCATTTTCCGGTAACACCTTCTCTGACAGAGTAGCCATTTCTCCAGCCTGAGATGTTTGCGCCAATATAGGATGGGTGCGGCACAAGTAATTGTGCGGTTGAGTCAAGCAGAATAATGCCGCATACTTCTGAGTAGAGCAGGCTAATAGACTTGGTTACTTTTTGGATGATTTCATCTTCTGAAAGACTCTCCGCCTCGGCTGTGGCGACCGCATGTAAAGCAGTTAGTTCCTTTACTTGCTTTTCGAGATCCTTTTCATTTTGTTTTTGCACTGTTAAATCGGTGTGGACAGAGATTGCGCCGTTTATTTTCCCGTTTTGGTAGCGAGGTACGCCTGTGATCAACACAGGGACCTCATGATCACTTTTGTGAATCAGGTTGATTTCGTATGTGGAAGAAAGCCCATGGTGTCTTTTCTCGCGTTCGCTTTGTAAAACTGCCTGACCAGAACTCGCTGTAAAATCAGCAGGTTTTTTGCCAAGTAAATCATCAATCTTGTATCCGAGCATGTGCGCGAAAGCGGGATTCGTATACTCGATTTGACTTTCCTGATTCACAACAGTTAAGCCCTGTCCCATATTATTTAAAACTTGTAAGGCAAAGTCTCTTTCGGCTTGCAAAGCTTGCTGGGCTTTTTTTTGCTCAGTTACATCATAGAACATGGCAAGCAGGCAGGTTTCACCGCCTAGCTCAATGGGTTCATAAAATCCTAAAGTGTCTCTTGGTCCATTGGGTACATTGGGATAGCGAACTTCCTTGTCTCTTACCATCCCTTTTTCTTTTAATACCGCAACAAATTCATCTCGGTTTTGGTTTGCGTCCCATAAACCTAATTCTATAGATGTATGTCCGATCAGGCCTTCAAGTGGTACGCCAACTAAATTTTGAAATGCCTGGTTGGCGTCAATGAAGCGACCGGTATCAACAGTGACCACACAAGTAGCAATCGGTGTGGAGTGAAAGATGCGCATAAATCTTTTTTCGCTGGCTCCTAAAGTCGCTTGGGCTTCCACTTCCTTGGTGATATCAAATAAAATCCCCTGCCAGTATTGGGGGGTGCCTTTCGCATCAAAAACAATTTTGGCTACATCTCTTATCGAAACCACCCTGCCATCTCGATGGATGATGCGATATTCCATAAAGAAATCGTTCAATGATTCATGGGTTGATTTGATTTTGTCAAGAACAGCTTCATGGTCGTTAGGATGCAGGCGTGTCAACCAAAAGAATGGATCAACTAACCACTCCTCAGCAGAAAAGCCTGTGATGTCTTTGATCTGTGGACTAATATATTGCGCTGAACTATATTGATCGTGGTTGTCGGTATATACTGCGGCTGGCAATTGTTCCACTACAACTCGAAAGCGATGTTCAGCCTCGCGCAGTGCAGCTTGCTCGTGTATAAGTCTATTTTGAGCGATTGCGTTATTGATTGCCGGTGGCAAACGATTTAAATAGTTCCCCTCTTTTACCAAATAATCAGCTGCTCCGGATTTGAGCGCTGTCACTGCGATCTGTTCATCTCCCTGCCCGGTGACGAGCACCACGGCTGGAGGGGAGGTGAACTCCTTTACGCGTTTCAAGAGATCCAACCCTGAACCATCCGGCAAACGTAGATCGGTCAACACAAGATCTATATCTGATTCGGTTTCAAGTATCTTCAGCGCCTCTTGAAGCGATTCGGCGTGATACAAAACGAAGTCCTCTTGAAGGTTGTCCTCCAGAGCTCGTTGGGTTAATTCAACATGTGCTATTTCATCTTCTACGTATAATATTTTCATCATATATTATTATGCACACAACAAATTAAATTCGTTTCCCCATGCTTACAATGTCTGAATGTATTATAAAACAAAAAGATGCCTTGCGGCATCAACCATCCGCAGGATAGCGAATACACATAAGAGACACCCTTGGGGTGTCTCTTATAAATTGTCGATCTGAAATTAATTAGAGGCGTCGAGGGGATTCGAACCCCTGCATGAGGGTTTTGCAGACCCTTGCCTAAGTCATCTGAAAGGATGATCCCACTTGGTAAAACAAAAGACGCCTTGCGGCGTCTATCAATCATTTATTACTAGAGGCGTCGAGGGGATTCGAACCCCTGAATGAGGGTTTTGCAGACCCTTGCCTTACCACTTGGCCACGACGCCGTTTTTAAAAAATCTGAGCGGGCGATGAGATTCGAACTCACGACCTTCTCCTTGGCAAGGAGACGTACTACCACTGTACTACGCCCGCGTTTCTTGGCTAACTTTCAGCCGAGAGTGCCGAGACCCAGGATCGAACTGGGGACACCGCGATTTTCAGTCGCGTGCTCTACCAACTGAGCTATCTCGGCAAAAGTATTTTATTGTTAAGCGTCCGTGATTTTACTTGGTGATAAAAGGATTGTCAAGCAACCATTCGCGCTGAGCGGAGTGTAACGAAGTCGAAGCGCACGAGATGAAGTATATCGCTTCTCTCTTGACCTTCGCCTGCTTCCAAACTACAATCTTCGCCTACTCTAAAACTTTCACTCTGGAATCCAGAAGATTGCTTCTGGATTTTTCAGACAGCAAGCTGTCTGACTCCAGAGAATGGAATAATTTATGTTTGAAAACTTAACCTCACGACTCAACCAAGTATTTGACGGACTCCGCAAGCGCGGCAAACTCTCCGAAGCGGATGTAGATGTGGCGATGCGCGAAGTGCGTCTTGCCCTCCTCGAGGCAGATGTACACTTTAGTGTTGTCAAAACATTTATCGCGCGCGTGCGTGAACGTGCTGTGGGCGCAGAAGTATCGAAGGCGTTGAATCCTGGCCAGCAAGTTATTAAGATCGTCAATGAAGAATTGATTCAGACTCTTGGTGAACCTGCGCCATTGAAGTTTTTTGGTCCGAAACCGCATGTCATCATGCTGGTTGGTTTGCAAGGTGCAGGCAAAACGACTCATGCAGGCAAGCTCGCGAAGATGCTCCGCGCAAAAGGGGAGCGGGTGATGCTTGTCGCGGGTGACCCGTATCGTCCCGCGGCTGTGAAGCAGTTACAACAGCTCGGTGAACGGATCGATGTTCCCGTTGAATCGGATTTATCACTTACCCCGCCTGAACTCGTGAAGCGCGCCTTCGACAAAGCGGAAAAGGGTGGATTCGGCATCATGATTGTGGACACAGCCGGTCGGTCGCAGTTGGATGCGGAGCTGATGGGTGAGTTAAAAGCTATCGTGGCGAAAGTCCCGCCAGTGGAAACGTTGCTCGTGGTCGACTCGATGATCGGTCAGGAAGCGTTGAACATCGCACAGGGATTTCGAGATAACGTCTCGATCACCGGGTTAATCTTCACAAAAATGGATGGTGACTCGCGCGGTGGTGCAGCGATCTCGGTCCGTTCGGTGACGGGTGTTCCGATTAAGTTTATTGGTACTGGTGAAAAGTTGGATGCGTTGGAAGCCTATGACCCCGCGCGTATGTCGTCGCGGATTTTGGGGATGGGCGATATGATCGGTTTGATCGAAAAAGCCGAAGCTGCGTTCGACCAGGATGTTTCGCAGAAGACCGCTGAGCGCATGATGAAGGGGCATTTTTCGCTTGAAGACTGGCTCGACCAAATGAAGCAGATGAAAAAGATGGGACCGCTTGCGCAGATCATGGATATGTTGCCCGGGCAAATGGGACAAGCCGCGCGTCAGGTTGACCCGAAACAGATCGAAGATAGTTTCAAGGTGTCTGAAGCGATCATCAATTCGATGACCAAAAAAGAGCGGCGCGATCCCGATATTTTGAACGCCTCACGCCGACGGCGCATCGCCGCTGGCTGTGGTATGGAAGTACAGGACGTGAACCGCTTGATCAAGCAATATCGTGAAATGCAGAAGATGATGAAGATGATGCAGAAGACGGGTGGTAAAGGGTTGGGGAGATTGTTTGGATAACAAAAAAGAGTTCGGAAGTTTTGTAAAACTTCCGAACTCTTTTTATTACGGACAGGCTTGCTCAGCGATTCTCGAATCGCATACTTGAATTTTTTTGAGGTATCCGACCCATTGTTTAATTTCATCGTCCGATGGTTCATGGCGGAAGGCAACTTGTACGAGATATAGACTGTCTTTGCCTTGTATCGCCTTTAGGTAGGTGTATTCCACTTTTTGGGTGGCTGAATTCAACGGACAATAGAGTTGCCAAAGTACGAAGTTGTAACCGTTTTCAGCGCCGTCTGCCACCGGATAGGTTTCACTGTTTTCGCAAGCATTAAACCATCTTTTGATCAGAGTATCCTCATACTGTTGAGGTGTAGTGTTTTTCTCCCCTAAAAAAATCTCAACCGTGATCAGCGTTGACCAATCGTTGACGGATTCGCCATCTGAAACCATCTCAGTGATGATAAAGTTATCCTGCTTCTTAGTGTAATCAATCTTAAATCCTGAAGGGATTGTCGTTAGCAGGTTTTCGTTTTCCAATCCACTATTTGTTGGTTGAGCGGGTGATTCAAAAGAAGGCATCGGCGGGACAGTAATAATCGTTTGGGGTGTTGCTGTTGCTAGATTTGGTATGGTTAAAGATACGCAAGCAAGGATGAAAATACTGGTAGCGGAAATTAAGCTCAGGATGGGTATTGATCTCTTCATTGGTTTGGCTCCATGGATAAGATTTAGATATAGAAGCCAATATTATGCCACATTGAAGATTTGAGAAAACGTTCAATGAACGCAACTCAAGTGACAGTCATCTTTAGGATGACTGTCACTTTTTTATTTCACCATAAACGCAAGTTCAGTCTTGAATTTCTTTGTATCTTTTTCTTTCGCAGGGTCTGTGAGATAAATCTCAACGCGTCCATCCCAGCACTCGACACCTTTTTTCTTGGTGATGCTCCATTTGATTTTATTCGTCTGCGCCCATTCAATGATTGCGACGTTGGCTTTGTACACGCCTTTGCCTTTGTATGATCCAGTGTAGGTCAAGGTCGCGTAATTGCCAGCAGGCAGAAAGTCGGTGATGATGCGGTCGTTGCCTTTGATGGCTTTGTCCACAGTGAAGCCCACTTCAATGTCCAATTCTTTGGACATATCTGTAGTGAGATAACGAATGATGGCTGGACCAGATGAAACTCCCTTTTGCTCAAGCCAGTTATGAACTTCAGTGTATGCAGGCTCTAGGTATTTGCCGAACGGAATGGGCACTGCCATACGAATGGCGGCGTAATATTGTTTCTTGCGACGTTCGATTTTTGGTTCTGTAAGCATGCTGTTTTCTCCTTGTAAGTTTGATTTTAGATTAAATAGTATATGAGTCAAAACAAGATTAAATATGGAGCTTACAGCCTCAATTCCATAACGTAATCTCGTTGTGGATCATCGCCAACAGTGAAGATGTGCGTGCCCACTTCTTTGAATCCCCACTTTTTGTAAAAATCTATTGCTCTTGGGTTTTTCTCCCAGACGCCCAGCCAGAGGCTGTCACAGTCTCTTTGTTGTGCCTCGCGGATGGCGGTCTGCATCAACGCTTTGCCTACACCTTTGCCAAGATATTCTTGTAATGCATAGATCTGTCGTATCTCCAATGGTTTGATTCCAGTTAAGATTTCTTCTTTGCTATCCAAAATCAACTGGGCATATCCGATGGACTGACTCTCGTATTCGGCAATTAGAAAAATATTAATCAGGTTAGATAGTTCGGTACGTTGCATATCTGGCGAGAAGGATTTTTTTAGATAGGCCGCCATATTTTCAGGAGTGTTGTCTTTTGCAAATGTATCGAAGAAAGTCTTTGCCCCTAATTCGGACAACATTTTCGCATCGTTGATATTTCCATACCTAATATTCATCTTCGCTCCTAAAATCTCTGCCGGCAAAATTATCAAAGGAATTGTATGCCTTTGCCTTGAAAATCGCAATAAGTTCATCCCTTGTCTCTTCACAGTCAATTCATAAGTGAATCCTATACTCTGGACATAGTTCAATCAAAGGAGAACAAAATGAACGGAAAAATTGGTTTACGAATTGTTTCAGCTTTAGTGTTTCTTGCCGCGGTCGCAGGCATTGCCTTCTTCGCTTTTCAGGCAGGCGTTGCCAAGGGCTCGCCGGTCACCATCCAAGCGCCAGCGGGTCAAACCGCGCCTGTGCCAGCTCCGTTTTATGGCTATGGATATGGAATGCCTTTCCATCACCCGATGGGCTTCGGATTTGGCTTGGGTTGCTTTGGTCCCTTGCTGGCAATCTTCCTGCTCATGCTGGCTTTCAAAGCATTCCGCATGATGCTGTGGGGCCCGCGCTGGGGACACATGGGACATCACGGTGGTCATGGACCTTGGGGACGACATTGGGAAAACGGTGTCCCGCCGATGTTTGAAGAGTGGCACAAGAAAGCACACGGCGAAACCACTGAGGACAAAAAAGAATAAGAACGTATAATGTGTATGGGACGGCAATCGCCGTCCCATACAATAGCATCATGAAAACCATCCTCGTTGTGGACGACGAACCCAAGATTACCCAACTCGTGCGTGATTATCTCGAGCGCGCGGGATTTTCTGTTTTAGTTGCCCATGATGGGAAGAAAGCATTATCAACCGCGAAGACGGAAAAACCAGATGCGGTCATTCTGGATCTGGGCTTGCCTCAGCTCGATGGGCTGGATTTTACCCGTGAGTTTCGCAAAACCTCCAACGCCCCGATTATCATGCTCACCGCCCGTGCCGAAGAATCTGACAAACTCATTGGACTCGAACTCGGCGCAGATGATTACATGACCAAGCCCTTCAGCCCGAAGGAATTGGTGGCAAGAGTCCGCGTGGTGTTTCGTCGCATTGAAAATGTGACGAATGCAGGCTCGGAGATCATCCGCTATGGAGATTTGACTCTCGATGTTCCACGTATGCGCGTCACTACAGCGAAACGTGAGATTGAAGAACTAACGCCTACTGAATTTGAATTACTCGCCACACTCGCCCGCCAACCAGGGCGTGTCTTCACCCGTGCCCAAATCCTGGACGCGATCCACGGCGTGGCGTTTGAATCTTATGAGCGCGCGATTGACGCTCACATCAAAAATATCCGCCGCAAGATTGAGATCAAAGCCAGTGAGCCGAAGTATGTGATCACAGTCTATGGCGTAGGTTATAAATTTGCAGATAAATAATAACGCCTCATGAAACCTCACTTTCGCTTTTCCCAAGGTCAACGCCCACCGTGGTGGCCCGAGAATGAAGAATGGCCTCCGGCTGATCGGCATTCGTGGCGGCGCATGGGTCGCCACAATCCATTCTTTCGCAGGTTGGGTTGTATCTTCGTCATTTTCAATTTTTTTGGCTTTTTATTTTTCGGCTCGGTTATTGGTTTGATCCTGAATGCCTTCGGTATTATTCGAATCTCAGCGCCGCAAATTCAATGGTATTTGCCGCTGGTGATTTTGTTGATGGTTTTCGGCATTGGTGCGGCTGCTTTTGCAACACGGAATTTGCGGAGAGTCTCCAAGCCATTAGATGAGCTAGTAGATGCATCGGGTAAAGTCGCAGAAGGGGATTTCTCTGTGCGCGTGGGTGAAAGCGGACCGGGTGAAGTCCGTTCATTATTGAGAGGATTCAACTCGATGGCAGAGCGTTTGCAGATGAACGACCAGCAACGCCGCAACATGCTCGCAGACATTTCACATGAGTTGCGGTCACCGATCACGATCATGCAGGGCAATTTGGAGGGGATGATTGACGGTGTTTACGCGGCTGACAAAGAGCGCTTGAAGTCACTGTATGATGAGACCCAAATCCTTTCGCGTTTGGTAGATGATCTGCGGACATTGTCGCTGGCTGTGAGCGGTTCTTTGCAGTTGAAGCGCGAACCAACGGATTTGGGACTATTGATTCGTGAAGTGATTTCTGCATTTGAGTCCCAAGCAAATGAGAAGGAAATCAAAATTGATTTGTCAGCGGAAGCTGTTGATGAAATAGATATTGATCCGCAACGGGTTCACGAAGTATTGTCCAATTTAGTAGGCAATGCGTTGCGCTATACGCCGAGTCAAGGGGTGGTGAAGGTTGGAGCGACTGAATCAGCCTCCGGCTTAGAAAGAAACGTTCTTGTTTATATCCAAGATAGTGGACCGGGAATTGAATCTGCAGATTTGAGTCGCATCTTTGACCGATTCTATAAAACCAGTGATTCGGGTGGGATGGGATTGGGATTATCCATCGCGAAGTATTTAGTCGAGGCGCATGGTGGGAAAATTTGGGCGGAAAGTGAAGTGGGGCAGGGCACGAAGATTTCGTTTACGCTGAGGGCGTGGTAAAATACGAGCCTGTGATTTCAGCCCGCATGTGTCCTTTCACACACACCTCTCTATGCCTGTCTGAAATGCAAAACAATCTAAGGAGAAATGAAAGATGGTTCGTTTACGTTTACGTCGTATTGGTTTGAAGGGTCAGCCCACATATCGTGTTGTCGCCGCGGACAAAGAGTCCCCTCGTGATGGCCGCTTTTTGGAAATTTTGGGCGTTTATAACCCCCGTACTCAACCCGCAACAATTCACTTGAAGGAAGACCGCGTATTCCACTGGATGAAGAACGGCGCTTTGCCGACTGAATCTGTGGAGCAGGTTTTCAAGAGCGCGGGCGTGATGGATCGTTGGGAACGCTTCAAGAAGGGCGAGTCGATCGAGACTCTCTTGAAAGAAGCCGAACAAGCTGAAACCATTCGTGCCGCAACATTAACCACAAGCAAGAAATAATAATTATTATCCTTGCGAAGGTATTTTGCCTTCGCAAGGATACAAGGCTTTATATGAAAGAACTGATTGAATACATTGCCAAATCGCTGGTTGAACATCCCGATGAGGTGCAAGTCCGCGAGTCGGGAGGCGGATCACGCGTCCGCATTGAGTTGAGCGTCTCAAAAGATGATATGGGGCGCGTCATCGGCAAAGGCGGCAAAGTCGCTAACTCCATTCGTACTCTTCTGCGAGTGGCGGCTGAAAAAGAAGGCAAGCAAGCCACGCTCGATGTGGTAGAGCCAGAATAATGGCTGATCAAGAAAATCTTTCAGGCTCGCCGGTTGGCGAGCCTCTTTATTTGAGTGTTGGTTTTCTACGGCGTCCGCATGGTTTGCAGGGTGAGATCATTATGGATCTGCATACCGACTTCCCTGAACGCATGAAGGCGGGTAGAAAACTTTTTGTGGGTGATGATCACAAACCAATGACCCTCGAAGCTGTGCGTGTACACGCCAAGGGGCTATTAGTGAAGTTCAAAGATATCGAAACAACCGAAGCAGCTGGTTTGTTTCGCAACCAATGGGTTTTTATTAAAGCCAAAGATGCGCCGCCGCTGCCGGATGGTCAAATTTATCAATATGAATTGATTGGATTTAAAGTAGTGGACGAGAATGATAATCCGCTGGGGACGTTGGCTGAGATTTTGGAAACTGGTGCGAACGACGTGTATGTTGTAAAGGATGATGCTGGTAAGGAGATATTATTGCCCGCGATTCCCTCGGTCATTCTGGACCTGGATGCTGGTCAGCGAGTAATAAAAGTTCACGTGTTGGACGGTTTGATCGGTGGGTGATGAGTTGCGGATCATCTGTAATTAAAAACCCTTTGTGTACTTCGTGCCCTTTGTGGTGAATTGTGTTTTCATGGACGACAAAAAATACTGGATCGGTTTCAACTTAATTAAAGGCATCGGCGCTGTCCGCATGCAAGGACTCATTTCATATTTTGGTGAGTTGGAGTCTGCGTGGCGGGCGTCACCGGTTGATTTGGTAGGGGCAGGCTTGGGGTTGAAGGTGATCGAGCGCGTCATCCAGGCGCGTGAGAACGTAGACCTTGATAAAGTGTGGGAAAAGATCGAGAAGCAGGGCATCAAGATTTTGACATGGCAAGATGAAGCATATCCGCAACGATTGAAAGAGATTGACCAACCACCGCCTGTGTTGTACATTCGCGGCGAATATTTGCCGGATGATTTTTTCGCGGTAGCGATCGTTGGGACGCGGCGCATAACCCCGTATGGAAGACAAATTACCGAAGAGCTTTCTGCATATCTTGCTGCAAATGGCATGACGGTGATCAGCGGGCTGGCACGTGGCGTGGATGCTGTTGCGCATCAAGCTACATTGAAAGCGGGTGGACGTACAATTGGTATTTTGGGTTCGGGTGTAGATAAAATCTACCCGCCTGAACATCGTGGCTTAGCTGAACAAATGATGGAGCGTGGCGCGATCATTAGCGATTATGCTCCGGGGACTCCGCCAGAAGCATCGAACTTTCCGCCACGCAATCGAATTATTTCTGGTTTATCATTAGCAGTCGTTGTGATCGAAGCAGGTGAGACCAGTGGTGCATTGATCACGGCTGAGTTTGCGGCTGAACAAGGGCGTGAAATCTTTGCCGTGCCTGGTAGTATACTTGCGCCGCAAAGCAAGGGTACGAATAAGTTGATCCGGAAAGGTGCGCAACCTTTATTGAGCGTCACGGATTTGATGCAAGCTCTGGATATTACCAGAGTTGGTGAAAAGAAAGCAGTGCGTAAGATTATGCCTGCTGATGCAACTGAGGCAAAACTGTTGATTGTATTATCGGGTGAACCTTTGTATGTAGATGAGATTCGCAGTCAAGCTGAATTGCCAATTGAAAAAGTTTCCGCCGCGTTGGCGCTGATGGAACTTAAGGGTATGGTTCGGCAGGTGGGTGGAATGAACTATGTTGCAGTTCGTGAGGTACAATCGGAATATCGGGTGGATCAGTAAATAGGGAAGCAAGTAGATAGGTATACACGTACGTAGGTAAAATTATTCGTGTTTACAAGTTTGCTTGTTTACTTGTGTACTCTTCCTTAATGCAATTATGTAATTCTATGGAATATATAACTAATGACTGAACATATATATGCTGTGATCATGGCTGGAGGCGGAGGAACTCGTCTTTGGCCTGTTTCAAGAAAAGAAATGCCCAAGCAATTGTTGCCGTTACTTGGCAAGGATACTTTATTTCAAAGCACTGTAGCGCGTCTTGAGACATTATTTTCACCTGACCATATTCTTGTTGTAACAGTGGCTGAGCAGGCGCAGATCATGCAAGAACAAGTCCCTGCGATCCCTGCTGAAAATTATTTAATCGAGCCTGCTCCACGAGGGACAGCCTCTGTGGTAGCATTGGCGGCGGCTGTGCTCAAGCGACGCGATCCTCAAGCAGTGATGGCGATTCAAACTGCAGACCATCACATCCGTAATCGTGATTTGTTTAATTATCTAATTAAAACGGCGGTGGATGTTGCTGAACAAAATTATTTAGTTACACTTGGTATCACGCCCACTTTTCCAGCTACGGGATATGGATATATCCAGCAAGGCGAGCTGTTAGGTGGTGAGTATCGTTATCCTGTTTATACGGTGAAGCGTTTTAAAGAAAAGCCGGATGAAATTTCAGCACAACAATTTCTTGGTAGTGGCGACCATTCATGGAACAGTGGCATGTTCGTCTGGCGTGTGGATACGATCCTTAGTGAGATCGAAAAACAAATGCCCGAATTGTTCCATGCTATTAATCAAATTGCTTCTTCATGGGATATGCCTGAACGCGATGAAGTCCTGCGTTCACATTGGCAGGATTTGAAAAGCCAGACGATTGATTACGGTATTATGGAGCATGCTGAACGTGTGGCTGTACTGCCAGCGGGTGGCTTGGGTTGGAGCGATGTTGGTTCATGGGATTCGTTGTTTGAGGTTTTGCTTCCGGACATGAATGGGAATGTTGCCTCTAACGCACAACAACACCTGGCTTTGAATACGCATAACACACTTGTGTATGGAACGAACGATCAACGCCTGATCGTGACAATTGGACTTGATAGCGTGGTGGTCGTTGACGCCGATGATGTGTTGATGATTTGTAAGACCGATCAATCGCAAAAAGTGAAAGATGTTGTGGAACATTTGAGAAAGCATAATCAAGAGAAATATCTTTAGATGATCCATACTGTTTGGGAGACCTAATGGAAGCATATTGTATGAAGTGCAAGACCAAGCGTGAGATGCAAGATCCCGTTGCGAGTTTTAATGCAAAGGGATCTCCCGTCACGATTGGGATTTGCTCAATTTGTGGAACGAAACTTTACCGGATGGGGAAGACCGAGGCGCATGAGGGCATGCCGCCTCCCCCGAAGCCTGAGAAGCAGGTGAAAGTTGAAAAGCGCGAAGGCAAGCTTGTGATTGTTGAATCACCTGCTAAGGCAAAGACCGTGGGACGGTTTCTTGGCAAGGGCTATACCGTCCGTGCCTCAGTGGGGCATGTGCGTGACCTTTTAAAGTCCCAACTCTCGGTGGATGTAGATAATAATTTCACGCCGAAATATCGCGTGCCGAATGAAAAGAAAGAAGTCATCAAGGAACTTAAGAAGCTCGCGTTAAAAGCTGAAGAAGTTTATCTCGCAACTGATCCCGACCGTGAAGGTGAGGCGATTTCGTGGCATTTGCTTGAAGCAGCCCAGATCGATCCTGCGCGTGCCAAACGCGTGGTCTTTCATGAAATCACTGAGCCAGCCATCAAAGAAGCTTTCGATCATCCGCGCCAGATCAATATGGATCTGGTGGATGCGCAACAAGCACGCCGTATTTTGGATCGCTTGGTTGGTTATAGCATCAGCCCGATATTGTGGGAGAAGGTGCGCGGAAGATTGTCAGCGGGGAGAGTTCAATCGGTGGCTCTCAGGCTGATCGTTGATCGAGAACGAGAGATTGATGCGTTCATCCCAGTCGAATATTGGTCCATTCATGGAGAGTTTAAAGCCCCAGAACTGAAGACATCCTTTATTGCCAAGCTTGCGCGGATTGATGATAAAGAGCCTGAATTATCAAACAAAGCCACGGTTGATCCAATCTTGATCGATATGGAAACTGCTGCGTATGTGATCACGAAAGTTAAGCGCGGCGAACGCAGACGTAAGCCCTCAGCGCCGTTTACAACATCCACACTCCAGCAAGAGGCTTCACGTAAATTAGGTTTTACCGCAAGACGCACAATGGCGCTCGCGCAGGGATTATATGAAGGACAGGATATTGGCAACGGCGGTACGACCGGTTTGATCACCTATATGCGTACTGATTCAACCAATGTCTCTGCGATAGCACAGGCGGAAGCACGTGAATATGTCAGCGGAAAGTATGGCAATGATTATTTGCCCGCCGAATCGCCTACCTATAAAACTCGTTCAGCGAATGCCCAAGAGGCGCATGAAGCAATTCGTCCGACCTCGGCGATGCGCGAACCAGAGCAGGTCAAAGACTTTCTTGATCCGGCGATGTTCAAACTCTATCGCTTGATCTGGCAGCGTTTTGTAGCTTCACAAATGGAATCGGCTGTATACGATACGTTGCAAGTAGAAGTGACTGGTAAAACAAGTGGACATGAATATCTCTTGCGGGCTTCTGGTTCGGCGGTGAAGTTCGCAGGTTTTTTGGTTGTGTACGAAGAAGCGAAGAACGAAGATGTCAAAGTAGAAGAAGACGAAGAGAATGTCAAAATTCCTGGCGGTATTGCTGAGGGACAAAAACATGATTTGGTTCACTTGATCCCTGAACAGCATTTTACACAGCCGCCACCACGTTACTCAGAAGCTTCGCTAGTGCAGGCGCTTGAAGAAGATGGCATTGGGCGTCCATCCACATATGCGCCGACGATCTCAACGATTCAACAACGCGGTTACGTTCTGCGCGAAGAAAAAAGATTGATGCCTACAGAGATCGGTATTCAAGTCTGTGATCTGATGGTGGAATATTTTTCAGATATTGTTGACCTTCAATTCACTGCGCGCATGGAAGAAGATCTTGATATGATCGCCAACGGTCAAGCCGAATGGGTTGAAGTGATGCACGAGTTCTACGTGCCGTTCGCTGAAGATCTGAAAAAGGCGCAGGCTGAAATGCCTGTCACCAAAAGCGGACCTGAACCGATTGGACGCATTTGCCCCGATGATGGTGGCGAGTTGGTGATTCGATATGGTCGCTTTGGTAAATTTATTTCGTGCGGAAACTTCCCGACTTGTCGCTACACTGAACCATGGCTTGAAAAGATCGGTGTGCTTTGCCCGAAAGATGGCGGCGAATTGGTTGCACGCAAAACACGCAAAGGTCGTGCCTTTTACGGTTGTATCCATTATCCGACCTGCGATTTCACCTCATGGAAAAAACCGCTCAAACAACCTTGTCCCAAATGTAATGGCTTGTTGGTCGTTGCAAACAAGCGCGAAGCTCAATGTATAAATTGTCAGGAGTCGTTCCTCTTGGAAGAGATCATTCCTGAATCTGTTGAATAGGAGTATGAATGCACTTTAGCCCTCATCTGTATCTTGACCCTGGCTCTGGCAGTATCTTGATCCAGGTTGTGATTGCTGCATTGTTAGGATTGGGTGTTGCAACACGTTTGTTCTGGGGAACGATTAAAAAATGGCTTGGGATTAAATCAAAGCCTGTAGAAGACGATGACGACGCAGACGACAACTAACAAGCAACTCGCCGCTTCTTTTCGTGACCCAAGTGGGTTCCTGTTTTCTCGAAGCGGAATCTTGTACCGACAGATCAATCGCGCATACGAACAAGAGTATGCGCGATTGATGGATTCTGGTTTGTATGAAAAGCTGACCAAGGTTGGATTGTTGATCCCGCACATTGAGGTGGAGCAAACTCTGGCTGAAGTCCAAGAAGCGGCTTTTAAAGTCATTCAACCTGAACGCGTGCCATTTATCTCGTATCCATATGAATGGTCATTTGGTCAATTGAAATCCGCTGCGTTGGCGACGTTATCGATTCAAAAACGCGCACTGAAATTGGGCATGTCGCTGAAAGATGCGAGTGCCTACAATATCCAATTCGTGCACGGCAAAGCGACATTGATCGACACACTTTCTTTTGAGATCTACAAAGAAGGTGAACCCTGGGTTGCGTATCGACAGTTCTGCCAACACTTTCTGGCACCGCTGGCGTTGATGGCATTGAAAGATGTGCGCTTGAGCCAGTTATTGCGAGTCTATATAGATGGCGTGCCGCTTGACTTGGCGAGTGAATTGTTGCCGTCGAAGACACGTTTGAATTTTGGCTTGCTGACGCACATCCATTTACACGCTGGGGCGCAGAAGAAATACGCGTACGCGGGTGAGGAAGTAAAATCGCGCAGCGGTTCGATGAGCAAGCAGGCAATGACCGGCTTGATCGAAAGCCTTGAGTCTACGATCCAAAAATTAGATTGGACTCCGCGTGGCACGGAATGGGGAAATTACTATGACATTACCAATTATTCAGATGCGGCGTTTGAGCATAAGAAACAACTTGTAAGTGAATGGACAAAACGAGTTCAGCCTGCATTGGCTTGGGACTTGGGCGCGAACAACGGGGTCTTTAGCCGCGTTGTCAGTGAAGCATGTCCTTATGTGGTGGCATTTGATATTGACCCTGCCGCGGTCGAACAAAATTATCGGCAAGTGAAGAACGATAAAACTGAAAATTTATTGCCCTTGTTATTGGATTTGACGAATCCCACACCCGCGATCGGTTGGGCGAATCGTGAACGTGATTCTTTCGGCGAGCGTGGTCCTGCGGATATGGTATTAGCATTGGCTGTGATTCATCATCTGGCGATCTCAAATAATGTGCCGTTGCCACAACTAGCTGATTTCTTTGCAGAGACAGGGAAATGGTTGGTGATCGAGTTTGTCCCCAAGCCGGATAGCCAGGTGCAGAAGTTGTTGACTTCAAGAAAAGATATTTTTCCCAATTACACCCGTGCGGGTTTTGAAGCTGCATTCAAGGCAAAGTTTACGATCCATGAGGCGATCGAGGTTCGTGAGTCTGAACGGGTTTTATATTTGATGGAAAGTTGTTAGGTTTTTGGTACTTTCGATGGTTGTTTTACACAAGGGATGGTATATAATTGATAAGACCTTCATTACAAAAAAAGGAATAGACTATGGAAGCAGTAACCGCAATCGTCAAGAATCTTCTCAAGAATCCTCGGATAACTTTGATCGTGGGAGTGGTGCTGGGTTTACTCCTTGGTTTGATTGTAGGCTGGGGACTATGGCCCGTTCAATGGACAAATGCAACCCCACAAGTTTTACGTGCTGATCTACAGGAAGATTACCTGCGGATGGTGATTGACTCATATCGCTCCATGAAGCCTGGTAATCCGCAAGGCGCGGCTGATTTGGCGGCATCCCGCTGGGATAACCTTGGTGTAGAGGCGGGACCAACGTTTGGTCGCGTTCAAGCCAACCCCAATTATTTGGACCCAGCCTCCATTCAGGATTTTAGTCTGGTTATTCAATCACGCAAGGGACCGATCAATACTAATCCCGCGAGTCAGGAAACTTCGGTTTGGGGCACGTATGTTTGGTATGGCGCTGTTGCGGTCTTGCTGATCTTGCTTGTGGCAGGTGGTTTGTATTTATTCCGTTTGCTTCGCAAAGGTCCTGCCACGGTGACGGCGGTGATGCAAGCCGCAGAAGCCAGTAAGAACGCCGAAAAGACCGACTTCCAATCATTGGGATTGGCACCGCCAATTACCCAAACCATGACTACATATGTGCTTGGTGACGATCTGTACGATGAGTCGTTTAGCATTGATACCGGTGGTGGAGAATTCCTCGGCGAATACGGTGTAGGCGTTTCTGAAACGATCGGTGTTGGTGAGCCGAAGAAGGTTGCCGCACTTGAGATTTGGTTATTTGATAAGAACGATATCAAGACTGCTACCAAAGTGTTGATGTCGGAACATGCTTATAACGATCCTAACATCCGTGCGCGCTTGGAGCCGAAGGGTGAGTTGGTCGTTGTCAAGGCGGGTGAGCAGGTTCTGCTCGAAACGTTGACTCTCCAATTGCTCGCCACGATCGTGGATATGGATTATGGCGCTGGTGCCATGCCTCAGAAAAGTTACTTTGACCGCATCACTTTGGAACTGGCGATCTGGCCTCGTAGTGGAAAATAAAATCTATAACTAAATTAAACGTAACTGACCCACGAAATTTTTTCGTGGGTCAGTTTTTTAAACCTAAATTGGACGCTGATAAACACAGATTTTTTATTCTACTTTAAGAATCTTGAATTTGATCTTCCCGCCGGGAGTTTCGGCTTGAACCACGTCACCGACTTTGTGATTCATCAGCGCACCACCAATGGGAGATTCGTTGGAGATACGCCCGTTACGTGGGTCAGCCTCTTTCGCGCCGACCAGATAAAAAGTTTCGGGGTCGAAGTCTTCCTCTTGGACGGTTACATGTGAACCGACGTTAACCACATCGCTCTGGTTTTTCTCGATAATGACAGCCGTCCGCAGCGCCGCTTCGATTTCCTGAATGCGACCTTCTAAAAAGCCCTGGTCTTCCTTGGCTTTGTGATAATCAGCGTTCTCTGAAAGATCGCCCATTTGAATCGCAGAGCGTAAGCGCTGCGATAATTCCTCACGGCGTGGACCGGTCAACTCGGCGAGTTCAGTTTTGAGTTTGGCTTCACCTTCGGGCGTTAAAAAAGTTTGATGTGACATGTTGTACCTCTTTGTTATGGCTTTTCTGTTTGATTGAACAATTTCTGGTGTTCTTCGATGGCGTAGCGGTCGGTCATACCCGCAATATAATCGCAAATGGTCCGTTCGAGTCCGCGTTTTTCGATCTGTTTTTGCACGGATGTGGGTAACATCAACGGCTCGGCGCGGTAGGCGTTGAAGATATCGGTGATCAAGCGCTCAGCTTTGACTTGCATCCGCATCACGCGGTAATGGCGATAAAGATTCTTATACAGAAAGTCCTTGAGCTCGCGATGGCGGCGTTGCATTTCCTCGCTATAACCGATGACGTTATGTTTGAGTTTCTGCAGATCCAGCGCGGACTTTGCCTTGCTTTCTTTCAAACGCTTATCGGTTGACTCGATCATATCTGTCACCATGATGCCAACCAGTTGACGGATCATGCGATGACGTTCCATCTCGTCAAGATTGGTGCCGTGCCAGTTGTAAGCATCGCACAAGATTTCCCATAACGCGATGCCAGCTAACATTTGCGGCAGGATCATGCCGGAGCGTAAACCATCATCGAGGTCATGAGTCGTGTAGGCGAGTTCATCGGCAACGTTTGCGATCTGGGTTTCCAAGTTGCCACGCAGGTCGGGATTGAAATCACGCGCGTCAGAAATATCATATTCTGATTCGTGTTTGACCATTCCCTCGCGCACTTCCCAGG
>Ga0302322_100001119_pt1 | contig 21769 bp, 18 predicted proteins | sample Fen_T0_2_FD_203757 | JGI IMG/M metagenome (GOLD analysis project Ga0302322, IMG submission 203757) | Peat permafrost microbial communities from Stordalen Mire near Abisko, Sweden - Fen_T0_2 | ecosystem: Environmental > Terrestrial > Soil > Wetlands > Permafrost | place: Sweden: Abisko...
CTGGTTCGCGACCACGCTGGGGAGCATCGGCGACCCGGTCATCGCGACCGATCAGAACGAGATCATCACGTTCACGAACGCGGCGGCCGAGCGGCTGACGGGGTGGGGTCGGGAAGCGATCGGGCGGCCTCTGGCCGAAGTGTTCAAGATCCACGACATGACGGGCCAACCCGTCGGGACCCCGATCCGTGCGGCGGTGCAGGAAGCGTTCGCGGTGGAGAGGGCGGCGGACCGGACCCTCGTCATCCGGACGGGCGCGCAGATCGTCATCGATGAGAACGCGGCTCCCATACTGGACGAGAACGGCGCGCTGCTCGGCGGGGTGATCGTCTTCCGCGACATCACCGAACGGCGCCGCCTCGAGCAGCGCGTCGCGCAGAGCGAGCGACTTGCGTCAATTGGGACCATGGCAGCTGGAATGGCGCACGAGATCAACAACCCGCTGGCCTACGTCAAAGGCAACCTGGAGGTCACGCTCGAGGGGCTGGTCCACGCCGAAGCCGACGCCCGTGGCCTTGCGGCTGCTACCGACGACGCAACGAAGGGCGCCCGCCTCATACGAAGTCTCAGCGACGCGATCGAGGCCATGCGCGACGCCGCGGAAGGCGCCGAGCGCGTGAACCGCATCGTGCGAAATCTACGGATGATGGGAACGATGGAGAATGCGTCCCACCGCGTCGTCGATCTTCCGGACGTGCTCGACGTGGCGTTGAAGATGACGGCGCACGCCACACGCCACCACGCCGAAGTCCGCAGGGCGTTTGGCATCACGCCGTTCGTGTTTGCGGGCGAGAGTGAGCTGGGACAGGTTTTCACGAACCTCATCATCAACGCCACCCAGGCCATCGGCGACGGGAACGCCGACAGGAACAAGATTGAGGTGGCGACGTACACCGATGCTAACGGGTGGGCGGTGGTGGAGGTCCGCGATAGCGGACCCGGGATTCGCCCCGAAGTGCTCTCGCGCCTCTTCGATCCCTTCTTTACCACGAAGACGATCGGCGCGGGCATGGGGCTCGGGCTGTCCATCTGCCACAACATCGTGACGGCGATTGGCGGCACGATCACGGCGTCGAACAGCCCGAACGGTGGGGCCTGCTTCACCGTCACGCTGCCTCCGGCGAAGACAATGCCCGCCCCGGCAACGGCAGATCCGGCCACCAAAGGCCTGGCGCGGCGCGGCAAGGTCCTCATCGTCGACGACGAGCCCGCGGTAGCCTCCGTCATGGCGCGCGGGCTGCGGGGCCAGCACGACGTGACTATGGAGAACGACGGGCGAAACGTTCTGGCCCGCATCGCCGCCGGCGAGCGCTTCGATATCATCTTTTGCGACCTGATGATGCCGAGCTTCTCCGGGCAAGATGTCTATCAGGCCCTGTCCGCATCGAATTCAGAACAGGCGGCGCGCATGGTGTTCGTCACCGGTGGCGTCTTCTCCAAACGCACTGCGGCCTTCCTGGACAGCGTGGCGAACGCACGGATCGAGAAGCCCTTCGTGTTCGAGACTCTCCGCTCCATCGTGCAGGACTATCTCAAAGGTTAATTTGCGCACGAGCTTAACCCGCGCGCGCAAAATGAGTCGCCCCCGCGAGTCGCCAAGTTGGTTGACGCGCATGCCGTTCGGCCGTTGCCGAACGCTTGCTAGGCCGCGGCAATCGCCTGGCAGACCACGTACTAGTCTCGCGGCTTCCAAACTTGGCAAGGTTCGGCAGTGGTCGTCGGGGCACACTGACGGCGTCGGGGCCGCCGTCACCCAACCGCCGTCGCCTGGCGGTCACCCATGCTTATCGGGGGCATGTTTGGGCTGCTCTGACCATGCGGCTGGTTCGTCGCTTTTGTCGGCTTCTGCCGCGGCTGCCGTCGCCTGCACCTTGTCGGGGGCGTGATGGGCAGGCGCGTAGATCGTATAAACCTGCATTGGCGTCGCGCCGATATTGGTGATGTTGTGCCAAGTCCCCGCTGGCACGAGGACGCACCAGCCGTTTGACACTTCCATTTCAAAAGTCAGCTTATCCTTCGCGGGCCCCATCTGCACTCGACCACTGCCAGCGTCGAGCCGAAGGAACTGATCGGTCTCCGGATGCGCTTCAAGGCCAATATCGCCGCCAGGGGGAATCGACATCAGCGTCACTTGCAGATAGCGCCCGCTCCACGCGACCGAACGGTAATCTGTGTTTTGCTTCGTCGCGCGTTCAATGTCGAACGATTGCGGCTGGGGCCCAATGTCTCTGATCCTATCAGCAGTGCTTACCATGAATGATCTCCTCGAGTTTGCGGCGATGCGGGAACGCGCCGACAATCATTTGAAAGGCGGGACTGAACATGGTCACCCCTTGCAGCTCCCATGCCGCCGCGAACGTGAAAATCGACGCCCGAGCCGCCGCGGAACGCGGCCTCCAAACCTTCGATGAAATCCCATTGGGCTAATTGAACTGGACGTAGCCGGAGAGGCCGCTCGGGGACGCCTGTAACAAAGACTTTCTGGCGAGCGGCGTCAGCCTGTAACGCGGTCCGCGCTGCCGCACGTACCTGGAGCTCGCGAGCACGCGCACTAGAAGCTCCAAACGTTCGCGATTGCGTTCTCCGAAACCGTTGAGCTCTGCATACCGCGCCAACGGCAGCGCCAAATGCCTTCCTTCGGCTTTGACCGCGGCGAATCGCTTCTGGCCGCGCGCTGCACCAAGACCGCTCCGTTCCTTCGACAAGGAAAGGAGCGCCTGCGAGACCCGTTGTTGTCAACGAACCGCGACGTCGCACGGAGACGCAAACGCCGCGATGCGAGGCACAAATGTGTCACGACAGAGGACGGTCCTGCGCGCTGGTCCGCGCGTAGCTTTTGCTCGAGCTCATCGATTGCGCGCCGCTTGTGCAAGATGCTGACGGGCGAATCATCCTATCGCCAAATAGCCTTGCTCGGGCTATCGATTAGATCGGCATCGGTGCCGGTCGTGCCTGATTGATGCTCCATCGTGATTTCGGACTTACATGGACGCCTCCGTTCTTCCCCACATCGTTGAGTAGCCATGGCAAGCGACGCATTCGAGAAGTTTCGGCGCAGCATGCAAATTGGGTACATGGAGTGGCACGACGGCATCGGGTACGACCTCGAGGCGCTCGGCGCGCTGCCGCCGGAGGAGCGGCAGCTTGCCGAGGATCTCGTGGTCGCTCGTCGCGCGGCTGACTGGAGGGACATCGAGGCGCTCGACCAGCTCGGCTCCGAGCGCGCACTCTACGAGCTGGAGAAGGCAGCGCGGTCTCCGAAGCCTCTCGAGGTGCAGCTCCACGCCGCAGAGCGTCTGGCGCGGCGCAGGCTGCTTAGCGAGCAGCAGGTGGAGGACATCATTCTTGCGGCGCTTGCTCACACGACGATTCTGAACGGAATGGACAAGACGCTCCGACTCGCGGCCGCCTACCCGACACCGGCGGTCAAAAAGAAGCTCCTTCGCTGCGCTCTCCACGGCCACGATGACGTTCGCGTGCACGCCGCAGCGCTGGTTCATTTCCTCCACGGTGGCTCCTCGTCACATTTCGACATGGAGCAAAGGCTATTCTACCTTCGGTTCGGGTCGAAGAGCCGGAGCGACCGCCGCGGCGCGTACGCCGAGCTCTGCACGAAAATCGGCGTCGATCCCGAAGAGTAGTTAACCCGCGGTGGCGCGACCGCCCGCTACGCGAGCTGCGTCAACGGCCGAGCCCGTAACCGCGCATCGATCCCGTTTGCCTGGGGTCGCTTCGCACTGGACGGCGGGAGCCCCGCATCGATCGCGCGTCGGGAGCCATTCCGATATAACGAGTGCTCTCCTCTCCGGTGTGTTGCATTCGCCCCGGACATTTGCTCCAGCTCGCCATACGCAAGCCCCACCGATCCGCATCACCCTTGCGTTCGCGCCGGGCACTACGTCCTACCGCTTCACCTCCGCCGCCAAAACGGCCTTGATCTCGAGGTTTGAGATCCCGATTACGCGCTCGGGCAATTCCTCCAGAGATCCAGCAAGTTCCGATTCGTGCTGTGGCACCATTGACCAATGACGCTTTCGCCCTTGGTCCTCGCGGCAGAACCTCCTCACCGCTCCTGGCAGATCGAGTGATCGAGGGTATACTGATCGTAATCGCTCGATTCCTCGGCGAGCCGCACGCTTCAGCGCCGGCTCGTTTTCGTGAGCCACGGCAACGCGGCTCACCTACGAAAGGGTAATTTCATGGCGAACACGGGGCATATGACCAACTCCGACCATCACTTGATGGACCAGGAGCGCTATCAGATTGGCGGGCGCGACACGGTGTTGGTGGTGTGGTCGTTGATCACGGGCATCGTGGTCGGGTTTCTCCTGCTCGTGCATTAGCAGCGCTTAACGCGGCGTAGCCGGATCAATCTGTACTACCTGCAATTCCCAGCGGAGGCCTGCAAGTTCGACCCGTAGAGGCTCGCAATCGGCGCGCCAATCACGCTGGCCGGTGCGGAGCCGACGTCGCTCGTTGTCTCCTTTGGTTTTGGTTCGCGCGAGCGGCCCAGCGCGCGCAGGGAGAAATCCGCGCATTGCGGCCCCACTTTTTCGCGGCGTGATCACCCCTGACCGGCTTGCCGTCCTCCGCGCGGCGGCCGTCGCTCGAAGAACGGGCTCAGCGCGATCCGCCGAACAGCTTCGCCAAGAAGCCGAGACCGACCACCACGGCCACGCTGGCGAGTCCACCGGCGATCGCCCAGGGGACACTGGCACGCGCGCGATCTTGCAGTGCTTCGCGCACCGCGCTCTCCGTCGCACCTTGCCGCTTCAGCTTCAGGTAGTGGGCATTGGCGCTAGTCAAAAGCAGGCCACGAGCCATGAAACCCATCGCGATACCGGTGCCCACGAAGGCGCTCGGTGGCAGCACGATCCCGGTCACCTGCTCGAAGAACGGCACGACGCCGATCAGGCCGGTAAACGTTGCCCACATCGCCCACTGCTGCCGAAGCCCGAGCCAGGCGGGCAGCGCCAGCACCGCGAGCAGATTGAAGCTCATGCTGATTGGCTTGTTCTTGCCCCGCGCCTTGTCGTAGTACGCCAGCAAATCATCGGAGCCCGCGCCCACGTAGGCGGCAAACAGCTCTCGCGGTATCCAATTTTGCGGATCTCGGGGGTTCATCGGGTCCTCGAACATATCACTCGGCGACGGGTGAGCGGGACTGGGGTCAGCGGTCTGCCGACAAACAGGCGATACGCTCTCGCAATCATCGACACTACTGATGAATCATTCTGTGTTCGCTGCGGGGGGGAGCAACGCGAACCTTGCCACGAACGACAGCGTGGCGGGTCGATGATCTTCCGGTAGCTGGAATACAACGACTGACGCTCGCAAGCGACAGCAGGCGCAGGGCCAGTGCGCCAGCACGGCGGCCTCCTAAGACCCGTCCAATACCTCGCGCACTTTGCGCGCCAGTGATTCTGGCGTGAAAGGCTTCTGCAGGAACGCGACGCCGTCTTCTAGGACGCCGTGACGGACTACGCTGTCGTCGGTGTAGCCTGACATGAACAGGACCTTGGTCTCCGGTCGTGTGACGGCGATGCGCTTGGCGAGGTCAACACCGCTGAGGTGCGGCATCACGACATCGGTCAACAACAGTTGGATCGGGCCCGTGTGAGCCTCACAGAGGAACAGCGCCTCACCCGCATTTTTCGCGACGATCACGCGATATCCGTGGCGACGCAAGATACTGTGCGCCACGGCGCGGACCTGATCCTGATCTTCGGCAAGCAAAATCGTTTCTCCGGCGTGCAGCGCGATGGGAACTCGTGATGCGCTACCGACTTCGACCTTGGCCTCGGCCTCGGACCTGGGCAGATAGATCTTGAACGTCGTTCCCTTCCCCGGCTCGCTGTATACCCAGACGCTTCCGCCGGCCCGTTGGGCGATGCCGAACACGATCGACAAGCCGAGCCCCGTCCCTTTCCCGATCTCTTTGGTCGTAAAAAAGGGTTCGAAGATGCGAGCCTGTATCTCAGGTTCCATGCCCGCGCCGGTGTCACTGACGGCGAGCATGACGTGAGGCCCAGACCTGGCGCCCAGATGCTCGGCCGCGTAGCTTTCATCCAGTTCGACGGTTCCGGTCTCGATCGTCAGCTTGCCGCCCCTCGGCATGGCGTCGCGGGCGTTCAGCGCCAGGTTCATGATCATCTGTTCAATGTTGCTCGGGTCAACCAGCACGCGCGCCGGCTGGGGTGCAACGCGCGAAACCAAGTCCACGTCCTCTCCCAAGATGCGGCGCAGCATCTTGTCCATGGCTACTACGATATCGTTCAAATCGAGCGCCTGCGGCGCGACGATTTGCTGTCGGCTGAATACCAGCAATTGTCGAGTGAGGTCGGCGGCGCTCAACGCCGCCTTGCGTATCTCGGCAACGTCACGACTCGAGGGATCCGTTGAGCTCAGTTCCGAGGCGATCAAATCACTGTAACTGAGGATAACGGATAGCAAGTTGTTGAAGTCGTGCGCGACGCCGCCCGCCAAGCGCCCGACCGCTTCCATCTTCTGTGCTTGCCGGAGCTGCTCTTCGGTGCGCTTCAGCGCCTCCGCGGCAGCGCGCTGCTCCGATAGGTCGCGCGCCGATGTGGAGGCACCCACGACTTTGCCGTTCGTGTCGCGAATTGGCGCGAGCGATAATGAGACAGCGCGTTCCGCGCCGTCTTTGCGGCGACGTACGGTCTCATAGAGCCCGACCCGTTCTCCTGCGCCGACACGCCCCAGCAATTCTTCTTGTTCGCGCAGCCGATCGGCTGGCATGATCAGGGTGATCGGCTTACCAATCGCTTCCGTAGCCGTGTACCCGAACAACTGCTCGGCCGCGCGATTCCAACTGTTGATCGTGCCACCCAAGCGTTCGCTCAGGATTGCGTCGTTGGATGATTCGACGATCGCAGCCAGCAGCGCGCTCGTTTGTTCTGCCTCCCGGCGCGCAGTCACGTCGTTCAGAGCCGTAATTCGCGCGCGCCGCCCGGCGTAGGAGATTGGCCTCGTCGTGTATTCAGCGACAAGCGCGGTACCGTCTTTCCGCACGTAGTGAGCAATGCCAGTGCTCTCTCTGTCAGGCATGGCGAGCACCCTCTCTCGCACCTCGACCTCGCTTGTGCCCACTAGGACCGATACCTTCATGCGCATGAATTCATCGCGCGCGTAGCCGTATAACCGAAGCGCCGCGTCGTTCACGGCAAGGGGATCGATAGTGTGGACATCGTAGACCACGAGTGGCATCGGGCTCGAATCGAACAGTAGGCGCTGCGCCTCCTCGGACTCTCGAAGCGCAGTGTTGGCGCTGACGGCGGCGGCTCGTGCCTCGCGCTCCGCCTGATACGACCGGGCGTTGGAAATCGCGATGGCGGCAGGGTGCACGACGCTTTGCAACAGGTGCAAATCGCTCTCCGTGAATGCGGGTTCACTCCCCGAGCGCAGCAGCATAGCGACGCCTACCACCTGCTCGCGCGACACCATGGGCACGGCCAGCACGCTGCGCACGTCCAGCCGCTCCAGGAATTCTCGGTACTCCGCAGGCGCCGACGCCGCGAACTCATGCTCCTCCAGGCGGGGCATGAACAGCGGCTCCCGCGACGCGGCGACGCGCCCGGTAACCCCTTCCCCTACGCGCTGCGGTAGAGCGGCCGAGAGCCGGCGCACCCAAGCCACTGCCTCCGCGTCGTGGTGATACACCTCGCCCATTTCGAGCCAGAGTCCGTCTTCGCTGACCGCGCGGATCGCGCATAGCGTCCTGAGGCCTTCGCCAACGCGACGGGCGATCACGGCCAATAGCCGAGCGTAGTCACCTGTCGCCTCCGAAAAGTCTTGCGCCGAATCCGCAAGCAAACCGAGGCGCGCCTCGAGGCGCGCTCTTTCAGCCAGATCCAACGCGGCTTGTTCGAAGACGCGCGCTGTAGCCAGCGCCAGGACCGCGTGCTGAGCCAAACTGAGGGCTAGGGCTAGGTCGTCCTCGTCGAAGGCTGGCGCGCCCTCACCTGGGCGGGCTAGGCCGAGCGTGCCGATGACTTTCTCTCGGTCCAAGAGCGGCACGACCATGGCGCTCCGCACTCCGAAATCCTTGGCGGAACGCTCCACCTCCGGCGCTCCTCGCGCTGCATAGGTTCTTTGCCCCATGTATGGGGCAAAGAGGGGTGTGCCGGTCTCGACTACGTGGCGAACCCCGGGGTGTCCGTCGATACGCCGTTGACCACCAAGCAGACCTTGGAGCTTGCTGCGCGTGTGGGGATCGACTGCATAGGCGCGCACCGTGTTGAAATGCACGCCGTCCTCCTCGAGCAGACTCAGCGAGCAGACGCAGTCCAGACTCTTCGCCACTTCTCGCACGACCGTATCGAAGATCAGGTCGGTCGAACGACTAGCTTCGGCAAATGCGTGGGTGGCATTCGACAGGGAGCGAAGGCGTTTCTGAAATCGCTGTGCGCCGCTCAATATCGACGCGGAACTCCCGGTCACCAATAACAGCGTATCGCAAAACTCGAGTCTCGCTCTCACTTCTGGCTGACATTGCGAGTGGGAACTCGCGGCACCACAACGTCGCGGAAGAACCGGCGAATCTCGCCAGGGGCAGACTGCAACACGGGAGTTTGGTGCGGCGAGCAACGCGTCCAAAGCCTCTGGCAGTCCGCCTAGCGTGCCGGGTACGCCGGGACGAGTCGCCGAGCATGGGCAGACCGCTGCGTCGCTGCGTCACAGACGATTCGTAACCGCACGCGGCCAATAATGCCATGTTCGGCTTGCTTCTTGCGTGTGATGTCTGCCTGATGACAGAACCAGCACTCGATTCGAGTGGGCGTGCTCGCCTGGTGCTTCCACCTACCGGCAATCCAGCGGCCGCGGTGGCGAATTGAGGAGCTCCAGCGTGTCGAACGAAGGCCTTCCGAGTCTGCCGGGCTCGACCTCCGATGAGCAACCGCGACCAACTCCCCGGCTGGAGATCGGTTCGCTGGCCGCGATTGCCGTACTCTTGGTCGTCGACCTATTCGCCGATGCCGCCGGCACGTCGGCGGTCCACGTCGCTGTCGAGCTCGCGGCCACGGCCCTCGCGGTTGTAACGGCAGTTCGCTTGTGGCGCCGTTGGCTCTTGACGCGCCGCGCACTGGAGGGGTCGGTCGACGATCTCTCCGGTCGCCTGCGGGTGGCGACCGCAGACGCCTCGCGTTGGCGGGCGGAAGCTCGAGAAGCGCTGGAGGGACTTGGCGCAGCCATCGAACGCCAGTGCGACCGTTGGCAGCTGACCGAGGCCGAACGTGCGGTGGCGGTGCTGCTCCTGAAAGGGCTCAGCATGAAGGAAGTCGCCGACATCCGCGGCACGACCGAACGGACCGTCCGGCAACAGTCACTATCGGTCTACAAGAAGGCAGGGCTTTCAGGGCGGGCGGAACTGTCCGCATTTTTCTTGGAGGATCTGCTGCCGTCTGTCCAGGCAACACCAGAGGGCCTCGTCGAACATCCGACGGATGCGCCGTGAAGGACTAGCCCCTTATCGCGGCATTTCGTGGCCGTCCGTCATCTGCCGGATGGGCGGATGGCAGCAGCCGCCGCAGTCTCTAGTCATTCGGAGGTTGCCATGTCCCGTCCCACAATCCTCGCTCTATCTGCGGCCCTAACCGGGTTCGTTCTGATCTTCGCCGGCGCGGCGGCAAGCTATGCCTTGCGGCCCGCCCCAACCCCGGGCGCGAAGGCGCCAGACACCATTCCCGTCGACGTCGTTCGCGCCCGAGAGGCGGAATACCGCCGGCTCATCGATACGGCAAATGCCCGCCTTCGCGCCCAGCCAGCGGCCGTTGTCAACCAGATGGCTCGCGAGCCAGCGCCGGTTTCGGTCGGCGATCTCGAAGGCGAAGAGGATCATGAGGAGACCAGCGGCCGGCGACCTGCACGGTCACATCAGGAGGACGGCGATGGCTGACCCGCGCAACGCTGCATCGTCCGCCCGGCTCCTGGTGTCCGTGGCGGCGCTCGCGACGACGCTGGGAGGCTCGCTGGCCTTGGCCATCTGCGCTCCGCAACCCGTGGAGGCGCTCGGCGTCGACACGCCTCTGTTGGCGCCCTTGCCGACGCTCGAGCCTGTGTCCGGGCAGCCGGAGCCGATTGAAGTCCCCGCGCGTCGGCCGAACCCGATAGCCGTAACCCGCTCTTCGAGGTAGCGACCATGCTGAGTGTCGAGTTCAAAACCATGGGCTGTCAGGCACGCGCATTCTTGGATGCAACCGGTGCGCGAGCACAGGCAGCGCTCGCTGAACTGCCTGCTTGGTTCGCAGTGCGGGCGGGCATCCTATCGCGCTTCGATCCCGATAGCGCCCTCTCGAAACTGAATGCTTGTGGCATGGCCGACTCCGTCGACGACGTTCTCTGGGAGGCAATCGACGTCGCGCTTCGCGCGGCCGCGTCGACGAATGGGCTCGTTACGCCGACCATCCTCCCAGCGCTCGAGGCCGCGGGGTATGATCGCAGCTTCGATGCTCTCGACCGTGACCAGGCGGCCAGCTTGCCTCCCGAACGCGCCGTCCCCAGCTGGCAGGCTGTGGAACGCGAGGAGGCAACGCGCTCGGTCCGGTTACCGCCCGGCCTCAAGCTCGACCTCGGGGGGACAGCCAAAGGATCGTGTGCGGATGCAGCAGTGCTGCACTTGGCGCCGTTTGGCCCTGCTCTTGTCGATCTCGGCGGCGACATCGCGCTTAGTCGCTCGTCGCGAGGACCGTGGCCCATCGCGGTCGAGGACACGCGCGCGGCTCAGGGAGTGCTCGAACTCGTATTGCTTTGCGAAGGCGGAATCGCGACCTCCGGTCGGGACTTCCGCCGCTGGCGTCGGTCCGGCCGTGATCAACACCACGTGATCGACCCGGCCACCGGCGCCCCCTCGCGAACAGACGTTTGGACGGCGACCGTCATCGCGCCCAGTGCGCTCGCCGCCGAGATCGCCTCCAAACGGCTGCTTCTAGAAGGACGCAGCCAGGGCCTGGCGTGGATCGAGGGCAAACCGGAGCTTGCAGCCCTGGTTGTAACCGAGGCCGGAATCGTCCTGGGCAGCTCGAGGTTCCGACAATTTGCATGGAAGGAGGTCGCATGACTCACGCGCCGAGCAAAACTCCGAGCCGACTCGACGCTCTTTGCGACTTCACCGGCCCGCGCACGACTCGTTGGGTAGTCGCGGGCGTCGCTGCGGGCGCAGGCCTAGCGCTCGCCGCTCTGCCCTATGTAATGCCCGCGCTGTCTCGCTCGTTGTCGGGTCCGCAGCCGAAGGCGTGGTGGTACCTTGCGCGCGCCAGCGGTCTCGTCGCGTACGCCTTGCTGTCGGCTTCGATGCTTCTCGGTCTCTTGCTTTCCACGAGATTTGCGAAAGAATGGCCAGGGAACGCGAGCGCGTTCGCGCTGCACGAACAGACAAGCCTGCTCGGGTTAGCCTTTGGCTTGTTTCATTCGCTCGTGCTCCTTGGGGACCGACATACGCCGTTCACCATCGCGCAGATCTTGCTCCCGTTTGGCGCGGTCTACCGGCCATTCGCGGTTGGCTTGGGTCAACTTGCCGTGTACGGGATGACGCTCGTAGCCGGCACGTTCTACGTGCGCAGGCACATCGGGAGGCGAGCGTGGCGGCTCATCCACTTCGGAACCTTTGCGGTATTCGCCCTAGCGCTCCTCCACGGATTGGGATCGAGCAGCGACCGCACAGTGATGGTCGCGGGCATCGTCCCCGCACTGCTCATCCTGTTCTTTGGGACCTATCGAACCGTGGCTCATCTCGCCGGTGGAGCGAGCCCCGAAGTCCAGGCGCAGTGAGACTTTCGCCCACGCATTTCCTGCGCGAATGGGCGCAGATTCTGCGAGCAAACGTTTTCAACCACTCCGCTCAGTCGACCTTGCCGATGGCTGCACGACCCGTGATTGCCGACAACCCGCGAACGAGACGCTCACGCTCCACTGCCGACAGCCGACTCTCGGCGTGAAGCGGGACGTACATGGCCGGTGGCATCTCCTGGTTCGCAGTGGCCTTTGCTGCCTCAGAAGCCTCCTCTTGGGGGCGGTTCCACTCAGAGAAGTTCAAGGCCTGCCGACCTTCGACCACGTCCGATTGAACGAGCCACGAGACCGGCGCCACGTGCGAATACCACGGCCAGCGCGACTCGTTGCTGTGGCAGTCGTAGCAGGCTCGGACAGCCAGAGCCCGCACGCCGGGGTCACTCCAACTCGGTTCCGCCACGACGGCCGGATTCGTATGATCTCGACCGTAGGGAACCGCCTGAGCGGCTACGCCGAACACGACCACGCCAAGCAAAGAGCGATGGAGCCATTTCTTCATTGGCTGCCGCAACGCAATAGATGTGCCCAACTTCGAACAGGTACTCACCCCGGGCTCAGATGAGGCGGTCGTGTCGCTACGACCAAACGCACCGACCGTTTCGCTTCGAGCCCAGTCGGGTCGTGGCGACAGTTTCCGGCATGCGCTATCCGGAACCTGTCGCCACTGCCAACGTTGGCCGTTGAGCTATCGGCCGTCGCCGTCGCCGTCTGCGTCGGCCTTGCTGGCGACTGCATGAAGCGCGGCTTGGGAGATGTTGACCGTAGCGGCAGGCTGCTCCGCGGCGGGGGCGGCTTTTGCTGCCGTTGGGGGTTTGCGTTCGACTTGGACTTGTTGGCTGGAAGCGGGTTGAATGCGCATTTTGTTCCTCCTTGGTAGAACAACTCAATGAACGACCGCCGTCGAGATTCCTGGAGTGAGTGATTGACATCGGCAACGCGCCGGTCACTGGGCCGCGCAAAACGCGGCGCTATTAGGCATACGCCAGAAATCAGGCAGCTTTCTTTTTTCGAGTTTTGCTCCGCCGCGAGCAGCGATCGAAGTTCGCAAAATTTAAGTGTGCGTCGCACAAATATAAAACTTCGAAGCGTTTGAAGTTTCGACGGCGTACGGAAACTACGCCGCTTACGATGGAAACACGAAGTGAAAAAACTCCGCCCGCGAAGACACCTTTGCCTTGGCGTACACCTGCGATAAGTGCTGGCGGATCGTCTTGTCGCTGTTGTTTTCGAGCCGCGCGATCTCCCCGGTCGGCAGGCCCTTCAACAGAAGGCGCGCGATGGCCATCTCCTTAACGGTCAAACCCAGGGGCGATAGTGCGCGGTCCACCCAATGGCTGATATTTGCGTGCTCGGCAAGCACCCTTGCAAGCGCGTCAACGAGCTCGACCGCGCGAAATGGCTTCTCCAATAAGAACGCGGCCCCATCATTGAGTAGCTGCTTCACGTTGGCGACGTTCGCAAACGCGGTGATGGCAATGACAGACAACCGCGGGATCAAGCCTCTCAGCAGCGGGACTAGACGCACACCACCTCGTTCGTCGGCTCCGAGAACGATATCGACGACCGCGGCCGCCAGGTCAGGATGCGCTCTCGCGGCGGTGAGCGCAGTCTCGACATCACTGGCTTCGATGCATTCGTAGCCCTCGCGCACGAGCGCGCGTGCGAGGGCCTTCCGCGCGTCCGCTTCATCCTCGACGAGTAGCAGCTTGCCTCTCACTGCGCCTCCTTGGGGAGTCTCAGCAAGAAGCTCGTGGACCAGCCAGACCGATCGGCCAACGACAAGTCACCACCCATGGACCGCGCGAGCGCACGCGCGATCGACAGGCCCAGGCCGAGCCCCTGCGCCTTGTGGCTAAGCAGGGGCTCGAACAGGCTTGCCGCCATTTCCGCAGCGATGCCGGGACCGTCGTCGCTGACCCAAACGACTGCATCGCCACCTTCGCTCAGCACTTGGACATTCACATGGCCGTCGCGATCTCGGACGGCGTCGATCGCGTTCCGCAGCAAATTTTCTAGAATGATGCGCAAGAAAAGTCCGTCCCCTTGCACCGGAAGCGGCGCGCTTGGGTCTGCCGAGAGCGAGATCTGTTGCAGACGTGCCAGCGGCTCCATCTCTCCGACAACCTGAGCGACCTCGGCATCGAGAGCAATGGAAGAGGCCTGAGGCCGGGCGCCATCGGCCGCGACCTTCAAAGACAAGAGCCGCTCGCGGACGCGGTCCGCGTTCGCCCGTGCGCTCGAAAGGAGCTCCGCCCTCATCGATTCCTCACCGGGTCCCAAGAGCGCTAGCTCGTCGAGTAGAAGACCCAGAGAGTGCAGCGGGTTATTTACTTCGTGAAGGGTCGCGGCCGCCACGATCCAGACAGCCTGGTCGCGCTCCACCCGATGCAGGCGGTCGTGCAAACTTTGCGCCCGCAGCGCTTCTGCGCGTGCGAGCGCCGATCGCACGTGAAAGTAGTGAATGCCGACGCCCACCAGCGCGCCGGTAAGGACAGGAATGCCACGATCGACGACGCCGTGGATCGACGCCAGCACGCCCAAGCTTCGGCCTTGGGCGCTCATCGCGTCGAGCGTGGTATTCAAAACGGCATACAGAGCGCCAGCCATGAGGCCCAGCGCAACGTAAACGAGCGCGCGCGCCGAGGATGACGGCGATGAGGAGGCGACGTGCATTTTCATGAGTGTAGCCGCCTAGCGCACAGAGACCCTCCGACATTTGTCGGACTGACTGCTCCCCCCCCCACCAGCTAGGTAACCGTGTATGCGACTGCTCCCGCTCACCGCAATCGTTTCTATTCTGCTCTGCCTCGGCTCACAGGTGCTCGCCGAAGGTAAACCGGTCGAGCATTTCGTTGCCCGACGCGAGGCTTTGCTGCTCGGAGCGAAGCGGGGGCCGGGGGTCGCCCTCGCGGCGGCGCCGCGCGACGCCGTCGCAATGCTCGGCAAGCGAGCCTCAGCTCTGGTACGGCCGCCAGTGCTGACACTCGGAGGAGGCTACCGAGCCGGCGCGCTCACTCCGGGCGTCGAGCTCAGCGTCTCGTTGGCTCAAGAAGTGCCGCTGGCAGGCGTGGGCGGCGCTCGCTCCGGGTTGGCAAAGTCGTTTGCGCAGAGCGTAGACACGGATGCAAAGAGAGCTCAGCTCGAAGGCGCATCGCGCGCGGCAATGGCGTGGATCGACGCACTCTTCGCCCAGGAACTGCTCCGCCTACGCGAAGAGGGACAAGGCCAGGCGGACGCCATCTTGAAGACCACGGTCAGTCGCGTCGAGGTCGGCGTTGCACCGCCCCATGAGCTCGCCTTGGCCCGCGGTGAGGCGGCGGCCGCGCTCGCCAGTGTGTTCGATGCAGAGGGGATGCTGGTCGAGGCGCTCGCCGAGCTGCGGTTTTCCATCGGCGCGCCGGCCACGGATGCGGTTGCGGCGACGGGAGCCTTGTACAGCTCGGACGAACGAGTCGTGGACGAAGACAGTGCAGTCCGAGCAGCGCAAACCCAAAACCCGACCCTCCAGCTGGCCGTCGCACGCGCAGAGCAAGCGGACCGCGAGGCGCAACTCACCGCCGCGATGCTCGGGCCGAGCCTCAGCTTGGGCGCCACGTACGTGCGCGAAGGAACCGGCGACAAGGTTTTGCTCGGTTTCGTTGGCTTCCCCATCCCGATCTTCGACGCAGGCGGCTTCGAAACAGCTCGTCAGCGTGCGACGCAAAAAACCGCCGAGTCGCAAGTGGAGCTCACGCGCGCGGAATCGGCTCGCGACATTCGCCTAGCGTTGCACGATCGCCATCATTGGCGCGAGGTGCGCGATGCACTCCAGAATGGCGCTCTAGCGGCATTCAGCGAGGCGTTTCGCTTGGCGCAAACACAGTATGAGGTGGGGACCGCCGAAATCGGAACGGTGATCCTCGCCCGTCAACGCCTACTGGGCGTGCAAGAACGATTGGCCGAAGTAGCGGCTCGCGTTCAGCGCGCCGACGTCGCTCTGGCCCGCGCGACCGGCTCGCTGCTCGAAGAGGAAACACGATGAAACGCTGGATATTCGGAATCGTCCTACTCACTTTCGGCTGTCAAAAGGCCGCGCCTCCAACATCGGGCGGCACACCGCCGACCGATCGCACTGACGCTGGCAAGAGCCGAGTCGCGGTCGATCGACAGCTGATGACGACTGGTCGGATCACACTCGCGACCGTCGAAGCGCGCTCGCTATCGGGCGAGCTTCGCGTTGCGGGTGAGGTGCGGTCGAGCGAATCGGGGAGTGCAGAGGCAGGCACGCTCGTCGCGGGCCGCATCGCATCGCTCGAGGTTGCGGAAGGAGCGAAGGTGAAGCGCGGGCAAGTGCTGGCTTGGGTTGACGCACCCGAAGTGGCCCGCGCAGCAGCAGATCTGCTTTTGGCCCGCGCGCACGCCGTTGTCGCGAAACGCAAACGGGCCCGACAAGAGGCGCTCGATACGGCATCTGCTACCAGTAAGAACGCTCTCGACGACGCTCGAGCAGAGGACGATGCGGCGCGAGCCGAGCTCTTGGCAGCGCGGACCCTGCTAACGAGCCTGGGCGGGGCCGAGCCCCCTTCCGATCCGGACGTCACCGCCCTCATCGTGCGCGTGCCGGTACGCGCACCCATCGCTGGGATCGTCGCTGAACGCAACACCGTGCTGGGAGGAGCAGTCTCGCCAGAAAAGACGCTATTTCGCATCGTTGCGGACTCGCAGACGGCGTTCTCGATCTTGGCTCGCGTACCAGAAACAGTGACTGCAAAGCCCCAGGCCGGCGCGAGCGCGACCGTCGTTCCGCGCGGAACCGGGTCCAGTACGTGTCAGGCGTTGGTCGAAGGGAGCCTCGGCGGAATCGACACGCAGACCCGAACGCTCGCGGTTCGGCTCGCCCCCGACAAGAGCTGCGCCTGGCTGATTCCCGGTTCGTTCGTCGACGTGGTCTTCGCTCCCGCGAGGGGCTCCGCCAACCTGCCTGCCGGCTTGGTCGTGCCGCGAAACGCGATCGTCGACGTTCGCGGCAAACCCACGGTCTTTGTCGCTGGCTCGACTCCCGGAGAATTCAGCGCGCGCGCCGTGCAATCCGGGTCGGGCGACACCAATGAGGTCACCATCGACGCGGGTCTGTCCGCTGGCGAGCAAGTCGTCGTCGAAGGAGCTCTGCTGCTCAAAGGCGAGCTGCTGCGCGCCGACCTCGAGGGGACCTGATGATCGGTCAGCTCGTCGCGTGGGTGCTCAAGAGTCGGCTGCTCGTCGCACTTGGTGTCCTGGCGTTGATCGCAGTGGGCGTGCGTTCGTACCTCACGCTTCCGGTCGATGCCGTGCCAGATATCACCAACGTTCAAGTACAGGTCCTGACCAACGCGCCCGGACTCTCGCCGCTCGAGGTCGAATCGCTGGTGACACGCCCCGTCGAGCTGTCACTGACGGGCCTGCCGGGCGCGGAGACCCTGCGCTCGATTTCGCGCGCTGGTGTTTCGCAAGTGACGGTGGTCTTCAAAGACGAGGTGGAGCTTGCATCAGCCCGGGCCTTGGTCTCGCAACGCCTGCCCGCTGCTCGGGAGGGCATCCCTGCCGCCGCAGCCCGGCCGGAGATGGGTCCCCTCACCTCGGGTCTGGGTGAGGTGTATCACTTCACCATGCGCTGGCCCGGGCACAGCGCTCGCGACCTGCGGACTCTGCTCGAATGGGATATCGGGCGAGATCTGCGCACCGTGCCCGGGGTCGTCGAGGTCAATCCTTGGGGCGGCGCGGCGCGACAGATTGAGGTGCGTTTGCGCAGCTCGGATTTGCAGGCGCAGGGCGTCACGCAGCTCGAGGTCGAGCAGGCACTGCTCGCTGGCGGCGAAAACGCGGGGGGAGGATCGCTCGAACGCGGCGAGGAGCAGGTCTTGGTCCGCCTGGACGGCCAATATCGAACGCTCGACGCCGTTGCAAACCAAGTCGTCGCGACCGGCAAATTCGGTGTGCCCATCCTGGTCAAAGACGTCGCGAACGTGATCGACGGCGAGGGTTATCGAACCTCCGCCGCATCTACGGATGGCAGCGAAACCGTGTATGCAATGATCCAGATGGTCGCGGGCGGCAATGCCAGCGAGCTCATGGGGCGCGTCGAGACACGCCTCGCCGAGATCGAAAAGCGCCTACCAAAGGGTGCGACGATCGAGCCGTTTTACAATCGCGCCGCGCTGGTCGAACGGGTGCTCGGCACCGTTGGGCACTCGCTGATCGAGGGCGGCGTGATCGTCGTGATCGTGCTCTTGGTGTTCCTCGGCGATCTGGGCGCCGGGCTCGTCGTAGCAACCACGATTCCGCTCGCCATGCTCGGCGCATTCGCGCTCATGAAAGCGTTCGGGATGACGGGCAACCTGATGAGCCTCGGGGCCATCGACTTCGGCTTGGTCGTCGACGGCGCGGTCGTCGTCGTCGAGGGCGCATTGGCAACGATGGCCGCTCGCCACGTCAAGGCAAGCACGGCGCTCGGCATCGAAGCCGCCGCCGTGGGACGACCCATTGCATTCGGAGTGTTCATCATCGGCATCGTGTACGTACCGATTCTGCTGCTCGAGGGCGTAGAAGCGAAGATGTTTGCGCCCATGGCGTGGACCGTACTGTTCGCGCTCGGCACGGCGCTGGTTCTGTCCTTCACTTGGGTTCCTGCGCTGGCCTCGATCGTCCTACGCAAAGCTCACCCGGGCGACGTTTGGCTCTTGCGGCACGTGCGACGGATCTACGAGCCAACGCTCGAATGGCTCCTCGAGCGAGCGCGCCTCGCTGCGCTTTTCGCGGTGGCTTTGGCTCTAGTGGGAGTCGCTGTCGGCGCGTTCCTCGGGACCGAATTCGTGCCGCGCTTGGAAGAAGGCGATCTGGTCGTCCAAGTAACCCGGCCGCCCAGCGTTTCCGTGGCCGAGTCTCTGCGCGGCACGACGGAGATCGAACGCACGTTGAAACGCTTCCCCGAAGTGCGTCGCGTCGTTTCGCGAAGTGGCAGTCCGGACGTCGCGACCGATGTGATGGGCATCGAGCAGAGTGACGTATTCGTCATTCTCACACCGCGTAAGGAGTGGCACAGCGCGCCAGATCGGGAAGCACTCATCGCGCTTTTCGATCGCGAGCTACGCAAAGCACTACCGGGAACCGGCTTCAGCTGGACCCAGCCGATCGAAATGCGCTCGCAAGAGCTGCTCGGCGGACTGAAGAGTGACGTGGGCGTCAAGGTGTACGGCGACGACCTGACTACCCTGACTCGCCTCGCTGGTGAGGTAACCCAAGTTCTGGCCAGCATCCCAGGTTCAGCCGACGTCCGCGTCGAGCCGACGTCTGGCCTCCCGCTTTTGACGATTCGTCCCGCGCCCGAGAAAATGGGGCGTTTGGGCATTCGAACTGACGAGGTACGAGCTGCCGTGCAGGCGATGAAGACCGGGCGAATCGTCGGCTCACTCGCGGAAGGGGACCGCCGTTTCCCAGTCGCGGTACGCATGGACACGCCACCTAGCTCCAACTTCGTCGCACTGGCTCGCACACCGATCACATTCTCCAGCGGGCGCACGCTCCCGCTCGGAGACGTCTGCGATATCGGCTTCGAAGAGGGCCCTGCTCAAATCAGCCGCGAACAAGGGCGCCGTCGCATTCTGATCGAAGCAAACGTGCGGCAGCGCGACTTGGGCTCCTTCGTTCAAGAGCTGCAGAAGCGGGTCGCCACGTTGCAATTGCCGCCCGGCTACTACATCAAGTTCGCCGGCCAGTACGAGAACTTGGTACACGCGGCGATCCGCCTGGCCATCATCGTGCCAGTGACGCTGGGTGTCATCTTCGTGCTGCTCTTCCTCACCTTTGGCGAGGCCGGCCCCGCTTTGTTGATTTTCATGAACATTCCGATCGCGGCGAGCGGTGGGCTCGTCGCTTTGGCGTCGCGCGGACTGCCGTTGTCGATTTCCGCGGCGGTTGGCTTCATCGCCCTGTTTGGGGTCGCGACGCTGAACGGCGTCGTGCTGCTGTCCGCCGCAAGGCGGCTCGAGGACGAGGGCCTTTCTTCGCTGGACGCCGCACGCAGGGCCGCCCACGAGCGGCTCAGGCCCGTGCTCACCACCGCGGTGGTCGCGTCGCTGGGCTTTCTGCCCATGGCTCTCGCCAGCGGCACCGGCGCGGAGGTACAACGCCCATTGGCCACCGTCGTGATCGGAGGACTCGTCACGGCCACGGCCTTGACGCTACTCCTTTTGCCTTCGCTGTTCGCGCGAGCTCGTCGTTTTCGGCAGTCGAACGGGGCAGTCGTAGTATCCCTCCCCGACCGCGGAATTTAGCGCGGCGTACCTGCACCAACTAGTGCTTCCAACAACTATAATCGAGCGTCCCGGCCGGGTATGGAATCAGATTTGTGCCATTCGCGGGAAACAGACCGAGGAGGTGTCCCGCGGCGTCGTAACTGTACATCGACCCGCTCAATCGGCAGTTGTCGTATTGGTAGGTCGTCGTCTGGAGCGGGCTGATTGTGGACGGATTTTCGGTGACGAAGTACACATACTCGCGGCTGAGGGGATAGCCTGTCGGACTCAGGTGGTAGCTGGTCACCGCCGTGTATGTGCCCCGGATGGTAGTCAGCGTCAGTGAGTCGTTGGCATAGCTGTAGAGGGTCGTGACTGACACGCCTGCGGAGGTCGTCTCGGTGCTGCTGACGAGGTGCTCGCCATCCCAAGTCAGCGTTACGGAGCCGCCGTCACTGTTGGTAATGCTTTGCAGGAGGCCGCCGGCATAGGCGAAAGTTCGCACCGTGTTTCCGTCCGTCCAAGAACAGGGCCCTGGGTCGGGCCCGTAGAAGAGCGAGCCGACAAACGGCGCGAGCTTCTTTTCGGGCCACGACGGGCAGCCCACCGTCGAATCGATGCCGCCCGCGCCGCCCGCGCCGCCTTGCCAACACCCGTAGTCGTATAGCGCCTTGTTTCGCGCTAGGACATGGCCTTGGGCGTCGTAGATATACCTGACCTCCTCGTTCTGGGGTGAGAGCTCGTGCCCGGTCGCGTCCGTCTCGAACCGTCGATCGAGGAGGCAACCAACGTAGCCGTATTTGAACCACCGCTGCGCGCCGGCGCCCGTGTCGACGCTCACGTCTAACGGATAGCCCGCTGAGTTCAAGCGATAGGTCTGGGTCATCGGAGTCGCACCCGCTTGGGTCGTGACGATCACCACCGAGCCGGGGCTGTACGTATAACTGTCGAGCGAGTCGCTGACGCTCGAGGCAAGCAAGCGATCCGTCTGCCAGGTGAAGGTCTCGGTCAGGTGATGCGTGTTGTCTGTATCGCTTTGGACGTGCCCGTCCGCGTAGGAAAACGTGTACGTTCCGTCGTTGGTCTGGCACGGCCCGGGATCTGGCCCGTAGAAGAATGGCCCGACGAAAGGGAACAACTTGCCGAGCGGCCAAGGCGAACAGTTGGCGCTTGGGTTGCCGGACGTTGTCCCTGTGCCGCCGCCTTCTGCACCCGGCGCCCCACCGTCACTCGCTCTCCCTGCCTGCCCACTTGGATTTCCCGTGCCGTTGCGGCCCGCGCTGGCACCGCCACTCGCGCTCGCTGCGCCTCCCTGAGCGTCTGCGCCGCCCGGCCCTGACTGCGAACTCGAGCAAGCGAGGACACCGATAGCGAGCGCGCACGTGAACGCGTCGATGCGCCACCTTCTCAAACTCGTACTAGCGCGCGAGCTGAACCGCCTGCCAGCGCACCGTACAGCGCAGGCTCCATTCGTCCGACTTTGGAGTACTTCACCCACCACTGTTACGGGCTCCCTTGCCGTAACCTTAACAAGACAACCGCGCGTAGGATCGGAGTTTCTTCAGGGCTTGGGCACCGCGCCCGATCCGCTAGAACTTGAACGCACACTCCCTCGCATTGCACCCACCCTCCTCCGTTTGTGTGGCAAGGTCTGCAAGCTGGATGACTCACGCTGAGCGCTGAGGTGGTCGAGACCGTTACCGCTCCCTGAC
>Ga0302322_100001120_pt1 | contig 21759 bp, 22 predicted proteins | sample Fen_T0_2_FD_203757 | JGI IMG/M metagenome (GOLD analysis project Ga0302322, IMG submission 203757) | Peat permafrost microbial communities from Stordalen Mire near Abisko, Sweden - Fen_T0_2 | ecosystem: Environmental > Terrestrial > Soil > Wetlands > Permafrost | place: Sweden: Abisko...
CCGTCGAGGCCCTGGTGCTGGGCTGGGCGCGCGGCGACGGCCGCCCGCTGGCCGCCGCCGAGCCTGCCGCCACGGTATGGATCAGCCACGACCCGGCCCAGGGCCTGCGCGTGGGCACCCGGCATTTCCAGGTGCGCGCCGGGCAGCTCAGCGCCCTGACAGATCCCGCCGACGCGGCGCCGGCCGGGGTGGGCGCATGAGCGCGGGCTACCTGCACGAGCTGAGCTGGCTCGACCTGGCGATCGCCACCTCGCTGATCCTGATCAACGGCGCGATCTCCCTGGCCCTGCAACTGCGCCTGGAAAAAAAGCTCGCCATCGCCGCCCTGCGCACCATCGTGCAGTTGCTGGCGATCGGCACCATCCTGGGCTGGGTGTTCGCGGTCAACCGCTGGTACGTGGTGCTGGCGATCCTGGCGATCATGACCCTGATCGCCGGGCGCGCCGCCGGGCAGCGCGGCAGCTGGAACTACAAGGGCATGGGCATCGACAGCATCCTCTCGGTATGGGGCAGTTCCTGGCTGGTGACGGCGATTGGCCTGTTCGTGGTGCTGCGCATCGACCCCTGGTACAAGCCGCAATACGCCGTGCCCATCCTGGGCATGATCCTGGGCAACACCCTGACCGGCGTGGCCCTCGGCCTGGAGCGCATCACCGGCGAGCTGCAGGCGCGCCGCGAGCAGATCGAGACCCTGCTGGCGCTGGGCGCCACCCGCTGGGAAGCCTTTCGCCCGCCGGCCCAGGCGGCGGTGCGCGCCGGCATGATGCCGGTGATCAACGCCATGTCGGTGGTCGGCATCGTCAGCCTGCCCGGCATGATGACCGGCCAGGTGCTGGCTGGCCAGGCGCCGGACGCGGCGATCCGCTACCAGATCGTCATCATGTTCCTGATCACCGCCGCCTCCGGGCTGGGCACGGTGAGCGTGGTGCTGATGGTGTTCAAGCGCCTGTTCAGCGCCGACCACCACTTTTTGTACTGGCGCCTGCTCGACGCGCGCGGCAAAGCCGAGTAAATGGCCCCAGGCAAAGCCGGGGGGCCTTAAATTGTGAGCCGCTCGAAGCTCCGTGCCAAGCGCCCTGCAGCGCCTTTGACCGCTTGTTCGGGATGCATGCCTGACCGCAGGCCCGGCAGCGCGAGCTTGGGCGACCCGGACGGAAAATAACGTGTATGTTCGACACCCCGGAGCACGGGCCACCGCCCGCGCGATCCGGACATTAGATAGAAAAGGGAGGCAAGGCAATAATGAATGCAATGCAACAAGCTGTTCCAGGCACCTGGCCGCATCTAACCGCGTTTGCCGCACCCCACGCCCCGGCCGCGCGGCCGAGCGGCGCGCCCCTGCGCCGCCGCCTGCTCCGGTTGCTGGCCGCCCTCGCGGCCGGCCTGAGTCTGCAGGCAAGCCCGGCGGCACATGCGCAAGGGGCCGGCGTAACCGCCGACACCATCCTGATCGGCCGCAGCGCCGGAGTCACCGGCTCGCTGTTCGCGCGGGTGAAACCGGTAACCGAAGCGCTCACCGCCTACTTCGCGCAAGTCAACGACGCCGGGGGGATCAATGGCCGGCGCCTGAAATTCATCAACCTGGACGATGGCTCCGACCCCAAGCGCACGGCGGAAAACGTCAAGAAACTGGTCGACGAGGACAAGGTGCTCGCCCTGATCGGCATTCCCGGGTCGCCGCAGACCCAGGCAGCGGTGACGGTGGCCAGTGCGGCGGGCGTGCCGCTGATCGGCAGCACGTCGGGCGCGGACAGCCTGCGCAAGCACAATCGTTTCGTCTTCCACCTCAAAGGTAGCTACGCCGACGAGTTCGCCAAGATGGCCGAACACATGAAGACCATCGGCCTGCTGCGCGTGGCCATCGTCTACAGCAGCGAAGCTGCCAGCCACGAAGCAATGCTGCTGGCGCGCGCCGAACTGGAGCGGGTCGGCATCAAGCCGCTGGGCGAAATCATGTTCAAGACTGGAGAGGCAAAGGCGGCGGCGGAGCAATTGCGCAAGCTCAACGCGCAGGCGGTGGTCTTGCCGGCCTTCCCGGTGCCGGGCGCCGAGTTCTACAAGGAAATGGTCAAGTCTCCCGCCTGGCCGCAGGTATTCGCCTGGTCGATCATCATTCCCGAGACCGTTTACAAGGAAGTCGGCCCCCAGGTCCACGGCCTGGTCGTCGCGCAAACCGTACCTTCGCCCAACGACCGCAGCACCGGGCTGGCCCGCGAATACCAGGATTTCATCAAGAAGGCCAATCTGCCGGACGGCGGCTACACCGGCCTGGAAGGCTACGTCTATGCCCGCGTGCTGGTCGAGGGAATCAAGCGGGCGGGCAAGACGCTGACGCGCGACACGCTCATTACAGCTCTGGAGGGCATGCGCGGCTACGACCTGGGTGGCGATATTGTCAACTTTGCCCCCAACGACCACGTCGGGCGGCGCTTTGTCGACCTGGTCATGGTGGGGAAGGATGGAAGATTCCTGAAGTAGCGCGGTATGGGTGACGGCCCGGGACCATTGCCGGTACGACACGACCGCGGGGAAAAAAATAACCGGCCCTGGGGCCGGTTAAAGGGATAGTCGGGACTCGCGTCCGACGCATCCCGGGGGTAGGGTCAAAATCCTTACAGCACGCGCGCCTGGGCAAACGGCAGCGGCTCGGCCTGGCTGCTCACCGGCAGAGGCAGGGCGGAGCCGTCGCGCCTGGCTTGCTCGCTGCCCAGGCCGAACACGCGGTACAAACGGTTGCGCGCGATCTGGGTGGCGGTTTCGCCGGCTTCGAGTGCCTGCTGCGCGGCGGCCAACTGGCTGTCGGCCCGGCTGACCGCCAGATAATCGGCGCCGCCGGTGGTGGAGCGGTGGCGCGCCACCAGGGCGGCGGTCTCGGCAGCCTGCACGGCATCGCGCAGGCCGGATTCGCGATGCCGGCTGCGCGCATAGTCGGTCAGCGCGGTTTCGGCGTTTTTCAGGGTGGCGATGATGGGCAGTCCCGACTCCCCGGCCGGGGCGGCAGTGGGCGCCGGCGTGGCCTGGCCCGCTGCGTCCGTAAGCGGTTGCCCGGAGCTCGCGCAGGCACCCAGCAGGCCGGCGGCCAGCAGGCTGGATGCGGCCACCCGCAGGCGATATGGCTTGGGCGTCAGGCTCGCTTGCGCGAGTTGCGGGGCTTGCATGGATTGCGGCATCGTCGTTCTCCTGCGGATAGTGAAATGCGACTCAATTGACCCATCCCGGGCCATTTGTCCCGGGATGCTCGCCCCGGGACAGTTGACCCGGTTGGCCGCTAAGGGTGCTGGCTTGGGTGCTGGCTTGGTGCTTACTTGGGCGCGGCACCCGGGTTACCCGGCATGCCGCGATGACCGTGCTCACCCATCGACATCGGCCCGCGCCGAAAGTTCTCGTGATTTTTCTCGGCCTGGGCTTTTTGTTCCGGGGTCAGGAGGGCATAGATGTCATGCTCGCTGCGCGCCTTGAGCAGGGCGATGTCGGCCATCGCACGGGCGCCGGCGTCGGCCAGGGCCTTGGCTTTGGCGTCGTCGTACTGGGGCGAGGTGCTCAGGGCGCGCAGATCCTCATGGGACTTGCGCACGATCTTGAACTTGTCACGCATCTGCGGGGCCAGGGCATGATGAATGGCGAAAATCTTGTCGCGCTGCGCTTCGCTCAGATCCAGGCCGCGCAAGAAGCCGGGGCCGCCTTCGTGCATGCCGGGACCACCGGGCATGCCGGGACCGCCGGGCAGGCCGGGACCATCGTGCATATGATGCTCGTGCATGCCGGCGCCGGGACCGGCGACAGGCGGTGCCGGCTGCGCGTAGGCGGCCAGGGGCAAGGCGCCGGCAAGGGCAGTGGCTAGCAGCAGGCGCTGGACTTTATTCTTGAACAGCTTTGAGGTCGATCTCATTTGTGTCTCCTGGGCGTTGGGTTGGGCGCAGAGCCGGCGCGAGGTGCGTAGGTGTTTGCGTTGAGCGTATTCTCCGACGATTGATTGTTAAATGCCGTTAAGCCCGGTTGGGACCTTGTAAAAACGTGTTACCCGCAAGCGGCGGGGCAAAGCCCCACCCAGGCCGGCGCGAACACCGGCCTGGCAAGAGAGCGCACGGCATGCCGGCCGCCCTACGTACCGCCTCAGGCACTGACCGCGAACGAAGCCGAAGCCTGGCCGGAGGCGGGATTCACCCCCTGGCCATAGGCGTGCATCAGCAGGAGGATCTTTTTCATGATCGCCGCTTCGGTGCTGCTGTCGCTGGTCGCGGCCGTGTCCGTGGCTGCCGCCGTGTTGGTGGTGCTGGAGGCGGCCGCGCCGGTGGACCTTGCGGTGGCACTCTGGGCGCCTTGCTTGTCGCGCGCATAGCCCAGCGCTTCGTCACGCGTGATCTTGCCGTCGCCGTTGGCGTCGGCCTTGTCGAAGTTGCTCGCCAGTTCACTCATGAAGCTCGCGCGCTTGCTGTCGGTGCCGCTGGCCGCGCTGGCCATGCTGGTGAGCTGGTCCTTGGTGAAGCCGCTGTCGGCGTCGCCACTTGCGCCCGCGCTGCCAGCTGGCGGCGGAGGGGGTGGCATTCCGCCCATGCCGCCGGGGCCACCCGACATGTCGCCGGTGCCGGCGCTGGCGCCAGCGGCGCCGCTCATGCCGCCCTTGCCCATGTACTGCATCTGGCCATCAAGCTGGCTCATCAGGTTTTTCAGGCCATCGGACAACTCCGCCTCGGTGACCTTGCCGTCACCGTTGCCATCGAGCTGCTTGAAGACGTCGTCGACGCCGGAAGTGCTGCCCGACCCGGAGGTGCCGGTGCGGGAAGCCTGGTCGAAAGCGGCTTGCAGATCGCTCTTGTCGATATAGCCCTGGCCCTTGGTGTCGAGTTCGGAAAACAGTTTGCCCGCCATCTTGGCCGGGTCCGGGCGTGTCCATGCTTGCGCGCCGCCGCTGATGCTGCTGATCATGAGGCTCTCCTTTGCGTTTGAATCGCGTGAATTGAAGGTCGGTAGGTGTTCGGGCGCGAAGCGCGCGCCGAACGATCAAGATACCGGCTCGCGAGGCGGCCACGTAAGCGGGAAAACGGCGGATTAGCGGCCCATTTCCATATCAATTTAGGTTAAGAAACGTAAAGAAACGTTAAGGCCGCGCACACGCCGGCGCGGCACATGCTTACCCCACGCGCGCCGCCCGGTCCACGCGCGTGTCGCTTTCGATGCGGCCATCGGCGAGATGCAATACACGCTTGGCCCAAGCAGCCTGCTCGGCATCCGCAAGGACGGCGATGATCGTGATGCCGCGCTCACGGTTCAGTTCGTCGAGCAGGGCCACGAACTCGTCGTCGCACGGCTGACGGCAGCCGCGCCTGTCTCCCGGCGCATCGGCCAGCAGCAGGGGCGGCCGCGTGATCAGGGCACGGGCAACAGCGGCGCGCCGTTGCTGGGCCGCCGACAGGTCGGTGGGACGGCACTGCTCCCAGCCCGCCAGGCCGGCGGCCTCCAGCGCACCCGTCGCGGCGACCCGCCGCGCCACCGCGCTCTCGTCGCGATACAGCAGGGAAGCCTCCACATAGTCCTGCACGGTGGCGCAGTGGCGCGGATGAAAGTCAGGCGGCACCCAGCCGATGTAGAACCGCCGCAGCAAGGCCAGGCTGGTAGGCGAGGCCTGGCCCAGATGCACGTCGCGAAAGGCATAGGTTCCGGCATCGGGGCTGTCGAGGGCGCCGATGATATTGAGCAGAGTCGACTTGCCGGCGCCACGGCCCCCCGTCAGGGCGATGAACTCACCTTCCTCCACGCGCAAGTCGATGCCGCGCAGGGCCGCCACCCCACCCTGTGCGTCGCCATGGCGCTTGGCGATGCCGGACAATTCGATCAGCGGCCGCGCCGGCGCCGTGTCATGAACGTCCTTGCGCGCGACGCGCGGCTCGGCAACCCGGCGCTCACGCAAGCGGACATCATGGGCGGCGGCAGGCGGAACAAGCAAGGCTGAAACGGCGGTTTGGGTCATGGCTAGGGGCGTCGGCTGCCGTTGCTTGGAGAGGGCGGAACGCATGCACGAACAGCGCAAACCACTTGGGATTGCGCCAGATCAGACACGCGCGTGCGAGAACCCATTCTCCGGCCGGAGAACGTTAAGTTGTGTAAGGACTACGTAAGACCGGGTAAAAGCCGCGCTGCCGGCCTGTTCGGCCGCGCGGCACTGGGCTATGATCCACACTCCCGAATTCTGCGCCGCGCCCCCACGCCTTTTTCATGCCCAAGGTCTTGCTGATCGACGATGATGTCGAACTCGTCGCCCTGCTCAAGGAGTACCTGGAGCAGGAAGAGTTCGAGGTCAGCGCCGTGCACAACGGCGAGGACGGGGTCGCCGCGGCCCTCACCGGCGACTACGCGATCGCCGTGCTCGACGTGATGATGCCGCGCCTGAACGGGGTCGAGACCCTGCGCCGGATCCGCATGAAGAGTTCGATGCCGGTGCTGATGCTGACCGCCAAGGGTGACGATACCGACCGCATCGTCGGCCTGGAGCTGGGCGCCGACGATTACGTGCCCAAGCCCTGCACGCCGCGCGAGCTGTCGGCGCGGATCCGCGCGATACTGCGCCGCACCCAGGGCGGCGAGAATGGCCGCGACGGCGTTGCCAGCGGCGAGCCGCTGGTGATCGGCGCGCTCTCGATGTGGCCCTCGCAGCGCCGCGCCCAGTGGCACGACACCCCGCTGGAGCTGACCAGCACCGAATTCAACCTGCTCGAAGTGCTGGCGCGCAATGCCGGCAAGCCGGTCAGCAAGCGCGAGCTGTCCGAGCAGGCCCTGGGCCGGCCGCTGGCGCGCTTCGACCGCAGCATCGACGTACACCTGTCGGCGATCCGCCACAAGCTGGGCAACTTTGCGGACGGCCGCACCTGCATTCAGACCGTGCGGCGCCTGGGTTACCAGTTGATCAAGGAGTAGCTCCGCGCATGGGCCGCCTGTTCTGGAAATTCTTCTTTTTCATCTGGCTGGCTCAGCTCACCACCTTCCTGGGCGTCTCCAGCCTGGTGTGGGTGAAGATCCTGACCCAGGAAGAGCGCGCCCTGGAAATTTCCCTGAGCCCGCCGGCCAGTTTCGCGGTCAACGCGGCGGCGGCGACCCTGCAGTTCGGCGGCCCGGCGGCGCTGGAAAACCTGCTGGAAAGCCGCGATCCGCGGCGCATGCACAGCGTCTACGCAGTCGACGAGAGCGGCCGCGACCTGCTCGGCCGCGAAGTGGCGCCCGCGCTGCTCGAGCAGGCGCGCGCCCTGGCCGGTATGCGCGAGCCCCCAGGCGACGCGGAAGCGCCGCGCGGAGTGCGCCAGGTGCGCGCCAGCGACGGCCACAGCTATACCTTGTACCTGCCGGCCTCCGCTCCGCGCGGCGAGGCACGGCCCGGGATGGAAGGCGGGGGCGGCCCCGGCGCCGGTCCGCCCCCGCCGGGCATGGAACCGCGGCCCGGGATGCACCAGGGCTCGTACCTGCGCCGGATGATCCCCCCCTACGAGCCCCTGCTCGGCGGCCTGCTGGTCAGCCTGGTGTTCGCGGCATTGCTGGCCCACTACATCACCCGGCCGATCCGCCACCTGCGCGGCGCCTTCGAGGCCGCCGCCAGCGGCAACCTGAAGGCGCGGGTCGGCCCGGTGATGGGCGGCCGGCGCGACGAGCTGGCCGACCTGGGGCGCGACTTCGACCACATGGCCGGGCGCCTGGAACTGCTGATCGAAGGCCAGCGCCGCCTGCTGCACGACGTCTCCCATGAGATGCGCTCGCCGCTGGCGCGCATGCAGGCGGCGATCGGGCTGGCGCACCAGCCGGAGAAGGACGGCAGCCCGGCCCGGCCGGAAAAGCTCGCCGCCGCGATAGTGCGGGTCGAGCGCGAGGCGGCGAGGATGGACCAGCTGGTCGGCGAGTTGCTGACCCTGGCGCGCCTGGAGTCGGGCGTATCGGAAGGCCATGCCGAGCCGGTCAACGTGCTCGAACTGGTTGCCGACATCGTCGAGGACGCGCGCTTCGAGGCCGAAGCGGCCGGCCGCCACGTCGACTTCGACGGCGCCGCCGAGGCGCTGGTGCTGGGCCAGGCCGAACTGCTGCACCGCGCGTTCGAAAACGTGATCCGCAACGCGGTCAAGCACACGGCCGAGCACACCAGCGTCAGCGTGGCCGCCGGCGCGGGCGCCACCCCGGGCGAGTGGTGCCTGACGGTCTGCGATGCGGGGCCCGGCGTGGCCGAGAACGAACTGGCCTCGATCTTCGAGCCCTTCGTGCGCGGCGGCAACGCCTACAGTACCGACGGCCACGGCCTGGGCCTGGCGATCGCGCGGCGCGTCATCGAAACCCATCGCGGCCGCATCACGGCGCGCAACCGGCCCGAGGGCGGCTTGTGTGTCGACATCGTGCTGCCGGTGGCACGCCCGGCCGGAGCGGCTTATTGATCATTACCAAAGACATGACAGGCTCGGCAGAACCATGTTTATGTCCTTCTTCATGTAATTCTCAATAGCGCGGGTTCACGGCCCGGCCCCCTCGCTTGCGGGGAGCTTGACCGCAGGCAGGTCCGCGGACCGGCAATTGGCGCGGGCGGTCTTGATCGCGCCGCGGATGTTCATGCTCGCAAGGCCTACCTGCAGGGCGATCAGGGCCGGTGCACCGGCATGGGCGGCCCAGACGATCCACAGGCCGTTGGAAAGCAGGAATACCCAAAAGCCGGAATTGCGCCGCGCCGTAGAGGACGAGGCAATCAGCCACGCAGCGGCGATGGTCACGGCCATCGCCGGCCATTGCAGCAGGTTGATCGGGTCCATGTCGGCTTGCCTATTGATCATTACCGAAAACATGAAGGGCTCGCCAGAGCCATGTTTTGGTCATTATTTATGTAATTCTCAATAATTGCCGCCTGCCCGGGGCGGCGCGGCTGCGCCACCCCGGCGCACGACAAAGGCGATGATTGCGCCAGTTTCCGAGCTTGCGACGGCCCGCGTCCATTGCATCGATGTCATGGTCGGCACCTTTTTTGAGTCTGTTCCAAGGCCTCTCCGGGGCGCGACTATCTGGTCGCCGCGCTGCCGGCTTGCCGCGCTTCGCGGTCCGATGTGGAATTGAGGAGATTATTCGGACATCCGTGGCGCCTGACTGTGTGCCAGCGCGCATACGGACCCGATATTGGTAGCGCCCGGCCGGTGGCGCGCGCCGTTCGGGCCGGGACGCGCACGGTCATCGCGGCGGCTCCGGCCCGGCCGTGATCGGCCAATATCATCCGGACGACGCCAAGCGCCGGGTGCAATCTGCGCGCCGCGGCTTCGCGCTATCATCGCGTGCCGGCATAGGCGGACTGGCGTGGCGGATAACTATTGAGAATTGCATAAATAATGACAAAAACATGGCTCAAGCGAGCCTTTCATGTTTTTGGTAATGATCAATAGGCAAGGCAACCAGGATCCCATGATGTCGACAATTCTGCGCTCGACCCAATGGCTGACCCTGCACGGCCTGATCGTGGTGGTCGGGCTGCTGGCCTATGTGCTGACCAGCCACTCGCTGCAGCAGCGGCGCTCGCCCACCGCGGCGATCTCCTGGGTGCTGGCGATCGCTCTGATCCCCTATCTGGGCCTGCCGCTGTACCTGATGTTCGGTACCCGCAAGTTTGCGCATAGCCACTTGCCCGCGCATGCGATGCCGATGCCCGGCCCGGAAGCGGCCTGGCCGCGCCAGCTGGCGGCGGCCATGGGACAGCCGCCGGTGGCCTCGTACCACGGCCTGGAGTTGCACGCCGACGGCAAACAGGCACTGGAGGCGCTCTGGGCAGTGATCGACGGGGCCAGGCATGAGCTGGTGCTGTGCACCTTCATCGTCGGCCGCGATGCGATCGGCCGCGCCCTGGTGGAGCGCCTGATCGCCAAGGCGCAACAGGGCGTCAAGGTGAGGCTGCTGATCGACGGCGTGGGCCGCATGATGGGCGGGGCCGTCGACCTGCGCAAGCTGCGGGAGTCCGGCGTGCAGGTGGCGCTCTACGGACCTCTCCTGCATGTGCCGTTTCGCAGCAGCGCGAACCTGCGCAACCATCGCAAGATGGTGGTGGCCGACGCCACGCGCCTGTGGTGCGGCGGGCGCAACTTTGCCGCCGAGTATTTCGAGGCCGCGCGCCGGCGCCAGGCCTGGCGCGACCTCAGTTTCGCGCTCGCGGGCCCGCTCGCCGCCCAGGCCCGCGACCTGTTTGAACACGACTGGGCCTTCGCCACCGGCGCGCCGCCCGCGATCGGCGACCTGCCGACGCTGCCGGGGTTCGCGGTCGCGGAACCCTGCGCCCAGGTGATCGCCTCCGGCCCGGACCAGGCCGACGATACCGTGCACGATCTGCTGGTTACCGCCTGCTTCAAGGCGCACACCCGGATCCTCGCCACCACCCCGTATTTCGTGCCCGGCGACGCCCTGCTGATGGCGCTCGCGCTGGCGGCGCGCCGCGGCGTCGCCGTCGACCTGGTGCTGCCGCGGCGCTCCAACCATCACATGGCCGATTTCGTGCGCCACCGCGGATTGCGCGCCCTGTGCGTGGCCGGCGGACGGGTCTGGCTCACGCCATATATGCTGCACGCCAAGGCGGTGGTGGTCGATACCGACCTCGCGCTGGCCGGCTCGCTCAACCTGGACGCCCGCAGCCTGTTCCTGAATTATGAAATGATGGTCGCTTTCTACGCGCCGGCGGACGTGGAGCGGTTTGCCGGCTTCATCGAAGAGCACCGCCGGGTCGGCGAGCGCTATGTCGGCCGTCCGCCCGGCCTGCTGCGCGACCTGGGCGAAGGCCTGGCGTTGTGGATGGCGTTTCAGCTTTAGGCAGGAGGCGCAGGCACCAAGCCGCCCCCCGGCGCGAGGTCACGCACGCGCTACCGCGGATCAGCCACCACACGGGACCATCCTTGCCGGCATACGCGCCGGCCTCGAGTGGATCTAGTGAATCTTCGTGGCTGGCAGGGGAGCCGGCCCGGCCGGTTTTGGCGGAGTGACCTTGACGGCCGGCGCGGTTCCCAGCTTGTCCACGGCAGGCGCCGTGCCACTCACGCGCAGCGGCGGCTCGCTGAAGAAATTGGTCCACGGACTCCAGGGCCGCACGGCGACGTTGTCGTGCAGACGCACCCGCACCCGCCAGAGGTTCCAGCCGCCTTCGACCGCGTAGCCGCTGGTATCGCCGCTGTAGAAGGCGGCATTGGCCAGGGTGACCGGGATTGCACCCGGCTCGGTACTGGCCAGTACGGCGTGTCTGGTCCACATCGCGGCGAGCCCCTTTTTGGGGTCCGATCCGGCGCCGCCAGGGCCCGCCTTGACCTCCCACTCAAGGTCGAACACCAGCTTGTTGGCGGCATACCAGGAGTCGCTGCCATCCGCCGGGCGCTGGATGTCCAGGCGCAAGGCCTGGCCGCGGCGCAGGATCTCGTCGGCCGCGGGGGCGCGGATCAGCGGCGCGGTATTGGGGGGCAGCACGAAGGCCTGGTAGGGCTGCACGGCGCGGCCGACCAGCGCCCGCCCGCTCGTGCCCAGCAGCACCGCGCTCATCGGCACACTGCCGTCATAGTGGAAATAGCCCAGCGCCTTGCCGTCGGCGCCGGTGGTCTGCTGGCTGACCTGGGTGCAGGCCGGCGTGCCGCTCCAGGGGTCGGCAGGGCATTGCGCGACGATCTCGGTGACCGCCTGCGGCGGGGCGCCGTGCGAAATCCGCTCGCGCGCCTGGCCGGTCTTGGCATTCCAGCTCGCCGCCACGCTGACCGGGTACTTGCTCACGATGTCGCCCGCGCCCGCGCCCGGACAGCCGCGATGATCGCCGCCCGCCTGGCCGCGCCCGGACAGCGCATATTCCACGGTGTCCGGCCCGGTGGCCTTGCCGCCGTCGAACTTGATCGCGCTGAACACGTAGGTCCAGCAGTAGGGGTCGCCCAGGCCCGAGGAATCGAGGGCGCGCGCCGGGGCGCTCAGGAGCATCAGGGCGCAGTACATGCACGCGCCGAACGGCAGTGAACCGAAGCGTAGCCACATGGTGTTTCTCCCTTGATCGAGACGGACGCGGGCCTCTCTGGCGGCAGGCTCCGACACGTCACGTCCTTGATTTCGCTATTGTATGCTAATGTCATTGGAGGGTGTTGCCGGCGTCCGTGTGTCACCCGCCGCAAGGTTCACCCTGGCAGGGGTTCCGGTTGATCTCAAGAGCCGGCTGCGGACACTCCGAGGGCCACGCCCATGCGCGCGCGCTGGTTCGACTTGAAGATCGAGTCGCGCTCTGGCGCCGTGCCGCTTTCCAACCCCTTGATCCATTCATCGGTAGTCAGCACGGCCGCGAAGCGCGACTGCCAGACCACCGCGTGGGTGCGGTGGATCTGCTCGGCGCCGGCTACCCCGGCGCGGTTGGCGTAGGACACCGCGCCAATCGCATCGAAAAGGCACTCCACCGCCAGTCCCGCGTGCAGGGCATGCTTGACGGTGGAGTCGACGCAGTTGTGGGTCATGTAGCCGGCCACCACCAGGGTGTCGATGCGGTTCCGGGCGATCCAGTCCGCCAGGTCGGTGCCGGCGAAGGCGCTGGGCAGGGTTTTCTCCAGGTAATGGTCGCGCGGGCGATCGGCCACCACCGGGTGCAGTTCCCATCCCGGGCTGCCCTTGGCGAAGATGGGCGCGCCGGCCGGGGCGTGGTTCTGCACCACCACCACCGGGATGCCGGTGGCGCGCGCCGCGTCCATGGCGCGGCCGATGTTGTGCAGCGAGAGCCGCACGTCGGGGTATTCGATCAGAAGGTTGCCGGTGACGTATTCGTTTTGCACGTCGATCACGATCAGGGCGCGGTTCGGGGTGGGGGGCATGACGGTTCCTTTGCTTGCGGATTCAGGGCGGAGTAGCGGCCTGGCCGGGACTACCCGGACAAGGCTGCCAGGCAAGCATGATGGATGCTGCCAGGCCCGGCCAACAGTGGCCCGTACGCCATATTTGATTAAAATCAGGCCAACCCCATACCTTCTGCGAAGACCCCATGCCTGCCCGTCCCGTCACCAGCTTCGCCGAACCGGCGACCAGATCCGCGGGCGGGCGCTCGGCCGCGCAGCGGCGCGAGGCCACCATCGCGGTGCTCGCCTTCGAAGGCATGAGCCTGTTCCATCTCTCGGTGCCGTGCCTGGTATTCGGCGAGGACCGGCGTGAATCCGGCGTGCCGCCCTACCGCCTGCTGGTGTGCGCCGAGCAGCCCGGCCTGCTGGCCACCAGCACCGGCTTCGCGGTTCAGGCGCCACATGGCCTGGCGCGCCTGCGCGAGGCCGGCACGGTGATCGTGCCGACCTGGCCTGACCCGCTGCAGCGCCCGTCGGAGCGGCTGCTCTCCGCCCTGCGCCGGGCGCACGAGCGCGGCGCGCGCATCGTCGGCCTGTGCCTGGGTGCATTTGTGCTGGCCGAGGCCGGCCTGCTCGATGGCCGACCCGCCACCACCCACTGGCATTGGGCCGGCCTGTTCGCGCAGCGCTTTCCACGCGTGCGGCTGGCTCCCGAGGTGCTGTATGTGGACGACGGCGACCTGCTCACCTCGGCCGGCACCGCCGCCGGCATTGACTGCTGCCTGCACCTGCTGCGCACCCGCCTGGGGGCCGAGGTCGCGAACCGCGTCGCCCGGCGCCTGGTGGTGGCGCCGCACCGCCAGGGCGGCCAGGCGCAATACATCGAGCAGCCGGTGCCGGCGCGACCCGGCGCCGACCGTATCGGCCAGACCCTGGAGTGGGCCGCCCGCCAGTTGGCCCAGCCCCTGAGCCTGGACAGGCTGGCCCAGCACGCGCTGATGAGCCGGCGCAGCTTCACGCGCCACTTTCGCGCCAGCACCGGCACCACTGTCACCCAGTGGCTGGGTGCGCAGCGCCTGGCACTGGCCCAGCGCCTGCTCGAAACCACCGATCTGCCGGTGGAGCGGATTGCCGCCGATGCCGGCTTCGGCACCCCGCTGTCGCTGCGACTGCGCTTCGCCGAACAGCTACGCACCACGCCCTCGCACTACCGGCGCGAGTTCCGTGGTGCCAGGCCGGGCCCGAACTGAAGCCTGGCCTGCGGGCGCCGCGCTCACCCGTCCGCTGACGCGATCAGTCTGCCCACCCAACCTCAGGTGCCGGTGAGCGCCGGCCAGACCACCTGCCCGGCCAGGCAGGTGTCATAGCGCTGGTAGATCTTCTGCAACTGCAGGCTGAGGGTCAGGACGATCGAGCGCCGGTCAGCGTCACTCGGCACGGCCAGCACATGACCGGCGCTGCGCAGGCGGCCGAGGCGGCGCGAGACCGTTGCATAGGAACCTATGCCTTCCAGATACAGCTGCTTGAGTTGCAAAGGGCTGGCACGTTCCTGGTGCAGACCGATGACACAGACAATATCGAAGTCCTCGACGGTGGCCAAGAACGGCAGGTTGGCCTTCTCGAAGGCTCTGATCGTGCTCAACCGGTTGAAGATTTCCATGCGCGCATGGTGCACGGTGTCACGCTTTATGACTACGAATATCCCCCATTAAATTGATCAACAACCCGGATTTGCGTGGATTCGGCGTGCCGGGCTACGCTTCGGAATAGGGCCATCCGGGACGGAAAAGCCGGTCAGCGCCTAGCTGTCGCTTTCAGAGCAGGCGGGGCTACCCGGGGGACGTGCCGATTACCGCCGGGGTAATTGAGGCGCCGCGCCGGTCCAGCCACCATGTGCCTGCGCACCGCCCACCCCGGCCGGCAGGCGCGCCGGCGCCGACCCTGGCTGACCGGCAACCAAGCCGGGATTGCACAGGAAACTCCATGAACAACATCGCCCTGGTAGCACTCGCCTGCGGACTGATCATCGGCCTGGGTGCGGTCGGCGCCTGCATCGGCATCGGCGTGATGGGCGGCAAATATATCGAAGCCGCGGCACGCCAGCCCGAACTGATGGACCGGCTGCAGGTGAAGATGTTCCTGCTCGCCGGGCTGATCGATGCCAACTTCCTGATCGGGGTGGGGATAGCGATGATGTTCTGTTTCGCCAATCCGTTTACAAAGTAGGCGCGGCCAGGTTCACGTGACTGCGGAGCTATTCTGCGCGCAGGCGGGATTGCGGTTTGCCCCGCGACCGGCTCGCCCGGCGCGGCCTCGGATCGCCCTTGCGCCGGCATCACGGCGCCGCGGCAGGCGGCCAAGCCAGCGCGAAGACACTACACTGGCGACTTGCATCATCCGGTCCATTCCATCACTGCTGCCGCGCAGGCCGAGGCACGCGCGGGCGTGGCCCCGCGCCGGCCCACCGCGCTGATCATGGGCGCCTGCGGAGCAACCGGCGAGGTCCTGCTCAACGCGCTGCTGGCCGGCGACCACTATGAAGCGGTGATCGCGGTCACCCGCCTGCCCCTGCCCAGCACCACCCGCAAGCTACGGGTGCACTACGCGCCGGAGGGCCGCGCCGCGCCGCTCGACTTGCCGCCGGCCGACGCAGCCTTCCTGGTGATAGGTAAGCACAACTCCTACTACCGGCGCGACGAGGCCTTTCGAGCCTTGCGCTTCGAGGACCTTGCGGACGCGGCCCGGGCGGCGCGCGCCGCCGGCATTCCCCGCCTGGCGGTGGTGGCGCCGGTGGCCATCTACAGCCACTCGAGCGCCTTTCGCAACAGCCTGATGAACCTGACCGAGCATGAGTTGCACAAGCTCGGCTTCGACACCCTGGTGCTGGTGCGCCCGGCCGCGCCGGAGAAGTTCGTCCGCCATGGCCACTGGGGCAAGCGCCTGGCCGCCTTCGTGCTGCGCCAGTTGCACGGCCTGATGCCGGAGAGCTACCACCCGCCTACTTCGAAGAGCATCGCCGCCGCCGCAGTCCGCGCGATGCATGCGGCGCGACCGGGCCTGTTGGTGATCGACGCCGATGCCGTGCGCCAGCCTGGGCCATGAGCTTGGCGGCCGGCCCCGCGCGCAGTCCGTACCACAAGCCGCGTGGTCGACGCCGCCAGCTCACGGCAGCGGTGCCTGGCGCACCCGTGTCTGGGCCCGCCGATGTCCGGACTCCCGGCTTCCGCCCGCCATCACCGCGTGGGCCGGAGGCCATCGACCGGCGTGTTGTTCAGCCCGTTGCCATCGCCCAGAACATCACCCCGGTGGCCAGCGCCATCGCCGCGGTCGCGGCCCAGCCGATCACCCGCCACTTCCAGCTCAGGGCCAGGCTTTTCATCACCTTGGCGCTGGTGGCGGTGAGCATCACCGCCACCATGATGGGCACCGAGATCACCGCGTTGATCACCGCCGAGAGGTAGAGCGCCTTGATCGGGTCCAGTCCGGCCAGGCTGATCACCATGCCCAGCAGCACCGCGGCGCCGAGGATGGCATAGAAGGCGCGCGCCGCGCCGAACTGCAGGTCCAGGCCGCGACGCACCCGCAGCAGCGCGCCTATCGCGTACGCGGCCGAGCCGGCCAGCACCGGCACCGCCAGCATGCCGGTGCCGATCACGCCCATCGCGAACAGCAGGGTGGCGGCGTGCCCGGCGATCGGTTCGAGCGCCAGCGCGGCCTGCGCGGTGGTGGCGATGTTGGTGATGCCGTGCGCATTGAGCGTCGCGGCGGTGGCGACGATCATGAAAAACGCAATGCCGTTGGAGAACGCCATGCCTATATAGGTGTCAAGCTTGATGCGCCGGTACTGCTGCGCCACCTGGGCGGGGGCGATGCGCAGCGGCTTGTCTTCGGCGACCCGCTTGATTTCCTCCACCTCCTGCTCGGCCTGCCAGAAGAACAGGTAGGGGCTGATGGTGGTGCCCAGGATCGCCACCACCGTGATCGCATATTCCTTGGACCAGGTGATGCTCGGCCATACCGCATGGCCCAGGGCATACGGCCAGTCGACGTGCGCCACGAAGGCCACCCCCACGTAGGCGAGCAGGCTTAAGGTCAACCACTTGAGCACCCGCACATAGCTGCGGTAGGGGATGAACACCTGCAGCAGCAACGAGACGATGCCGAATCCCGCCGCGTACCATGCGCCTGTCCCGCCGATCACCAGCGCCGCCGCATCGCCCATCGCATTGAGGTCGGCACCGATGTTGATGATGTTGGCCGCCGCCAGCAGCGCCGTCAGGCCGAACACCAGCCAGGCCGGGAACAGGCGCTGGAAGTTTTCCGTCAGTCCCTTGCCGGTGACCCGGCCGATGCGCGCGCTGGCCAGCTGGATGCCCACCATCAGCGGATAGGTGAACAGCACCGTCCAGGCGATGTTGTAGCCGAACTGTGCGCCGCCCTGCGAATAGGTGGCGATGCCGCTGGGGTCGTCGTCGGCCGCGCCGGTGATCAGCCCCGGGCCAAGCTTGGCCAGCAGGCCCGGCTCGGCGGGGGCCTTCGGCTGCTCGGGTCCCGGCGGCGGTTCGGGGCGTACCTGTTCGGGTGGCATGCGGGTCCGAGGCTCTGTGCGGTGGGCTGGGCGTGGCGAATGATTGAGCAGGGTTGAAGACCTCGCAGAGGCGTCCACCCTGTGCAGGCCAGACTGTGCCACAGCGGCGGCCGGCCGGCTCGACTTGCAGTGACTGACCCTGTGACAGACCCGCAGTGTGCCCCGTGGTTCGCGCGGCTTGGAGAATTTCACGCCCTTTTGACGCCGCGCCTGATGCGCGAGGCCGGGGTGGCGGCCCGGGCTTCACCCGGTCGGCATCATGCCCACGCGGAACACGCCCTCAACACATGCCTGAAGGTGCCAACTTCTCAGTCCGGCCCCGCGAATCAGGCGTGCAACGCCAAGCCCGCACGCAAACCTCAGGTCGGTTCCTTCTTGACCAGTTGCTTCTCGAAGGCCGCGTCGTTCTTGGTGATGCGGCGCACTTCCTGCGGGCCCATGGCGTTGACGAACTTGACGAAGTCGTCCAGGGGCAGGGGTTCGGACACCGGCGTATCGCCGCTCTCGAGTTGCTCGATCACCTGGAACAGCCCGTTGCCGCTGCTGGCCATGGTGTAGAGGGTCTGCGGGCAGCGCCGGTTCAGGCGGTGGATGGCGGCGGCGGCGCGGGTCGAGCGCATGGGATGGTCCGGAAAAGCAGGCAGCGGGTGCCGAGGCCGCGATTATGCGCCTGCCGGGTGCGTGGTCGGCGTGACGGGCGTGATTGGCAGGATGCTCGCCGGGTCGTAGTAGAAGCGCTCCTCGGCGATGCGGTCACCGCGCCAGCGCTGCAGGCTGAGCTCTTCCATGCGCCGGGTCACGCCCTGCTGGTCGGTGATGTCGAAGGTCCATTGCACCACCACCTGGTCGCCGTCGATCAGGAAGGTGCCGGCCGGGTGGGTGTGGATCTTCGCCATCCGCGCCAGGGCGGCGGCCTCGTGCGCGATCAGCGCCGCGCGGCCGCGGCGTGGCTCGCGGGTGTTTTCGCGCATGCTCGCGTCCTCGTGATAGAAGCCGGCGATCGCCTCGACGTGGGCGCCGCTGACCACGGTATCGATGAAGGATAGAACACGGGAACGGTCGGGCATGGCGCAACTCCGTTGTTGGCTGCTTTGGTGGCGAGCATGATTATGGTCCCGTGCCGGCCACGGGCAACTCGGATTTGCGCGCGGCCCGGGTCTGCGCTTTATCTACCGCTCCCGGCGCTCAGCCGCCCCGGCTGCTTTACCGTTCACGGAGAGCCTGTCACCCCGCACCCGTGTCACGCCAGCCAAGCGGCCCGCGAGCGCCAATCTCGGCAGCGCGCCCGATGCACCCCGAAGTTCTGTGCCGCTAGCGGTGAGCCTGTCGAACAGCAGCCGTGCCGCTGCTCGCGTCCGACCAGCAACCCGGCGGCCTGCGGCTTCATCCAACCGCGCACACTCGCGGATTGCCCCGGGTTCAACCCGGGCTCACACCCCGAACTGCACGCAGCGCATCGACAGCGTGCCGCTGTGAAAGCCCTCGAAGACCGTGCGCATCTTGTCGTCCGCGCCTGCTGCGCCCAGGGCGTAAAGAAAGGGATAGTAGTGGTCCGGCGTGGGCACCGCCATCTCGGCGCCGGCATCCAGGCGGCGGTAGTCGATCAGCGCCTGGTCGTCGCGCCCCGCCAGCGCCTTCTTGAGGGCGGTGTCGAAGGACAGCGCCCAGGGCCGGGTCGCCGGGCCTTCGGGCGCGCCACGATCGGTGGCGCGCAGGTTGTGCACCACATTGCCGCTGCCCAGGATCAGCACGCCCTTCTCGCGCAGCGCGGCCAGTTCGCGGCCGATCGCATAGTGATAAGCCCCCGGCTTGTCGTAGTCGATCGAGAGCTGAAATACCGGCACGTCAGCCTTCGGATACATATGGTGCAGCACCGTCCAGGTGCCGTGGTCCAGGCCCCACTCCTCGGTGGTCACCGCCAGGGTCTGGCCCTCCAGCGTTGCGGTCTGGCGCACCAGGCTGGCAGCCTGCCGCGCCAGCGCCGGCGCGCCCGGCGCGGGGTAGAGCATCTCCTGCAATTGCTGCGGAAAGCCGCGAAAATCATGGATCGTCGCCGGCTGCGCCTGCACCCCCACCGCGGTCGCGCCCGGTGTGAGCCAGTGCGCCGATACCGAGAGTATCGCTGCAGGCCTCGGCAGTGCGGCGCCCCAGGCGGTCAGGGCGCGGGTGAAGGGATTGTCGCGCACCGCATTCATCGGCGAGCCGTGGCCGACGAACAGCACCGGCATGCGCTGCGCGGGCTTGCGGGCCAGGGCGTGGGCCGACTCGGCGAACAGGTGCAGCGCGGCCAGGGCGCTGGCGGCGCTGCTGCCCGCCAAAAAACGGCGGCGGCCGGGGAGGGAAGTGGTCATCGGGGGAGGAAGGTGAACTGGAGGGAGAGCTTACCGGCAGAAGTTGGAGGCAAATATCGTGCGCGAGTTCCATTGCCGTCACATGCCGCGGCAGCCGCTTCGGCAGCGACGTGGCGCAAAGGCTGGGTCCGGCTGGCTGCTGAAAGTCCGCGAGCCCCCTTGGGAAGTCCAAGCCGGGAGGCTCGTACCACGGGGACGCGGTGCATCGGTCGGATGTTGATTGCCGACATGACCGAATTTCGACAGCCCGCTAGCGCGCCAGCGCGCGCGTCGCTTCCTGGATAGCCACGGCGACGCAAAAACCGTTGCCTATGGTGCCGGCGTTGTAGGCCACCAGCTCGCCCTTGGCATTGAGCACCATGCCGCCGCTGGCGCCGTAGACGCAGTCGGAGCCCTGCATCAGATAGGCCTTCACCACGTCCGGCGGAAACGGCGGGTCCAGCAGCAGCACCGAGGAAGGAAACAGCACCGGCACGATGGCCTTGACCGTGCCCTTGTAGACCACCGGGCTGGCCTGCCGGAACTCGTCCTGGTCGTAGCTGATGGAATAGACCGTGTCGCCTTCCGCCGCCACGCCCAGGGTATAGGGGTTGTCCTGGGGCGCGACCACGTCGGTCTCGATGACAGCCAAATCCGCGCCCGGCACCGCCAGCGTGTGGGTTGCCGCATGCCAGTTGACGGGCGCCGCGTAGCCCACGTGCAGCCCCCGCGGCGCCGGCCCGTCGGCCAGCCCGATTGCCGCCACGTGATAGTTGGTGATCACCATGGCCCGGCCGCGGCTCACCCAGGCAAACCCCGACCCGACAAACTGCGTGCCCGGCCCGCTGCCACGCAGGATCTTCACCGAGAGTTGCTTGAGGGTCTGCACGAAGGCCGGCTCGTCCGCCGGCGCCACGCGCTCGGCGTGGGCGCAAGTGCCGCAGGCCAGCAGGCAGATGCCGGCGAGGAAGCGACGCAAGGCCGCGCAAGCGGGGAGGGGAATCGGGTTTGGCATGGCTATACGCCCTTGGTGAACAGACCAGCCACATGCTACCCCGCGCCGGCGCTGCCCGCATGCGGCCCTGTCTGAGGGATCAGGTCCGAGGGATCAGGTCCGAGGGGTCAGGTCCGGCGCGTCAGGACGGACCGGGCTGGCCCTGCGGCGCCAGAAAATAGCGCCGGCGCAAGGACTCGTCGAGCGGATCCACCCCGGGCTCGCCATCGCAGCCCCAGCGCGCCATGATGGAGGCGAACACGCGCCGGTAGTCGTTGAAATCGATCGGCTTGACCACGTAGGCGGAGGCCCGGTCCAGGAAGGCCTGCTCGACATCCGAGCTTTGCGCCGACGAGCTGAACATCACCACCGGCAACTCCTGGAACGCCGGCAGGGCGCGGATCCGGCGCAGCACCTCGAAGCCGTTCACCTTGGGCATGTTGATGTCGAGCAGCACAAAGCGCGGCGGGTCTACCGGCCCCACCGGCCCGCGCGCCATGCAGGCATTGAGCGCATCCATCGCCTCGACGCCGTCATGGCAAATGGAAACCTCCAGCGGGCTGCCGAGATTGTCCAGCGCCATGAAAAGCAGGGCGATATCGTCCGGGTTGTCTTCAACCAGGAGAAAGTGCGGATGGTCCATTCAAACTCCGGTCAGGCCGAAACCACACCCTGCAATAAGGCCTGTTGCAAAATGCCGGCAGGCCCCTCCAACTACGGTAGGGATACTACGCGGGGCCCAGGACTGGTCCCGGCAGGTCATCCCCCAAGGCGCATATCTTAGCCTTTCTTCCCGGAACAAGGGCATCCGTGCCGCACCTCCTCGGTTGATCGCGGCGCGGAGCGGAGCTCGTGGCTGGAGCGCTGTGGATGTTACCGCTCCCCTCCTAGCCCGACATCGATTCGCGCATCCATAACAAGCGCCGGCGCCCTGAAAAATGTTAGCAATTGTCAAATCTGACAAGTCTTAACAATCCCCTGGAGCGCGCCCGCGCAGAATAAATGTATGCCGGTGTTCCGCGATATCGGGAGCGAGATCGGGACTCGCGGCAACCGCCAAATTGAATAAAAAGG
>Ga0302322_100001121_pt1 | contig 21735 bp, 17 predicted proteins | sample Fen_T0_2_FD_203757 | JGI IMG/M metagenome (GOLD analysis project Ga0302322, IMG submission 203757) | Peat permafrost microbial communities from Stordalen Mire near Abisko, Sweden - Fen_T0_2 | ecosystem: Environmental > Terrestrial > Soil > Wetlands > Permafrost | place: Sweden: Abisko...
GCTCAATGCGTTCTCCATGGGCCGACGCCAGCATGACGGGCACTTCCTCGGCCGCGGTGTCCACCACGCCCGGGGTGACGATGCCCAGCGCGGCATCGTGGGCCACGCGCTGTGACTGCATCACGTAGTTGTCGGTCCAGCGGGCCAGCAGTTCCTCCAGCATCTCGGGCGGCGGTGGTGCCTGGCCGTCGATCAGCTGGTAGATCTGCGAGAAGTGGTCCGACAGGCTGCCCAGCGCGTGGTTGATCTGCTCCAGCAGCTGCCGGTTGATGTCCTGGAACTGCATGTCGCCCAGGGTGTTGATGATGTCCTCGGTGACCGTGGCCATGCCGGCGTCCATGTTGCTGGACAGCTCACCCAAGTAGGGCACCACGTCGCCCAGTGTGTCGCTCATCACCTGGATGTGCTTGGCGATCTCGCCCAGCTGGCTGGCGGCACCGGAGCCCTGGGCCGCTTCGACCTGGGCCATCTCGGTGTCGATCGTGGCCGCCGCGCTGGCGATGCCTTGGCTGATCTGTGTGGCGGCCTCAGCGGTCTGGGTGGACAGGCGGCGCACCTCGGCGGCCACCACCTTGAAGCCTGCGCCTTCCTGCCCGGCGCGGGCGGCCTCGATCGAGGCATTGATGGCCAGCAGGTTGGTCTGGCGCGAGATCTCGCCAATCAGCGCGGCCAGCGGTGTCAGTTGGCGAACGCGTTCGGCCACGGCCCGCACCCGACCCTGGTTCACGCTCTGGGCCTGCTCGAACTGGGTTTGGTGCTCGGCCAGCGTGGCCACCGCCGCGCCGTGCTGGCCGGCGCTGCTCAGCGAGTCGGCCGACAGCGCCTGCGAGCGCTCGACCGCTTCCATGATGCGGCCGCGCAGTTCGTGGGCATTGCGGTGCACACGGTTCATGCGCTCCATCATCGAGATCACGGCTTGTTCCGAGCTCTGGATGGTGGCGTCCACCTGGCGTTTCAGCACGGCAAAGGCATGGCGCAATGTGGCAATGTCCTGGGCCACGCGGGCGTTGGCGTTGTTGTCCTTCACCAGTTGCAGGGGCATGGCGTGCTGCCCCAGCCAGATGCCCAACAAGGTGGCGGCCAACAGGGCGGCCACCAACGACCAAGGCAGCACAGTGGGCATCAGCAGATGGCCGATGCCGCAGGCCAGCATCGTTGCCACCAGGCCGATATCGCGGATCTTCAGGCGCCGCCACAGCGGCACGCCGGCAGAGGGCTTGTCCATCGGTCCGACCTCAGGCGCCAGGCAGAACCTGCTTGATCACCTTCACCAGTTCCGCGCCGCCCACCGGCTTCACCAGCCAGCCGGTGGCGCCGCTCTTCTTGGCCTCGTCGCGCTTGCCCTGCTGGCTTTCGGTGGTCAACGCCAGGATGGGCGTGAACCGCAGCAGCTTGCGGGCCTCGCGGATCAAGCCGATGCCGTCCATCTTGGGCATGTTGATGTCGGTGATGATCAAGTCGGGCTTCAACCCGGCCTTGAGCTTGCTCAACGCCGCCTCGCCGTCGGTGGCCGTGTCCACCTTGTAGCCGCTGATTTCCAGCGTGCCCTTCAGGCTCAACAGCATGGTGGCGGAGTCGTCGACCAGAAAAACGCTTTTCATCGGAGTACCTTGTTGATTGCCCATCTGCGGCCGGTACTGCTGGTCAGCGCGCCACTGATCGGGTTTACGGCTGCTTCAGCCTGGGCTTGAGGGTTAAACAGCAAAAGTTGCAGGGATTGGCGTGACGCAATGCCTGAAGCCCCGGGCACCTCGGTGGCTGACGGTGCCGCGACATCAGAACAGCTCGATGCGCGGTTCACCGGCAGTTGCCTCTGCGCCGGTGCTGGCGGCAGCACCCGCCCGGGCGGGCTGAGTGGCCGGCGGCTGTTGAAGGCGCTGACGCAGCGTTGCCAGCGTGTCGGGTGCCCAGGCCTGGCCGTCCAGTTGGGCGGCCACGGCTTGCAGCAGCGTGTCCAGATGGTCCAGGTTGTGCTGCACGCCGGCCACCCGCACCCGCACCACATCGTGCAGCTGCATCTCGCTCAGCGCCTCGGACAAGCGAACTTCGATGTGCTGGTGACCGGTGCGCACATCGGCGATCACCTTGTCCAGCTGCAAGCCGTCCAACGAATCGGCAAAGCGCTGGCGCATCGCGGCCACGTCCTCCAGCACCTTGCGCATGTTGCCGCTGGTGGTGCTGCGCCCCGAGCCGTCCACGACCTTGGCCAGTTCCTTGTCGATGCCTTCGGTGGCCGCATTGATTTTGCTGGCGATGTCCACCGCCACCTCGGCCGTGCGGGTGGAGAGTTGGCGGATCTCGGCGGCCACCACGGCAAAGCCACGTCCCGACTCGCCGGCCCGAGCGGCCTCGATGGCCGCGTTGATGGCCAGGAAGTTGGTCTGCCGCGCCACCGAGGAGATCACCGCCACCAGCGGCGCCAGTGCCTTCACGCCCTGCAGGCGCTGGATGCGCTCCAGATTGGCCTGCACATCGGCCTCCTGCTGCTCGACAAACATCGACAGGATGGCCCCCAACTGGGTGTCGGCCATCATCTTGTCCTTCATCACGCGGCTCAGTTCCTGGCCGTTGTGCTCGATCGACCGGATGCGCTCGAATTGCTCGATGGAGCCCTGGTGGATGGCACTGATGCGGCCAATGACCTCCTGCGCGCCCTGGTCGCCGGCCAGCAACGCCGCATCCAGTTGCTGGCGCATGCCGTCCAGCTGCGGTGAGAGTGTGCGCATCTGTTGCGCCGCCTCGGCCGGCGGCATCGCACGCTGTGCGCCCCAGGCACCCGCGCGCCTGGCCTGCAGCCGTTGCACCAGGGCCCGCACAGCGCGCTGCACCGCCGCGCCAACCAGGGCGGCACCGCACAGCAGGCCGGCATCGCCCAGGCCAAGGATCGGGGCCACCTGGCCCCGAAGCCACGGTGCCAGTGCTGCCAGGGTCAGCAGCGCGCACAGCGCACCCAGGATGCCGGGCAGGCGGGCAGACAAGGCGCTTCGGGGCGATCCAGGAGACATGGTCATCGGCAGGCGTGGCAAGTGACGGCGCCCTGCGTCAGGCGGTCCACCAGTGCCAGCAGCTGCCAGGGGTCGAAGGGCTTGATCAGGTAGGCCCTGGCGCCTGTGTCCAGGCCGGCCTGCTCGTCGTCGGCCATGCCCAATGCCGACAGCATCACCACCGGTATCTGGCGCAGCGTGCTGTCGCTGGCCAGCGCCCGGCTGGCGGTCAGGCCGTCCATGCCGGGCATCATCACGTCCAGCAGGATCAGCTGCGGCCGGTGCTGGCGGGCCAGCGCCAGGCCGGTGGTGGCCTCGGCCGCCTCGATCACCTGGAAGCCCTTGAACTCCAGCGTCATGCGGATCAGGCGGCGGATGTCGTCCTGGTCTTCAATGGTCAGAACGGTGATGGTGTCGCTCATTCGGAGGTTTGGGCAGTGGGTGAATCGGTGGTCTGACCCACGGGGATGTCCCGGGGCTCAGCAGGGGGTGGCAGGTGAATGCGCATCCGTGCACCGCCGCCGGCGGCGTTCTCGGCCACGATGTGGCCGCCATGGGCTTTGAGAATCTTGCGGCAGATGGCCAGGCCCAGGCCGGTGCCGCCCGAGCCGTCGCGGGTTCGGCTGGACTGGACGAAGGCCTCGAAGATCGATTCCAGTTCGTCCGGTGGGATGCCCGGACCGTGATCGCGCACCGTCACCTCGCTGCCGCCGTCGGGCCGCGCCATGCCGGCCAGGTGCACGGTGGAGTCGGCCGGCGCAAAGCGGATGGCATTGGCCAGCACATTGCGCAGCACCTGCTCCAGCCGGAAGGCATCAGCCAACACCGGCAAGGGCACGGCCGGCCCGTCCAGCTGCAGGCTTACCCGGCGCTGTTCGGCCAATGGCCTCAGCTCGCGCAACATGCCGGCCAGCAACGCCGCCAGATCCAGCCGCTGCAGGGCAGGGGCATGCAAGTCGTCCTCGGCCTTGGACACGTCCAGCAGACCGTTGACCAGCGTCAGCATGCGCCGGCCGCCCTGGTGGATGTCGTCGAACATGCCCTGGAAGTGCGGCTGGTCCTGGGCAAAGCGCTGGCCCAGCGCCGAGAAGCCCAGAATGGACTGCAGCGGCGTGCGCAGCTCGTGGCTGACGGTGGCGATGAACTCGCCCTTGGCGCGGCTGGCCGATTCGGCCGCCTGGCTGGCGCGCACCAGGTCGGTGATGTCGATGTGAAAGCCCACCAGGTGGCCGTCGGGCAGCCGGCGCTCGATCAGGCGCACCACGCGGCCGCTGTCAATCTGCTGCACCAGCGTGGTGTTGCCCGCGCGGTGCTGGGCCAGGCGCTCGTCGATCCAGGCCTGTTCACGTCCGGCGGCGGCCGGGTACTGGCCTCGGGCCACACCGTGGCGGACGATGTCCTCGAAGCACTGACCGGGCTGGATCATGGCTGCCGAACTGGCGTAGAGCTCGCGGTGTTTGTCGTTGCAGAACACCAGCCTGTCCTGCGGGTCGTAGAGCACAAAGGCCTCGTCGATGGCGTCGATCGCGCCGCGCAGCAGCTGGGCGTTGCGCTGCACTTCGGCCTGCATCTGGCGGCGTTCGGTCACGTCCTGCAGCGCGCCCACGACGCGCACCGGGCCGCTGTCGGCAAACTCACCTTCGGCCACCAGACGCACCCAGATCTCGCGCCCGCGGGCGGTGACGAAGGGCAGCTCGGCGTCCCAGCTGGTCGCGCCATCGAAGCCCCGCGCGATGGCCGCCTCGATCCGCGGGCGGGCCTGCGGCGCGCAGTAGTGCAGGCAATCGGCCAGCGTCGGATGGTGGCCGGGCTCCAGGTCGAGGATGCGGCAACTCTGGTCGCTGAAGACCACGGCCTGCGTGGCCAGGTCCACCGCCCAGCCGCCCACGCCGCCGATGCGGCCGGCCTTGTCCAGGAAGGCTTGGCTGGCGCGCAGCGTGGCCTCGGCGGCCATTTGCTCGCTGATGTCCGTCTCGATGGCCATGAAGCCGATGTGCTGGCCCTGCGCGTCGCGCACAGGCTGGATCTCCAGCATCAGCCAGTAGGCGCGACCGGTCTTGCCGATGTTGTGGATCTTGCCGACGAAGGGCTGTACCGCGTTCAGGGCGTGGCGCATGCGCAGCACCGTGGCTGGGTCGGTGCCGGCAAACTGCAGCAGCGCCCCGGGTGACTGGCCCAGGGCCTCCTCCAGCAGGTGGCCGGTGATGTGCTCGAAGGCGTGGTTGACCCAGGTGATGCGGCGCTGCACGTCGGTGATCACCACCGCGTTGGACGTCTTGCGGGCCACCAGGGCCAGTCGCTGCACCTCGGCCGACATCGCGTCGCTGTGGCGCTCGGCCAGCTGACGCCCCTGGGCCTCCTGGCCCAGCAGCGTGGCCAGGGTCAGGCTGGCCAGCGCCAGCAGCCCCACCCACCACAAGGGGGTCAAGGGGTTCAGGGCCTGGTCGAACGCCGGGGTGCTGGTGGACGTCAGCTGCAGCACGCGGCCGTGCAGGTGCAGCAGGTGGCTGGCCCGGTGGCTGCCCGCGGGCGCCCCCGGCCCAGCGCTGAACACCGCCTCGCTCGGCGTGGCGGCATGGGTCGCGGCAGGCGTGGCACTGGAGGCGTCGGAGATGGTCAGGCTCAGCTGCCCCGGATCGCCATCCAGCAGGCCGGCCAGCAACTCGTCGACCACCAGCGGTGCGCACAGCAGGCCCAGCAGCGCGGCGCGGCGCTGGGCGGCCGTGCCGCTGGCTGCATGCGGCTGGTACACCGGCCGCAGCAGCAGGTAGGCCGGGCGCGGCCCTGTGGGCTCGCCAGCCCATGGGAACGGCGGGCTCAGCGTGGGCTGGCCGCTGGCGATGGCCTGGTCTATCGCCTGCTGCCAAGCGGCCTGTTGCCCCAGGTCGCGGCCCAGCAGGCCGGGCTGGGCGGCAGCCGGCTCCAGGTACTTCAACGGGTACAGCGTGTCGTCGGGCGGCGCGCCGGACACGGTGCCGGCGCCGATCACAGCGAAGTTGGGCGCGCCATCGCGGCGAGTGGCCGCCACGAAGGCCGGCAGTGCGGCGCGGGTCACCGGCTGCAGCAGGCCGAAGCCGCGCACGCCCGGGAATTCGCGCGGCAGATCGCGCGACTCGACGTAGGCGCGAAACTGGCTGCGGCTGAGTGCCGGCACGGCCGCCCAGGTGCCTGCGGCACCGTTCAGGCCGTACAGCGGGTTGCGGAACCGGCGCTCCACCGCCAGCGCCAGGCGGCTGGTCACGCGGTCGAACTCGGCATTGGCAGCGGCCTGGTTCTGGCGGTGCTGCCACAGTCCGACCCAGGCCGACAGGCCCAGCCCGACCAGCAGCACCAGCAGCGGCGTCCAGCGCCCGGTGCGCCAGGCGGGGCGGTTCATCGTGGGCCCGGCGGGGCCGGCTCAGGCCGCGGCGGCGTTGAGCGCCTCGGCCAGCCACGGATCGGCCGGCGGCGCGCTGACGCGGGGCCGCAGCGCCATCAGCACCTGCAGCACCGCCGAGTGCACCTGGTCGCACTTGCCCAGGTGCACCACCGGAGCGTTCTGGTCGCGCAGCCACTGGCCCAGGGCCTCGGCGTCGTCGGCGCTGACCTGGCCTTCCAGAGCCGCGTGCTTCTTGAGGTAACGGATGGGCATCAGACCAGCTCCTTGGGGTTGAGGATCATCAGCACGCTGCCGTCGCCCATCAGCGCCGTGCCGGCAAAGCCGGTGATGCCGGTGAGCACGCCTTCCAGCGGCTTGAGGATGATGTCGCTGGTGCCGTGGAAGTCGTCCACCAGCAGGCCAATGGTTTCAGCGCCCAGGCGCACCACCAGCACCGCGTGCTCGGCATCGGCGTTCAGCCGCGGCGGCATGTCCAGCGCCAGCAGCTCGTTGAGCGCGCGCAGCGGCACGATGCGCCCGCGCAGCACCACCGTCTGTGCGCGCTTGAAGTGGTGGATGTCCTCGGCCGGCACGCGCACGGTCTCGACGATCAGGTCCATCGGCACCCCGAAGCGGCGGCCGGCGGTCTCGATCATCATCACGTTGGTGACGGCCATGCTCAGCGGCAGCGTCAGGCGGATCTTCGTGCCCTGGCCGGGGGTGGAGCTGAGCTCCACCGTGCCATTGACCCGCTCGACCGCATTGCGCACCACGTCCATGCCCACGCCCCGGCCCGACAGGTCGCTGATGGCCTCGGCGGTGCTGAAGCCGGGCAGGAACACCAGCTGCACGGCCTCGTGCTCGGTCAGCGAGTCGGCACGGTCGGCCGGGATCAGGCCCCGTTCCACCGCCTTGGCCCGCACGCGGCCGGTGTGCACGCCGGCACCGTCGTCGCTGATGTCCAGGATCACCCGATCGCCTTCCTGGCGCGCGGCCACCCGCAGCGTGCCCTGGGCCGGCTTGCCGGCGGCCAGGCGCACGGCGGGCAGCTCGATGCCGTGGTCCAGGCTGTTGCGCAGGATGTGGATCAGCGGGTCGGCCAGGCTCTCGATGACGTTCTTGTCGGCCTCGGTGTCCTCGCCCTCGATCACCAGGCTGACGTCCTTGCCCAGCTTCTTGGAGATGTCGCGCACCAGGCGGCCGAAGCGCTGGAAGACCGTGCCCACCGGCAGCATGCGCACCTGCATGATGGCGTGCTGCATGTCCTCGGCGATGCGGTTGATCACCGAGTACTGGGTCTTGATCTCGCGCGCCAGCTCGCGCTGGTTGAACACGTCCTCGGCGCGCTGGGCCAGGTAGGGCAGGGCGTTCTTGGCCACCACCATCTCGCCAATCAGGTCCATCAGCCGGTCGATCTTGTCCTGCGACACGCGCAGCACCTTCTGGCCATTGGCACCGGCGCCGGCCTCGTCGGCCACCGCAGGCGTGCTGCCCCGGCGCGGCTCCAGCGGTGCCACGATGGCGCTGGGCGAGGGCAGATCGCCGGTGCTTGCTGCCGCCGGGTGGTACTGCACGGCCCAGCCGGCCAGCGGCGTGGCGCCGGGCGCCAACCCCGCCAGCGCACGGCGGGCCGAGCTGGCGGCCGTGGTGTCGGCCCAGCAGGCCAGCAGGTGGTTGAAGGTGGTGTGGGTGGCGGCCACGGTGCCGGCGGCGATGCCGGGGCGCCCGAGCAGTGCGCGCTGCTCGTCCCAGATGCGCACGATGCGCCCGCGCATCAGCTCGCCCACCGCGTCGTCCACCACGGCCGCGGGCGCGGCTGCCGGCGCGGCCGCGGGCGGCGCCTGCAGCAGGTGCAGCTCCACCTGCTCGGGCACGTAGCGGAAGTGCTCTTCCACATAGGCCTGCGGCGCGTCGCTGACCAGCGTCAGCAGCAGGTTGCAGCGGTAGCAGTCGAACACCTCGGGCGCGGCCCAGGCCTGCTGCGGCGCGGCCTGCAGGTGCTGAAGACCGGGCGTTTGCCGTGCCAGGTGCCAGGGGTCCTCGCCCTTGAAGAAGCACTCGGCTTCCGGCCGGTAGCGCAAGGCCACTCGGCCGGGCTGGCGCACTGCGGCGGGCAGGGCCTTCAGCCAGTCGGGCTCGGGCTCGGGCACTGGCACGGGCGCTGAAGCTGCGCTGGCTGCGGCCGCGGCTGCCGGCGCGACGGCCGCTGCAACGCCAGCGGGGCTGAGGTGCTGGCGCAGCGCGGCCGCCAGGGCCTGGGCCCGGGTGTCGGCGGCGGCGGGCACGTTGCCTTCCTTGGCGATCAGGTCGATCAGCTCGCCGGTGTAGTCCATGGCCTCCAGCAGGGCGTCGGCGATGCCGGCGTTGTAGGCCAGCGTGCCGTTGCGCACGCGGTCCAGCAGGTCTTCACCGGCGTGGACCACGCGCTCCAGCGGCTTGAAGTCAAACAGCCCGCAGTTGCCCTTGAGCGTGTGCACCTGCCGGAACAGGTCGTTGAGCAACGCCTTGTCGTCCGGTGCACGCTCCACCTCCAGCAGGCGTTGGCCGATCTGCTCCAGGCACTCGCGTGCCTCGAGGATGAACTGGTCCAGAAGTTCGGTGGAATTCATGCACGGCCTCCATTGCGCAGGTGCATGTCGGCGGCCTTCACGGAGGCGGCGGCATCACCCAGCATCAGCGCCGCGGTGAGCACCAGCTCGGCCGGACGCGCGGGTTTGATCAGGTAGCAGTTGGCACCAGCGTCCTGCGCGGCCGTGGCGTCATGCGTTTGCGCTTCGGTGGACACCATCAGCACCGGGGCCTGCGGCACATGGCCCAGGCGGCGCAGCTCGCGCACAAAGGTGTAGCCGTCCATCTTGGGCATGTTGATGTCCACGACATACAGGTCGAAGGGCTTGTCCTTGGGCTGGTTGGCCACCTTCTCGAGGGCCTCCACGCCGTTGATGGCCTCTTCGATCTGCCAGCCGGCGTCGCCCAGCATCTTGCGGTGGTACATCCGCACAGTGGCGGCGTCGTCGACGACCAGGATGTGGGCAGTCATGGCTTTTCTCCGGTCAGGGGCTTCTGGTAGACCATGGCGTCGGCAAAGCGCCGCACCGAAAACAGCGAGGTGATGCGGCTCATCGACTCGCTGTGTCCCAGGCAGATGAAGCCACCGGGGCTCATTGCGTCGTACATGGCCTCGGCGGCCACGCGGCGCGACAAATCGTCAAAATAGATCAGCAGGTTGCGGCAGAAGATCAAGTCGATGTCCCTGAACTTGCGGGTGTCGTTGGGGTCGCTGAGGTTGACCCGCGAGAACTCCACCGCCGACACCAGATCGCGCGAGATGCGGTACTCGTTGTCGCGCAGCTTGTCGAAGTACTTGTCCAGGTAGTGCTTGGGCAGCTGGCCCACCGAGCGGCTGCTGTAAATGCCCCGTTGGGCCGATTCCAGCACCGTGGTGTCGATGTCCGAGGACAGGATCTCGACCTCGTAGTTGTTGATCAGTGGCCAGCGCTCCAGCAGGTAGATGGCGATCGAGTACGGCTCCTCGCCGGTGGACGACGGGATTGACCAGATCTTGATGCGACCACCCGGGCGCTTGCGCTTGACGACATCGTTGAGGATGTCATTGACCATGCAGTCGAACTGGTAGGCCTCGCGGAAGAAGTAGGTCTCGTTGACCGTCATCGCGTTGACCAGCTGCTGCAGCTCCTCGCCCCTGGACTCGAAGCGCAGCGCGATGAACCAGCTGCGGAAGTCCTCGGCGCCGGTGGCCTCGATGCGTTCCACCAGCCGCTTGTCGACGAAGTAGCGCTTGCTGTCGTCAAAGTGGATGCCGGTCTTGCGGTAGAAGAAGTCGCGAAACTTCAGAAAGTCCGCGTCGGTGATCACGGTGCGGTTGGACAGGGCGGCCGACCTCATGTCGGGCTCCCGGCCAATGGCACAGGGCACTGGCAGGCGGCGGTCATCGGGCCAGCTTCGCGCTCACGCGCAGCGGTGCGAACGCCTTCGGGCGGCCGGGCGGTGTTCATGCGGCCTCGATCCGTTCGATGGCCATGTCGGCCGCAAACCCGATGAACGGGTCGTCGGCAAACCGGGCCTGGGCGGCGCGCAGCGCCGGGATGTGATCGGGCGCGCCCACCTCGGCCAGTACCTCGTAGGCCGCCGCCACCACGTTGACGGCGTCGTCCTGTTGCAGCACCTGCAGCAGCCAGGGCACGACCTGTTCGTGGCGCAGGTCGCCCAACATGTTGACGGTGAAGATGCGCACGTCGGGGTCAGCGTCGTGCAGCAGGGCCTGGACGCGCGGCGCCACGGCCAGGGGCATGCCCGTCAGCGCCTCAATGGCACCGTTGCGCAGCGCCGGGTCGTCGCTGCGCAGCAGCGGCAGCAAGGCCGCGGCCGCTGTTTCGGAGGCGATGCCGCTCAGGCTGACGAAGATCGCGTCGCGCACCGTCGGGTCGCGCTCGGCCACCACGGCCTCGCCCAGCGCCACGGCGGCGTCGGCCCGCCTGGCCAGGTCGCGTGCGGCCCAGCGGCGCTGGTCGGCGTCGCCGCTGCGCAGCTGGGTCAGCAGGCCGGGCAGGTCACGCGGGTGCTCGCGTTCCACCACCTGGTGCAGGGGTTCCTGTGCGCTTGTCTTTCGCAGTCCCATGGTGCGGCCTTTCAGGCTTTCTTGAGGATCCAATGACACAACTGGCGGCTCACGTCTGTGCAAGGCAGCACCAGGCTGGCGCCGCCACGTTCAATCAGTTCGGCCGGCATGCCAAAGACCACCGCCGTGTCCTTGGACTCGGCGATGGTGCGGCCGCCGCGCTGCTTCAAGGTGGTCATGGCGCGGGCGCCGTCGTCGCCCATGCCGGTGAGTTGCACGCCCACGATGCGCTCGGGCGGCAGGCACTTCATTGCGCTGTCCACCAGCACGTCCACCGAGGGGTGCCAGGGGTGGCCGGGGGTTTCGGGCCGGGGCTGCACGGCCAGCCGGCCCAGGCGCTCGACCACCACCATGTCGGTGCCGCCCTTGCCGATGTAGACGCAGCCGGGCTCCAGCGGGATGGTGGTATTGCATTCGCGCACGTTCAGGCGGCTCAGCCCGTCCATGCGCCGCGCGAAGGCGTCGGTGAAGTTGCTGGGCATGTGCTGGGCCACCAGCACCGGCCAGGGGAAGTCGGCGGGCAGCGTGGGCACGATGTCTTCCAGCGTGCGGGGCCCGCCGGTGGACACGCCGATGATCACCACGCCGTCCAGCCGGCCCAGCGCCGCACCGCTGGCCAGGGCCGGCTGGTGGCTGGGGGCCTTGGTGGGCGGTGTGCTGCGCGTCACGGGCGCTGGCGTGGGCCGGGCCGCTGCCTGACGCGCCGACGCACCTGAGCCAATGCCGGTGCCGCGGATCTTGGACCGGGCAGCGGCCTTGACCTTCTGGATCAGCTGCTCGGCGATGTCGTCCACCGTCAGCGAGATCGTGCCACCGGGCTTGGCGATGAAATCCACCGCGCCCAGGGCCAGTGCTTCGAAGGTGGCCACCTCGCCCTTGGCCGTGAGCGAGGAGACCATGACCACCGGCGTTGGCCGGGCCTGCATCATCAGCGAGAGCGCGGTCAGGCCGTCCATCTCCGGCATGTTGATGTCCAGCGTCACCACGTCGGGCTCCCACTCGGTGAGTTGCTGCACGCCTTCGACTCCGTTGCGTGCTGCCGCCACCTGGAATCCAGCGCCGGTGAGCACGCCTGACAGGAGGCGGCGCATCAACGCGCTGTCATCGACGACGAGAACCTTGGTCACGGTTGGCTACCTCCTGGGCGTGCGGGTGGTTCAGGCCGCCTTGGCCAAGCCGGCAGCCAGGTAGGGCGGCACCGGATCGCTGCCGTCGCCATCGGCCAGCGACGACATGTCGCTGACCTCGCGTGCACCCAGCAGCTGGCTGGGGTCGATCAGCATCACCAGGCGCTTGTCGTCGTCGAGCTTGGCCACCTGGGTGATCAGGCGGCCCTGCTCGTCGCTGAGCTCGGGCGCCGGCTCGATGTGGCTGCGCGCGATGCGCAACACCTCGGCCACACTGTCGACGATGAAGCCGGTGCGCATGCCGCCCAGGGTGTAGACCATGATGCGCTGGCGGTCGTTGCGCTCGATCGCGTCCAGGCCCAGGCGGCTGCGCTGGTCGATCACCGGCAGCACCGTGCCGCGCAGGTTGATCACGCCTTCGACGAAGCGCGGCGTCTTGGGCACCTTGGTCAGCACCTCGGGCACGCGCACGATCTCCTGCACGCTCATGATCGGCACGCCGAATTCCTCGGCCCCCAGGCGGAAGATCACCACCTGGGCGTCGTCGTCGGTGGTGGCATTGCGGGCGCTGCTGCTGCTTCGGGCCATGGGGTCGTCCTCGTCGTGGTCGGTGTCGCCGGCAGCGGCTGCGCCTGCAGCGCTGACCGCATCGCGAATCGCCGGCATGCCCAACAGCTTGTCGGCGGCGATGATCGACACCAGCCGCTTGCCGTTGTCCAGCCGGCAGATGGATTCAAATTCCTGCAGATCCTGGCTGCGCGCCAGCACGCCGGGCATGGCATCGGCCTGGCTGCGCGGCACGCTCAGCACTTCCTTGACCGCATCGGTCACCAAACCCACCTGGGCGCCGCCGGGCAGGGCCACCACCACGATGCGGTGGTGCTCGTCCAGGGCCAGCGTGGGCAGGCCGAACAGGCTGCGCAGGCTCACCAGCGGCAGCAGGCGCTGGCGCAGCGAGATCAGGCCCAGCACATGGCCGGGCGTGTTGGGCACGGCGGTGATGCTGCCGGGCACCTGCACGATCTCCTGCACGTTGGCGATGTCGATCGCGTATTCCTGAGCGCTGACGGTGAAGCTCACCAGGCGCAGCTCATCCACCGTGCTGGTCAGCGCGGCCTCGGCGCTGGCGGCCTCGGCGGCCAGGCTGCCGGTGGCCACCTGCGTGCCGCCCTGCAGGCCGGCGAACTGGTCGTCCACCAGGCGCTGGAAGTCCAGCACCAGCATCAGCTGGTAGCTGCCGTCGGGGTTGGCGCGGTTGATCACGCCGGTCAGGTAGTCGGCCTGCACCACGCTCTGGATCGAGCGTACCGGCTCGATCTGCCCCGGCTCGATGCTGACCACGCTGGCCACGCGGTCGACCACAAAGCCCAGCGGCTGGCCGAGGTTGATCACCAGCGCGCGGGTCGAATCGTCGTTGACCCGCTCCTCGGTGTTGAACAGCCGCCGCAGGTTCATGATCGGCAGCACACGGCCGCGCAGGTTGGCCAGGCCGTCCAGTGCGCTGGGGGCCAGTGGCAGGCGGGCCACTTCCGGCACGCGGATGATTTCCTGCACCGGCGCCATCGGCACGGCAAACATCTCGCCGGCGACATTGAAGGTGACGAACTGGTTGTCCTGCACCGCGGCGTCGTCGGCCACGGCCGAGTCGGTGGTGCCGGGCTCTTCAAGGCTTGCACGCATCGCGCACCTCCTTCAGGGTTGGAAGGACGGGGTGGCGCATTCAGTTGCTTTGCAGCTCGTCGGCCAGCGAGGCGATCTCCTCGATCGCGGCGCTCAGTTCCTCGGCCCCTTGCGACTGCTGCTTGGCGGCGGCGGCGGCCTGCTCGCAGGCCTTCTCGGCCTGGGCGGCGGCGGCCGACACCTGGTCGACGCCGACCTTGACCTGGGCGATTGCGGTGACGATCTCCTGCGAGGCATTCACCGCCTCGGCATTGCCCTTTTCCACCGACTCGATGTCGGCTTCCATGGCCAGCAGGTTGGCGGTGATGGTCTTGGCCTTCTCCACCTCGTTGACCGCCGAGCTCATGATCTCGCTGAGGTCGCGGCCCACGGTACCGATCTGGTCCTGGATGCCCTTGACCAGGTCCTTGATGCGGTCGGCGTTCTCGGCCGAGTCGTGGGCCAGGTTGCGGATGTCGGTGGCCACCACGACGAAGCCCTTGCCGTACTCGCCGGCCCGGGCGGCTTCGATGCTGCCGTTGACGGCCAGCATGTTGGTCTGGATCGACACCTGGGTGATGGCGTCAACGATCTTGTCGATCTTGCGGCTGACCAGCTCCAGCTCCTTGATCTGCTGCGCGCTGCTGCGGGTGGAGGCCACGCCGCTGGAGATGCTGTTGACCAGGCTGTCGATGTGGGCCTTGTTCTCGGTCATCAGCGTGCGGATGACACCGGCCTTCTGGCGGCCGAGCGTGGCACGGTCCTCGGCCAGCTGCGCACCCTTCTCGATCTGGGTGACGGCGGCGGCCGATTCGGCCGAGGCCGAGGCCTGGGTCTGCGCGCCTTTGCGGATCTGGTCCAGTGCCACGGTGATCTGGCTGGCCGAGCGGTTGATCTCCTGCACGGCGCTGCTCAGCTCCTCGGCGGCCGAGGCCACTTCCTCGGCGCTCTTGCTGATGTCGGTGCTGTTCTTCAGGTCGTCGGCAATCTCTGACAGGTTGGAGGCGGTCTGCTCGCACTCGGCCAGGGCCGCGCTCTGCTCTTCCACCGTCTTGGCGGCCTCCTCGCTGGCCGAGGACTGCTCCTGCGAGGCCGAGGCGATCTGCTCCGCGCCCTTCAGAGCCTGCGCAGCGGCCACGTTGCCTTGCTGGGCGGCCGAGGCGATCTCAACGGCACCGGCCACGATCTCGGCGGCGTCGGCCTGGATCTGGCCCAGCTGCTTGAGGATGACCTCGCTTTTCTCCACCTCGGCCTGGATGCCCTCGGCCGCCTCGTTGATGCCGCCAGCGATGACCTTGACCTCGCCCTGGATCTGGCCCACCAGGTCCTGGATCTGCTTGGCGCTCTTCTCGCTGGTCTCGGCCAGGGTGCGCACCTCGTCGGCCACCACGGCAAAGCCCTTGCCATGCTGGCCGGCACGCGCCGCCTCGATGGCGGCGTTCAGTGCCAGCAGGTTGGTTTGGTCGGCGATGCGGGCCACGGCCTTGACGATGTCGCCGATGTTGGCGGCCTGGCGCTCCAGCTCGCCCACCATCTTCACGCTCTCGGCCTGGCGCTTGGCGGCCACGTTCACATTGGCCACGGTGGTCTGCACCTCGTGGTTGATGCGCCCGGCCATGCTCTGCATGCCCTCGGCCTTGGTCTGGGCGATGTTGGCCGAGTTGAGCTGGCGGGTGATCGCGCCCGACACCTGGGTGATGGCCGCCAGGGATTCCTGGGCCGCGCCGGAGGCTTCTTCGGCGCCGCTGGCGATCTGGTCGGCCGCGCGCTTGAGCTCTTCGGCCGCCGAGGCGGCCTCGTTGATGCCCGCGGCCAGTTGGCTCGAGGCGCTGGCCACGCGCTCGGCGGCTTGCTGCTGCTTGGCCAGCGTGCGGGCGCGCTTGCGGTTGGCCTCGGCGTCGCGGGTCATGGTCTTGGTCAGGCCTTTGGCCACGACGGGAGCGGCAGCGCTGGCAGCGGTGTCGCGGTTCTTCATCACCAGAGACATGTCAAAACCTCCTCGGAGCGACGTTGGGTGGGTAGTCGCAGGGATCCGGAACGTCCGGATAGCCGGCCTGGTCCTCCGCAGTGGATGAGGCAGCGGCGTGGCTCCGTGAGGAGGCCCCACCGCGTTGATCCAAAGAAACTGCAGGGGACCGAGAGCAAGTGCATTGGGTGACCGCCGGCCCACGGGGGATGCCCGAAGAGGGACTGGCACAAGGCGGCAAACCGAAGGCCATGCCGGCACTTGTGAAACGTGATCGGTGCGGCTGGCCGCGTCTTGACCGACGCAAGCCCCTCCGAGACCCTCGAACACAGGGTAAGGAGTTCTTGATTTGTGTGACATCCGCACTACCATGCGCGGCTGGCCGCAGAGTGCGGCGCGCAAGGAGTGCCCGCAGCGCCCGATCGGCCGCTGCGGCAGGGTGCAACGGGCCCGGCCCGACCCGACCCGGACCGGCCGATGTGCAGGAGTCGTGCATGAAGTACACGTGGTTGATCCCCGGCCCCTTGGCGCTGGGCCTGCTGCTGGCCGGCGCAGCCGGCGCTGCCGAGCCCACGGCCGTGGCGCCCCCCACGCGCATGGACCAGGTGCAACGCGAGGCCGTCAATCCGATGCGCCGCATCCTTGAGGCCGCCACCGTGGTGCGCAGCAAGGTGCGGGTGGTCGAGCCCGCGCGGCCGGTGGGCGCTGCTGGCGCTGCACCCGGCATTGCACCCGGCGTTGCACCCGGCGTTGCAGCCACCACGGGCCACGTTGCCATCACCACCCCGACCGCCTTGCCCGGCAGACTGGCGCAGCGCAGCGCCCCGGCCCCAGCCACTGGTGCTGGGGCTGGTGCTGGCCCCGTCGCGCACACGGCAGTGGCTGCCGCGCCTGCCGTTCAGATCAGCCGCAGCCCGGCAGCGGCCCCGGCAGCCACAGCGGCAGCGCCACCCGTCGCGGTGGCCGGCGACGCCACCGAACCCCTGACCACGCAGGCCGTGGCGGCCGACGACACCGTGGCCCGCCGTCCCGAGGCCAGCGCCAAGCTCACCACCGCCAGCGTCAACCCCGCCAACCCCGCCCCCAATCCCGCGGCCAACCCCGCGGCCAACCCGGCCGAGGCCGGGGCGGCGCCGGCCGAAGCGCCGGTGCTGCTGGCCGCAGTCGCGCCAGCCGCCCTGCCGTCGCCAGCCGCGCAGACCCTGTCGCGCGCCGCGGCGGTGGCTGGCGGGGCCCCCGAAATGCTCAGCATGGTCGAGCCGGTCGTGCCCGCGCGCCTGCGCACCCGCCTGCCGCCCGAACTGCGGCTGCGGCTGGACCTGACGATCGAGCGCGACGGCAGCGTGGGTGAGGTGGCGGTGCTGAGCCAGGTGGACCGTCAATTGGCGCCGCTGGTGGTGGGCGCTGTGCGGCAATGGCGCTATGCCCCGCTGACGGAGCCGCGCACCCACAAGGTGGAGTTGCTGCTCAATTTCACGGAATGAGCTCGGGCCCTGGGGTTTGACCTGAGTTTGACCTGACGCAGGACAGGCCGGGCTAAAGATCCCTGCGGATGTGCCGATCCCGCTGACTGGGAGGCCCGCCGTGGATCAGGTGAGGGGCGGCAACCTGTGGTGCCACTACGGCACCATCCATCAACACCTGACTGGAGTTTTGCCCGTGAGCGATCTTTCATCGGGGGCCGACGCCCTGGACCACCTTGACGACAGGGTGCAGCGCCTGAGCGCCACGCTGGCGGAACTGGGCTGGGATTCGGCCATCCGCCAACTGCTCGAGGAAATTCCCGACGCCCGGGAGCGGCTGCGCTACGTCGGTCAGATGACCGAAGACGCCGCCATGAAAGTGCTGAACATGGTGGACGCCACGCAGCCAGCCTGCCAGGCGGCCGCGCGTGACCAGGGCTTGCTGGCCGACGAACTGGACGCCTTGCTGGCCCAGCCTGCGCTGTCGCCCGAGGCGGCACGGGCGGCCATGCTGTCTGCCAGCAAGCTGCTGCGCCAGGGCCAGGCCGAGGCCGCCAACCAGGCCGAGACGCTGACCAGCATCATGTTGGCCCAGGACTTTCAGGATTTGTCGGGCCAGGTGATCAAGAAGGTGGTGGCCATCATCGGCCACGCCGAAGATCAGCTGAGCCGCATGCTGGCCCAGAGCAACGGTGAGGCCACGGCCCCCATCCGCAGCGAAGGCCTGCAGGGCCCGCAGGTGCCCGACAAGGCCGTGGGCCAGGCCGACGTCGACGACCTGCTGGCTTCGCTGGGCTTTTGACCGGCGGCGCGCGGCAGCACTGCCGCCGCCATCCGCTTTGCGCAGGCGCCCCTTGGGGCGCCTGTGGGCGCTACCACCGCCCGCAGGCGCCGGGGCGGCGCAGCGCGTGCCCGGATCAGCGCTGGAACAGCGCCAGCGCCCGGTCCATGCCGCCGGATTCGATCGAGATCATCGCCTGCTCGCGCACCGCGGGCTTGCCGTGGAAGCCGATGGACAGGCCGGCCACACCCATCATCGGCAGGTCGTTGGCGCCGTCACCCACGGCAATCGCCTGGCTGGGGGCGATGCCCATCAGCTCGCACACCTCCAGCAGCACGCGGCGCTTCTCGGCGCCGTCGACGATGTCGCCCCAGGGCCGGTCCTGCAAGGTGCCGGTGAGGCGGCCGTTGTAGACGCCCAGGGTGTTGGCGCGCGCAAAGTCCAGCCCCAGGCGGTGGCGGATACGCTCTGAAAAGAAGCTGAAGCCACCGGAGACCAGCAGCGTCTTCAGGCCGGCCGCCTGCAGTGCCGTCACAAACTGCTCGACACCGGGGTTGAGCTTCAGCTGGGTGTCGTACACCTGCTGCAGCGCGGCCTCGGGCACGCCGGCCAGCAGGGCCACGCGGCGGCGCAGGCTGTCCTTGTAGTCGCTGATCTCGCCGCGCATCGCGGCCTCGGTGATGGCCGCCACCTCGTCCTTGCGGCCGGCGGCCGCGGCGATCTCGTCCACGCACTCGATGTTGATCAGCGTGGAGTCCATGTCGAAGGCCACCAGCTTGTAGTGCGACAGCGGCAGCGGTGGCGTCAGGCCGCGGATGAACAGGCCGGGGGCAAACTCGTGGGCGGACATGGGCGTTGGCGGGCGGGGGAGGGCGCCCAGCCGGGCGGCGGACGCGGGCGGCATGTTACCCGGCGCGCCGGTTGAACGCGGGGGATCGGGGCTGGCCCCAGGGCAGCGGCGCGGCGGGCGCGGCCACAATCAGCGCCACCCCCTGACCCGAGGAATTGTCCATGTCCGACCCCGACGCGCCCGCCCTGGTGCTGGTGGCCAATGCCGGCCCGGTGCGCACCATCACGCTGAACCGTCCGGCGGCGCTGAACAGCTTCACCGCCGCCATGCACGGCCAGCTGCGTGCCGCGCTGGACGCTGCGGCCGCCGACACCACGGTGCGCTGCCTGGTGCTCACCGGCGCCGGCCGCGGCTTTTGTGCCGGCCAGGACCTGAACGACGAGGGCATGGGCACCGCCGGCCAGCCGGGCGACGTGGCTGGCGTGGTCGAGCGCCACTACAAGCCGCTGGCGCTGCGCATCCGCAGCTTTCCGGTGCCGGTGATCGCCATGGTCAACGGCGTGGCCGCCGGCGCCGGCGCCAACATCGCCCTGGGCTGCGACATGGTCATCGCCGCGCGTTCGGCCAGCTTCATCCAGGCCTTCAGCAAGATCGGGCTGGTGCCCGATGGTGGCGGCACCTGGCTGCTGCCGCGCCTGGTGGGCCGGGCGCGGGCCATCGGCCTGGCCTTCACCGGCGACAAGCTGCCGGCCGAAGAGGCCGCCGCCATGGGCATGATCTGGCGCTGCGTGGACGACGCCGCGCTGGCCGACACCACGCTGGCGTTGGCCAATCGCCTGGCGGCCATGCCCGTGGCCGCGCTGGCCGCCACGCGCCAGATCATCGACGAGGCCGTGCCGATGGCCTATGCCGACGCGCTGAGCCAGGAAGCCCGCGTGCAGGGCCGCATGAGCCAGGGCGCCGACTTTGCCGAAGGCGTGGCCGCCTTCCTGGCCAAGCGGGCGCCGGTGTTCACCGACCGCTGAGCCACGGCCCCGGCAGCCTTTCCCGTTCTGATCCCTGACCACGGAGCGCCCGATGACCCAGCCATCCACCTCCACCCTGCGCGGCCAACGGGCCTGGATCACCGGCGGCGGCAGCGGCATCGGCCTGGCCGCAGCCACCGCGCTGGCCAGCCTGGGCGTGCATGTGGTCATCTCGGGCCGCGACCACGGCAAGCTGGTGGCTGCGGTGCAGCGGGCCGAGGCCCAGGGCAGCGTGCCGCCGGAGATGATCCGCTGCGCCGGCCTGGACGTGGCCGACCGCGCCCAGGTGGCCCTGGTGGGCCAGGCCGTGCAGGACCTGCTGGGCGGGGTGGACATCCTGGTCAACAGCGCCGGCACCAATGTGCCGCGCCGGCACTGGGCGCAGACCGACGCCGCCACGTTTGAGCAGGTGCTGGCCGTCAACCTCAACGGCGCGGCCTGGTGCACGATGGCCGTGCTGGACGGCATGCGCGCGCGCGGCCGGGGCACGGTGATCAACGTGGCCTCGTTCGTCGGCTGGCACCTGGGCCGGCTCACCGGGCCGGCCTACACCGCCAGCAAGGCCGGCCTGATCGCGCTGACCCACAGCTTCAACCTCGAAGAGGGCGCCAACGGCCTGCGGGCCACGGCGCTGTGTCCGGGTGAGGTGGCCACGCCGATCATGCTGACACGGCCGGTGGTGCCCACGGCCGATGAGCAGGCGCGCATGCTGCAGGAGGCCGATCTGGGCCGCACCATCCAGTTCATCGCCGAGCTGCCGACGCATGTGTGCATCAACGAGCTGGTGATCACGCCAGTGCTCAACCGCTTGTACGGCGCTGTGCCGGGCTGAACAGCGCACGGCGCGGTCACGGCGCGCCTCTGCGTGCGCCTAAGGGCCGCTTTTTGAATCACAGATTGCCGGTGGCCCCCAGCAGCCGCAAGCTGGCGTCCCTTGTCCAGTCCCGCCCAAGCCTCCTCATGACCAACGCCCACCCCTCCCGCACCCTGGCCGGCTTTGCCGCCGGCCTGAACCCGGCCGACATCCCCGCGCCGGTGCTGCGCCGCACCGAGGACCTGCTGCTCGATTGGCTGGGCTCGACCCTGGCCGGCAAGGGCCACCGCGCGGTGGAGGCCCTGGCCCGCGCCTGGCATGCCCAGGGCCCGGCCGACGGCCCGGCGCAAGACCTGATCCACCGCCGCGGCACCAGCCCCATGGTGGCCGCGGCCATCAACGCCGCCGCCTCGCACGTGGTGGAACAGGACGACGTGCACAACGGCTCGGTGTTCCACCCGGCGGCGGTGGTGTTTCCGCCGGCACTGGCCGTGGCCCAGGCGCTGGGCCGCAGCGGGCCGGAGCTGCTGGCGGCCTGCGTGGCCGGTTACGAGGTCGGCATCCGGGTGGGCGAGTTCCTGGGCCGCTCGCACTACCGCACCTTCCACACCACCGGCACCGCCGGCTCGCTGGCCGCGGCCGCGGCCGTGGGCCGGCTGCTGCGCCTGGACGCTGCCCAGATGCTGCACGCGCTGGGCTCGGCCGGCACCCAGTCGGCCGGTTTGTGGGAGTTTCTGCGCGACGCCGCCGACAGCAAGCAGCTGCACACCGCCCATGCCGCCAGCACCGGGCTGATGGCGGCCCTGCTGGCGGCCGAGGGCTTCACCGGCGCCCAGCACATCCTGGAGGGCCCGCAGGGCCTGGCCGTGGGCATGAGCCGGGGCGACGCCGATCCGGCACGCCTGACCGACGGCCTGGGCCAGCGCTGGACGGTGGCCGAGACCTCGTTCAAGTTCCACGCCAGCTGCCGCCACACCCACCCGGCGGCCGACGCACTGCAGCAGGTGATGCAGGCCCACCGCCTGGCCGCCAGCGACATCGCCGAGGTGGTGACGCTGGTGCACCAGGGCGCCATCGACGTGCTGGGCCCGGTGGTGGTGCCGCAGACCATCCACCAAGCCAAGTTCTC
>Ga0302322_100001122_pt1 | contig 21734 bp, 20 predicted proteins | sample Fen_T0_2_FD_203757 | JGI IMG/M metagenome (GOLD analysis project Ga0302322, IMG submission 203757) | Peat permafrost microbial communities from Stordalen Mire near Abisko, Sweden - Fen_T0_2 | ecosystem: Environmental > Terrestrial > Soil > Wetlands > Permafrost | place: Sweden: Abisko...
CGCACGGCGAGCCGGGCAAAAATCTCGCCGCGATTGCGGCGATGTGGGGCCCGATATTTGGCACCGCGGTAACCCCGCAACAAGTTTGCTTGGCCATGATCGCGCTTAAGGTTGCGCGCGCCGTCAACAATCCAGATCATCGCGACCATTGGACGGACATTGTTGGGTATTGCGCGCTGGCCGAACGCGTTGGATTTGTCAAGGCCGCGGAATAATGCCCGCGCCGATTGATCCGTTTTGGGTGAACTATTGCGCGCCTCGAGTGGTGCACATGCGCGAGTACGTTGACGCATTCGAGCGCGCCATCGCCGCGGACAATTTCACCGCGGCCGGTGATGCGCTCACCTCTTTGCAGTTGGCAGCGCGCGGCCTGCGCGACAACTTGCCGGCCGGTGATCCCGCCACCGACACTATGCTCGGGTGATGCCGTGGGCCGCCATGCGTTTTTTCTATTCGCCATGATCGTCGGCGCCTCGCTCGTGCTTTGGTTTGCGTGATGTTTCTCACCCCTGCCGAGCTCGAGCACCTCACCGGCCGCAAGCGCCCAAAAGCGCAGGCCGGCGAGCCATCCGCCCGGGCCGTTCCAAACTTTACAGGATTGCGAGGTATTGCATGAGTAACACAAACGCCGCAGCGCCCGCCCCCGCGCAGCCCGTAGCGCAGCCCGTGGATGATCTGGTCGCACTGCCATCGTTCATCCGCGATCCAATCGAACGCGCAATTGAGGCCGCGATCCACCCGAAAGGCATGAGCGTTCACGATGGGAAGATGCGGATAGGCAGCGACAAGATCGCATTTCTGCTTCACCGATACGACGCAGCCGCAGCCCGCATCGTGGAGCTGGAAGCGGATGTAGCGCGAATCACTGACGACCGCAACGCCAAGAGCAAGCGTATGTGGGAACTTGGACAAGAAGCCGAGCGTGCCGAGTCCGACCTTGCCGCAGCGCAGGCGGTGATTGTGGCGGCGGATCAATGGCAGCGCAAGGCTCCAGCGAACGCGAAGATGCAACCGGAAGAATCCAATCTCGTGCGAGCCATAGGCGTATACGCTGAATATCAACATGCCGCACGGAGCGCGAAGCCATGACCGCCCCCGCGCAGGATGATCTTGTGCGATTGCTGCGTTGTTTGGCGTCGCGCAACTCTTCCACGGTCATAGACAAAGCCGCCGACCGCATCGAGGCGCTGGAAGCCGCCCTTGCGTCGGAGTCACGGGCAGCAGGTAGGGCATACGCGAAGCAATTGAAGGCCGAAGCCGCCCTTGCCGCAGCGCAGACCGAATTGCAGAACATCGCCAACGCTAACCCTCGTGAATGGGGCGAGACATCAGACCAGTTCCAGCAGTGGGCACAGAACCGAGCACGCCGCCCGCAAGGTGACGACATGACCCTGACCGAACTGATCGCAGTTGCGACGCCGGGACCGTGGATGCTGCGACTAACAAAGGGCAGCGATGCACCGAACACCATCGAGGGGGACTTAGCGACCGCTGATGATGGAGAGTGTTACGGAAAATGGATTGCCACATTCCCTGAACTGGTAGCCGCGCACGCTGAACAGCAGAAGGTGGACGCCGCACTGATCGTCGCCGCCGTCAACAAGATGCCCGCACTGATCGCTGCGCTCAAGGCGGCGGACCACATGCGCAACACTGGCGAGGCAGATGACTGCTTCGCGTATGACCGTGCGCGTGCCGCAGTGGGGGAACTATGAATCTAGGAGACGCTATTCTCGGCGTGACACTACGCAAGAAGATGTGCCGTAACGGACACGAGCGCACCAAACAGAACACCACGCGCAGACCTAACGGCGCGCTCGTCTGCATTCCGTGCCGTACTGCGCAGCGGGAGAGGGAGTACCGGATAGCCAAAGAGAAAAGGAGCAGCAAATGAAAGACAAATACGAAGAAGATGATCTGCGCCCGGCTAGAGGTGTGCTGTTCGGGTCGATCTGCGGTGTGTGCATCTGGACCGTGCTGTTCCTGTTCGTTGATGCTGCGTGGCACTTGTACAAGGGGCTGTTTCCTTGACCCCTGAAGGCAAGGTGAAAGAGGGCATCAAAAAAGAACTCAAGCGGATCGGTGCTTACTACCACATGCCAGTACAGAACGGCATGGGGAAACCAACCGTGGACTTCCAGTGCTGTTACCGGGGCCGGGCATTCCTGATCGAAGCCAAGGCTCCCGGTGGCAAGCTCACGGTACGGCAGGAGATGACGTTCGCAGAGTTTCGCGCTGCGGGGGGCGCTACGTTCTTAATGGACGGTAGCGATTTGTCTTACACGGAGTTCAGGTTCTGGTTGTTATCCCTATGATCGTACACACAGAGTCACGTTCGCTGCTGTTGCGGGTGCAGGACACTAACAAGATCAAGGCAGTCATCCCCCGGTGGAAGGACATCGACTTCCAAGGGCACAACATCGCAGTACCGCATCGTCTCGATGAGGTGCGCATCCTGCGGAACATCGGGGTCAAGGCTCCGATGCCCATCCTCTATTACTACGACTGGCCCCGGCCCGCGCACATCACGCCGTTCGCACACCAGAAGGAGACTGCGGCGTTCTGTACGTTGCATCCGCGCTGCTTCGTGCTCAACGATCCGGGTACGGCCAAGACGGCAGCCGTGCTGTGGGCCGCCGACTACATGATGAAAACGGGGCAGGTGCGCAAGGTCGTGATCGATGCGCCACTGTCCACGCTCGATCTGGTTTGGAAGAACGAGATCTTCGGCTACCTGATGCATCGCCGGGCTGCCGTCCTGCATGGCAGCAAGGAGCGCAGGCTGGAGTTGTTGAACCGGGACTTCGATTTCTACATCGTGAACCATGACGGTGTGGCTACCATCGCCGACGAGATCCGCGCCCGCAACGACATCGATCTCATCATCGTGGACGAGTCGGCCGAGTACCGCAACGCCGAGACGAACAAGTACGAAGATCTCACCAAGATCATCGGCAAGCGCAGGCTGTGGATGGTGACGGGTACGCCCTGTCCGAAGTACCCGACCGATGCGTGGGCGCAGGCCCGGCTGGTGAACAAGGCGCGTGTCCCGGTGTACTTCTCGCAGTGGAAAGACCAGACGATGATGCGCGTGTCCACGCACAAGTGGGTGCCGCGTGCCGAGAGTTACGAGATGGCATACGAGGTGCTGCAGCCTGCCATTAGATTCAAGAAAGCAGACTGTCTCGACTTGCCACCAGTTCTGTATGAGAAGCGGCATACCGAACTAACCAAAGCGCAGAAGCAGGCGTACAGCACCATGAAGAACCAGATGGTGATGCAGGGAGATGCCAGCACGATCACTGCAGTCAATGCAGCAGATCGGATCTCGAAGCTGCGCCAGATCCTGTGCGGTGTCATCAAGAACACAGCCACTGGTAACTACGAAGAGATCGACCACGGCCCACGCGTGAAGCTACTGCTTGAGTGCATCCAGCAGGCAGCGGCCAAGGTCATTGTGATCGTGCCGTTCAAGGGGATCATTCAGGCACTCGAACGGGAGGTGTCGAAGGAATACTCCTGCGCAGTTATCAATGGAGATGTGAGCAAGGCGCAGCGGGACAAGATCATCACAGCGTTCAAGCACACACCAGATCCCCACGTGCTGCTCTGCCATCCGCGAGTAATGGCCCACGGTCTGAACCTGACCGAAGCCGACATGACCATCTTCTACGGACCAATCTATTCTAACAACGAGGACCAGCAGGTGATAGAGAGGTTCAATCGACCGGGGCAGACGAGGAAGATGACGATAGTACAGATTGGCGCTATGCCGTTAGAGTGGGGCGTGTATCAGATCGTAGGTCAGCAGAAGATCGGACAGGAGAATATCTTGTCTCTTTACAGGAACGAAGTATTAGGGGTAAAATGACCGGAAGGGAACCTAATGGGCATACCGGAGGTGAAGCTGGAAGAGATCGAGTTCAACGTCGGGCAGGTAGAACTGATGTTGAATGGAGTGAAGGTGATAGCGGTGGAGGAACTGGAAGGCAAGTTGCAGGAGTTCCCCCCGTTCAACGGTAAGCACTCACGGCAGTTGTTGTGCTACGTGGACGGCAAGCTGTGCAGGGTTACAACTGTCACTGGTAACAAAGATCAATTCGGCAATTAACTTAATGGGAGCAATGATGACCACCGAGATTACAGACGAGAAGCTGGTGAAGGTGTACGTGAAGATGCGCGCAGAGCGCAGTCGCTTGGCCAAGGAGTACAAGGCGGCCGACGAAGCGCTCAAGGAACAGCAGGGCAGGATCACAGGCGAATTGCTGCGCCGCCTGAACGACCGTGGGTCAACGCAAACCAAGACCGAAGCAGGGACGGCGTTCATTGGCGAGGACATGCAGGTGAGCATCGCCGACGAGGAGATCTTCCGCACGTTCGTGCTGGATGCGAAGGATCTGAACTGGTATCAGAAGCGCGTGAAGATCGAGCACTTGCGCGAGTACATGAAGGTCAATGGCGGTCGGCTCCCGCCCGGCCTGAGTGTCTTTAGGGAGAGGACGATTCTGGTCCGCGCCCCGAAGAAGGATGGATCTGGAGCAGCAGTAGAGATGCAGGAGTTTGAAGAACCTAACGCCGCTGCAGCGGCATAACAATCGGAGCAATGAAATGACAGCAACCAACGCAGTGACCCTGTTCGACGCAACCGCAGGGATGCCCGCTCACCTCGTGGACATCAACGAGCAGAGCAACATCGAGATCCGCGACATCGTTGACACTCTGTCCTTCCGGGGCAAGGTGTGGCGCATCAATCGCGGCGGCATCGAAACGATTGCCCGCAACAAGGAAGGCGAGCCGGTGTCCACGTTGCAGATGGTGGTGCTGGACTACAACAAGTCTCGCAGCCGGGCGCTCTACCCGAAGTATGTCGAGGGCCAAAGCAAGCCGCCAATCTGCTGGAGCAACGACGGCGTTACTCCTGACAACGACGTGCAACAGAAGCAGGGCGCGGCCTGCGCTTCGTGCCCGCAGTCGCAGAAGGGTTCCAAGATCAACGACGACGGCCAGCCGGGCGTTGCCTGCGCCAGCTTCAAGCGTGCGGTCGTGGTGCCCATCGTGCAGCCTGACTTCCCGCCGCTGCTCCTGAAGGTCCCGCAAACGTCGATGTACGATAAGGACAACAAGGAGAACGAGAACCTTGGCAACTACGCGTTCGATCAGTACATGGAGATGCTGAAGGCTCGTGGTGTGAACAACACCGCATCAGTCGTCACCAAGCTCTCGTTCGACGCGCGCACGTCGTACCCGAAGCTGCTGTTCAAGGCGGCAGCGTGGCTCCCGGTCGAGAAGGCCGAAGCCGTGCGGGCGCAACTGGCGAACAAGGATCTGCTGGAGAAGATGCTGAAGATAGTGGACGTGTCCACGCCATCGGCGCAAGCCCCGGCTCCGGAAGAGTTCGAGCAAGCCGCACCTGCCGCTGTCACCAAGGCACCCCCGGCACCAGCCCCGGCTCCTGCGGCACCCCCGCCCGCACCGAAGCCCGCTGCGCCTGCCCCGGCCGCACCCGCGACTCCGCGCCCGGCCAAGAAGGCGGCTCCTGCACCCGCACCGACGCCCGCACCGACGCCTGCGGCTCCCCCTGCGGATGACGACGAGCCGGTGTTCATCGCGGCCGGTGAAGCGGCTCCTGCGGTCGCTGCAGCCAAGCCGGTCAATGCTCCTGCGGCTCCTGCTGCTGCGCCTGCGCAAGCCGGTGATGCGCTCGCATCGCTGGTCAGCGGCTGGGACGACGGCGAGTAGAACTGGTAATGGGGTGTCGCTGAGACTTAATGCGCCGTGCAGCGTGCGCGCCCCGATAGTTCTTTGGCCGGTCATCACGACGGCCTTTTTCTTTCTACTCAGGAGTAGTCATGTCACGTGGACTTCGTAAGGACACCATTGATCGCATCGTACTTGCACGCGAACAAAAGCCACTATCGCTAGGCCCGTACTTGGGTGAGCTTACAGTGCGCGCCAACATCACTGCTGCCACCGTTGCATCAGTCGTCGGTGCCCACGAGCAGACGGTGTTCCGTTGGTTCTTTGGGCAAGGAGAAGTGCAACCTGTGTGGGGTAACAAGGTGGCAAAGTTCATGGCGCTTCTCGCTTGGATGCATGCTACAAAACGTGTACCACTAGAAGGAACCTTGCGCGAACGGGAGACACAACTGCAGCTTCATGCCGCAGAATATGCGAACATTGCGAAGGGGGGAGTCAAGCTCCCGCTGGATGCATGAGTCGCTGTTCCTCGTTCAAATAACAGGGAGAACCTAGTTGGACACAAGGGCGTTCTTGCGTCACGTTTTGCCCGACACTGGTCCCTACTGCATCGTCAAGCAAATCGAATTCGAGGGGGGCCATAAGGCTCCTCAACATTTTCCGGCGCACACCATTGACGAAGCTGCAGCAATAGCCAGCCGCATCAACCATGAGGGATACAACACATTCTTTGCCGTCGGCGCACTGGTCAAGGATCAGCATTGGGTGCCGAAACTCGACCGCGACAAGAAGCCGATATTCCTCAAATCAGGAGAGCAGGTCTATCGTTGGAAAACACTGCGCACCGCCGAGAACATCCGTGGGCTGCGCAGCTACATCATCGACCTAGACGTAGGTTTCAAAAAGGATGGTTCCCCACGCGGCTACGAGACTGAGGACGATGCTATTGCAGGGCTTGTCGCTTTTTGCAAGTGGGGGCATCTCCCCAAGCCCACTGTCATCAGCAGTGGAAATGGTCTGCACGTCTACTTCACGCTCGAATCGGAAGTCCCGGCGCTCACATGGAAAAATCATGGAGAATCCCTCAAGGAGATGGCGTTATCGTTCGGGCTGAAATTGGACACTGGCCGCACTGCCGATGCAGCGAGTGTCTTACGGGTAGTTGGTTGCCACAACTTCAAATATGATCCGCCCCCACTTGTCAAGTGTCTGTGCGTTGGCACTCATACCCCTAACGATATGTTCCACGGCCTGCTGCGACTGCACGACAACGCGGCCGGGCTGGATCTGCCGGGCGAACAGCAGGTGTTTTTTCGGAGCGACAACACCGGCAAGCAGGAGAAAGAAAGGGCGTGCCTAGACTTCCCCACGCTCGTGGACGTGTGTCAGGTAGTACGTCGTGCTGTCGATCCTGCGACGCGTGACCAGACCCCGGAGCCGGTGTGGCACAAGGTCATGATGCTGCTGCGACTGGTGCAGACACCGGAGAAGGGACGCAAGCTGTGCCACGTAGTTTCCAAGGGAGATCCGCGCTATTCGGAAGAGTATCTGAACGCCAAGCTGTCCGATCTCGAAAACAAAAACATGGGGCCGTCCACGTGCAAGACGGTCCACGAGACGATGCTGCCAGCACAGGATGTCTGCGCAGACTGCCCGCATTGGGGCAAGATCACTTCACCCGCGCAGCTTGCGCGCTATCTGCCACCGACCGAGACACTGGTCGTTGCGGTGGCGAATGATGACGGCGAGGTAGTAGAGGTGGAAGTGCCCGAGCCACCGGAGCCGTTCGTACGTCGGCACGGTCGCATTGCAATCCAGAAGGGCAGCACATCGGGCACCACTGAGATCGAGTTCTGTAACGACATGTACCCGATCCGGCTGCAGTACGATGAAGTCACCAAGCTGGAAGAGGAAGTGCTGTGGCGCATCAACATGCCACACGAGGGGTGGGTGGAGCTTGGCATTCCCCACTGTTCAAAAAATCAGTTGGCGACGATCCTGCACAAGCGTGGCGTGCGCGTTCGTACAGCCGACATCGAGACAATGGAGTGGTTCATGACGGCATACGTACGCAAGCTGCAGGCCGACACGCCGCGCGAGATGACGTACACCAAACAAGGATGGAGGAAGGATGGCAGCTTCATCGTCGGGGACACTGTTTACCGTCGCAACGGCGACATCGAGAAACATGCGATGGGTACCAAGCTCCAGAATGACACTCAGCACGGCATGTATGTCGAAGGCACGCTGGACGGTTGGCGTAACGCCACGCAGATTTACACTCGCCCCGGCATGCACCGCTCGCGGCTTTACCTATACGCATCCCTTGGCAGTCCTTTATTCTGTTTCACCAATCAGGTAGCAACGTTCCTCAGTGCCACGGGCGAAGGCGGCGTGGGCAAGTCAACGTTGATGGAAGTGGCTGCCGCGATATGGGGCGATCCCCGCAGGCTTATAGCTCGTGGCAGCAACGATGGGTCCACGCGCGCTGCGGCTGAAGCGATGGCCAATGGCATGAACAACCTGCCGATCTTCCTTGACGAGATCACTGACCGCGATGCGGAAGAAATGAACTCGTTCATCCTCAACTACAGCGGTGGCAAGGGCAAGCTGCGCAGTCAGGTGTCGGGCGGCATTCGTCCAGACACGGCGACGTGGAGCAACCTCGCTCTGGTCAACGCGAACGCCGACGAGTATGCCCGCATGGCATCGGTGTTCAAGGACAGCGGCCCATCGCAGATGCGCTTGGTGCAGATCGAGTTCCCTTCCACCAGTGACATCGTGAGCAAGACCGAAGGGGACGCGACCAAGGCGGCGGTGTTCGAGAACTTCGGGCACGCCGGGCATCTCATCGGTGGCTACTACGCAACGCATGCCACGGCGATGAAGGCGAAGGTGCAGAAGTATGTGATCGAAGCCGACAAGCAAACCGGGGGACTGAGCACCGAGCGCTTCTGGATTGCCACGGCGGCGAGCATGCGCGCTGCGGCGGAAGCTGCGTATGACTTGGGGCTGCTGCCGAACTTCCCGGTCGAGAAGGACATCGAGGGGTTGTACGAACTCATCATTAACCTACGTGAACAGGTGGCACGCAACACCACGTCACCGGATGAAATGCTGTCCGAGTTCCTTGACTTCGCGCTGCCGCGCACGCTGACGATTCAATCGAAGAACTCAGGCAATATCGACAACGTTCGCGGCGAACCTCACGGTGGCCTGACCGTGCGGCATGAGGTGGACACCGACCGGGCCTACATCAGCCGGGCGATCTTCCAGCAGTATTGCGTCGAGCGCCACATCAACCTGAACCGGCACATCAAGGCGCTCTATGCCAAAGGCGTCGTGCTGCACGAGAACATGCGCAAGGTGCTGGGTGCCGGGACGATGTTCGCCAAGGGCAACGTGCGATGTATCGAAGTCGATCTGAGCAAGCTGCAGGGCCGACTGCATTCTGTGCCATCATCCGCTTCCTCTGCTCCTACCCAAATGCCGCAGCGGAAAACGGGTCCGTGATTTAGAAGTTGCAATCCACAGCTAGGGGTATACAATCTTCTGGCTGTGGACTCTAGGAGGTGAAATGCGTATTAACCACCACGTGTACTTCCATGAAGATCCGGAAGAGATGAGTCTGCTACACAAGCTCGTTACCCTCGTTACCAACCAAGGAGCACAATTCATGTCCGCATTCGATGACGTTGTTGCATCACTGTCCACTCTCGAAACCAGCGTCACCGGCACCGTTGTGCCCCTGCTGACCGCAGTCGGCACGGAACTCGACGCCCTGTCCACGGCGCTGACCAATGCGCTGGCCGCTGGCTCGACTGCCTCGCTCGCCCCGATCAAGGAGCGCATCGATGCGGTCAACAAGGCGATCTCGGACGGCGCTGCCGCTCTGGCCGCCATTGCCACCAAGGACGCGCCGCCTGCTCCCCCGGCTCCCGCAGATCCCGGCCTGCCCCCGGCCTAAGCAGTTGAAAAAAAGCCCCCGGCGCAATGCCGGGGGCAAGGAACGTCGGAAGGGAGGAAGCATCCGACGACGCTGGAGCAGCGTAGGCTTATCCTATCATGATGCGGCCACCTGCTCAGTCATCGCCGCCAAGCTCGTTACTCCTGACATCACCGATCCTGCAGTCGCGGCATACACCGCGCCCACCTGCTGCAGCCCCTGCGCCGCGCGTACGGCACTCTCCAGCCGCACCGTCCACTGCGACAGGTTCTCCCGCCCCATCTCCATCTGCTGTTGCGTCTGCGTCGAGTTGAAGGAGCGAATCTGCTCCATGCTCGTGGCCCAATACGTTGCCTGAATCCGCAACTGCTCGACCGCCGCTGACCATTCCGTCTTGTACGCTTCCATGTTGTACCCGAACGCCTTGAGCAGTCCTTCGGCCTTGGCCGTCCACGTGTTGAGCAGTGACTTGTTACTGGTAGCCACTGCTTCCGTGCGCGCCGCCAGCCCACGCACGCGCGCCTCGTAGGCCGTCGCTTCGGCGGTGTACGCCTGCACCGATCCGAGGTAGCCGCGCACCTGCTCCGCGTACACCTGCGCCTTGGCTTCCTGCCCCTTGACCTGTGCCGTGTATCCTTCCCAGCGCGCCCGGTAGGCATCGACCGTGGCTGTGAAGCCGCGCGTCTGCGACTCGTACACCGTCGCCCGCACCCGGTCCACTTCCAGTTTGGCCGTCTCCGCTTCGATCTGCGTCTTGTACAGATTCACCGATGCCTGATTGGCATTGATGAGCGCTTCAAGGAACTTGACCTTGGAGTTGTTGATCTCGACCTTGGCCATCTCGGCATCGATCTGCGCCTTGTACATGCTGATGCGCATCATCTGCGCCTCGATCTGCGCCTTGTACACCTCGACGTTCGCCTTGTATCCTTCCCAGCGTGCTAGGTAGATCTGGATGATCGCCTTGTTAACTTCGATCATGCCAGTGAGCACCGTCTTGGTAAGCTCTACTGCTTGCCCATTGAGTTCAGCATTGACCTTGGCGATGTCCATCGACGTTTGACACAGCAGTGTCTCCAGTCCTTTGCCGAAGTCGAGCATGAACTTCATGTGGTCATGCTCAAGCGTGATGTTGTTGATCGCCACATCCGTGACCACCTTGGAGACAGCACTGCTCTCCAACTGCGCTGCTTCCTTCAACCCTGCCATGAGCGCACCGCTGGGCATCCACAGCCCACGCTTGGCCATCTCCCCCCATACCTTCTGCGAAGCGCGGCGCTGCTCTGCCGTCACCCGGTCCTGCGCCCGCGCTACGGTCGCGTCCTCGATAGTCGTTGGCACCCCGGAGCCGCCAGTGCTCAGGTAACTCGTGGTCACGGCCAGCATCGCCGGGAGCAACGGATGGTCAGCCATCAGGTTCGCGTACCACTGCCGCCAGTTCGCCTGCACCAGTGCTGGGATCGAGTTCGAGTAGGTGGCATACGTGCTGGTAAGAAGTGCCAAATAGTCGTTCAGCGAGATCGAGGAGATCGGATCGGGGGCCACTCCTGAGAACACAGCATCCACAATTACAGGCGCTGTGGGCAGGTTCAGCGTGGGGTAGGGCACCGACGTGTCGCCGAGAGGCAGGAGCGAGGGCGCATACGGCAGGTTGATGGATGCTGAGAGGCCCGGCGCGACCGGAGCCGAGCCGATAGACGGGGACGGATCGCCGGGGATCGTGATGACCGGCACCACGGGTGGCGTGATGGTCAGGGTCTTGGTGAAATCGGGCAGGTCGATGGGCACCACCTGCACGTCAGGCAGGTTGTCCAGATTGGGCGTGCCCGGTCGCCCCGGCCGACTGAACGTGATGTCAGGCGAACCGAACGCCATAACCGGGAACTCGAAGTTGTATGGTGTGTACTCAACACCAGCAACATCCTGCAGCGCGGAAGCGGCAGCCGACAATGCCGTGGACGCATCCGTCACCAACTGCTGTGCGATGATGTCGTGTTCTTCAAGGATTGCCAGCGGATCGGAAGCCATGATGTTCCTTTAGATGTTGCGTTTCGAGACGACGTACTTAGGCGAAACCGAGTTGATCTCGACGTAGCCACCGATAAGGCTGGACATGGCAAAGCCGAAGTTGCTACTGCGGATACCCTTGCCAGTTACCACACGATAGCGCTGGCGATCTGACCCTGATGTCACTGCATGCGTAGGGTACACGTACCGTTGCTTCTTGTCGTTGATGATGGTGACATCGGCACCCGGCTCGATGGTGCCCTCGATGTACACACCAGAGCAGCCCTTCTCGGCATTGCTCCCCATGTCGTCCAGACCAGTCTCCCACGACCACGGGATGACGGTGCCCGCGTCGGTGTCGCCTTCGAGCAGGTACAGGCCGCCACTCATCCCCACGCCATAGTAGTGGTCCCGCCAGCGTACGAACGCGCGGAACGGGAAGTTGCTGAACTGCGTCACTGCCTTATTCTCCAGATTCATGACCCAGCCTTGGTACGTGACCACAGCATTGTTGGTCATCGACGCAGCGACGATCAAACGGGGCAGTACGAGGTTGTTGAAGCGCGACTGCTGCCCGGTGCGCAACTTGGGCAGGATGATCGTCGCCGCTATCGTGTCCTGCGAGCGGTGCCCCACCGCCACGAGCTTGACCTTGGGCAGCAGGATCGCCGCCGTCATGTGCTCGCCCACTGTGACCTTGGCGGAACCGATCACCCGTGGCAGGACGATGGAGATCTTGTTGCCGAAGTACGCAACGCCAGTGACCTTCGGCAAGACGATGGGGAACTCTGCCAGCCCACCCGTGGTGCCGGTCGCCGAGCCGGTTACTGACGGCAGGACGATGGTCGCACGCAGGATGTTCGGGATCGTCATCCCCATCGTCAGCTTGACCGATGGCAACTTGAACGCGATCTTGTTGCCGAAGTATGCGATTCCAGTAACAGACGGCAGCTTCAGCTTGGCGTTCATGCCGGGATGCGCGTGCATCGTCGCATTCATGCTGAGCTTCGGCAAGACGAGGGCCGCGCTCATGTGGTTGTTACCCATCGCCGCGCCGGTCGCGGGCAGCAGTTGATTCGTCTGCCCGGTCGAGATGTGGTTGCCGCCCGTGGTGCGACTGGCGGTGCTCTCGAAGAACAGGGTCTGCGTGTTGCTGGAGATACCCATGATCTATCCTATGGCGTGATGAGCATGCAGGTGGAAAATGTCAGCGCCTGCCAGTTGTCAATGATTGGCATGATTTGCGACAGCACAGGTGGGATTGTAGTCCAGCGAGCGCACAGCGTAGTAGCCACCAAGGAACCATCTGATGTGGAGTCGAACGTATTGGCCCACACTTTCTCCCCATCAAAGTACCCGGTATCGCGCATGGTGAAGGTGTATCCTTTGTACCAGTCACCCTGCACCTTGGCGTAGCTCACCCGATAGTCGAACACGTCGTTGACGGGTGTCACCGAGAACTTGATCCGCATATCGGAGTAGTCCTTGGCCATCGTGGTCGTGTCGTCGGTGATCGCTCCAGTGCGCGTGTCCCGCACGACCGCATTGTTGTACTGCTCCAGAAACGAGGTGTCCTTCTTCTGGTCGCCGCCCATGCCGCCAGCGAGCACGAAATGGATGCGGTCAAAGATGCAGTGCTCGAACTTGTCCAGATTAAGATCTGCGATGGTGGACCCACGAATGTTGCCGCCCGGCGCAGTCCACGAGGCGCGCACACCGTTCGCGTTATAAATGAACTCCTGATTGAAGTAGGCCCACGTGCCGTTGGGGTGCGTGAAGAAGCAGTTCGCACTTGGCGAGATGTACAGCTTCGACATGATCTGGTAAGCGTATAGATACCAACCGGGGCGCGGTTCCGTCACATCGAACATGGGGAACGGCCGGAAGTTATCTTGCGCCATGCAACTGTTGTACCAGTTCAATGTGGTGGCTGAAGGAAACGGATGATCGCGTGCGCCGAGCTTGTAGTATTTGTTGCCAAACGTCTCCATCTGCGACCAGTTCTCGAACGGGTCAAAGCCCGGCGTATACGTCTGGTGCGTGAAGGCGCGGCAATACCACTCACGCAGCGAGTCGAGATCGGCATCCCCCCATGTGCGCAGGTCGTTCAGAGGCATAAGAGACATCACGCCGAACTGCGCGAACAGCAGCGCACGCGCATCTTCCCAACGTGCGTTGGCGGTGATGATCGAGCGCCACTCAGGTGCCAGAATTGTCGGGAAGAACGTTTCCTTGTACGCCCCCATCACGCGCACCGATACTCCAAAGTGCTGCGTCATCTTCATGATTGGCTGCGAGGCCGCGTCGATGCCATCAATCTCCCGCACGATGATCTGATCCTTGGTCACGAACGAGAGCGTCTGCATACAGTAAGCCAGCAGCAGACAGGAGCCAGTGAGCGGATTGTCGGCAGCGACGATAGCTGACGTGTGCTGGGTCGCCGCGCCAAAAGTGCGGATCTCCTTGCCAGTGGTCAAGTTCTTCACCGAATACAATTGCCCGTTATAACCCGTGGTCGTGTCGCCGTAGCACTCGATGTCAAGCACACACATGTCACCACGCGCAGCGTCCTTGGGGATCGTGCCATCATCCTTGCGTTTGCCGAACACATCGTGGAACACATACCCAGCAACAAAGCTGCAGTAAGGCGTTGTCGTCGGTCGCCGTACTTCCGTAGTAGTCAGCGTCACCGTGAAATCTCCGGGGTTGAGGCCCGTAAGTACGATGTCAATGCTTACCTTGAGCAAGCCGGGCGCGACGTGATACCACTTGTCTCCCATCACCGATGCGGTGCTAGAACGCGCCATAGCTTCCACACCCATGCCGCGCGAATTCAGTTGGTAGAACGAAGTCGCGGTCGGATAGAAATCGCCGGGGCCAAGCGTGCCGGTGTCGGTGGCGAACGCGCCAAAAAACGTAGTGTCAAGTTGCGCTTCCACGCGCTCGTGCACCACGGCGCACATCTCCATGCAATCTGGATGCAGGTGCCAGTCGATCTCCGGAAACGTAAGATTGCCTGTACCTAACGAGTCCCCGGCATCCGGCGCTGCGAAGTAGTCGCTGAAGCGCTGCGTCTTGGCAAACGTCCAGCCGGGGAACGACACACGATGCATCTGCACATCTGCTTGTGTTACGTTTTGGATGCCAGTTCCAAGTGGCTGCGTGATGCTGCTCTTGGGGAACACACTGACCTGATCGAAGGCATCGACACTGACCGCGAAGTCGCGCGTGCCCCACGTGGAACTGACCACCGTGCGCTGTCCCGCCCGGCGTGGCCAGTCCGCGCCATTTGCCAATGACTGATAAACCGGGGACCACATACCGCGCGTGGTGACAGGCGTAGCTGTGCCGCGCCAGTGATTGCGATTGCTGTTGTCCGCCCACGGCTCATCGTAGCCCACGTCACGGCTCTCGTGCGCCCACACATTCGGCGTGGTGTTGTTGAAATGGTACGGCAAGTAAGCGCACTGATACGCACGCATGTAGAGTCCCGTGTGCGAGTGCTGCGGCGCGTAGGATTCGAACATCACGTTCGGATACGTCTTGCGCGGACCCACCGGGCCGGGATAGCGCACCGGCTCATCGACCAACTGCACCTGCTGCGGCCTACCGATGGGAGAGATCGTGAATGCGTTGGCGTTCTTCGCGCCACCTGCAATGTGTGAAACGGCCTGTACCCCTACCCCTGCAGTCAGATCAACCGTGACCACGTTGACCAGCGGAACGCTGACTCCGAACGTCGGTGGAAAGTCAGGGTTTTGCTCGAACGGCATCCCGGTCGTCTGGAACTCAAAGTAGCCGGTGCCAAGTCCCAGCAGCGTGACGTACACGTCCTCGCCGGTAATGCGCATCTGCACGTTGAATGTGCCATCGCCAGTCCAGTGGTCGTAGTGCCGAACACCGGAGTTGTAGATAGCGATGACGCGCCGCTTGAATACCTCGAAGTAGGGCGCGAAGGAAGGGTCCGTCAGTCGGCCGTGGAACCGCATGCGGACCCTCCAAGGCTACAAGGTCGGCAGGCCGATGGAGAACGTGTCAACGGGATACAACGTAGTGTTCACCAACGCGACCACGGGCAGGATCATCTCTGCGGCCGACAGTCCCACCAGCCCCTGCACCCGCGCATCCGTGGTGCTGAGCACACCTGAGTCAGTCGATGTCACCAAGCGGTAGTGCGTCACCGTGGCTGTGGCTACTGCGTTCCCACTCCACACTTCGGCCAGCGTCTTGGTAATCACACCACCGGCCGCCGCCGAAGCAAACGTCAGCCCCGTAGCCGTGGCGTTATTCGAGAGCGTCAGTACCAACGATCCCGTCAGTGTGGCATCCGCCGACGCGGGCACCGTTCCCGAATACAGCTTGACGAACCCGAGATTGAAGATTGTCCGGAACGCTGCTGTATCGAGCAGCTTGTTGCGCAGCCCGGTCGAAAGTTGCAGGGCCATCGTTACGCCTTCGGCAGTTGGATGGTGAGTGAGTCAACGGACGTGACCGCAGACGTGACGATGTTGGTGTTGCTGATGTTGGCGTCCGCGCCCGCCGTGCCGATGGTGCCGGTGATCCGTGCGAACGTGGCCGATGCGCCCGTGTACGTGTCGCCGGTCTGGTAGATCATGAACCAGCCTGCCACGCCAGTTGCTAGGCCGTGGAACTTCCAGTTCTGCGAAGCGGCCTTGCTGGAGACACCGGCCACGGCAGCATCGAACGTGATCGCCGTTACCCCGTCATCGTTGTTGGTCACGGTGCCCAGCAGAGTGGCCGAGCCAGATCCGCTGTCCGCGTCCGCAGGTTGTGATCCGGCGAAGATCGCCATGAAGCCACCGAAGGCACCCTTGATGCCGCCCGTGGTGCCGCCGTCCAACATCTTGTTGACCATTCCGGTAGACAGACGAATTGTCATCGCTCGATCCTCTGGTTGAATGCAGGGTTGCCGCTTACGGTGGAAGCCAGTAGCTTACCGTAGCCGCGAGAGTAAAACAGACGTGCATGATTGAACACGCCGGGGTCGCCAGAAAAAGTCTTTTCGGTGAGTAGTTCGTACGGCATTGCTTTGGCAATTCCCCGCACCGTCCAGAAATACGCCGTGCCATCAGGAGCCACGTCGCCACAACTGCCCAGCACTACACCATACTGAGTAAGCTCTGTCAACGTAGTGCCGTCCCAATGGTAGATCTGGTTGTCAGTGCCAATGATGAGTCCCTTTGGGGTATCAAGCATCAGCACCACTTCCCCTATCACCGTCAGGAAGTCCTCTGCTTTGTTGAACAGGTGATACTGCAGTGGCAAGCTAATCCACACCACGCTCATGCCAACCTGTTCCACATACTCAGCCGCGTACAACTGGCCGTTGTAATGCTTGATCGTGCGGCAAGCGCTGGGGTACGCTTCGACGGCAACAGTGTAGGGATAGACCACACCACCCTTCGCATATAGCTGATCGACCGTTATGGTGACAGTCTGCGTGGTAAACGTGCCCACCAGCATGTACTCATCACCACCGGGCGGGCAGGCGTAGATGTTGGTGTACTTGTACTTCACCGGCACATCCACCTGCACTATCGCTGATTCCGGAGGGGCGGTCACGGGGATGATCGCCGAAGGCGCGGACTCCCGGCCATCGGCCGCGACGTAGGTAGCAAAGACGCGGAAGGTATTTGAGACGTAGCGCCCGCCGATGTTGAAGGCCAGCACCTGTCGCGTACCGGAACTCAGGAGCGTAGCGGAGTTGATGACCGGCGTGTCGATGCCCAGCGGCACCCAATCGGTCCCCTGCCGCACGATCCCCATGTCGATCCCGTCCGTGTAGTAGATAAAGTTGCTTGGATCTTCAGTCCAGTAGAAGCCGCCCGGTGGCCCCAGCAGGGACAGGCCGCTAGCCAGTGTCGTGGTCGAGCCATCCGGATTCACGCGCACACAAAGTCCGTCCTTGATGGCGATCAAGAAGTTCTGGCTGTTGTTGGCGTATGCGCCGCGATAATTACCTGCTGCAAATAGCGTGTAGCCACTGCGCCGTACGATCTGCTTCTCGTTGTCGATCTCGACGTTGACCGCAGACTTGAGGCCAGTCCAGCCGATCTCCTTGGGCGACTTGGTGTTGATGATGCCATCGAACTTGCCAAACGATGCGTCATCGACGCCGACTGCGGCCGGGCGTGGGCGGGATTCCGGAATGGCCATGCTGACCTCCTGTATGCCTACGAAGTTACCACGAATAGATCAGGTGGAGTAGTCTGCAATTTGCCACTGGTATCCCCAGCCGCAGCCCACAGATCGTTCTTGGCTTTCTCGGCCGGAAAGGCGCTCGCCACATCCCCAACGTATCCGGTAGCCTGCACGCCTGTGACCACGACCGAACTGTCGTAGGTAAACCCAAGCGCACCGGCCGCTGTGGTCGCACGTAACCCGGTTAGCGCCCTGTCTACAGCCACGGAGAGGGCACCCTGCGCCGTGGTGCCGCGCAGCCCCGACAGCACTACCGCCAGTAGCGGCGTGAGCACGCCCGCAGCCGTGGTCGCCATCCCACCGGCAAACGCTTTATCTATCGTCTGCTGCATGACCCCCTGCGCCATCGTCGCCAATCGCCCCGAGAGCGTTGCCCCGGCCGGGACAGATGCCAGCAGGACGCCCTGCGCGCTCGTGGCCAGTAGCCCGCTCGGCGCTGTCGTGTTGGCAATGCTGGGGGTCAGAACTCCAGCGCTGGTGGTCGCCAGTCCCCCGGTCAGCAAGCGCGCGATCTGCGCCCCGAGCGCGCCCTGTCCAGTGGTCGCCGGTTGCCCGGTAAGCGCCTTGTCGATGGTTTTCTGCAGCGCCCCTTGCGCAATCGTAGCGCGCAGCCCGGACAGAGTTACCGCCCCGGCATCCGTGGTCACGATCAGCGTGCCGGGGACCAGCGTGGCCCGCAGGTACGGCATGACAATCGATCCCAGCCCCGGCGGGTTGGTGGTAAGCGTCAACCGCATTCCCTGCAGGATGACCGGGAACTGCATCGCACCTTGGAACGTGTTGATCCGCTGCCCGGTAAGATGCCCCTCGTAGGTGTAGAGAATCCCCTGCGCCGTCGTCGCCACCTGCCCGGTGAGCAACGAGTACATGTCGCCCAACCCAAGCACACCTTGCGCCGTCGTCGCCACCTGCCCGGTGAGACGAATGAAAAACTCTGGAGTGATCGAGCCTTGCGAGGTGGTGGCGCGCAGTCCGGTTAGCGCTTGGAACACCGGATTGGAGACAATCGTGCCGACCCGACCGACACGCCCTTCTGCCGCCACCGACATGAGCTTCGGCTGCGCATTCCAATAGTCCACCCACACCGCTGCCGTATCTTCCCGCGTGGTCGAGAAAAACTCAGACCAGCGTTGCGTGTAGAGGAACGACTGCTGCCCGCTGCCCGAACCGGAATAGTGGTCGTTGTTGTATTCGAACGACCCACCAAATGAACCGATTGGCTGCAGGAACGTGGTGGAAGAACCATCGACGGTAGCCGTGGAACTTACCGTCGTCCACGTCGAAGAAGTGCTGGTGGCGTCATTGACGTAGACGCGCCCGAGATCTTCTTTGATATGCGAGAACGAAATCTTGGTGCCATACAGCACATGCACCACTTCATCGCCGCGCGTCTCCAGATGCTCGAAGCCGGGGATCAGGTAGTCGCTGATCGAAGGACCGGACTTAATGGTCAACGTCGGCGCAGTGGCAGTCGCAGCAGTCCACGACAGGTTGACGATGTTGCGGTCAAACAGGAACTGCGTGACGCTGCTGCCGCTGGAGATCTTGACTACCTGCGCTACGATACGCTCTTGCGTAACGTTACGGGTTGTCTCTTGACTTGGATACCAAGTACCCGCAGTAGCCCATGGCGTTGCCGTCGTCACTGTGTTCGAGATGACGTTTCCGGTGTAGGCGTTCATCACCAGTACACCGATGGACTCCGTGCGCTGTGCATCCGGTTGCGAGTGCAGGTAGATGACGTACACCACGTCGCCGTAACCGGACGGCACCACCGTCAGATGTTCGGGCAGTGTCCAGATCGCATCCGTGCCGCTGACCGTCGTGACCAGCGTTTCATTACCCCAGCGATACCCGGCAGGATCAGCGTTGAGCGTGGGATCGACAATCTGCAAACGACGGAACGCAACCCCTACACCTTGCTGTGGATTGTGCGGGACGATAGAGAACTGCGGAGATGCGGTGGTTGCCTGCAGCCCCAGCAGCGGAACACTGACTGAACCGACGAAGAACGACGGAGAAGAGAAATCCTTGGGCCAGCCAATCGCCTGCAGTCCGGTCAACGGCTGATAGATGGTGCTCGATGCATCTACCGGAGTTACCGTCCCTGCTGCTGTGGTAGCGCGCAGTCCGACTAGCGTTGCCCCACCGTTATCTACCAGCGGTGTAATCACACCTGACGTGAGTGTGACTTTGCAGAACGTCAGTCCGATCTGATCGCCAACCACGGACAGATCCACCGGACGCGTGTAGAACGCCAGCGTGTCGTACTGGCTTACAGCATAAATCCCCATCGGCGCGAAGTTAGACGCTGTGGTGGGTACGGTGCGCGTGACTGAAGGCTGTACATTGCGGCCAAGAAACAACTCAGGACCGTTATAGTTGCCAGCACCGAGATCGCCTGCCTGCCACGCCATGAACTCCGTGTACCCAGCGCCACGTTGGTTCTGAATCGTTGGATTGACAGTAGTGAAGCCTGTGGTCTGGATCAGTGTGCGCGAATACGCTGACTGGATGTTGCCGTCGGGGTCGAGCGAGAGCCAACCGCCTTGATACGTGGCAGTCGTGTACACCGGCCAGCCAATGCCGGGACCGGATGGCAGTGCGCCTAAACGCGGGAATAGCTGATCGGTAACGGCTGGGTTAGCCGCCAGATCCAACTGGTTGGCCGACGACAACGCACTGCCGCTCTCCGTCCACGTAAACGTCTCGTGCGTTTTCTGATCGACAATCATCGTCCCCGTGCGGCGAGAATTCAGCGCAAGGTTGGTGATGTTGATCCACTCTGCAGTGCCGTACAGCTTGCCGTTGGCACTCAGGAATTGCGTGCGCATGATGCGCGGATCTGGCGTGCCACTCGACAGCAACCGCACGCCGGTAAGCACCGGCACCTGTGGAACTACCGAAGTGCTGCTGGCCGTGCCAACACTGATAACCGGAGTCAGTGCACCTTGTGCGGTAGTAGCACGCAGTCCACCCAGCACATTAAGTGTGCCCTGCGCAGTGGTAACACCGAGTCCCGTCAGTACGACCGCAATTTCCGGAGTGATCGTGCCCTGCGCGGAAGTGGCGATCTGCCCGATAGGGGCGGCGCTGATTGCTCCAGTAATCGTACCTTGTGCGGTGGAGATGCGCCCCGGCATTAACGCCAAGTTACCGGCGATAGCGGTCGCCGATAGCCCGGTCAACCTCTGCGAAATAGGAGCACCCCCACCCGCAGTTACGGTAGGCGTGACGAGCTTGACGGTTGTGTTGGGAGACTGTACCGGAGTCAGTACAATCTGAACTGCTGGATCGAGCGCAGGTAGAGTAGGCGGCCCGAGTTGAATATTCGCTCCCGCTTGCGCAGGGAGCAGGACAATTATTTCACTGCCGCGAGTAGGCACGACCTACCACGGGGATGACACAGGCACGAGAGTGTCCACCGAGCCACCGAGATATGTGTCAGGGCCGTAGTTGGCATACGCGAAATGCTGCTGCCCAACGTACGGGGTGCCCATTGAATAGACGCCATTGGAATCTGTGGTGCAGGTGCCAACAAGCTGCTTCGTGGATGTTAGATAAAACACCAGCGTAGCCCCTGCGAGTGGGTTGCTGGACCCATCCACACATATCCCGTGAATGAAGTAGTTGCGCATCGCGCCAGTGTCGCCATTGGAAGGATCGTCATATCCACCACTGACGGAATCTACGTCGTTGCCCCCAAACATGTGCGTAGTCTGCGACGGATCGCCGCACAGAAAGCCCGGCCTAGACCAGCCGTTCAAGTATGAGAACTGACCTGCCGAACGCAGCCCACGACTTTGATAGATGAACGCATGCCGTGGCAGCCAATAGTCGCTCTTGTCCTCATCCTGCAGCG
>Ga0302322_100001125_pt1 | contig 21710 bp, 18 predicted proteins | sample Fen_T0_2_FD_203757 | JGI IMG/M metagenome (GOLD analysis project Ga0302322, IMG submission 203757) | Peat permafrost microbial communities from Stordalen Mire near Abisko, Sweden - Fen_T0_2 | ecosystem: Environmental > Terrestrial > Soil > Wetlands > Permafrost | place: Sweden: Abisko...
CCACCGCTAAACCTGGTCATCGCGCAGATCGGAGCGAAGCCCAGCCGTGACGACGAAGCTCTGGCGCACAGCCTGCAAAAGATGGCACCGCAAGCACTCGTCCTAGCGATCTGCAGTCCGGACTGCGTGCCTTTTCCCAATCTCGATCCTGCGCTGCAAGCCAGTCTGCCAAAGCCCTTCACCCTGAGTGCTCTTTTGAAGGCAGTGCGGGCACTACTTGACTCAAAAGCCGCTGCGGACGTTTAGTTGATCGCAGCCCGTAGTCGTTTAGTCTGCCGAACCATGCCATTGTATCTCGTCCGCCACGCCGACGCAGTTTCGGAACAGGAAAGTCAAGCGCGCCCCTTGAGCGACCGCGGTCGTCATCAAGTGCGGGCACTGGCTGCCTTTTTTCGGGGCAACGGCCAGTTCACGCCCGCATACATCTGGCATAGTCCTCTCTCTCGCGCCCGTGAAACGGCTGAACTACTCCTCATCGGCCTCGCTAGCGAAACCGCCTTGGTGGAAACACCAGGCCTGCTGCCTGAGGACGACCCGCAGGAAATCGCCAATCGGCTCAACGCCATCACCAGTGCAGTCAACGTAGCAATCGTCGGGCACGAACCGCACTTGAGTGCGCTCGCTACCTCGCTCATCCGCGGAAAACCCGCAGCAGCCGTTCTCGATTTTAAGAAAGGCGCGGTGCTTGCCCTCGAACGCGCCGGAAACGCCCACAAGAAAACCGGGCAGCCACTTTGGCGTGCTCGCTGGCACATCACGCCAGAACTGCTGGTTGCAAAACCCACCCCAGCGGTGCCGGATCTGTAGATTCCTGTTTTCGCCGCACGAAGATTCTGCGACACAGATCGTAATGCAGCTCGACCTCCTTCCAACCCGCGCGGGCAGCGCAGCCGAAAATATGGCGACGGACTTTTTGCTGCTACAACGCTACCCCGTCGCTGAGAACGCGCGCTTCCGCCACTACGGCTGGCACCGCCCGGCATACACATTTGGGTATAGTCAAACGATCGGGTTTGTGCGGACGCAGCTTCCAGCCGATGATTCGGTAGAACTTTGCCGCCGCCCAACCGGGGGCGGAGTGGTCGACCATCGCAACGACTGGACTTACGCGCTGGTTATTCCGCGTGAGCACGATCTTTACGAGGCACGCGCAACCGAATCCTACCGCCTCGTCCATGCGTGCATCGCGGAAACGTTGCACACGTTGGGTGAACCTGCGTTACTGAAGGAACCCAACGGCGACGAGCCAAGCAACCCGGCTGGCGGCGGACCAGGCGTGTGCTTCACGAGGGCCGAGAACTACGATGTCGTGCATCCTCACACTGGCGCAAAGATCGCCGGCGCGGCACAAAAGCGCTCAAAGCAGGGAATGCTCTTCCAAGGCTCCATTGCGCGCAGCGTCGTTTCACTGGTGCTCGATTGGGGTAGGTTCGATGAACTACTCACTTCCGCTCTCGCCAAAGCCCTCGGACTGCCTCCCGTGCAAACACCCTGGCCTGAAATATCCGAAGACGAGTTGGCGGCCCTCACTGAGCAGTATTCCTCGCCTGAGTGGACTGAGTTTCGCTGAAATTAAAACAGCCTACGCCTTTACAGCAGGCGAAACGGGCTATTCACTGAGATCGTAATGGTCTTGAGCAAAGACGATATTTCCATTGGCGTGACGGTATTCCGGCGGCTCGAATACCTGGAGCAAGCGCTAAGTTCGGCGGTCAACCAAACCGTAGCCGTCAAGGTGCGGCTGTACGACGATGGCTGCCAGGACCAAGAGGCAGTGCAGCGCATCCTAGCACCTTTTGCCGGGCGCGTAGAATACCATCGCAATCCGAAAACCCTCGGGCTTTTCCAGAACATGAATCAATGTATCTGGAATAGCCCTACACCGTGGATTTCGGTGCTGCATGACGATGACGTGCTGGAAAGGGATTTTGTCGAACGGGTGCTGGCCGTCGCGCCGGAGGTGAAGGCGTGTTCGCTGTTTTGCGGTGGCACACAGTTCATCGATGCGAACGGAATCGTTTACCTGGAAAACAAACCGAACGCTGCCCCGCCGTGGCAGATGATCGACCCGTTAGTCTTCGCACTTAGGGACCAATTTGCGTTCCCCGGGCAACTCATGCATGCGGGCACTGCTCGCGATGTCGGCGGGTTCCCAGGCAAATCACTCCTGACCGGCGACTGGGATCTATGGTTTAGGCTGACTTTGGCTGGAGGGACGGTACAGTTAGGAGCAAACTTGAGTTATTACCGTTGTTATGTGGCCACAGGACGGGGCACAACCGTTGCCAGTAAGACGGGCCGGAAAGTGGCCTGCACGGCGATGCAGGTGAAGCGCAATCTCGCTCGGTTGCGCAGAGGCTCACATGAGCCCTGCTTTGACCGCGTTAAATGGGTAAATCTCTATGGCCCTCTCTACCGCGACCTGCTGATTTATTCATGGAAAATGCCACGCGGGCTCCTGCGCTACAACCGGCGACTGCTCCTGCTAACGCCCCCCCGGAGCCGGTCGTCACATCTGTTGCACTGGGTTTCCAAAATCGCTGGAAACCCAGGGATCCGCCTGGCGGGCCTTGCTCGCAGCCTTGGTGAATGGTTCGGCATACGTATGCCACAGCCGTTTTGATAGCACCGACCTGACAACTGGAAAAGGGAGTTCAGGACTTGGGCCGCGAACCGAAAACCAGAAATGAACGGGCAAGAAAGTACCAAGTGGAGGCACTAAACCAGTCGCGCTTTAACGCCTCCCAGAACATGGCTTTGGCTTCGCGAGGGCTGTTCTCGATCAGTGTGCGCCCTGCATATCGATACAAACTCGCAGCCTTGCCTTTCCGGATTCCCGGCGGGATGGCCGCCCAGCCGGCGTATTCGTCGTAAAGGCGACCGAGTTCGACAAGATTTGGCGCATGTTTTTGCGATAATGAATTGGCGTGTCTCCGGTAGAGGCAGGTCGATTTACGCGTGAAGCCAAACCTGTTCCCGGCAGCCGCCAAGCGAAACCATAATTCCGTGTCGTTGCACATTCGATACTGCGGATTGATCAGTCCCGATCGGATCAGCACATCGCGACGCACGATAGCAGACGAAGGCAAAATGATAAATTCACCCCGATAGAGCGACACCGGGAACGCATCTATCCACGCATCTGTTTGCGGGATTTCTTCAATGATTTTCCCCGTATCTGACTCGAACGCCGTCGAGGCTGCACAGGCAACCGCCACCTTTGCCTCGACGGCAACCTTCACCAGATCTTCGAGGTGCGTGGGCTTCCAAAGATCGTCCGCATCGAGTAGTGCAACCCACTCGCCAGAGGCTCGGTTGATGCTGGCATTGCGGGTGGCAGGGAGGCCTTTGTTTGTATCATGACGGGCATATTCCACCCGTTGCGAAAATTTCCCCGCAAAGCTTCGTACAACACTTTCGGTCTCGTCCGAGGAACCATCCTCAGTAACGATAACCTCCCATGACGGATGCGTCTGTGCTCCCACGCTCTCGAGCGTCGCGTTTAAAAACTTCCCTGCTCTGAAAGCGGGGATGCAGACACTCACCAGCGGTTTCATGACATTTGGTTGCGGCAAGAACCTCTTGGGTTAAGCGGTGCAGGTATTATGGCAACGCGAAATCTCCCAGCCGCCAAGAGAATGACCAAGAAGAAAATACCGCAGGTTCGAAAACCTGCGGTACAAATTTCAGACAATGGATTGGTTGGAGCGCCCGATCAGTGACCCGGGATCATGCCTTTCATCATATCGCCCATGCTCGGCATCTCGAATTTCTTGTAGTCGTCTGGCGGAACGAAAAGTTTGTCGGCCTGCGAGCCTTTTTCGACCTTGCTCACTTCTAGCTGAAAATCCACGGGCGCGCCTTCTTTGGCCCGTTGAATAACACGAAGGGCAAAGAAGCCGCCTTGCTCGGCAAACTTCGCCCATGCGCTGTTCTGGGCACCTTTCTTTCCACCTTTTCCTTGGTTCGCCAGCATAAATTCCCCGAGTTCCTTAGTGACCCAAACTTCCGTCAGTTTCTTGTCTGATTGGCCAACATATTCCTCGGCTTCGATACCGGCGATTTTTTCTTTCCGGCCAGTCGCTTTGAATTCGGTTTCGGCCTTCTTGTTTTTCGCTTTTTCAACCGTCTCATCCGAGATCTGATGCACCATGTACATCTTTTCCTCGGGCATGAGCATGGTGAGCTCATGCTTCTCCAGATCCATGAGTGAGACAAAGGTGCTTCCATCTTTATTGTGCTTGTCGGGCGGTACAGCCATCTCGATACGCATGTGCGTCCCCTTGATAAAATAGGTCATCGGCATAGCACTACCCGAGGACGTCATTGTCATTTCAACTTTGCCTTCGAAGGCTGCTGCAATTGCCGGGATAAAGACGGCGAGGAAGCAAGCCGACGCGAAACGGAAGAACGAAGCATTTGATTTCATAGCGTGGACGGATTTGTGGAGGAAACGTCACCGGCGGGAGCCGGCCAAAGATAAGTAACGACTAACACTTCTTAGCGTTTTCGCAGGTGGAATTACGCAATTTTTTGCCAACCAAGTCCACGGCGCCTAAATGCAACCGAGGTTCACCAACGCCTGCGAAAGCTCAGTTCGCTCCAACTTCGCTCGGAAAACCGAACACCCCCGCAGCCACTTCCTCTACGACATTTTCCGCATCAGGTAATTCGTCAAGTAGTGCAAACCGCTCGGACGAAAACCCCAACTCCTGTTGACCGGCATGGAATGGATCGGGCGGATTGTGCAATTCCTCCAAAAGCAGGCCTACGGTGGCAGACTCGCCACCTTTCACGATCTTCTCGCGGCCGAGAAACACCTCGCGAATCGTGTACGTCTTGCCCTTGACCGGGAGCTGTTTGTACAGCGCGCGGACAAACTGCGTGAAGCTATCGTTGATGCAGACGACTTTCTGGCCTTTGACCATACAGGATAACTTAGCTGGATTTTTGAAAAGTGGAACTCAGGAAATGCGTAAACCGTCGGAAGTCTTTGAATCTTGAACTCAGGAGAGCTAGAAAAGAGTTAACGGAGCAGGACTTGCCGCGCTGTGCTTCGATTCCTGAGCTCCAGCGTTCCCGAGTAATTTGCTTCCTCGCTTTCTCACTCGATCCGGCCTTCGTCGAAGTCGATCAAGTCCGGCACACTGATAATCTGGTCCACGCGGTCGAGACAACCCATCGCGGTCAGTGCTTCCTTAAGAAAATCGCGGCCAGCGGGTGTCATCCCCTTGTGCACCAGTTCACGATTCCAATGCGCCGCCCGCACATCGGCTGGCAATAACGCGCGCAACCTCGTTTCAATCTCGGCGTCATCGGCCGAATCGTGGACGATTTTCTCCACCGCAGTCGGCTCGACGCCGAGGTGTAAGCAAAGGAAACGGTCAAGCCCACGCTTGTAGTTTTTTGCGTAACTCTTCGGCAACGCGCCGTGGACTTTTGTGTAGCGACACTTCGCCAAAAATCGCGGCAGGTACAAAAGCCCGGTCGCTGCATGCGGCAGATAGGGCGACGGCAGGCAGGTGAGCACTTCTCCGGTCGAGCCAGGAATCGGTTTCGAGAGCATAGATAAAACGTCTCCACGGTGAGAAAACTCCTAGCTTAGCGAAAGCTTCTTGTTGGCCCGCAGCCAAAATATTCCGTGGGCAAACGTAAACGGGCTTAAACGCAGGTCGGGCAAGACCACATTTCTCGAGCCCAGTTTCACGATCATCGAACATGGCGAACTAAAACCTACACCCAGGACCAGTGCTGTCGGTCAGAGCAATACTCAGCCTGATCGATTGTCTATGGCGTGGCCTTTGGGGTCTTGACCGGCGGCGGGTTCAGGCCTTGCAACCAACCACCGCCGTATTGTTTGTAGGCTTCGTAACCACGAGCCGTTAGTGTAGTGGTGAGTTTGTTCGTAGCCTCTAGGGAAAGGTTCGCGAGTTCAGCCGTCCGTTGATCTGGCGCGAGCGTATTATTTCTACGGATGGCGTTGGCCTTCTGCTGGATATCCTGCTGAATCGCCACGACATCAACCGCGGTTGAGGCAGGCAGTTCCAGTCGGGCAACGAGGCGGTTGGCCATCTGGTATTTTGGATCTGTTGCCTGTTGTAGTTCGGCGTAGCGATCCGGACTGAGTTTTGACTGCAGGTCGGCGAGCACTGCGTTGCGGATTTTTTCAGCCTGCTCCAGGTTAGTCGGGCCGTTCGTTAGCGATCCGTATTGCGCCTCTGCCGTACGAGTGGCTTGGAACAAAGCACGGAACTCCTGCTCAGTGGGTTTGAAAATGGAGAGCTGCGAACGGATCGCGCTGGCCGTGGTGCTGGAGCGGAGTTCGTAGTTTTCCAGTTCTTCAGGTGTCAGAGCCGCGGCGAGATCGACGTGCTGTTCCTTTTCAAGCAGAGCGAGTTTCTCGCGGTCCTCGGGCAAAAGCACACCGTTAGCTTTGGCATAAATCTCGTTTCGCAGGTCGCTGTAGTCGGAAACGATGTATTGCATTTGCTCAAGTTTGTCGGCTGGCAAATCACCGTACTGGCGGCGCTGCCAGGAGCGATCAACGTCGTTGATGGCACTGGTGTCAGGCCCTAGAAGCGCCTTCACCTCGTTTGACTGCTCCCGGTATAAATCGCGAATGGCCGTTAGCATCTTGGGGTCAAAAGAGAAACTACCGCGCTGCCAGAATGGCGTCTCGGGCATGTTGTCGAAAAGCGCCTTTCGCTGTGTCGCATAACGCTCGCGGAGCTGGGCGGAAACAATCGCCCGGATTACCTCGGGAGGAAAACCAGCTGCGCGCAATCGCTCGACCAATGCCTTGAGGTCGCCACCCGTTTGGAGTGCGCTCCAGGTTTTTGCGCTGAGCGAGTTGGTCGGCCGCCCGTCCGAAACGCCAGTCGCGGGAGCACCGGCTCTTGTACCTTGCGATGATTTCGAAGCTGAAAAGAAAGTGGCCAAGGGCCCGGTCGTTGAGCGGGCAACGAAAGTGAAAAGCACGGCATTGGCCGCGAGCGACAAAACGAGTAGCAGTGTGAGGGGTTTCATGAACGGGGTAACGCTTTCAGGATCTGATACAACTTAGGGTAAGCTCTGGTTACAGATTTGTGCATGCCAGCGAACAATTCTTAAGACGAGTGCAAAGCGAATAGGTCGAGTGCTTCCGGCCCAGAACAAAAAGGCGCGCCGTTGAGAGCGCGCCTTAGAAAACTGAAACTAGCTTCGCCTTACGGCAGGTCGGTCGAACCCATCAGATAGCGGTCGGCTTCGCGCGCGGCACCGCGACCTTCATTGATCGCCCAAACGACCAAGCTCTGGCCACGACGACAGTCACCAGCGGCAAAGATGCCCTTGACGTTGGTCGTGTATTTCTCGTGTTCGGCCTTGATGTTGGTTCGGGCATCACGCTCGACCTTGAGTTCGTCCAGGATCGCCTGCTCAGGCCCGAGGAAACCCATCGCGAGAAGTACGAGCTGCGCGGGAACCACCTTCTCGGTGCCGGGTAACTCGACGGGGACAAACTGACCTTTTTCGTTTTTGTCCCACTTGATTTGGACGGTGACGAGTTCTTTAACGCGACCTTCGGCGTCGCCAACAAATTTCTTCACCGTCGTAACGTAGACGCGTGGATCTGCGCCCTGCTTGGCCGCGGCTTCTTCCTGGCCGTAGTCCATTTTGTAGGTCTTGGGCCACTCGGGCCAGGGATTATCCGCCGTGCGCTCCAGTGGAGGCTTCGGGAGAATCTCGATTTGGACGACGCTCTTGCAGCCCTGGCGGAGCGAAGAACCAACACAGTCGGTACCGGTATCGCCACCACCGATAACTACGACGTGTTTGTCCTTGGCGCTGATGGCCGCGGAGTCGGGATTTCCCGCGAGTACAGCCTTTGTGCTCCCCGTGAGATACTCGATTGCGAAATGCACACCTTTGAGGCCGCGGCCTTCAATCGGGAGATCGCGCGCCTTCGTGGCTCCGGTGCAGATAACAGTGGCATCAAACTCTCTTGAGAAAATCTGCGGCTCGACGTTTTCGCCGACGTTGGCGTTGCAGATAAACTTTACGCCTTCCTGTTCGAGCAGCTTGATGCGGCGCAGCACGACTTCTTTTTTGTCGAGCTTCATGTTCGGGATGCCGTACATGAGCAAACCGCCGGGGCGATCAGCACGTTCGAAAACAGTTACGGTGTGACCAGCCCGGTTGAGCTGGGCAGCGGCGGCTAGGCCGGCCGGGCCGGAGCCGATCACAGCGACTTTCTTGCCGGTACGTGTTTTAGGCGCCTCGGGCAGAACCCAGCCCTCGTCCCAACCGCGTTCAATAATCGAGTGCTCGATATTTTTGATCGTGACCGGCGGGTTGTTGATGCCGAGCGTGCAGGAACCTTCGCAGGGCGCGGGACAAACGCGTCCGGTGAACTCTGGGAAGTTGTTCGTCTTGTGCAGGCGTTCCAGCGCCTCGTGCCAGAGACCGCGGTAAACGAGGTCGTTCCACTCCGGGATGAGGTTATGGATCGGGCAGCCAGCGGCCATACCGCTGATCAACTTGCCGGTGTGGCAGAACGGTATGCCGCAATCCATACACCGCGCGCCTTGGGTGCGCAGTTTCTTCTCCTCCATGTGGTGGTGGAACTCGTTCCAGTCGCGCGCGCGTTCAAGCGGCGGACGGTCCACAGGAATTTCGCGCAGGTACTCGATGAATCCGGTTGGTTTACCCATCTTGGTGTTGGTCTAAAGGCTGAGGTGTTTGGCGGGGTTGATCAGTTGCCGCCAACGCGAGAAAGATCGCGGGCGTTGGCTTCGAAGGCGGCCATGACCGCTTCGTCACCGGTAAGGCCCTGATCGTGGGCGAGCTTAATCTGGGCAAGCATGCGCTTGTAATCCTTCGGCATGGTCTTGACGAACTTCGGGACCATGCGGTCCCAGTTGTCGAGAACGGTCTTGGCGCGCGCGCTTTTGGTGTAGGCGAGATGGTTTTCGACCAGCTTGCGGACTTCGTCGATTTCCGCCGGATCTTCAAGCTTCTCGATGCCAACATTGCCCATGTTCACGCGGGTCGCGAAGTCGCCCTTTTCGTCGAGCACGTAGGCAACGCCACCCGACATGCCGGCCGCAAAATTGCGGCCCGCCGGCCCGAGCACAACCACACGGCCGCCGGTCATGTATTCGCAGCCATTGTCGCCAATAGCCTCAACGACGGCGTTGACGCCGCTGTTACGAACACCGAACCGCTCGCCAGCCATACCGCGAATATATACTTCGCCAGCCGTCGCACCGTAGAGAGCAACGTTGCCGATGATCATGTTTTCCTCCGACACGAAGGTCGCGCTATCAGAGGGGAAGACCGCGATCTTGCCACCAGACAGTCCCTTGCCGAGGTAATCGTTGGCATCACCTTCGAGCTGGAAGGACATGCCCTTCGGCATGAAAGCGCCGAAGCTTTGGCCAGCCGAACCCTTAAAATGGATGCGGATGGTGTCTTCAGGCAGGCCTTTGGGGCCGTGCTTTTTGGTAATTTCGCTACCGGTGATTGTACCAACCACACGGTTGACGTTGCGGATCGGAAGCTCGGCAACGACTTTTTCGCCGCGCTCGATTGCCGGTTTGCAGAGGTCGAGCAGCACGGTGAGATCGAGCGACTTGTCGAGCCCGTGATCCTGGGTCATCTGGCAGAAACGACCGACCGAATCTGGCATATCCGGCTGATAAAGGATGTTCGAGAAATCGAGGCCCTTGGCTTTCCAATGGTCGACGGCCTTCCGGGGTTCGAGACGTTCGACGTGGCCGATCATCTCTTCGATCGTACGGAAGCCCAGCTGAGCCATGAGCTCGCGCACTTCTTCGGCGATGAACCGCATGAAGTTGACAACGTGCTCGGGCTTGCCGGCGAATTTTTCGCGCAAGCGAGGATCCTGAGTGGCGACGCCCGCCGGGCAGGTATTCAGATGGCAAACGCGCATCATGATACAGCCCGTGGCGACGAGAGGAGCGGTCGCGAAACCGAACTCTTCGGCACCGAGCAGAGCAGCCATGACGACGTCGCGGCCTGTCTTGAGCTGACCATCGGTCTCGACGGCGATACGACTACGGAGGTTGTTTAGAACGAGGGTCTGGTGTGTTTCGGCAAGACCGAGTTCCCAGGGCAGACCTGCGTGCTTGATGGAGGTCAGCGGCGAAGAGCCGGTGCCGCCGTCGTGGCCGGAAATGAGAACCACATCCGCGTGCGCCTTCGCAACGCCGGCAGCGATCGTGCCGACACCCACCTCTGCCACCAGCTTGACGCTGATGCGGGCATGGCGGTTGCCGTTCTTCAAATCGTGGATCAGCTCGGCGAGATCTTCGATCGAGTAGATGTCGTGATGCGGTGGCGGCGAAATGAGACCGACGCCGGGCGTGGTGTGGCGGGTTTTGGCAACCCACGGATACACTTTACCACCGGGCAGCTGGCCGCCCTCGCCGGGCTTGGCGCCCTGCGCCATCTTGATCTGGAGCTCGGCTGCGTTGACGAGGTATTCGCTCGTCACACCGAAGCGACCGGACGCGACCTGCTTGATCGCGGAATTTTTCGAATCGCCATTCGCCTCCAAGACATAACGCGAAGGATCTTCGCCGCCTTCACCGGTGTTCGACTTGCCGCCGATCCGGTTCATGGCGATGGCGAGCGTTTCGTGCGCCTCCTTGCTGATGGAGCCGTAAGACATCGCGCCTGTTTTAAAGCGCTTCATGATCTTCTCGACGGACTCGACTTCCTCAATAGGAATTGCCGTGGAAGCCTTGAATTCGAGCAGGCCGCGCAGGGTGCATAGGTTCTTCGATTGGTTGTCGACGATCGACGAGTAGTCCTTGAACGTTTTGTAGCTGCCGGTGCGCACTGACTTTTGCAGGCGGTGAATGGATTCGGGGTTGAAGAGGTGGAATTCACCGTCGTCACGCCATTTGTACTGGCCGCCAGCCGGGAGAACGTGGCCATTGACCGAGCGATCGGGAAACGCGGCGCGATGGCGCATCAACACTTCCTGCGCGATAACGTCGAGGCCGATGCCGCCGACGCGCGATGGCGTCCAGGTGAAATAATGGTCGATCACGTCCTGCCGCAGACCGACCGCTTCGAACACTTGCGCGCCGCGGTAGCTTTGGATGGCCGAGATGCCCATCTTCGACATCACTTTGATGACGCCCTTGGATGCGGCTTTGACGAGGTTCTTGCACGCAGTCTTGTGTTCCACGTCGGGCAATAGCCCGTCGCGGATCATGCCGTCGATTGTCTCGAAGGCCAGGTACGGGTTGATCGCACTGCAGCCATAACCAATTAACAGCGCGAAATGATGCACTTCGCGAGCCTCGCCGGTTTCAAGCACGATGCTGATGCGGGTGCGCAGACCTTCGCGGATGAGGAAATGGTGCAGACCTGCCACAGCGAGCAGCGAGGGGATCGGAGCAAACTCCTTCGTGACGCCGCGGTCGCTGAGGATGAGCACGGTAACCTCATCTTCTTCGATCATGCGGCGGGCCATGAGGGAAAGTTCCTCGAGCGCCTTCGCGAGGCCTTTTTCGCCACGCGTGACGCGGAAGAGAATCGGCAGCACACCGACCTTGAAGCCAGGGCGGTCGAGACGACGGACCTTGGCGAACTCTTCGTTGGTGAGGACCGGCCACTTCAACTCGACGCGACGGGCCGCGCTCGGCTGGGCAGCCAAAAGATTGCCTTCAGAGCCGAGACGGGTTTCGGCCGAGGTGATAATTTCCTCGCGGATACAGTCGATCGGCGGGTTCGTGACTTGAGCAAACAGTTGCTTGAAGTAATCGAAGAGCAGGCGCGGCTTGTTCGAAAGAACGGCGAGGGCCGCGTCGTTGCCCATGGAGCCAACGGCTTCGATGCCGTCGCGCGCCATCGGCGTCAGGAGGATGCGCAGATCTTCAAACGAATAACCAAACGCAACCTGGCGCTGGATCAACGTGTCGTTGTCAGGCGCTGGGACATCCGGCGCCGCAGGAATATCTTCGAGATGAACGAGGTATTCGTCGAGCCACTCGCGATATGGGCGCTCAGCGGAGAGCTTGGCCTTGATTTCTTCGTCTTCGACGATGCGGCCTTGTTCGGTATCGACGATAAAGATACGACCGGGTTGCAGACGGCCTTTGCGTTCGATGCGGTCGGCCGGAATATCGAGCACGCCGGCCTCGGAGGCCATGATCACAAGGCCGTCCTTGGTCACGTAGAAACGGGAAGGGCGCAGACCGTTGCGGTCGAGGATGGCGCCAATCGACTTGCCATCGGTAAACGCGATCGACGCAGGGCCGTCCCACGGCTCCATCAAACAGGAGTGGTATTGGTAGAACGCCTTGCGTTCGTCGCTCATGCTCTCGTGGTTGGACCACGGCTCCGGGATCATCATCATGATCGCGTGCGCAATGGGGCGGCCGGCGAGATACAGCAGTTCGAGGGTGTTATCGAACATTGCCGAGTCGGAACCGTTCGGGTCGACGATCGGGAGAACTTTCTTGATGTCGTCGCCAAAGAGCTCGGACTCGAACAGCGCTTCGCGGGCGTGCATCCAGTTGATGTTGCCGCGGAGAGTGTTGATTTCGCCGTTGTGCGCGACGTAGCGATACGGATGCGCGCGGTCCCAGCTGGGGAATGTGTTCGTGCTGAAACGCGAGTGGACGAGCGCGAGCGCTGTCTCCATCGCCGGGTTTTTCAGATCAGTGAAATACGTGTCCAGCTGCGTCGTCAGCAACATGCCCTTATAGACAATCGTGCGGCACGAAAGGCTGGGCAGGTACCAGTACTCGGCACCGTCCATCGTCGAAGTGCGGATCTCGCTGTAGGCGCGCTTGCGGATGACGTAGAGTTTCCGCTCGAACGCTAGATCATCGGTGATCGAGGCATCGCGTTGGATGAAAGCCTGCCGCATGTACGGCTCGGAGCTCTTGGCGGTTTCGCCGAGTGAGGCGTTGTCGGTCGGGACGGTGCGCCAGCCGAGAAACACTTGGCCCTCGGATTGCACGATCTGTTGAAAACGCTCTTCGAGACGGCGACGCTTGGTCTGATTGCGCGGGAGGAAAACAATGCCAACGCCATACTCCCCCGGGCCGGGCAACGAGAGACGAGCCTTTTTGCTGACCTCTTGGAAAAACGCATGCGGGATCTGCATGAGCACACCAGCGCCGTCGCCCGTGTTTACTTCGCTGCCAGCAGCGCCGCGGTGGTCAAGGTTCTCGAGAACCTGGATCGCCTGCCGCAGGATCTGGTGCGATTTGCGGCCCTTGATGTCGACAACGAAGCCGACGCCGCAAGCGTCGTGCTCAAAAAACGGATCATAGAGCCCCTGTTTTTTCGGCAGACCGTGTTGCCGTGTGGGGATGCTCTCGGTGTTGTCGTTTCTGCTGTGCATTCTGGCCATACCGTTGGTTGTTTGGGGGAGGGTCAAATAGTAAAGCTAATTTTATGGGAAAGAGTAAATCGATTGATCCGGTTTAAAAGGAAACCGATGCAGACGGAGCGCTTTGGGGAGACTGTTCCTAGATAAAAATAGAGGCTGTGTGTGAGTTTGTGGCGCGCAAAAAAGCCGGCCCTCGTTGTTAGGCCGGCTCGTGAGTCTTAGTCCTTTGCGAGCAGCCGAGGTTAGAAGAAGCGGATCGTTTTAGTGGCCATCTTATCGTGCTCTTCGTGCGAGCAACCCGCATTGACGGCCGTGTCGGTTGGCGCATCGGTTGGTTTTACCAGATCGTTGGAAAGAAGGTAGTTTTCCACTTCCTCGCCAGAGACATCAGCAAGCATCACGCCATCGACTTCGACGCAGGGTGAGAGAGGCTGGCCGGATTTCTGCACCATCTCCGCGTAATTTTCGCGGTTGTTGATGATGTCGATATCCTCATACGCGAGGCTGTGCTTGCGCATGATGGCGCGAACGCCATTGGACCAGCCGCACTGCGGCTTAAGATAGGCTTTGATCGTCATGCGGGTAAGCGAACGTAAGGACAAAAGGCGCGCAACTAATAGGCTCTGTTTTTTGGCAATCAATAGAAAGTTTCATGAAACGGTGCGAACGCGGCGCTGAATATGCAGAAGGCATGCCCTACCGCGGAAAAATTTGAGCGTCTTCGCAGGTACCGACAGCTATTTCGCTCGGCACCACGCTTTTCGCCTAGCCGCACCGTGTCGAATCCTCTAAACCGCGCACAATGAAAGTTCTCGTGACCGGCGCGGCCGGCTTCATCGGTTACCATGTCGCCCGGCGCCTCGCCGAAAGCAACCGCTGCGAAGTCCTCGGAATCGATAACCTCAACAGCTACTACTCCGTCGAGCTAAAGCACGCCCGCTTGGCAGAATTGGAGAAGGCTGAAAAATTCCGTTTTCTCAAAAGCGATTTTAGTGACGCCTCAGCCTTCAGCGGGCTCTTCGCGCACTACAAGCCCGACTACGTCGTGCACCTCGGCGCCCAAGCCGGCGTGCGCTACAGCGCGGAAAACCCAGCAGCCTACGTGCAGAGTAACATCACCGGCTTCCTGAACGTCCTCGAAGCCTGCCGCGCGCATCCGCCCAAGCATCTCGTCTTCGCTTCATCGAGCAGCATCTACGGCGCCGGCGCACATCTTCCCTTCTCGGAGGACCAAGTGACCGACCAGCCGATCTCATTTTACGGTGCCACGAAAAAGAGCAACGAGCTCATGGCCTACAGCTACGCTCATTTGCACGGCTTGATGATCACCGGCCTGCGCTTTTTCACTGTCTATGGACCGTGGGGGCGGCCCGACATGACGCCGATCATTTTCTCCAAAGCGATCTGTGAAGGAACACCGCTGAAACTTTTTAACCACGGTAAATCCCTCCGCGACTTCACTTATATAGAGGACATCGTCGACGGCGTGTTGAAGGTCCTGCTCTATCCGCCCGCCGAGCGCCCCACCCCGCCGTATCGCGTCTTCAACCTCGGTCATCACCGTCCGGTCGAGATGCGGCTCTTCGTTGAGATGTTGGAAAAGCTCCTCGGTCGCAGCGCCCAGATCGATTTACTCCCGCCGCAACCAGGCGACCTGCCCGAAACCTGCGCGAGCATTGAACGCGTCCGCGCCGCCGTCGGCTTCGAACCGCGCGTCCCGCTCGAAGAGGGCCTGCGCGCGTTTGTCGAATGGTTTAAACGGTACTACAAATTCTGAGCCCGGCACTCGCTGAGCAAAAACAAAACCTGAGGCCTCATGCAAAGACGAACAAAGGCATTGCTTTGCGCCTTTGCTACTTTGCGTGAGACAATTTCAGGATCTCTGCGCCCTCCGCGATCTCTGCGGTAAATGAAATCCTCCTTCGCGTGAAAACCATTCTTCTCCTCGTCTGCTCCAACATTTTCATGACGCTCGCTTGGTACGGACACCTAAAATTCAAGTTTCTTGAGGGCAAAGCGATCTTCTGGGTCATCCTTGTCTCGTGGGGTATCGCCTTTTTTGAATACTGCCTGATGGTTCCAGCCAACCGCCTCGGCTACCTGAGCGGCAACTTCACCGGTTATCAGCTCAAGATCATCCAGGAGGTGATTACACTCGGCGTGTTTGTTGTTTTTGCCTGGTTCGTACTCAAGGAACGCCTAACCTGGAATTACGCCGTGAGCTTCCTCTTCATCCTGCTCGCCGTCTATTTCGCCACCGCCTTCAAACCCGGTGCCCCGGGCGGGCAGTAACCCAAAATCGCCTATCCCGAATCGAAAGCACCGACCCCGGTCTACTCCTTCTTCCTATTTTCTCCTTATGAACATCAGCGTATTGAGCGACGGCGGTTGGGGCACGGCCCTGGCCATGGTCCTGTGTGAGAACAAGCACGCGGTTACCCTCTGGGGCCCTTTCCCCGACTACCTCGCGGAAATGAAACGCACCCGCCACAACGATAAGTTTCTTAAAGGTGTCGAGCTCCCCGCCGCCCTGCGCTTTGAGCCCAGCCTAGCCCTCGCCTGCACCACGGCCGACATCGTCGTCCTCGCCGCACCCAGCCAGTACATGCGCAGCCTCCTCGGAAAACTCGCCGCCGTGCCGCGCCCCGCCAGCCTCATCTACGTCAACGTCGCTAAGGGTATAGAGACTGGTTCCTGCATGCGCATGAGCGAGCTCGTCGCCGAACTACTCGGCAACGTCCGCTACGCCATTCTCTCTGGTCCCAGCCACGCCGAGGAAGTTGCCCGCCGCGTGCCCACCGCGGTGATGACCGCCTCCCGCGATCCGCAGGCTGCCAGCGCCGTGCAACAGGCATTCATGAACGAATACCTGCGCGTCTACACCTCCGATGATGTCGTCGGCGCCGAACTCGGTGGCGCGTTGAAAAACGTCCTCGCTCTCGCCGCTGGCATTCTCGACGGCATGGGACTAGGCGACAACACCAAGGCCGCCCTCATGACTCGCGGCATCGCGGAGATGGCCCGCCTCGGCGAATCACTCGGCGGGCGCCCCGAAACATTTTCCGGCCTCAGCGGCATCGGCGATCTCATCGTCACCTGCACGAGCAAACACAGTCGCAACCGCCACGTTGGCGAAGAACTCGGCAAGGGCCGCAAACTCGCCGAGATCCAAAAAGAAATGGGCATGGTCGTCGCCGAGGGCGTGACCACGGCAAGCGGTGCGCACCAACTCGCCCGTCGCGCCAACGCCATTACGCCAATCATCGACGAGGTCTTCGCCTGCCTCTACACCGACAAAGATCCTCGCCTGGCTGTCCGCGCCCTCATGTCGCGCGACCCCAAGCCCGAAATGCATCGGGCCTAGCGCCAACAAGACCAACCATCTCTCTGGTGGTGCGAAAACCAAACCATTCAACCGATGATAGAATGGATTAGGCTGGCCTGGTTCGTATCATAATTCGTTCCCAAGAAAATTGGCTCTGTTCGGGCCGGGTCTGTTTCCACGACATACCAGCAATCTTTTGCTCGCGCGAAATAGTTCGTCACACTTAGCACAGTCGCGACAAGTATAGGTATCGACCGGTTCCGTCCTGCGGATCGGACGCCTTGCCCTACCCATGAACCCTCCACCGCCTGATTGCTTTGATTCACTCGTGCGCGAGCACCAGGCAGGCTTGCGCGCCTACATCCGGGCGCTGGGCGCGCTGGACGTTTGGGTGGACGATCTGGCTCAGGAGGTGTTTCTCGTCGCGTACCGGCGACACGCACACTTCGAAGCAGGGGCGGATTTCGGTCGGTGGTTGCGCGGCATCGCCCGCAATCTCGTGCTCAATGAGCGCCGCAAAAGCGCCCGGCGGTCGCGACTGCTCCAAGCGTCGATTGTCGACGTACTTTGCACGGAAGAAGAGAACCAGCCAACCGCCCCAACACCGGCTGAACCGGTGCTACATGCGATGGCCGACTGCGTGGCCCAGCTGCCGGCGCGCAGCCGCGAATTACTGCAACGTCGCTACGCCGAGAGCAACGACGCCACCGCACTCGCCCGTACTTTTCAATTAAGCGCAGCCGCTGTACGACAAACACTGGTGCGCACACGCTCAGCCGTTCGACGCTGTATCGAAGGCAAACTCGGGGAGGCATGGCAATGAACACCGACCGCTTCGAAGAGCTGCTGGGCCGATTGCTCGACGACGAATTGTCTCTGGCCGAGGGCAACGAACTCGCAGCTGCGTTGCGCGCCGAACCCGCCCGGCTTCGCGAACTACGCCAGCACCTCAGTCTCTGGGAACTGTGGTCGCAACAACAGGCACCCGAACGCTCCACCGATGCTTTTCTCGCCGCCTGCCGCACACGTTTGCGAGCAGAGCGCGAGGGAGAAAATTTCCTCACTCGGTTGAAAGAACGAATCTCCCGCGACTCAACCAAATCAAAGAGGCCAACGCACTTGGCTTGGGCCGCTTCGATTGCACTCGTGATCGCCGCAACCGCGATCGTTCTCTGGCAATTCGCAGCCCATCCATCGACCGAAATAATGATCGCCCTCCAGGGTGAAGCGGTCTGCCCTGCGTGCGTCCTGCATGAAGGCCACGAGCACGTACCTGCTCTTCGGGTGCGCAAAGACGGGGCAACCCGCGTTTACTATCTCGATCCTTCGCCTGCTCTCGCCAGCCAGCAGGGCTATTTCTGCGGTGGCCCGACTCCCGTTAAAATCGAGGGAAAAATCCACCGCGTCGGCGACCGCGACAGGCTCGCTGTCAGCCAAATCGAACTACCCTCGACAACCAAGCAATAAGCCAGGACCGCCCCTCCCTTTACCTCCATGAAAAACCCATTTGACTCAAATCCATCTGCCATCGCCTATCCCGCCACGAAGTCTCCCCGTCGCGCCTTTTTGAAAACCTGCGCTCTGGCGGGCACCAGCCTGGTCCTGGCCAACCGAGTCGCTACCGCAGCCGAACCCTCTGCCGGAGCCATGCCTACAAGCATTTTCGGTGTCATCAAGAAACGTCGCTCCGTACGTAAATTCAAACCGGACGCCGTACCGGAAGCGGACATCACGCGCATTCTTGACGCCGCCCGACTGGCTCCTACCTCGGGCAACCAACAGCCTTGGAAATTCCTCGTCATCCGGGACCGTGCCAAAATCGACCAAATGAAAGAGGCCTGCGTGCAACGTGCCCTGGATTATTACGACAAACGTAACGACAGCATGACCACGCGCGAAGAGTCCGAAAAGAGCGCACGCAACAACTACAGCAACTATTTCTCAGCGCCTGTTTACATCGTCATCTTGACCGACAACCAGTCGCAGTATCCTGACTATAACCATTGGGACGGTCCGCTGGCCGCCGGGTATTTAATGCTCGCAGCCCGAGCGCTCGGTTATGGCACCGTGTTCATCACCGATGCGATCCCGGATGTGGTCACGAAAACTACGCTCTCCATCCCCGACCGCTATACCCGAGTTTGTATCACGCCACTGGGTGTCCCCGAAGCGTGGCCCGACTCTCCACCGAAAAAGAAACTCACCGAAATTGTCGCGTACGAGACTTTCTAAAACTTCCAATCATCCAGGCAGTCTCATGTTCGCTACACAATCCAGCGTTGTTGCTCGACTGCGCAGACCATCTCAAGCGCTGCTGCTGCTCGCTAAACTCGTTCTCTTCACTGGGGCGGCGCAGGCAGCAACGCCAACAATTCCTTTTTCTCCTGACCGCTGGGAGATAAAGGACGCCGAACTGAAAGAGTTTCTCGGGCAACCAGCTATAACCGGTACGGCTTGGTTGAAGGATACAGAGTTCGAAAACGGCATCATCGAAGTCGATCTGGCGGCCGATCGACAACAAGCCTATCCGGCCATCGTTTTCCGTCGGCAGAGTGACGGTGAATATGAACACGTTTATTTCCGCCCACACCGAGCTGGTTTCTATGCCGATGCAGTTCAGTATTCTCCAGTGTTCAATGGAGTCGCGGGCTGGCAGTTATACAGTGGACCCGGGTTCACGGCCGGTGTTACGTTACCAGAAAACCAATGGGTTCACATCCGGCTCGAGGTGTCGGGGACACAGGCCAAGGTCTTTGTCGGTGCAGGGAGCCAGCCAGTCCTCGAGATCAACGATCTGAAGCACGGCCTGAGCAAAGGTACGCTTGGTTTGCAGTCTCCGAAAAATGGATCGGTGCATTTCGCCAATTTTTCCTGTGTCGCGAAGGCGACGCTTCCCTTCGAACCGCCAGAAGCCGCAGAGCTTGTTCCTGGCGTTTTTATGGATTGGGAAATCTCGCCCTCAACGCGGGCATCCGATCTCGCTCCTGAACGCTATCTCGACGGGCAATCGTCCGCATCGATCACCTGGCAGCCGGTGAAGAGCGAAGCTTCGGGTTTGGTCGACATCGCCCGCTCCCGAAAACCCGTCACCGGGGAAGCCTCCAAAGTGTGGGCAAGAACCAGCATCCACGCCCAGAAAAATGAATCTATACCGATTAATTTCGGTTACAGCGACGATGTCTCTATCTACCTGAACGGTCGAATTCTCTTCTCCGGCAAAAGCGGTTTTAAACGACGTGATCCGTCCTTTCTCGGGATCATCGGCTGGAACGACACCATTTACCTTCCGCTGCAGGCGGGAGAAAACGAACTCGTGCTCCTGGTTTCCGAGAAGTTCGGCGGTTGGGGCTTTATGGTGCGGGATCTCGACGCAATCTATCACGACCCTTCCCTAAAAGAAGTGTGGGACGTTCCCGGGCTGCTCGGTGCCCCAGAATCTGTGGCCTATGACGACGGGCGCAAAGTTCTCTACGTTTCCAATTTCAGCGGTCAGTGCATTTCAAAAATCGGGCTCGATGGCACTATTGTCGCAGCACAGTGGGTCGGTGGACTGAAGTCGCCCACCGGTCTTAAATTTTTTGGAGGCAGATTATACGCCGTCGAACGATCTGGCGTGGCAGAGATTGATCCTGAAAGCGGGTCAATCGTCGCCCGCCATCCGATTCCGGATGCGGTTCTCGTTAACGACCTCGCGATCGGCAATGATGGCGTGATCTACGTCACGGATACGTCCAAGGATTGCATCTTCCGACTCAGCGGAGCAATTTCTGAAGTCTGGTTTCAAGGCCAGGAAGTCGCGCGCCCCAACGGTATCCTAGTGGAAAAGGATCGGCTCCTGGTCGGTGTCACTGCGGACGGCACGATCAAGACTATAGATCTAAAGTCGAAAAGCGTGACCACGTTTCTGACCTTGGGCAAAGGCGCCAACATGGATGGTCTGGTGCCTGATGGAGCGGGCGGCTATTTGCTCTCCGACTATTACGGCCGGGTTTATCGCGCTGATGCTGCGGGCCGGAAGACTCTGCTTCTGGATCGACGCGGACCACGCCAGTATGCAGCGGACTTCGCGTACATCCCAGAGCTGCAGCTCCTCGTAATCCCGTCACTCTTCGAACAACGGCTGACCGCCTTTCGTCTGGCACTACCATGAAAACAACGAGTCTCTCCCTCTGTTGCATGCTATGCGTGCTCATAGGCACATTGCAGGCCACGCAGGAAAACACAGTCATCACACCCGCTCCCATTCCTTACGGGGTCAACGATGCTGCGGGACACCGGCTCCGCTGCGACGACGCAGATATCTACTACGAGGTTTATGGCACAGGGAAGCCGCTCATATTATTGCATGGCGGGTTGTTCGGTTATATTGACGAATTCAGTGAGTTCATCCCTGAGCTCGCGCGCCACTATCAGGTGATTGCCATCGCGACACGCGGTCATGGCCGCTCGGAGCTGGGTCGGCAACCGCTCACCTACGAGCTGTTCGCTCGCGATGCGCTCGCTGTGCTCGACCATGTCACCAAAGAAAAGGCCTGCGCCCTCGGCTTCAGTGATGGCGCGATCACCACGTACGCGATGGCACTGCAGAAACCTGAACGACTCGACCGCGTGATCGCCGTCAGCGGCGGCTCACTGAGTGCCAGCGACTCCACCGAGCAGGGACGCGAAGAAGCAAAAACCTTGAGCGGTGAAATGCTGGTCCAGACCATGCCGGATTTCGTCGCCAGCCGAAGGAAACTCATGCCGCAACCCGAGCAATGGAACGACTTCGTCGCGCGCTTGAAGACGCTTTACCAATCGCCCGTCTACGTCGATCGCGAGAAGCTTCGCAACGTGCCGGTTCCCTTCCTGCTCGTGATCGGCGAGCACGATCCCTACGCGAGCCCCGAAACCTTTGTACGCTTATACCGAACGTTCCCCCACGCCCAGATCGCCATCGTACCAGGCTGCCGTCACCTGGTTCTCATGGAGCGCCCACAACTCACTCGCGAGTTGCTCTGGCACTTCCTGAGTGAGAGCAACACCGTCGCG
>Ga0302322_100001126_pt1 | contig 21685 bp, 9 predicted proteins | sample Fen_T0_2_FD_203757 | JGI IMG/M metagenome (GOLD analysis project Ga0302322, IMG submission 203757) | Peat permafrost microbial communities from Stordalen Mire near Abisko, Sweden - Fen_T0_2 | ecosystem: Environmental > Terrestrial > Soil > Wetlands > Permafrost | place: Sweden: Abisko...
CGTGGGCGACCATGGCATCTTCCGCGGCCCGATGACCGCCGCCGCGTTCGGCAAACGCGCTGACACGAAGCGCGACACTGCCTACGAGGAAGGTCCGTGGATCTACCAACACGAGGGCCGCTACTACCTCTTCTACGCCGGCGGCCCCGTGCCTGAGCACCTTGCCTATGCCACCGGTCCGAGTCCTGCCGGGCCGTGGACCTACGGCGGCGTGATCATGCCCACACAAGGCGGGAGTTTCACGAACCACCCCGGCGTCGTGGACTACAGAGGTCACACCTATCTTTTCTATCACAACGGCGCTTTGCCCGGCGGCAGCGGGTTCACGCGCTCGGTCTGTGTCGACGAGCTGAAGTTCAACGCCGACGGCTCCATCTCACCCTTTGATATGACGAAGGAAGGTCCCGCACCCGTCGCAACGCTTGACCCCCGCCTGCGCAACGAAGCCGAGACGATAGCGTGGGAATCTGGTATCAAGACCGAGCCATCAAGCCAGGGCGGGATGGCCATCGGCGACATCGACAATGGCGACTTCATCGAGGTGCGAAACGTCGATTTCGGCACGCGGAGCCCGCAAACCTTTCGCGCGAGTGTCTCGGCCGAAAATGCGGGAGGAACCATCGAAGTCCGGCTCGACGCCGCGACCGGCCCGCTTGTCGCCACGTTGCGCATCGATGCCACTGGCGGCGCGCAGTCGTGGAAGACACGAGCGACCTCCGCTTCTGGCGCCACGGGCGTTCACGATGTGTTTTTCGTTTTCGGCGCCGACAACCGCACTCGTTTCACTTTCGACTGGTGGCAATTCGAATGACCCAAATTCTCACGATGAACTTACTGAAACTCACCCACCGCACAGTCCTTTCTCTCGCTGCGATCGCTGCCGGCCTCTCAGCGCCACAGGGCGATGCGGCGGAGCCGATCGTGCAGACCAACTTCACCGCCGATCCCGCTCCGCTCGTAAGCGGCGACACCGTTTACCTCTACACGAGTCACGACGAGGACGACGCACCCGTCGGCATGGGCCATTTTCGGATGCTCGACTGGAAATGCTATTCCTCGACCGATATGGTCAACTGGACCGACCACGGCGTTGTCGCATCGTTAAAAACGTTCCCGTGGGCCGACCAGTCGAACGATGCCTGGGCGCCGCAAGTCGTCGAACGCGGCGGTAAATTCTATCTCTACGCCCCAATCAGCGTGTCCGGCTCGCCCAAGAATGTGATCGCCGTCGCGGTCGCCGACAATCCGCTCGGGCCGTTCACAGACGCATTGGGGCGACCGCTGATTGACAAAGCCAACGGCTACATCGATCCCACCGTCTTCGTCGACGACGACGGCCAGGCTTATCTCTACTTCGGCAACCCGAACCTCTGGTACGTGAAGCTCAACGCCGATATGATTTCGTATTCCGGCGAAATTATGCAGGAGCCGACCAAGCCCGAGAATTACCAGGAGGGGCCATGGTTCTATAAACGCGGCGGCCATTACTATATGGCTTACGCCTCCACCTGCTGCCCCGAAGGCATCGGCTATGCGATGAGCGACGGTGCCACCGGCCCTTGGATTTATAAAGGCTACGTGGTGCGCCCCAATCATGCCTCCTCGGGCAATCATCCGGGCATCATCGATTACAAGGGCGGTTCATACGTATTCGGTTTCAACTACAAGCTGAACTTTGCGCTCGCCAAGGAGCACCACGAACGCCGCTCAGTCTGCGTTGAAAAGTTCGCCTACAACCCGGACGGCACCATTCCTGAGCTGCCGTGGTGGGAGGAAGCGCCACCCGTGCAACAACTCGGCACGCTCAACCCTTTCCGACGCACCGAGGCCGAAACCATCTGCTGGAGCCAAGACGTCAAAAGCGCATCCAACGGCGCGGGCGGAATGTACGTTTACCCCACGCACGACGGTGCCTGCGTCAAAGTGAAGGGGGTTAATTTCGGTGCTGGCGCGAAATCTTTCCACGCTTTCGTCTCCGCGCCAGCGGGAGAGGGGAAAATCGAACTGCACCTCGACCGGCCGACCGGCCCGCTCATCGCCACCTGCGTTTTTCCGAAGACCGGCGGCGCAACGACCTGGGCAACCGCTTCGAGTTCGGTCCGGGACGCCCTCGGCGTGCACGACTTATTCCTGGTTTTCACTGGCAATCCTTCCGCCGCACCTCGCATCGATTGGTGGCAGTTCGAGTAATCTCTCCAACATTTTCACACCTCTATGAAATCACGTTCCTTCCCTCACAAGTTTATGGCCTTTTTCGCGCTCGTTTGCGCGGTTCTCGTCTTGCCGGTCGGCCTCTGTTTTGCAGCTGATAACCCGCAGATCATCACGCCGCCAGTGTCGGCGAAGCCCCGGGTCAACGGCCCTGACGTTTTTGGCGTCCGGCCGGGTTCGGCTTTTCTTTACGCGGTGCCTGCGACCGGTCTGCGCCCGATGACGTTTTCTGTCGACGGACTCCCGGCCGGCCTGAAGGTCGACGCGACCACGGGGCGCATCACCGGTGTGGCGCCCAAGGCGGGTGAATACAGCGTGACCCTGCGCGCAAAAAATGCTCTCGGCGAAGCGCAAAAGAAATTCCGTATCGTGGCAGGTGAGCGGATCGCGCTCACGCCACCCATGGGCTGGAGCAGTTGGAATTGTTGGGGCGACGCCGTGAGTCAGGAGAACGTGCTCAGCTCCGCCCGAGCGATGGCGGCGAAGGGACTGCGCGACCACGGTTGGACGTATATCAACATCGACGATGGCTGGCAGGCACCGCGCGGGGGCGAATTCAACGCCATTCAGCCGAATAAAAAATTTCCGAACATGAAAGCGCTCGCTGACGAGATCCACGCGCTAGGGCTAAAGTTTGGCATCTACTCGAGCCCTTGGCGCGGGACCTACGCGGGCTACATTGGCGGCTCCTCCGACAATACCGATGGGACCTCCCCGTGGGTTGTCTCTGGCGACGTGGACGAGTTTTATCATCTCAATAAAGACCCAAAGGCGAAGGATGCGAAGCCCAGCTGGGTGAACTGGGGCTTCGGCGCACACTCGTTCGCAGCGCAGGACGCCCGTCAGTGGGCCGCGTGGGGCGTCGATTACCTCAAGTACGACTGGTTTCCCAACGACGTGCCGCATGTGCAGGAGATGAGCGAAGCCCTGCGCACCACCGGTCGCGACATTGCCTACAGCTTGTCGAACACCGGAGTCTACGACCACGCCTCCGATTATTTGCGGCTCGCCAACGTGTGGCGCACGACGGGCGACATTGTCGATACCTGGGACAGCGTCACTCGCAACGGTTTCACCCAGGATCGTTGGGCTGCGTACACCGGGCCCGGTCATTGGAGCGATCCCGATATGCTCGTCCTCGGCCATGTAGGGTGGGGGCCCAGCCTGCACGCAACCCACCTCACGCCCGACGAACAATATTCCCATATGAGTCTCTGGTGCTTGCTCTCCGCGCCGTTGCTCCTCGGCTGCGACCTCGCGCAGATCGACGACTTCACGCTCGGTCTGCTCACCAATGACGAAGTGCTCGCGGTGGATCAGGACTCTCTCGGCCGACAGGCCACCCAGTTTAGCAACATCGATGGCAAGATCATCTATGCGAAGACGCTTGAGGATGGTTCGTACGCCGTCGGCCTTTTTAACCGCGGCGAGACGGAGACGACCATCACTCTAAAGTGGGGCCCTTGGGGCAACCTGCCGACTGAGCGCGTGGATATGGTCTTTCGCGTGCGTGATCTTTGGCGCCAGCAGGACCTCGGCGAATTCAAGGACAGTTACGAAACCAAGGTCGCACCGCACGGCGTCGTGCTTATCCGCCTCATACCGCCAAAGTAACTGGAACCCATACTTTTCATCACCGCCAATCTGTTCGCATCCATCGAAAATGAAAACCTGCTCGATCATCCCTCTATTCGCCCGCGGCAGTTTGCTGCTCCTCGCCGGAATGGTTTTGTCCGTCTCCGCGCTTTTCGCCGCCGATGAGACCTGTCCCACCTGCGGTGGTAAGATCGCTGTCAGCGGCGACTTCGCCCACAAGAAAGATATACCGTATCCGCCAATCGAAGGCGCGGGGTCGAACTTTGCTGTATACGCCGAAGACGTTGACGGCCCCGAGTTCACGGTGACGATTTCGAATCTTCCCGCAGGAAAATATGATATCGAGATTGGTGCCGCCGAAATGACCGCCACCTCCGCCGGTGAGCGGATTTTCTCCGTGACTGCGGACGATATCGTGCTCGCAAAGGACTTTGATCTTTTCGCCACCGCCGGACGTGCCCGCAAAGTCGCCACGATTCACGGTACGATTGAGAAAGCGGACGACGCCTTGCGTGGTCCGTTGCAGCTCGTGTTCTCCGCGAGCAAAGGCCGCGCGAAATTCAATACGGTTACCATCCGCGACACCTCCGGTGCCCAGGTCGTCTCCTTCGCCGCCAACGAACTGGCCGACGCCTTTGGAGCATCCGCGATGGTTCCCCCTGAAGTGAAGGAACCGGCGATCTGGCGCGATCCCTCGAAACCACTTCGCGCCCGCGCTGACGATCTGATCCGACGCATGGCACTTGCGGAAAAAGTTTCGCAGCTCAAGAACGCCGCGCCCGCCATCCCGCGCCTCGGTCTGCCCGCTTACGATTATTGGAACGAGGCCCTGCACGGCGTCGCCAATAACGGCTTCGCAACGGTTTTCCCCGAGCCCGTCGGCGGCGCCGCGTCGTGGAACCCCGAGCTATTTCGTCGCGAGGGCAACGTGATCGGCATCGAGGGCCGTGCGAAGTTCAACGACTACGCCAACAGCCATAATGGCGACTCCAAGTGGTGGGCGGGGTTGACCTATTGGACGCCCAACCTGAACATTTTCCGCGACCCGCGCTGGGGCCGCGGTCAGGAAACCTATGGCGAAGATCCGTTTCTTACCGCCGAGATCGGCATCGCGTTCGTCAAAGGCATTCAAGGCGACGACCCGAAGTACATGTTGGCAATGGCCTGCGCAAAACACTACGCGGTCCACAGCGGACCCGAGCCAGATCGCCATCGGTTCGACGCGGTGATCACTGACCGAGATCTTTACGATACTTATCTACCGCAGTTTGAACGCGTCGTGCGTGAGGGTAAGGTCGCCGGCGTCATGAGCGCCTACAATGCGGTCGCCGGCGTACCGATCAGCGCCAGCCCCTTTTTTCTCACGGAACTCCTCCGCCAGCGCTGGGGTTTCGAGGGCTATGTCGTTTCCGATTGCGATGCGATCCGTGACATCTACGGAGAAAGACAACACCGCTACGTCAAAACCGCAGAAGAGGCAGCGGCTTTGGCGGTTAAGGCTGGTTGCAATCTGTGTTGCGGCGGTGACTACAACGCTCTCGTGCGGGCTGTTCAGCAGGGCCTCATCACCGAGAAGGAAATCAACGGGGCACTCTACCATACGCTCTGGACGCGTTTCCGCCTGGGGCTCTTCGATCCGGCGGACCAGGTGCCGTTCAGCAAGTACACCGTTGCAGACAACGACACGCCCGAGCACGCCCACGTCGCCCTGGAACTCGCCCGGCAATCGCTCGTGCTGCTGAAAAACAACAGCATTCTCCCGCTCGATCGCGCCAAGTTTAAACGCATCGCTGTCATAGGTCCCAACGGCGATTCGAAATCGATGCTCGAGGGCAATTATCACGGGTCCTCGTCGAAACCGGTCTCGATTTTGAACGGTATCCAACAGCTGGCCGGTCCCGGCCTCGAAATCACGTTTGCCATGGGCAGTCCCATTACGACCAAGCCCGGAACGGCCCCGTGGAGCGGCCAGGACAACACCACGAAACGTTCCGTCGAAGAGCTCAAAGCCGAGGCGCTCGCCGTGGCCGCGAAGGCTGATGTGATCGTCTATGTCGGCGGGATTACTGCGGCGCAGGAAGGTGAAAGCTTTGATCGCGAATCGATCGAACTTCCGACCGAACAGACCGAACTCATCAAGGCGCTCCATGCCACCGGCAAACCGGTCGTGATGGTTAACTGCAGCGGCTCCGCGATGGCGTTGCCCTGGGAAGCAGAGAACCTCGCGGCGATTCTGCAAGCCTGGTATCCCGGTCAGAACGGTGGCCGCGCCGTCGCCGAGGTACTGTTTGGCGATGTCAATCCGTCTGGCCATCTACCGGTCACGTTCTACCGCGCGACTGCCGATCTGCCGAGCTTCACGGACTACTCGATGAAGAACCGCACGTACCGTTACTTCGAGGGCAAGCCGCTCTGGGCGTTCGGACATGGCCTGAGCTATACCACCTTCGAGTACTCACGCGGGCGGCTGAACACGAAGAAGATCACCTCCACCGGTGCGTTGAAGGTTACGCTCACCGTCAAGAACACCGGTACCCGTGACGGCGACGACGTTGTGCAAGTTTACTATCGCCAGGTAAACTCCAAGTTGCCGCAGGCAAAACTCACGCTCTGCGGTTTCAGCCGCACGAGTCTGAAAAAAGGCGCATCCCAAGAGATCTCGATCGAAGTGGCTGCCGCGCGCCTGCGCCTCTGGGACGAAACAACGAAGCAGTATGTCGTTGCGCCTGGCAGTTACGAACTGCTGGTTGGCGCCGCCTCCGATGACATCCGACAGAGGCTGCCGTTCACCGTGACCGGGCGGTAGTTTCGCCCGTCGCCCCTGCGTTCGCATCACAGAACTGAGTCCCATCCATGAAACCACTTCACATCGCCAATCGCGCGTTTGCTGCCGGCCTCCTGGCCGTCGTAACGACGTTCTCGCTGTCATTGCACGCATCGGAGGAATCCGTCGCGTCACCCGATGGCCACGTGGTTGTGACGGTCAACGACACTGCGGGCCTCCGCTACCGGGTTGCTTACGACGGCGAGGCGGTTCTCGTCGATTCGCAGCTGGGGTTGGATTTCGCGGGTGGCTTCTCGCTCGGTCGTCTGGCCGCCATCGTCGCGGCCACGCGGAGTGAACACGACTCAACGTGGGAGAACTCCTTCGGCCAGCATCGTTCGGTGCGCGACCACTATCGCGAGCTGAAGATCGAGCTGAAAGAACAAGCCGCCGCGCCGTCGCGTTTGAACCTGATCGTGCGCGCCTACGATCAGGGCGTGGCGCTGCGCTACGAAATCCCGGTGCAGCCCGGGCTCGCGGACTACGTTGTCACCAACGAGCGTACCGAGTTCGTCTTCCCTTCGGACCTGACTTGCTGGGCGGGGGATTTCTCCGATTGCGCCGAATGCCAGTATCCGAAAAAGCGCCTGACAGAGCTAGGCAGCGACCTCGCTCGTCCCCATGTCCTGCCATTGTTGGTGCAACTGCCGCACGGCTATGCAGCGATCGCCGAGGCTGACCTGCTCGATTGGGCGGGGATGTTTGCCGCCGCCGCCGGACCAGGCGTCGACGGCACACCGCGGCCCGCAGCCCGTGTGGCACTCGCCTCCCGCAAAGATGGTCGCTGTCTGGTGGTTGGGCACGACCGGCGTCTCAGCCCGTGGCGCACGATCCAACTCGCCCGAACGGCCAAGGATCTTGTCGCCAGCGAATTTATCGCGACCCTGGCCACGCCCTCGCAAATTGGCGATACCGCCTGGATCAAGCCCGGTGTCACTGCGTGGGACGTCTGGTGGACCGGGATCAATCCGACCCAGCCCGATTTCAAGGGCCTCAATTCCCGCGGCGACACGCGTTCGCACAAGGAGTATATCGATTTCGCTGCCGAAATGGGGTTTCCTTACCAGCTCATCGACTGGTTCTGGTATGAGCCGATGAACAACCCGAAGGCCGACCTCACCAAGCCGGCAGCCCACGTCGACATCCCCGGTCTTGTCGCTTACGCCCGCGAGCGGAATGTCCGGCTTCTGCTCTGGATCGACTCGCACGATCTCGAGCGCCAGGGCTTCGACAAGGTGTTCGCCCAAGTCGCGGCCTGGGGTATCGCTGGTGTGAAGATCGACTTCATGAACCACGATGGACAGGAGACGGTCCAGTGGTACGCCGCCGTGCTCGCGGCGGCCGCGCGCTACAAGCTGCTGGTTGACCTTCACGGCGCCTACAAGCCGACCGGCCTCGCGCGCACGTGGCCAAATTACATCACGCAGGAGGGCGTCCTCGGTAACGAATACAACAAGATCAGGACCGACGCCTGCACGACGGTGCACACAATCACGCTGCCGTTCACGCGCGGTCTGCTCGGGCCGATGGACTTCACGCCTGGCGGTTTCCTTAATCGCACCGCCGCAGATTTCAAGGTCACCCAGCCGGCACAGGTCGTCGGTACCCGCGCGCGACAGCTCGCCATGACGGTCGCGTATTTCAGCCCCCAGCTCTGCCTCTGCGACAGTCCGGAAAACTATCGCGGCCAACCCGGCGTGGAATTTTTCCGGGGCTTGCCGACCGTTTGGGACGACACGGTCGTCCTCTCTGCCGAGGTTGCCGAACATGTTGTTATCGCTCGCCGCTCTGGCGCGCGTTGGTATCTCGCCGCGATGAATGGCGACGCCCCGCTCACGCTGCGCGTGCCCTTGAAATTTATCGGGGCGGGTAAGTGGAAGCTGCGAGCGTTCGCCGACACCGCCGAATCGACCAAGCAGCCGGAAAAAATCTCCGACACGACGTCCGCAGTCACCGCTGATTCCACCGTCGAGATCTCCCTCGCCCCGGCGGGCGGTTATGCCGCCGAACTGGCGCCACAACCATGATTGATACCAATTCTCACTCAAACATACCAAAAGAGGTAAAGGTAGGGACGACCCGCCGGGTCGTCCGCCAACGTCGCCTGCCCCCGGCCCACATCCAACCGGACGGCCGAGCGGTCCGTCCCTACCACTCAGGTTATTATGCGTTTGAAAGAGAGATGGTATGAGAGCCTAGATCGCTCTCTCTATTGTTAACTCAGCCTCATCAACCACCCCTGACCTTGCCGTCGCGTTTTCCGAAATGACCAACGCGGCCACTCTTTCCTCTATCATGATTCCCGCCCGCTCTCTTCTCGCGATTCTAACGCTCGTCTGCGGCCTGGCGTGTGTCCGCATTGAAGCGGAAACCGCTGGAGATCGCGGTGTCGTCTCGTTGCCGGTCGAGGGTGGCCGGCTCACAGTTCAATCGCTGCTGGACAACGCGGTGCGCGTTCGTTTCACCCGTGGCGAAGCACCCGAGGCGCCGAGTCTGATCCTGTCTGAGAAGGTCGCGCCTCCTGCGTTTCACGTACGTGAATCCGCGCAGTCGATCACACTCGAGTTGGCGCAACTCCATGTGGCCATCGATCGTGCGACAGGAGCGATCACCTTTACCGACGCTACAGGCCGGGTTCTCTTGCGTGAGTTGCCGGGCACCCGCCGGGTCGAGGCCGCCACGGTTCAGGGCGAGCCCACCTGGGCCGTCGCTCAAGGTTTCGATTCGCCGCCGGAGGAACGCTTGTTCGGCCTGGGGCAATTTCAGGACGGCTTTCTTAATGTCCGCGACCTGCCACGCCGGCTCACCCAGGTCAACACGCAGATTGCAATTCCATTTATTATCTCAAGCCGTGGGTTCGGTCTACTCTGGCACAACTATGGCCTCACGGAATTTGATCCCGCTGACGAAAGCATTCCCCTCACGGCCGAGGAGGCGGCCGGTACTTCGTCCGCCGTTGACATCACCACGACCGATGGCACGCGCCGCGAGGTCCGGCGCGAGAGCGTCTTCGCCGGTCGCTTCACGGTCGTTCGCGCGGGCCGGCAGGCGTTCTTTCTCGATGTCGGCCAGAAGATGGCGCGGCGTTGGCACGTGGAAATCGACGGTCACATCGTCGTTGATTTCGAAAACCTGTGGCTGCCGCCAACAACGAGCTGGTTCACCAATCTGAGCGCCGGCGAGCACACCGTGCGCGTGACCGGCGTGAAGGAGGATCGCCCGGTGCTGAGCTTACGCGCGACACGCGACATAACTGAGTTTCGTTCACCAGTGGCCGAGTCGCTTGACTACGTGTTCATCGCCGGCAAGGGCGATCAGATCACCGCCGCTTACCGCCAGCTCACCGGGCCTGTGCCGATGATGCCACGGTGGGCGCTCGGTTACATACACTGTCGAGAACGTTACAAATCGCAGGCCGAGCTACTCGACAATGCGGCCGAATTTCGCGCGCGCCACCTGCCGATGGATGTTATCGTGCAAGACTGGCAGTACTGGGGGCGCCACGGCTGGAACGCCATGCGCTTCGACGAGGCCGACTATCCGGATCCCGCGGCGATGACGCGGACGCTGCACGAGCAGCATACGCGGTTGATGTTGTCGGTCTGGTCGAAGATCGATCCGGCTTCTGAACTCGGTCGCGAATTTGTCGAGCGGAACTATTTCATACCGGGAACGCAGTGGGTGGATTTCTTCAACCCGGCGGCAGCGGCCTTTTATTGGGAAAGTTTCCGCACGCGCCTCCTGCCTCTCGGCATCGATGCGTGGTGGCTTGATGCCACCGAACCAGAAAATGACGACCTCGCAGGCCGCCAGACGCACGCCGGAGCAGGGGAGCGGATGCGCAATAGCTATCCGCTGTTTGTCAGTCGCGCCGTTTATGAAGGACTGCGCAAGGATGCGCCGGATCGTCGTGCGATGATTCTGACCCGCAGTGCTTTTCCCGGTCAGCAACGGTTCGCTTCGGCCACCTGGTCCGGTGACATCGGTAACAGCTGGGAAACGTTACGCCGCCAGGTCGCCGCAGGGCTCGATTACGTGGTCACCGGCCTTCCGTGGTGGACGACGGACACCGGTGGATTCTTTCGTCCAGGACCGAAACAGTATTCCGATCCTGAATACCGCGAGCGTTTTCTGCGCTGGCTTCAGTACTCAACGTTCTCGCCGCTGATGCGCGTGCATGGTTATCAGACCGACACCGAACCCTGGCGTTATGGCGCGACCTTTGAGGCTGAGACTCGCCGCTGGCTCGAACTCCGCTATCGCTTTTTACCCTACATCTACAGCGAGGCGGCACGCGTAAGCTTTGCTGGGTCGACTCTGATGCGCCCGCTCGTTCTGGATTTTCCGGGCGATGTCCAAGCGCTCGAGCAAAAGGCGGAGTTTATGTTTGGTCCCGCACTTCTGGTGGCACCTGTTTTGGCGCCTGGCGTGAAAGAATGGCCCGTGTACCTGCCAGCAAGCTCTGGCGGCTGGTTCGACTTCTGGACCGGCGAGCACGCGCTGGGTGGTCGCACCGTCGTTGCCGGCGCGCCGCTGGAACGCATACCGCTCTACGTTCGCGCCGGATCGATTCTGCCGATAGGCCCGGTGGCGGAGTATGCCGACCAATCTCTGGCCGACCCGATCGAGCTACGCATCTATACTGGCGCCGATGCCGACTACACGTTCTACGAAGATGACGGTGTCGACTATTCCTATGAAAAAGGCGCACGCGCCACGATCCCGCTGCACTGGGATGAGACACGGCAAATCCTCACCATCGGAAATCGCGTGGGGTCTTTCCCCGGCATGATTGAACAACGCCTTTTCCGGATAACCTGGGTTCGTCGGGGTCGCGGGGTGGGGGCGGGCACCGAAGCGACGCCCGACCTCGTTGTTTCCTATACTGGGCGGTCACTCACCGCCGCCCATACCCAGCTAGATTCGAAGCCCCCGTCCGACATCGGCGTTACTCGGCAAAAACAAAAGCGCGAGACCTCCGACTAAATCTGCCATTCCCGATCGCCAGGCATCACCCTCTCCCAATGAAACATCTCATCACTCTTCTCTACCTCCTCTGCAATGCGCGCTCGCCGTTGCAGCAATAAATTTCACGTCATGAAACTTCTCTCGATATCCTTCCTTTTCGCTCCGCTTCTTGCTACCGCGTCAGTCGTCGCTTCCGAAAGCGCGACGGTTGCTGACACGCCGGTTCACTTGTATCCGCTGGATTCTGTCCGCCTGCTGGAAACGGGGCCTTTCTCGCCGGCCGTGAAAGCGAATCGCGACTACGTCCTCGCGCTTGATCCAGAACGTTTGCTTGCTCCTTTCCGGCGCGAGGCGGGGTTGCCACTCAAAGCCCAGCCTTATGGCAATTGGGAGAGCAGCGGTTTGGATGGGCATACTGCTGGGCATTATCTGTCCGCTCTGGCCCACATGATCGCATCCGGAGAAGACACGAAAGATGCGCAGCTTCGCCAACGACTCGAGCACATGATCGCCGAATTGCAGGCCTGCCAAAACGCCAACGGTGACGGCTATGTCGGCGGTGTTCCCGGTAGCCATGAGTTATGGAAAGCAATCGCCGGCGGCGACGTTGAAGCGATCAACCGAAAGTGGGTGCCTTGGTATAACGTTCACAAAACCTTGGCCGGCCTACGCGACGCATATCTGGAAGCGGGCAACACCACGGCACGCGAGGTGCTGGTGCATTTGGGAGACTGGTGCGTGAGCCTCACGTCGCATCTCAGCGATGAGCAGATGCAGCAGATGCTCAATCAGGAGCACGGTGGTATGAACGAAGTCTTGGCCGATCTCTACGCGATGACGAAAGACCGAAAATATTTAGCTGCCGCGGAACGTTTCAATCACCACGCCATCCTCGATCCTCTGATCGCGCAAAAGGATCAGCTGACCGGCAAACACGCCAATACGCAGATTCCTAAAGTCGTCGGCCTCGAGCGCATCGCGACACTAACGGACAACAAGGCGGATGAAGCGGGGGCACGTTTCTTTTGGCAAACGGTGACGAAAGTTCGCTCCGTCGCTTTCGGCGGGAACAGCGTATCTGAGCATTTCAACGATCCGCATGATTTCAGCGGACTGCTCCTGCACCGGGAGGGCCCTGAAACCTGCAACACTTACAACATGCTTCGGCTCACGGAAGAACTCTTCGCCCGCGAACCGAAAGCCAGCTACGCCGACTACTACGAGCGGGCGTTGTACAACCATATCTTATCGGCTATAAATCCCGCCCACCCCGGCTATGTCTATTTCACGCCGATCCGGCCCGATCACTACCGCGTCTATTCCGTGCCAGGCGAGGCCTTCTGGTGCTGCGTTGGCACCGGCATGGAAAATCCCGGCAAGTACGGTGCGTTCATCTATGCGCACGCCCAGGATGGAATTTACGTCAACCTCTTCGTCGCCTCCGAATTGAAGGATAAGCAACGGGGCCTGACCTTGCGGCAGGAGACAGCATTTCCCGATGAAGAGAGCACTCGGCTCACGCTCACGCTTGCTCAGCCACAAAAGTTCACGCTGCATTTGCGGCAACCCGGCTGGGTCTCCTCCGGAGCCTACGGCGTCAAGGTCAATGGCAAGCCGGTGCCGGTTACCTCCGCGCCTTCCTCCTATGTCGAGGTTCGGCGCGAATGGCAAAATGGCGACACCGTGGAAATAGCAATGCCTATGCATACTTCGATTGAAGGGCTCCCAGATGGCTCGAGCTGGTATGCGATCCTGCGTGGGCCTATCGTGCTGGCTCATCCCGCAGGCACGTGGGACATGACCGGACTGCGCGCGGACGACGGCCGGATGGCACACGTGGCGTCAGGGCCGGAATTGCCACTCGATCAAGCGCCCGTCCTTTTGACTACGGCCGACAAGATCACTTCCAATGTCGTGGCAGATCCCGCGTCGGGGCCCTTGCATTTCAAACTTACAGGCGTCCTGGAGCCTGCGACGCCAGACGGCTTGCCACTGGTTCCATTCTTCCGTCTGCACGATTCCCGGTATCAAATGTATTGGGAAGTTACGACCCGCGAGGCCGTCGCAACGCGCAAAGAACAACTCGCCGGGGCCGAGCGCGCCCGGGTTGCTCGCGAAGCCGCCAGCCTCGACTCGGTCGTGCCGGGCGAGCAGCAGCCGGAAGTCGAGCATGCCTTTAGAGGGGAGGGGACAGAATCCGGCCTCTACAGTGGCCGTCATTGGCGTCACGGCCGCATGATCGAGTACACGCTCAACACCCGAGGCGAAAAAGCCGTTGTACTTTCGGTTACCTATTCAGGAACTGACGCCGGACGAAAGTTCGACATCCTTGCCAATGGCGTCTCAATCGCAAAGCAGGAGCTCACGGGAGAAAAGGTCGGCGAGTTCATCGAGAAGCGTTACACTATTCCTGCCGCCGTACTCGCTGCGGCCAAGGACCGACGCATCTCCGTTCGGTTCGTGGCCGCGCAGGGGCTGGCGGGCGGTTTGTTCGACGTGCGGTTCCTGCGCGCAGAACCGTGAACTTCACCTCGCCGCCATTCCTATAAACCAACTTATCCATGAAACCCCCCTGCATAATCATAATGGCTCTGGCCGCGTTTGCCGCCCGCGCCCAATCCCCAGCACCGAACCAGCCCGTATTGGCCAAGGTTAATGCCGCCGTAACCAGTGCCCCGATTTCTCCGTACGTTTACGGACAATTCGTCGAGCACGCTGGCAACATGATTTACTCCAGCCTTTGGAGCGAACTACTGGATGATCGCAAATTCTATTACCCGGTCGGTCCCAAACCTCCGGAGGAAGCCAAACCAAAATCCAGGCCGGGCGATGGCGGCTTCGGCCGAGTCGACGCAGGGCCTGGCCGGTGGAATCCGATCGGTCCCGTGGATTCGGTTGTGATGGATACGAATACCCCTTTCGCGGGCGACCATACGCCTCTCGTCACCCTTTCCGGTGTTGAACCGCGTGGCTTTAGACAGACCGGCGTTAAGCTCGCCAAAGGCACGACCTATGAGGGCCGCATCCAGCTGGCGGGCAGTCCCACGGCCAACGTCTCGCTCAATCTTGTCTGGGGCAGCGGGCCGACCGAGGTGCGCCAGTCCGTGGCGCTCGGCAAGCTGAGTCCGGACTACAAGAAGTTCGTTTTTTCATTTAAAGCGGAAAACGATGGTCCTGCCACTTTCGAAATTTGCGGAACCGGGACCGGCTCGTTTCATGTCGGCGCCGTTTCCTTGATGTCGGCTAACAACGTCCAGGGCTGGCGTCCCGAACCCATCGCCATCCTCAAGGGTCTGCGTTCGGCCGTGTATCGTTTCCCCGGTGGTAACTTCGTTTCCGCGCATGAATGGCGGGATGGCATCGGCGATCCCGACCGGCGCCCGCCGATCAAGGACCCGGTTTGGGGACCTATTAATTCGAACGACATTGGTACCGATGAATTCCTAACCATGTGCCACCTGCTCGAGGTCGAGCCTTACATCACGGTCAACGCCGGCACGGGTGACGCCTGGTCCGCCGCGCAATGGGTCGAATACACCAATGGATCCGTCGATACTCCCATGGGCAAACAGCGTGCCGCCAATGGCCATGCCGAGCCGTACCGCGTAAAGTTCTGGGGCATCGGCAACGAAATGTGGGGAGATTATCAATACGGCTACATGCCGCTGAAGCAGTTTTTGTTTAAGCATAACCAATTTGCCAAGGCGATGAGGCGCGTAGATCCCTCCATCAACCTGACCGCTTGCGGCGCAATGCCCGACACGATGACGGGGGCTAAGCAAGCGCTCCTGCTCGGCAAGGACATCGTGCCAGACTATCTCTCACCGGCGGATTGGACGGGCGCTCTGCTCGTGAACTGCTTCGACAATATCGATCTCATCAGCGAGCACTTCTATAACTTCGGCGGCACGCATTTCAATCTGGCCGCGAATGCCCAAGTGGCCAACGACCCGCAGGAGCCCGTCACAGACTGGATGCGCCGCGGTGCCAATCACGTCCGCATCAAATACGAGGAATACAAGGAATACGAAAAACGCCTGCCACAACTGGTCGCCCATCCTAAACCGATCAATCTCGACGAGTGGGCCTACATACCCGGCAAATATGAAACCTACCCGGCTTATGGTTGGATTTTTCACGAGATGTTTCGCCATTCCGATCTCTATCAGATGGCGGCGCAGACTTTTGCCACCTCACTTCTCACACGTGACAGTGCGCAACCAGCACTCAACTCCAACGGTCTCGTTTTTCAGCTTTATCGCGATCACTATGGCTCGATCCCGGTCGAAGTTTCCGGCAACTCGCCGCAGCCCAAACCGACCGAACCTCCCGGCGGCGAACAGCCCGTCGTCAACGCCGGTAGTGATACCTTCCCGCTGGATGTTGTGGCAGCGTGGACAGACGATCGCCGCACACTCACCGTCGCCGTGCTAAACCCGACCGACGCCAGCCAGCCGCTCACCCTTGAGATCGGCGGCGCAAACTTAACCGGGCGCGGTACACTCTGGCGACTTGCGTCGACACGCGAAGATGCAAAAGAACCGACGATCACCAGCGCTCCGCTCGCCGAGGTGCCGACTGCGCTGACGCTCCCGCGCTTCAGTATTTCGATCTTCGTCTTGCTGGTTAAGTAATACCTATACGCCCTTGCCAGTGAGCCTTACGGCTCACTGGCGACGAGTTAAAGACGGAGAGCTCAAGAGTAGTTAACTAAATTGAATCCGAGACAACTTTCAGGCTGGTCCCGTAGGACAGTACATTGCGCCTCTACACAGAACCGGTCCGTTCCAGTATTCCTGAGTGTCGCACTGTCGCTTCGCTCGGTACCATATTCAAAATCCTCCTCAGCCCATGTCGTCGAAATTCCACCTAAACATCCTGCGCTGGTCCGCCCTCGGTCTGCTTACCGGGTCCGCCGTTCTGGCGCAAATTCCCAGCTATGCCACGCCGTCCGTAATCGTGAGCACCGCGGCCGAACCTATTGCAAAGGGCAAATTCGAGGCCACCTGGTCTTCGTTGAAACAATACCAAGTACCCGAATGGTTCCGGGATGCGAAGTTCGGCATCTGGGCGCATTGGGGACCACAGTGCGAACCGGCGATGGGCGACTGGTATGCGCGCCACCTGTATCTCGAGGACGGTCCGCTGTGGGGTGCGAACGTCACCGCCTTCCACCGCCGAACCTTTGGCCACCCTTCGCAGGCTGGTTTCAAGGATGTCATCCACCGTTGGAAAGCAGAAAAGTGGGATCCCGAAAAACTCGTCGCCCTCTACAAGCGTGCCGGCGCCCAGTATTTCTTCGCCCTCGCCAATCACCACGATAACCTCGACCTATGGGACTCAAAATATCAGCTGTGGAACTCCGTACGCGTCGGTCCGCAGAAAGATATCATCGCCGGCTGGGCCAAGGCCGCCCGCGCGAATGGGCTGAAGTTCGGCGTCAGCGTCCACGCCGCCCACGCCTGGAGTTGGTATGAGCCCTCTCAAGGTGCCGACAAAAAAGGCCCGTTGGCTGGCGTGCCGTACGACGGCAAGCTCACCGCCAAAGACGGAAAAGGCACGTGGTGGGAAGGCCTCGACCCACAGGATCTTTACGAACAGCGGCACGCACCCGCTCCGAATTTCGACGACCCAGGCATGATTCATAAACGCTGGGAATGGGGCAACGGCGAGCCTCCGCCCGACCGAGCCTACTGTGAAAAATTCTACAACCGCACCGTTGATCTCATCAACCGTTACCAGCCTGACCTGATCTATTTCGATGACACCGCGCTGCCGCTCTGGCCTGTGAGCGACGCGGGACTTAAGATCGCGGCGCACTTCTACAACCGCAATAATCAGATGCACGGCGCGGATGACGATGGCGTGTTGTTCGGCAAAATCCTCGATTCCGACCAGCGTCAGTGCATGGCGTGGGACATCGAGCGCGGCAGTAGCAACGAAATTGAGCCGCACCCATGGCAGACCGACACGTGCATCGGCAATTGGCACTACGAGCAAAAGATCCACGACGAACACGGCTACAAGAGCGCGAAGACGGTCGTGCACACCTTGATCGATGTCGTCAGTAAGAACGGCAACCTTCTCCTTAACATCCCGCTGCGCGGCGACGGCACACCCGACGACGACGAACTCGCGATCGTCGAAGGCATCGCCCAGTGGATGCAGGTGAATCAGGAAGCCATTCATGGCACGCGTCCGTGGAAGATTTTAGGCGAAGGCCCGCAGATGACGCAGGCGGTCCCGCTCGAAGGCCCGGGTTTCAATGAGGGCAAGAGCAAGCAGTACACGGCCGAAGATGTCAGGTTCACAACGAAGGGTGGGACGCTCTACGTCATCGTCATGGGTGTTCCGACTCGTTCGGTACAAATCAAGTCGTTAGGCACAGGCCCGAAGCTGCTCCAGCAACCGATCGCAGACGTCTCGCTGCTCGGAAGCGGCGAAAAGCTCAAATGGTCGCAGGCGATCGACGCTTTGCACATCGAGGCGCCGCAGGCAGTACCCAATGACATCGCTCTCGTTTTCAAAATCACGCCACGTCCCTGACCGCCCCGGCCATCAGCTCTCAAAAATCGACTCACCACAATGAAACTACAAAACGCGCGAATTCTCTGGATCGCCTTTCTGCTCCCTGCGGCCCTCACGCTTTTCACGAAAGGAGAGACTACGTCTTCCGCCGTGCGTAAGACCTGGATGCCGGACAACGGCAATGGTACTTATACCAATCCGCTTTTCTATGACGAGTTCACCGACCCGGACGTCATCCGCGTCGGCGACGACTTCTATCTCGCCGGAACCACCATGCACGCAATGCCCAGCCTCGTGGTTCTTCATTCGAAGGACCTGGTGAATTGGGAATTCCTCAGCTACGCGGCGGATCGGCTCGACTTCGGTCCAGAGTACCGGCTCGAAGACGGAAAGGATATCTACGGGCAGGGCATCTGGGCGCCATGCATCCGTTATTACAAAGGCACTTTCTACCTTTTCACGAATGTCAACGGACGGAAGACTCAGCTCTTTCGCGCCACCAATCCCGCCGGCCCGTGGACGCATTCGGAGCTGGGCAGTTCGCTCCATGATTTGTCGGTGCTCTTTGATGATGACGGCAAAATTTATGCCGTTTGGAGCTACGGTGAGGTTATGTTCGCGCAACTTAAACCCGACCTCAGCGATATCATTACCGAGACGAAACGCGTGTTAATTCCTGCCGCGGGCAACGCCATGGGCGAAGGTCATCACTTCTACAAGATCCACGGCAAATATTATATCATCAGCGCAGACTACGCTCCGGTGGGCCGGATGCAGTGCGCCCGGGCCGACCGACCGGAAGGTCCCTACGAAACGACGGTCATCAGCGCCCGCGAGACCATGGGCACCCAGCGTGGTTGGTGGTGCAATAACATGGGCCAGCAGACACCTGTTCCTGGTTACGGCGTTAAGTTCGACGTTATAAAACCAGGTGACAACGAATTCGGCGCCGTGCCTCTCCATCAGGGCGGCGTCGTCGATCTGCCCAACGGTGACTGGTGGGGGTTTTCCATGATGGATTTTAAATCGGTGGGCCGTACCACTTTTCTCTCTCCCGTGACCTGGCAGGACGGCTGGCCGTATTTTGGACTGAAGGGAAATCTCGGACGTTCGCCGCGCACCTGGATCAAGCCTGCGGTCAGCGCGCATGTTTCACCGACCGCCACTTATCAGCGCAGCGACGATTTCGCCGGGCCAAAACTTCTGCCGGTCTGGCAATGGAACCACGCGCCGGTCGACGCGAAGTGGTCACTGGCCGAAAAGTCCGGCGTGCTGCGTTTGCACACGCTTTCGGCCGAACACTTCCTAAGAGCCAGAAACTCGCTCACTCAGCGCGTCATCGGGCCTGAATCCTCTGCCACCGTCGTGCTCGAAGGCGCGGGGCTGCAAGCTGGCGACATCGCGGGACTTGGCCTCCTCAATATGCCTTGCGCCTGGATCGGCATTGTCCGCACAGAGAGTGGTAGTGTCCTGCGCTGGTATGATCAGGCTACGGACAAAACTATTGACCTGCCGCTGAAATCGACTCGCGTCAGCCTGCGCGCGACGGGCGATTGCGATAATGATCTGGCCCAACTCAGCTACAGCCTCGACGGGAAGACTTTCACGTCGGTGGGCGAAGGGATTCGGCTGCCCTATCAGCTTAAGACCTTTCAAGGGGTTCGGTACGCGCTCTTCGCCTTTAATACGGCTGGCCGCGAGGGCGGCTTCGCTGATTTCGCGAGCTTCCGCGTCGATGAGCCTCTGGCTGATCGCTCGAAAAATCTACCGACCGGCAAGGTCATTACCCTCACCAATGTTGCTAACGGCAATCGCGTGTGGGCAAGTCCCCGTGGAATTCTGCACTCGGTCGGACCAGGCTCAACCGAAGCCTCTGGTTTGGCCGCACGCTTCCGCGTTCATGACCGTGGCCAGGGGCGGATTGTCCTGGAGGCGATGGACGGTAGCGGCTTTGTGACCGTAGTTGGAATCGGCCTCTCGGCGGACGTTCGCGTGCTCAAGCAAGAATCCAAGGGCAGCCTTTTGCAATGGCAGGACATGTTGCGCGGCCAGTGCATGCTGCTGTCGTTGAAGACCCATCGCTACGTGGGTCTCGAGCCAGGCACGAGCGAGCCATATTCCGCCGACTCACCCGGTACGCGTCCGGACCGCAAGGACGGTACGGTGTTTAACTGGGCGGAAGCTCCGTCTCCTTTGCCAAAACTTTAACCCTCTCTAATAAATGAAAACCCAAGCTACCTCTGCATTGGTTTGTGCCGTCAGTTGCCTCGTCTTCTTCTCGACTGCGAGTTTGGCCGCCCCAGCCAAACTGGAAATCGATCTCGGAAATCCGGGCCACGCGATCCCGTCGGATTTCTACGGTCTGATGACTGAGGAAATTAACTACAGCTACGATGGCGGACTGTTCGCTGAGCTGATTCGCAATCGGACCTTCCAAGATCCGCTCCCCGGCCTTTCGGGTCGCGATCCGAAGCCGGCGGTCGGCATCGTGCCGGCGCACTGGTCGGTTATTGGTTCGGCTCAGGCGGCCACGAACACGACGGATCCCGTCAACGCTGCTCTGCCCGTCAATCTCCGCCTCACTCTTTCGGGCGGCACAGGTGGCGTCGCCAACAACGGCTACTGGGGCATCCCGGTGAAACCGTCCACCAAATACACCGCAACTTTCTACGCCCGTGCTTGTGACGGCTTCACTGGTTCGGCTTCGGTCTCTCTCGTTGCCGGCTCCGCGGACAAAATTGTCGCCAAGGCCGACACCGCGCCGCTCACCACCGCCTGGAAAAGATATGCGCTCACGTTTACGACACCGGCGGACGCGCCGACCACTGCCGACGCCCGGTTCGTTCTCTCGGCAAGCGGGAAGGGGAGCATCGACTTTAGCTTCGTCTCGCTCTTTCCACCGACCTATCGGGACGTGCCGAACGGTTTGCGTCCGGACCTCATGAAACTGATGGCAGCGATGAAGCCTGCCTTCATCCGACTGCCCGGCGGAAATTACTCCGAGGGAAACCGGTTTGCCGACCGTTTTGCCTGGAAAAACATGATCGGGCCGGCGGACCAGCGCGCTGGTCACATGGGCTGCTGGGGTTATCGCAGCAGCGATGGTTTCGGACTACCGGAGTATCTTCTTTGGTGCAGCCAGCTCGGCGCTGAACCGGTGCTTGCGCTCTTCGCCGGCTATACGCTTAACGGCGACTACGCTGCAGCCGGGAGTCCCGAACTGGACCTCTACACGAAGGAAGCGCTCGAAGAGATCGAGTATGTCATGGGACCGGCCGACAGCGAATGGGGCAAGCGCCGGGCCGCCGACGGTTTTGCCGAACCATTCGACCTGAAATACGTCGAGATCGGTAATGAAGACTTCTTTGATCGCTCGGGAAGCTACGAAGGCCGTTTTGCGCAGATGGCCAAAGCGATCCGTGCAAAATATCCTCAACTCAAAATCATTTCCACCACGCCGGTCACGAGCTTCAAGCCCGACCTCGTCGATGACCATATCTACGCGAGCGCATCCACAATGATGCGTCAGGGGACTCGTTACGATGTGGGTTCCGGAAA
>Ga0302322_100001129_pt1 | contig 21662 bp, 19 predicted proteins | sample Fen_T0_2_FD_203757 | JGI IMG/M metagenome (GOLD analysis project Ga0302322, IMG submission 203757) | Peat permafrost microbial communities from Stordalen Mire near Abisko, Sweden - Fen_T0_2 | ecosystem: Environmental > Terrestrial > Soil > Wetlands > Permafrost | place: Sweden: Abisko...
CACGGGCTCGAAGCGCGCGACCAGTATTTCTGTTGCGCGCACTGTGCCCGCCAGGCCGGCATCCACGACGTCGCCGACCGCGCGCCTGACCGGGGTGCGGCGCACCCCTGAGAGATCACCGCAAGTCTGTGGATCGCGCGTGGCGTAGCCGCTCGTGCCGGCCGCGCGCTGCGCGATCGCGCCCGTCAGGTCCAGTACGGGGTGGCGCCCCACTGGCGATACACGCCGGTCGCGTACTCGAGATCACCGAGATCGGGCCAGTGCTCCTTGTCGAAGCCGGGCATCGTGGTCAGCGATTCGCGCGTGACGTTGACGACGAACCGCTGCTTGGATTCGTCGACGGTGAGCACCGACCACGGCAGCGCGAACAGCTTGTTGCCGATGCCCATGAAGCCGCCGAACGACAGCACGGCATAAGCGACGCGCCCGGTCGTGACGTCGACCATGAGCTCCTCGATCCGGCCGATATCCTGCCCGGCCAGGTTCACGACCTTGTCGTGGATCAGGGTCGATGCGCCCAGGGTCCTGCGAAACTTGTGCATGGTGTTCTCCTCGTTGTGGAGGAAACCCTCAGCAAGCCGCGTTCCACATCGCCGGCCGCACATCGCGCTCAGCGGCGGCGCAACCAGCGCGGCGCGATCAGCCGGCGCTTGCCATCGTGGGCGTGCGTGGCGTCCGGCGCATCGAGCTGCTCGCGATCCCACAGCTTGCAGGTCACCTGCTTGTGGTGCTGGTCGAGCGCCTCGCAGTAGTTGGTGAACTCGCAGCGCCGGATCTCGTCGCCGCGGCCCTCGCGGATCTTGCGGAACCAGTCGGGGTCGGCGAGGCTCTGGCGCGCCGAGGCGATGATATCGGCGTCGCCGCGCTGGAGCACCGCTTCGGCCTGCGCGAACTCGCAGATCCCGCCCGCCGCGACGATCGGCGTCTCGAACCCGGCGCCGCGCACCGCCGCGCGGATCGTCGCCGCCAGGTGCACGTTGCGCGCGAACGGCCCCTGCGCGTCGCTGTAGATCGTCGGCATGCACTCGTAGCCCGACGGACCGGTGTACGGATAGACCGACCAGCCGACCTTGGGCTGCTTGGCGTCCTCGAACTTGCCGCCCTTGGAGATCGAGAGGAACTGCAGCCCGGCGCGCGCCAGCTCGACGCCGAACCACGCCGCGTCGTCGACCGTGCTGCCGCCGGCGATCACGTCGTCGCCGAGGTAGCGGCACCCGACGATGCCGCGCCGGCCGACCTGCTGGTGCACGGCCTGGGCGACCTCGCGCGGCAGCCGCAGCCGGTGGTCGCGCGATCCGCCGTAGCCATCGCTGCGCGTGTTGACCGCCGACAGGAACGACGCCATCGTGTAGGCGTGGGCGAAGTGGAGCTCGACGCCGTCGAACCCGGCGCGGATCGCGCGGTCGGCGGCGTCGGCGAACAGCCCCGGCAGCACCTGCGGTAGATCGCGGATGTGCGGCAGGTGCGTATCGGTCACCCGCTCGCGATAGCCGCGCTCGAGATCGTCGAGCTCGCGCCGCGACAGCACGCCCGGCAGCGCCGCGTCGGGCAGCGCCGCGATCCGGGCGCGCAGCGCGTCGTCGCCGGCCTGGGCGACGCTCGGGTCAGCGGTCAGCTGCGCCAGCGCCTCGCGGTGGCGATCGGTGATCGCGAGGAACCGGGCGAAGTACTTGTCGCGCGGCGGCCGCCGCCGGATCGCCAGGAAGTCGATCAGCTGGATCAGAAACAGCGTCTCGCCGTTGGACGCCTCGCGCACCGCGTCGACCAGCCGCGCCAGGCCGTCGACGAAGCGGTCGTGGCCGATCCGGAGCAGCGGCCCCGAGGGGATATCGCGGATCCCGGTCGCCTCGACGACCAGCACGCCCGGCCGGCCCTCGGCGAACCGGCGGTACCAGTCGATCACGTCGGGAGTGACGAAGCCGTCGTCGGAGGCGCGCCACGGCACCATCGCCGGGATCCAGGTTCGCGTCGTCGCGGTGCGCGGGCCGATCTCGATCGGCTGGTACATCAGCGACGCGCTCACTTCATCGCGGCTCGGCCGCGCCGCCTCCGGACGCTCGTGCTTGATGCGCTCGGGTGGCTGCCACATCGTCGGATTCCTACCACACCCGATCGACCCAGCGCCGGCAGTCTGGCGGTCGGTGCGCTCGTCGTCTAATAATGATCGCCGCATGGCGAATCTCAATCCCGGCGATCCGATGCCGGACGTGACCCTGGTAGGTCCCGAAGGGCCGACCAAGCTGCGCGCACACCTCGGCAAGCCGCTCGTGGTGTACTTCTATCCCAAAGATGAAACCTACGGGTGCACGCGCGAAGCCTGCAGCTTCCGCGATCAGTACGAGGATTTCGTCGCGGCCGGCGCCGAGGTGATCGGCATCTCCCGCGACGACGCGTCGTCGCACGCCAAGTTCCGCGAGCACCATCGGTTGCCGTTCACCCTGCTCAGCGATCCGGGTGGCAGCGTCGCCGCCGACTGGGGGGTGCGGAGCCTCCTGGGCATCCCCGGCCGCGTGACCTTCGTGTTCGATCCGCAGGGCGTGGTGCGCCACCGGTTCGACTCGATGCTGCGGTTCGGCAAGCACGTCGACGAGGCCCTCGAGATCGTCAAGGGCATGCGCTGACCGCCCCGGGTCACGCAGGGGCGTCGAGGCCGCGCAGCAGCGCCTCGCGGACCGCGGCGTAGTCGTCCGGCAGCTCGACCGGCGTGTTGCGGTAGCGAGGCGCGGCGACGCCGGCCAGCGTGGCCTCGTGATAGCCGACCTTGAAGTCGGCGAACTTGAGGCCGCTCGCGGTGGAGATCACCACGACGTCCTGATCGCGCGTGATCGTGCCGCGCGCGGCGAGCTTGGTGAGCGCCGCGAGCGCCACGCCGGTGTGCGGGCAGGTGAACAGGCCGTCGCGATCGGCGTGGGCCGAGGCATCGGCGAGCTCGGCCTCGCTCGCGATCTCGACGACGCCATCGCACGCGCGCAGCGTGCGGACCGCCTTCTTGAAGCTCACCGGGTTGCCGATCTGGATCGCCGACGCCAGCGTGGTCTGCGCCTTGACCGGGATCAGATCGGACCAGCCGGCCCGGTAGCTCGCGTACAGAGGGCTCGCATGCGCGGCCTGGGCGACGCAGATCCGCGGCCGCTTGTCGACCAGGCCGAGCGCGAGCAGGAGCTCGAAGCCGGCGCCGAGCGCCGAGACGTTGCCGAGGTTGCCGCCCGGGATCACCACCCAGTCCGGCACCCGCCAGCCGAGCTGCTGGACCAGCTCGATCGCCACGGTCTTCTGGCCCTCGACCCGCAGCGAGTTCATCGAGTTGGCCAGGTACACCGCCTCGCGCTCCGCGAGCTCCTGGACGAGCCGCATGCAGCCGTCGAAGTCACTGTCGATCGCGAGCACCAGCGCGCCAGCGGCCAGCGGCTGGACGAGCTGCGCCGTCGAGATCTTGCCGCGCGGCAGGATCACCACCGCGCGCATCCCGGCCGCCGCGGCGTAGGCGGCCAGCGCCGCCGAGGTATCGCCGGTCGAGGCGCAAGCGACCGCGCGGATCGGCCGGCCGGCGGCGACCATCTGGTTCACCATCGAGACCAGCACGGTCATCCCGAGGTCCTTGAACGACCCGGTGTGCGACGTGCCGCACTGCTTGACGCGCACGTCGCCGAGCCCGAGCGCGGCGGCGAACTTCGGCACCCGGGTGAGCGCGGTCGTGCCCTCGCCCATCGAGATGATGTTCTTGGGCTCGACGCCGGGCGCGACCCACTCGTGCTTGCCCCACACGCCGGAGCCCCAGGGCTCCTCGATCGACCGCCAGCGCCGCGCGAACAGGTCCCTCCACTCGGCCGCGCCGCGCGTGCGAAGCGCGGCGACGTCGTGCACGACCTCGAGGAGATCGCCGCACCGCGGGCACCGGTAGATCACCTGATCGAGCGGATACCCGCCGTGGCAGCCGGCGATGCAGCGAAACTCCGCGGAGAACCCCATGGCTGAGCTTACCTCCAGGGCCCACGAGGGCAGCGCCGGATGGTGCCGGATGGTGCCGGATGGTGAAGATGGTGCGAAGATGGTGGGCACCGACGCGCGACGCGCGCAGGCACCGCGGGTTCGCCCCCCCTGCCGGTCACGGCTTGGGCTTGGCGCGGATGATCACCTGGTTGTCCTGGACGACGACCGAGAAGTCGACGCCCTTGGACTTGTACTGCTCCATGATCTTGGGCGCCTGCGTGTTGATCGTCGTCAGCAGCTTGTTGTAGGCGCCCGGGCCGGCGTCCTCACCCAAGATCTGCTTGGCCCTGACGTACTTGGCGTACAGCGCGTTGACGTCGGCGTCGCTCATGCCGTGCGCCGGCGCCGCGCGTGGCTCGAGCTCGCGGCGCTCGTGGGGCACCGGCGCGCGCGGCGGCACCGCTGCGCCGACCGCCGGCGGCGCCGCGCGTGGCGGCACTGGCACACCGGCCGCAGGCGTGGGGGTGCGCGGCAGCCCAGGCGCACCGGCCGCAGCCGTGGCCGCGCGCGGCGGCGCAGGCACACCGGACGCAGGGGTGGGGGCGCGCGGCAGCGCAGGCACACCGGCCGCAGGCGTGGGGGTGCGCGGCAGCCCAGGCGCACCCGCCGCAGGCGTGGCAGCGCGTGGCGGCACCGGCTCACCCGCCGCAGGCGTGGGGGTGCGCGGCAGCGCAGGCGCACCGACCGCCGGCGTGGCCGCGCGTGGCGGCACCGGCACACCCGCCGCAGGCGTGGGGGTGCGCGGCAGCGCAGGCGCACCGACCGCCGGCGTGGCCGCGCGTGGCGGCACCGGCCCACCGCCTGCGGGTGGCGGCAACGGCCCACCGCCCGCGCGTGGTGGCAACGATGCACTGGCCGCAGGTGGAGGCACCGGTGCACCGATCGCGGGCCCGGCAGCGCGTGGCGGCACCGGCCCACCGGCCGCGGGCGCGCGCGTCGGTGGTGGTGGTGGTGGCACGCGCTCGCCTCCCGGGGGCGGTGGGCGCGGCGGCGGTGGAGGTGGCGGCTGTGCCTGCGTCGGGCGCGCCGGAGGCGCCAGCGGACGCGCGGCGCCGCCAGGGAACGGATCGCCGGCAGCGGCCAGCGGCGGCGGTGGCCGCTGGCCGTTGATCGCCGGCGGCGGTGTCGGGATCCGCGGAAACGGCCCCGACAGGGTCTCGACCACCGCGGTGGTGTGGGCCGCCGCGGCGCCTGGAATGATCGGCAGCGGCCGCGCCGCCTGCGATGGCGCGATCGGACGCCGGGCCGGCTCGGGGGCCGGCGGCGAAGGCGCTGCGGGCGGCGCGGATTCGGCCATCGGCGGGGCGGCGGGTCGCGGCGGGCGCGCGGCGGGCGACGGCGCGACCAGCGGGCTAGCGAGCGCGATCGGCGGCGCATCGGGCTCGCTCCAGTCGAGCTCGTCGTCGGGGAGCCCGAACCCGAACCCACGCTGGGCGGGCGCCGCCGGCTTGTCGAGCCGCGCCGCGTCGACGGTCGCCACCGGAGTCCGGATCACCGCGCCGCGCCACGAAGCCGGCCCGGAGGGAGGGATCGGCGCGGGAGAGCTCGGCGCGGGCTTGGGCAACGCGGCGGCCGGCGCAGCGCGCGGCGGGGCCGCCGGCGGCGAGGGCGCGAGCTTGGGCGTCGCACGGGGCAACGCCTCGCTGGTCACCGCGGCAAAGAACGCGTCGACGTCGAAGTCCGCGTCGGCTTCGTCGATCCGCTGCGCCCCGTCGGCGGCGGCGATGACGTCGCGGCGCAAGTCGGCCGACTCGCCGACGAACGCGGCGGCGTCGAGATCGCCCAGGTCGACGTCGAGTTCGACCACGGGCTCGGCGAGCGTCAACAGATCGGCGGCGTCGCTGCTTGGCTTCTCGCGCAGCCGGGCGAGCGCGAGGGCGGCTTCACGGTCGCGCTTGACCTGGTCCCGCATGCGCTTGGGCATCGCTGCGAGAATCTCTTCGGGCACCTCGGCGCCGCTCCGGGCGGACTGGCGGCTGATCTTGGACAGGTTGCGGACGTAGGTGCCGCTCTCGATCTGGCGCAGCGTCCGCCGCCAGTAGCTGTTGTACGACCCGATCTTCTGCTGCACCGTCACGAACCGGTAGCGCAGGGCGGTGTTGCGGATCTGGAGCTGGGAGAGATCGCGGACCTTGCGCTCGAGATCGGTGTGGATGTAGGTGGGGGGCTGCTTCTGGATCCCGAGGAAGTACTGCTCGTAAAGCACCTTCACGCGATCGACCGAAGTCTCGAGCGCGTCGAGCATCTCCTCGATGACCCCTGCCTTCTCGGGCTCCTGGTGTCCCGACTTGGTCGCCACGTGGCCTTCAGGATAGCAGTTCTGCTATAGCCTCGTCGGCCGGTTTTGCCCTGTGTCGGTCCTGTATTTTCTGCTGCTCGTGGGCGTGCTCGTGGTGATCCACGAGCTCGGCCACTTCGCCGCGGCCAAGCTGCTCGACGTGAAGGTCCTACGGTTCTCGCTCGGGTTTGGCCGCCCGCTGGTGCGCGTGAAGCTGGGCGAGACCGAGTACCAGCTGGCGGTGTTTCCGATCGGCGGATACGTGCGAATTCTCGGGATCCAGGGCGACGATCGGGCCGGGGAGCCCGCCCTGGGGCCCGGCGACCGGGCGGCGGACGCGCGGCGCAGCTTCGCCAGCCGGCCGCTGTGGCAGCGGCTGGTCATCGTGTTCGCCGGGCCGGCGGCAAACCTGGTGCTGCCGACGCTCATCTACTTCGTGTTCTTCGCTGGGGAGGGCGTGCTGCCGGCCGCCGTGATCGGCGATGTGTTCGACGGTGGTGCCGCCGCGCGCGCCGGGCTCGAGCCCGGCGACCGCGTGCTCGAGATCGACGGCAAGTCGCTGCGCTACTGGGAGGAGATCGAGACCGCGGTCCGGTCGTCGCCCGGCCACGAGCTCCACGTCCGGATCGCGCGCAACGGCAAGGTGTTCGAGCGCTACGTCACGCCGCTCGAGCAGACGATCCGCCGCCGCGACGGCGAGGCCGCCGCCACCGTGGAAGGCTGGGTCGGCATCACCCACGCCCCGTTCATCCCGCTGGTCGGCGTGATCGACAGCGACGCGCCAGCCGCCCGCGCCGGGCTCCGCACCGGCGATCTGATCATCAGCGTCGACGGCCAGCCGGTGCGCAACTGGACCGACGTGCAGCACCACCTCGGCAAGTTCGCCCGGCGGACCAGCCTGGTGTACTTCCGCGGCACCGAGGTGCCCGGCGTGCCGCAGATCGAGCTGCTCGGCGCCGGGTTCGCCGACCTGGTCCCCGAGACCCAGGTCGACCAGGCGCTGAACCACCAGAGCTACACCGGCCTCGAGCACGCCGAGATGTTCGTCGCCCGCGTGGACGCCGGCTCGCCGGCCGCGCGCGCGGGGCTTCGGCCCGGCGACGTGGTCGTCGCGCTCGACGGCGCCCCGGTGGTCCACTGGGTCGATCTCGACCAGCGCCTGCAGGCCGAGCCCAACCGCACGTTCAAGCTGACCTGGAAGCGCGCGGTCGCCGGCCGGACCGAGACGATCTCGGCCGACCTGACGCAGGTCCGGCGCGAGCGGCTCGACGAGTTCCACCACAGCGTGAACCACCTCGCGTTCGGCGCGCACAACGACGTGGACCGCGGCACCGGCGCGATGATCTCGATCGACGGCCGGGTCGGCTTCGCGATGGCCAAGTCGCTCGACCGCACGCGCGATACGATCGCGACCATGGTCTCGGGGTTCTTCAAGATCCTCGGCGGCGACCGCCCGGGCGACGCGCTCGGCGGGCCGCTCATGATGTACCGGGTCGCCCAGGTCTCGGGTGACCAGGGCTGGGATAGCTTCCTGCGCATGCTGGCGCTGATCAGCGTCAACCTCGGACTCATCAACCTGCTGCCGATCCCGATGCTCGACGGCGGTCACCTCCTGGTGTTCGCGATCGAGGGGCTGCAGCGCCGGCCGCTGTCGACCTGGATGCGCGAGCGGGTCCAGCTCGGCGGCCTGCTCCTCATCGGCCTCATCACGGTGCTCGCGCTGAGCAACGACATCATGCGCTACCTGCCGCGATGAAGGTCCTCGGGCTCGATACGGCGACCCAGACCGCGGGGATCGCGCTCGTCGAGGCGCGCGGCGATCAGGCGATCGTGCTCGGCGCTGCCCGCCGCGACACCCGCGGGCGCGGCGCCGATCTGCTGGTCGCGATCGACCTGGTGTGCCGGGGCGCGGCCGTCGCGCCCGCCGCGCTCGACGCGATCGCGATCGGCGCCGGGCCGGGCTCGTTCACCGGCCTGCGGATCGGCATGGCGACCGCCAAGGGGATCGCGTTCGCCGCCCACCGGCCGCTGTGGGCGGTGTCGTCGCTGGCCGCGCTGGCCGACGACGCGCGCGGCGAGCTCGCCGCGATCGGCGCGGCCGGCGACGCGATCTGCGCGGTGCTCGACGCCCGGCGCGGCGAGGTGTTCGCCGGCTGGTTCCGGGACGGCGCGGCGATCGCGCCCGAGCGCGTGATGGCGCCCGGCGAGCTCGCCGCGGCGACCGCCGCGATCGTCGGCGGCGGGCCGGTGCGCTTCGCCGGCGACGCGATCGACGCGCATCGCGAGGTGTTCGCGGCGCTGGCCGCCGACTGGCTCGCCGCCCGCACGCCGTCCGGCGCCGCCGTCGCACGACTGGCACTCGCCGGCGACCGCGCCGACATCACCGTGGCGGGCGCGCCGGTCTACATCCGGCCTTCGGAGGCCGAGGTGATGTATCCCGACGGGGTGCCGGGTGCGCTGCGCCGCAAGTAGACGCACGCACACCCGATCTCTGTGATTGCCGACCGCGGATCGGGCGATTATCGTAGAGCCATGGAGGCTCGGTGACACCCACGATCGATGGTTCGAAGCAGGCCACGCTGGAACAACTGACCGCCGAACACCGCCGCCTGGACGAGCAGCTGCGCATGCTCGAGCGCCGGCGCGCGCTGACGCCTGCCGAGCAGATCGAGATCACCCGCCTCAAGAAGCAAAAGCTCCTCACCAAGGATCGGATCGCGCGGCTGCGTGACGCCGCCTGACCCGCCGGCCATAGTAGGGGGGTGGACGCAACGATCGACGCGATCGAGAGGATGCGGGCGGTAGGGCTCACGCTCGATCGATCCGGGACGTTCTGGCACCAGGGCGCCGCGGTGAGCCATGCGCGGCTGCGCCAGGCGCTGCTGCGCTGGCTCGACGTCCAGGGCGACGGCCGCGACATCATCCGGCTCGACGACCAGCGCTACGCCTACGTCGAGATCGAGGATGCCCACCTGCGGGCGCGCTCGGCGCGCTGGGACGGCGACCGCTGCACGCTGCTGTGGGACGACGATCGGCAGACCGAGCTCGAGTATGAATCGCTGCGCCAGGCCGCCGATCATGCGCTGTACGCGCGGATCGGCCGGCTGCGCGGTCGGATCGCCGGCCCGGCCTATCACGCGATCGCCGAGCGGATCGTCGAGGTTCCGGGCGGCTTCGCGCTCGACGCCGCGGGCCAGCGCTGGCCGATCGAGGACGCCGCGTGACGGAGAGCACCCCCGATCCGATCACGGCCCGATCACGGCCCGATCACGGCCCGATCATGGTGCGGCGCGCGACCGCGCGATCACGGCGGCGATCTCTTCGTCCGCGAGCACGTGATTGCCAGCCTTGGCCGCGGCGAGCACGCTGGCGACCAGCGCCGGGGTCGGCTCGTAGCCGCGCTTGCGCAGCCAGTACACGACGTTGGACTCGCCGGAGTAGTGACCGATCTCGATCGCCTGCTCCTTGCCGAACATCCCGGCCGGCACGCCGGAGTAGATCCGATCGGCGAGCCACGCGTCGCCCTTGTTCTCGGCCTTGATGATCGCGGCGGCGTGGACCCCGGTCGCGGTGCGAAACGCGTCGCTGCCCGCCAGCGGATACTGCGGATGGATCGGCACGTGGGTCGCGCGCGACGCCACCTGGCACCACTCGACGAGCCGCGACAGGTCGTGCTCGGGCAATTCACCGAGCAGCTTGAGGTTCAAGAGGATCTGATCCAGCGCCGCGTTGCCGACCCGCTCGCCGATCCCGAGCGCGGTGCCGTGAATGCGGTCGGCGCCGTACTCGATCGCGAAGATCGAATTGACCACGCCCAGGCCGCGATCGTTGTGGCCGTGCCAGTCGATCCCGACCTCGGGCCGGCCGGTGCCGTCGAGCACGTTGCGCGTGAACCGGAGCAGGTTGCGGATCCCGTCGGGCGTGGCGTGGCCGACCGTGTCGCACACGACGAGCCGCTGCGCGCCGTGCGCCACCGCGTTGGTGAACAGCCGGGTCAACACGTCGGGCCGCGACCGCGTGGTGTCCTCGGTGACGTACGAGACCGGCAGGTCGTAGCGCCGGCCGAGGTCGATCGCGTCGCCGCTGAGCTGCAACAGCCGCGCGAGGTCCCAGTCCTCGGCGTACTGGCGGATCGGCGAGCTGCCGATGAAGCACAGGATCTCGATCTCGATGCCGACCTTCTGCGAGATGTCGATGATCGCCTGGACGTCGTGCGGGTGGGTGCGCGCCGCGCACGACGGCTTGATCGCGAGCCGCTGCGCCTTGATGTGCGCGGCGAGCGTGGTGACATCGTCGATCGCGCGCTGGCCGGCGCCCGGCAGGCCGAGGTCCATGGTGTCGATGCCGAGCGCGTCCGCGAGCTCGATCAGCCGGAGCTTGTCCTCGATCGCCGGATCGACCACCGAGGGCGACTGGATGCCGTCGCGCAAGGTCTCGTCGAGGAACTGCACGCGGCGGCGCGGCGATAGCCGCGCGACCTTCTCGATCGAGTTCCAGTCGTAGATCAGCTCGTGGTCGGTCATGGGGTGCGGCCGCAGGGGATCGGGCGTGGGGCGCACGGCTCGTCGCTCGCCATCGCGCGGTTTCAGTATAGCGTTCCGCAGTACAGGCGGCAGGGATTGCAAGGCGGCGGCGAGCCGCCGACCGCTCGCACCTGCGTCAAAGGCCGGTCGCCCCGACGGCGATCGCGCTGCCGGTGGGCGGTGCGACCATGTCGGTGAGACGATCGTCGCAGCTTCGCCACCGCAGCTACGCGCAGGCCAGGCCGAGCTGGGCGCGCAGCCGGACGTGCGCCGCGCTGAACGCGAAGTCGAGCAGGTCGCGGTCGAGGTCGCCGATCTCCCGCGCGCCGGCAAACGCCGCCGGCACGTCGCCGCACAACAGCAGGCCTGCGCGATCCGCCGTGCGCGACAGCGAGCGCGCCCACAGCGAGAGGTTCAGGCCATCGCCGCGCGACAGCAGGCGCAGCGCCGCCGCCCGCGCCTGGACCCGGTTGGCGGCGGGCAGCATCGCGACGACGTCGGCGGCGCTCGACGCCAGCGGATCGTCGAGCCCGATCGCCGAGCCGGAGGCCTCGCGGAACACCGCGAGCACGACCGCGCGCAGCACGCGGCCCGGGCGCGAGGCGCCGACGGCGCGGCCCGGCCACAGGAACGACAGCGCGCGGACCATCCGGTAGATCAGCTCCGGCCGCTCCGGGGCGGTCAGCGCCTCGTCCCCCGCGATCAGCACCGGCGGATCGGCGGCCACGACGTGGATCTGCGCGCCGAGCTCGACCCGCGAGTAGACCGGCGCGACCGGCACGCCGAGCACGCCCGCGCACAGCCGGCGCGCCCGGGCGAACGGCGCCGGCATGTCGGCGTCGTCGATCAGCGTGCCGGCGTCGAGGTCGGAGTCGGCCAGCGTCATCGGCGCGAGGCCGTGGACCGCGGGGGCGACCAGCTCCATGAGCGCGCCGAGCTCGGCGCTGTCGTCCTTGTGGCGCAGCATCGCCCAGTGGTCGCGGGCGAGCTCGGCGGAGGCCAGCACGACGCCGCGCGGGCGCTGCCGCTCGTAGAGGCTCGCCATGTGCGGATCGGCGGTGCCGAGCGCGACCATGGTCGACGCGGCGAGGAACGCGGCGTCGAGGTGGCCGGACGACTCGGCGCTCTTGACCAGCGTCTCGCCGCCGCGGCGCTCGCCGAGCGAGTCGCGCCCCCCGGCCCGGACCAGATCGACCAGATCGAGCGGATCGCGCGGATCGCGCGGATCGCGGGCCGCGGTGCGCTGGAGCAGCGGCACCACGTCGCTGTCGTGCGGGCTGATCCGGCGCGCGTTGGCGCTCGCCGCCGCCCCGGCCTCGGGATCGTCGAGCTCGTCGAAGTACAGCGCCGCGAGCCGGACCCACGCCTTGGCCTCGGCGATGGTGCCGCGGCCGCGCAGCCGGAACAGCAGGCGCTTGAGCACCTTCTCGTAGCGCCGCAGCTCGCCGCGCTCGATCAGCAGGCGCTCGATCGCGTCGATCGCCTCGCCGCGCAGGGGATCGAGATCGAGCGCGCGCTCGAGGTGGAACAGCGCCTCGGGATCGTCGCTGCGCAGCGCGGCGTTGATCCGGCCCTTGTAGTCGTGCGCGGCGGCGTGGTCGGGGTTGATCGCGAGCGCCTGGTTGAGGTGGAGCCGCGCGGCGTCGGCGGCCTCGGGGCGCTGCTCGCCGGCCATCCACTCGGCCCAGCCGAGCGCGGCGTGGTAGTCGGCCTCGCTCGGCGACCGCGTGATCACCGTCTTGATGTGGCTGACCGCCTCGCCCCACCGGCCGGCGACCATGAGCTCCTCGCCGATCCGGAAGCCGAGCTCGGCGTCGATCCCGGGCGGGCCCTGCATCAGCTCGCCGCCCGCGAGCTCGCGGTCGTAGGCCGCGCGGGACCGGGTGTCGAGCAGCGCGTCGCGCGCGACCTCGTAGACCCGGCGCAGCTCGTCGAGCTTGGCGCGATCGCGCGGATCGCGGATCACCGGTGAGTCGCGATCGAGCGCCGCGCCGCGCGCGGCGAACGCGGCCTCGACCTCGTCGAGCGAAGCCCGCCGGCCGATCATCAGCACGGCGTAGTGATCGGCGTTCTGGATCCGCTGATGCTCGGCGGTCAGCGCCTGGCGGGCGGCCGCCCCGGCGTCGCTGCGCACGTGCGCGGCCTCGATCTCGGCGGTCGACACCACGCCCGAGTCGTCATCGGCGACGTCGAGCGGCACCGCGCCGCCGTTGGTCTGGGGCACGTCATCGAACCCGAGGTCGTCGAACAGGATGTCGAACAGCGGCGAGCCCGGCGCGAGCGGCCGGGTCAACGCGCGCGACGACCCGATCTCGAGGCTCGACAGCCGGCTCGGCGCCGCCCCCGCGACCGGCGTGCCGAGCCCGATGTCGGCCACCGTCGCGGTGATCGCGTCGCACATCAACATCGCGTCGATCGCCGCCCGCGCCTGGGTGCGGTCGCCGTACGCGCGCTCGATCTCGCTGATCGGCGCGCCGCGCGCCAGCGCCACCAGCATCGTCTCGCCGAACGCCTGGTCGAGCTCGGGGCGCAGCCGATCGCCGCGCTCGGTGAGCTCGAACGCCATCGCGTCGAGCCGGGCGAGCCGGTCGAGATCCTCGACCGCGGTCTCGCGCAGCCCGTCGAGCACGACCTCGACCATGTGGAGCTGCTGGCCCTCGGCCGCCTCGCTGGTCGAGTCGAACCGCCAGGCGCCCTGCGGCCAGCGTAGCGCCTGGACCAGCTTGTGGCGGGCCTGGCGGGCGAGCTGGTCGATCAGCTGCTCGATCGTGAGCGTGCGCAGCGCGACCAGCGATTCGCCGAGCTTGTGACCGGACCTCGCCGCGTGGGTGACCGCCGCGCGGTGCTCGTCCTCGGTGATCACGCCACCCGAGACCAGGAAGTGCCCGAGCGTCTCGTCGCGCGGGGTCGACGACGTGCTGACCGGGTTGCCGTCGACCAGATCGACCGTCTTCGAGACCCGCCCGCGCTTGAGCACGAGCTTGCCGGTGACCTGTTCGTCATAGAGATCGAGCAGGACCGCCGGCAGCGGTCGCATCGCTAGCTCGCCCGACCACACAGCCATGTCGCTCCCGAGCTTATCACTCGGCCACGTGGCACGCGGCGCGTGCGCCGTTCTGCAGCACCCGGAGCACGGGGCGCTCGCGGAAGCAGGCCTGGGGCTTGTCCGTCACCGGACAGCGCGGGTGAAACGCGCACCCGGCCGGCGGATCGATCGGGCTCGGCACGTCGCCGGCCAGCAGGATCCGGTCGCGACGCGGCTTCGCTGCGGCCGACGGGATCTGGGGTACCGCCGAGAGCAGCGCCTGGGTGTAGGGGTGCTTCGGTGTGCGATACAGGGTGTCGGCCGCGGCGAGCTCGACGATGCGGCCCAGGTACATCACGGCGACGCGGTCCGCGATGTGCTGGACGATCTTGAGATCATGGGAGATGAACAGGTAGGTCAGGTGCTCGGCGGCCTGCAGATCCTGGAGCAGGTTGACGATCTGGGCCTGGATCGAGACGTCCAGCGCGCTGATCGGCTCGTCGCACACGATGAACTGCGGCTTGCATGCCAGCGCCCGCGCGATCCCGATGCGCTGGCGCTGGCCGCCGCTGAACTCGTGGGGATAGCGGCGGGCGGCGTCGGCGCGCAGGCCGACCTTGCCGAGCAGCTCGGCGACCCGCTGGGCCCGCGCGCTCGCGGACCCGGCGAGGCCGTGGATGACCAGCGGCTCGGCGATCGCCGTGCCGACCGTCATCCGCGGGTTCAACGAGGCGTACGGATCCTGGAAGATCATCTGCATGTGGCGGCGCAGCGGGCGCAGCGCGCGGTCCGGCGTCCGGGTCAGATCGGCGCCGTCGAACACGATGCGCCCGGCGGTCGGCTCGAGCAGCCGCAGGATCGTCCGGCCCAGCGTCGACTTGCCGCACCCGGACTCGCCGACCAGGCCGAGCGTCTCGCCGCGCACGATCTCGAGATCGACCTCGGTGACCGCCTGCACCGTCGCCGGCCGCCGGCTGATCGCGTGCCAGATCCGGGTCGCCACCCGGGCGTCCGGCTGGCGCGGCCACGCGAGCTTGGTGGCAAAGTGCTTCGAGACTCGCTGCACCGAGACCAGCGCGTCGGCCGGCTGCGGCGCCGGCGGAGCCTTGGCGGGCGCGGTCACGCGGCGGCTCCGGGCGGCTCGACGGGATAGTGACAGCGGACCCACGACGCGCCCAGCGCCGCCAGCGGTGGCTCCTCGGTGCGGCACAATGCCGCGGCCGCCGGACAGCGGTCGACGAACTTGCATCCCGCCGGCAGCGCGTTCAGCGCCGGCACGATCCCGGCGATCTCCTGCAGCCGCGCGCGGCCCGCGCCCGCCGCGCCCTCGCCGTAGCTCGGCACCGAGCGCAAGAGCCCGGCGGTGTAGTGGTGGCGCGGCGCCGCGAACAGCGCCGGGGTGGGCGCGCGCTCGACGATCCGGCCGGCGTACATCACGAGCACCTCGTCGCACGTCTCGGCGACCACGCCGAGATCGTGCGTGATCAGCAGGATGCTCATGCCGAGCTCGCGTTGCAGGGACCTCAGCAGGTCGAGGATCTGGGCCTGGATCGTGACGTCGAGCGCCGTGGTCGGCTCGTCGGCGATCAGCAGATCGGGCCGGCACGCCAGCGCCATCGCGATCATCACGCGCTGCCGCATCCCGCCCGACAGCTGGTGCGGGTACGCGTCGACGCGGTCCTCGGGCGAGGGGATGCCGACGCGCCGGAACATCTCGATCGCCTGGGCGCGGGCCTCGCGGCGCGATCTGGCCTGGTGCTGGCGCACCGCCTCGCCGACCTGGTCGCCGACGGTGAACACCGGGTTCAGCGAGGTCATCGGCTCCTGGAAGATCATCGCGATCCGGTTGCCGCGGATCGCGCGCATCTCGGCCGGCCGCAGCGCGAGCAGGTCCTTGCCGCCGTAGCGCACCGTGCCGCCCGCGATCCGCCCGGGCGACGCGACAAGCCGCATGATCGACAGCGCGGTCACGCTCTTGCCGCAGCCGGACTCACCGACGACGCCGAGCGTGGTGCGCGGCGCGATGGCGAACGACACGCCGTCGACCGCCCGGACCGTGCCGTGCTCGGTGCGAAATTCCGTGATCAGATCATGGATCTCGAGCAGCGGCGCCTCGGGTCCCGGTACGACCATTGCTTGCCAGGGTAGCAGCGCGAGGATCGAACCACCAAGCCCGGCGCAGGCTGTCACGCGGCGCCGGCTCGCGCCTATACTGGACATGAAGCTGCTCCGTACCCTCGGCCTAGCGACCGCCCTGCTGTTCCCCGTCCTCGCGACCGCCGCGCCCGCGCGGCACGCGAGCTGCTGTCTCGATCCGAGCTGTTGCCCGGGCTGCCCGCTGTGTGCCCACGCCGGTTGATTCGCCGGGTTGCGACCGTCCCTGCCATGCCTGAGCCCACCCCCGCGTGACTGCCGCCCTCGATCGCGCCGCGCTCGATCGCTGGATGGCCGCGGCCGGCGATGGCGATCGCGCCGCCCTGGCGCCGCTGTTCCAGGCGCTGTGGCCGATCCTGGTTCGCTACGCCGTCCGGATGGTCGGTGACCCAGGCGTCGCCGAGGACTGCGCGCAGGACGCGATCGTCCAGCTGTTCGGGCAGCTCGAGCACTACGACCGCGAGCGCGACGCGCTGACCTGGGCGCTGACCCTGGTGACCTGGCAGTGCCGGACCGCGCGGCGGCGGAACAAGCGGCGCGCGGGTCTCGAGCTCGACCCACGCGTGCCGGCCGGCGCCGCGCCAGATCCCGCGGTCGACGGTGCGTCCGCGCTCGAGCACCGCGATCTGGTCCGCGCCGCGGTCGCCACCCTCGAGACGCTCGGCGCGCGCGACGTCGAGACCATCACGCTCGCCGTCACCGAGACGGATCGCGCTGCGGTCGCCCCCGCCACGTTTCGCAAGCGCCTGGAGCGCGCACTCGCGCGGCTCCGCACCTCCTGGAGATCCCGCCATGGCACCCTCTGATCCCACGGCCACGGCGCGGCGCCGCGCCCGGTTCGCCTACGAAGTCGCGCACGCGTCGACCGCGCTGCGCGGCGTCGCGCTCGCCGGCGGACTCGCCGTCCTCGCGCTCGGACTGCACCGCACCTCGCAGGCGACCTGGATCGTGGCCGGGGCGCTCGCCGTGGCGCTGGCCGCGCTCGGTTGGCGAGGCGGCGCCTGGCGGCGCGGCGCGCTCGCCGGGGTGATCGCCGGCCTGCCGCCGCTGATCGCGCCGAGCCTGGTGTTCGCGCTGTCGAACGGCGGCCACTGCGCGATGTGCGAGGACGGCGCCAGCCTGACCTGTCTGTTCACCTGCCTTGGCACCGGCTCGCTGGTCGGCGTCGTCGTCGGCGCGCACGCCGTGGCCGACCGGGCCCCGGGGCCCTTCGCGAGCGCGGCGATCGCGAGCGCGGCGCTCACCGGTATGCTCGCGTGCGGCACGACCGGCATCGGCGGCGCCCTCGGCGTCGTCGTCGGCCTGATGGCGGGCGGCGTCACCGGCTGGGTCGTGGCGATGCGCGCGGCCCACGCCTGATCCCACGCCCGCCACCCGCGCTGCGCACCTACCTCCGACCGGACGATCGCTTGCCACCCCATGGTCCCCCTCCCATGCCCGAGCTGTATCACGCGGCGCCGGCCCCACGGCCCCACGGTCCCGCTGCCGCGGCCCAGCGATCGATGCGCTGGTTCGCCATGACCCTCGGCCGCAACGGCCTCGCCAGCGTGGGCCTGGCCCTGGCGAGCTGCGTGGCTTCGCCGCGCGAGCTCCGTGCGCCGGTCGACCACCTGGTCGAGCTTCGGCTCGGCGCGCCGCTGGCCGCACCGCTCGCGGCACAGACCGCGCCGGCCGTCGATGCCTTGCTGGCCCAGCCGCTCGATGAAGCGGCCGCGGTGCGGATCGCGCTCGCCCAGAGCGCCCGGCTGGCCGCCGCGCTCGACGAGCTCGATCTCGCCGCGGGCGACGTCGCCGCCGCGCTCGGCCTGGGGCCGGTCTCGCTCGACGGCAAGCTCCGGTTCGGCCGCGACTACCGCGCCTACGAGGTCGACGCGATCCAGAACCTGATCGGCCTGGTCAGCGCGCCCGGCCGACGCGCGGCCGCGCGCGCCGAGCTCGCCGCCGCCCGCGCCACCGCCGCCGGGACCGCGCTGCGGCTGGCCGCCCGCGTCGAGATCGCGTTCCACGATCTGCTCGCCGCCCAGCAAGACGCCGCGCTGCAGCGCGCCGCGTTCGACGCCGCCGACGCCGCGGCGGCGGTGCGCGAGCGCATGCACGCCGCCGGCAACACCACGGCGCTCGCGCTCGCCCGCGACCGCGACGCCCGCGAGCAGGCCCGCGTCGAGCTCGGCCGCGCCGAGGCCGCGGTGCCGGCGCGCCGGGAAGCCGTCAACGCGCTGCTCGGGCTGTCCGAGGGCCGGACCCAGTGGACCACCGCCGGCGAGCTGCCCGAGCTGCCCGCCCAGCCGCCCGCGCTCGACGCCCTCGAGGCCGTCGCGGGGACCGCCAGCCTCGAGCTCGCCGCCGGCCGCGCGCGCCGCGACGCCGCCGAGCGCCGCGCTGCCGACGAACGGCTGCGCACCGTGCTGCCCGAGCTCGGCGTCGGCGTCGCGATCGCCGACGATGGCCACCAGACCGAGGTCGGTCCGGCGCTGCGCATCGCCATCCCGGTGTTCGACGTCCGCAGCGGCGAGCGCGCGCGCGCCAGCGCCCAGGTCCGCCGCGCCGACCACGCGCTCGCCGCCTCGGCCGTCGAGCTCGGCGCCGCGGCGCGCACCGCCCGGATCACCGCGCTCGCGGCCTACGACGAGGCCCGCCACCTCCGCGACGTCGTTGTGCCGCTGCGCCAGCAGATCCTCGACGAGACGCTCAAGCATTACAACGCGATGGACGCCGATCTGTTCGCGCTGATCGTCGCGCGCCGCGAGCTCACCGCGGCGGCGCACCAGTACGTCGACGCCAGCCGGCGCTACGCCAACGCGATGGCCGAGACCCGCGCGCTGGCGCGCGGCGCGCTGCTCGACGCACCCGCAACCATGGAGGATCGGCGATGAAGATCACCCGGCGCTCGCTGCTCGGCCACGGCCTGGTCGCGGGCGCGTCGCTGGTCGGCCGCAAGGCCGCCGCGCAGCACGTCCACCCGGCGGCCCCGGCCGCGCCGGCCGTCCCCGCGCCCGCCCCCGACGCGCCGCCCCCGAGTCCGGCCGCCGGACACACCGGCACCGCCGGCCACCGCCTCGTCGTGCCCAACGGCTCGCTGCTGCCGTGGACGGTCCGCGGCGGCGTCAAGATCTACCACCTGCGCGCCGAGCCGATCCGCCACCAGATCGCCCCCGGCCTCGACATCGAAGCCTGGGGTTACAACGGCGTGTCTCCCGGCCCGGTCATCGAGGCGGTCGCCGGCGACCGCGTCCGCGTCTACGTCACCAACAAGCTGCCCGAGCCGACCTCGATCCACTGGCACGGCATCCTCGTGCCCTACGGCATGGACGGCGTCGCCGGCCTCACCCAGGAGGCGATCGCGCCGGGCAAGACGTTCCGCTACGAGTTCACGTTCGACCGCCCCGGCACCTTCATGTATCACCCGCACGCCGACGAGATGACCCAGATCGCCGTCGGCATGATGGGCATGATCGTCGTCCACCCGCGGGCCCCCGAGTCGCGCCGCGTCCGCGACTACGCGCTCATGGCGCACGAGTGGAAGATCCCGATCGGCACCCGGCGCGCCGATCCGCTGGCGATGAACGACTTCAACGTCCTCACGTTCAACGGCAAGTCGTTCCCGGCCACCGCGCCGCTCGTCGCCGAGATCGGCGACCTCGTCCGCATCCGGCTGGCCAACCTGGGTCCGATGGAACATCACCCGATGCACATCCACGGCCACACCTTCGAGCTGGTCGGCACCGACGGCGGCGCCGTCCCACCCGCGGCCCGCCGCCCCGAGACCACGATCCTCGTCCCGGTCGGCACCACGCGCACGATCGAGCTCATCGCCCACGCCCCCGGCGACTGGCCGCTGCACTGCCACATGACCCACCACGCGATGAACCAGATGGGCCACGACGCCGCCAACCTGCTGGGCGCCGATACCTCGGGGCTCGACGACCGGCTGCGCCGCGTCGTCCCGGGCACCATGGTGATGGGCCAGGACGGCATGTCGGCGATGGGCCACATGACGATGCCGCAGCCCACCGGGTCGATCGCGATGTCGGGCGGCACCGGCCCCTACGGCATCATCGACATGGGCGGCATGTTCACGCTGCTCAAGATCCGCGATCACCTGCCCCCCGGAGGTGACCCGGGCTGGTACGCGCCCCCTGCGTCCGAGGTCGCGCTCGAGGCCACCGACGCCGAGCTCGCCCGCGACGGCATCACCCCCTGATCGCGCGGCGCCAGGCCCGGGGCTACGCGGTGCCGCGCTTCTCGACGAGCTCGATGCCGATCGTCTTGAGCAGGTCGCTCGGCGAGGTGCCGCCGACCTGGATGACGACGCTGTCGTTGGCGATCCGCAGCACGCCAGCGCTGGTGCGCAGCATGACGTGATCCGCCGCGATCCCGGCGTGCAAGAGGACGGCCGCCAGCATCGCGAGCGCGAAGAAGCGGTGCAGGCCACGCCACGACCGCATGAGCGCGGCCATGCCGGCCGAGCGGGCCTCGCCGGCGGCGGCGCGGTACAGCTCGCGGGCCACGTCGCGCAGCGCGCGTGACTGCGCGTCGACGGGCGGCAGCAGCCGCGAGAGCGAGGCCTCGCGCGCCTTGCCGGCCTTGCGCCACGCGGGGATCGCGACCAGGCTCCTCAGCATCGACGCGTTCGCCGGCACGGCCGGGCCCGGCAGCGCGTCGAGCGCGGCGGTCAGCTCGCCGCGGTGGCCGGGTAGCTCGACGTCCATCGCGTCGAGCGCGGCGCGGAGCCGGCGGCGATCGGCGGCGGGCGTGAGCGCGTACAGAAAGCGCCCGATGAGCCCGGTCACGACGACCACCGCGAGGCTCGCGGCCGCCACGATCGCGACCCAGTTGCGCAGCTGGAACGCCGAGTGGAACGATACGAACACCGCCGACAGCATCCCGGTGAACACGTGGATATCCAGCCAGAGCCGCATCGCCCCGAGCTTCGAGGACGCGAGCAGGCGGCGGATCAGGTAGCTGAGGTTCATCACCACGAGCAGCGCCGCGACCCAGCCATAGCCGTTGCCGTACAGCCCGACCGGGCGCAGGAGCTTGTGATCGGGATCGTACCGGCGGGCCTCGATCGACAGGCCGTAGTAGTGCCAGCCCCGATAGGCGAGCACCGCCGTGATGCCGAGGAGCACCAGCGTCAAGAGGATCGCGAATCCGGAGATCCGCTGTCGGCGCGGAGATACCGTGGTCATCAGCCCTTCACACGAAGGGTGCGTTTCGGCCGCTTTCCGCGTTCATGTGGTCCGGATCGTCCGGATCTGCGGGTTCCAGTTCAGGCTGAAAACCGCGCTCGGGGCCGAGCGGGCGGCGTGCTTCAGGGCGCGCCGCAGGCCAGCCACTCGCCGAGCAGCTGGCGTTCGGACACCGCGATGTCGCCGTTCTCGGGCATCGAATTGGTGTAAACGGCGGCGTCCAGGATGCGCGTGTTGTTCGCCTGGACCTGCGCCTGGGTCGACAGCTTGGGTGACTGCTGCGACCCGTGGCAAGACAGGCAGTTCTGGGTCATGAACGCCGAGCCGAAGTTGGCGTAGGTCAGGGTCGAGCTGGTCGGGCAGCTGACCGTGGAGATGCCGGTCGACGACCCCGAGGTGCCACAGCCGAGCAACAAACCAAACAACAGGTACTTCATCATCGCGGTAGAGTGAACGACCGCCCGCAGAGGTCAAGTTGCCATCGACGGAGACGACCAAAAAAA
>Ga0302322_100001130_pt1 | contig 21655 bp, 15 predicted proteins | sample Fen_T0_2_FD_203757 | JGI IMG/M metagenome (GOLD analysis project Ga0302322, IMG submission 203757) | Peat permafrost microbial communities from Stordalen Mire near Abisko, Sweden - Fen_T0_2 | ecosystem: Environmental > Terrestrial > Soil > Wetlands > Permafrost | place: Sweden: Abisko...
GCGCGGATGCCGTGGGCATGAGCACGGTGCCCGAGGCCATCGTGGCCCGGCAGCATGGGCTGAACGTCGCCGCCGTTTCGTGCATCACGAATCTGGCCGCCGGCATCAGCCCGGAAAAACTGTCGCACACGGAGGTCCTGGAAACCGCCGAACGCGTGAAGCAGCCCGGCGCGGCGCTGCTCAGGAATTTTGCCGAACTTTATGGCCATTAACAAACTTAAGCTGGTGCAGGCGGCGGCGCAGGCGCGCCACGGCTCGGTGTCGCCGTTTTCCCGATTCAAGGTGGGCGCGGCGCTGCTGACGAAAGCGGGGGAAATCATTAGCGGCGCGAACGTCGAGAGCGCCAGCTACGGCCTGACCTGTTGTGCAGAGCGCGTGGCGCTGTTCAAGGCGCTGACCGCCGGCCACCGGGATTTCACGGCGGTGGCGGTGGTGGCCCGCTGCCAGGGCGGGCCGATGCCCTGCGGGGCCTGCCGGCAGTTGCTGGCGGAATATGCGCCCGCCGCCAGGGTTTTTATCGTCGACAGTGCAGACCTGAAGACCATCCGGCAATTCAGCGTGACCGGCTTGTTGCCCAAGGCATTCCGTTTTATCTCTTTAGAAATTTGAAAAGCAGCCGATAAGTAGGAGTTTGATAAATTGCTTCCGTGATAAAACCTGAAGTCATATTTGCCCTGGAAAACGCGGCGTGGCCAGCTTTGCTGGTCGCGGGCGACGGCGCTGTCTTGATGGCCAACCAGGCGGCGAACAATCTCTTCACGAGTTCGCTGGAAGTCGATCCGCCGCAACTGGCCTCCATCTGGGCCCCGGAAAACGGCAACTCGGCGGCCGTTTTTTTGACCGAGTGGGAAAACTCCCGCCAGCCCCTGACGGAGCTGAAGTTTCGCCCCCCCACGGGCTCCGAAAAAACCTTTGCCACCGCCATTGCCATGATCGAAAACGATGGCAACAAGTGGTTTGTGTTTCAATTGCTGCCGCGAAATGTCACCGCGCCGCGCCCGGTGGAAACCGTCACCGAACTGCGCACCGGCCCGACCGGCGACGCCGCCCTGAAGCAGAAGCTGGACTGCGTGCTGCAACTGGCCCGCACGGTGTCGCTGGATTTCAACAACGCCCTCACCGGCGTGCTGGCGCACACCTCGCTGCTGCTGGGCAAGGCCGAGCCCGGGCACCCCTGGCGGCGGTCCCTGCTGGAAGTGGAAAAATCCGCCGCGCGCGCGGCGGAAATCGCCAGCGAACTGGCGCTGTTCAGCCGGCAGGAGAAGGAAGCCCGGCGCGCCCCGGCCGGCAATTTAAACGAGGTCGTGTCGCATTGCGTGGATGTGTTCCGCAATGCCCACGGCACCCGCATCACCTGGCGGCTCACGCCGGAACACGCGCTGTTCGAAGCCCGGTTTGACGAGGCCAAAGTGCAGCAGGCCCTGACCAAGGTGTTCGAGAATGCCGCGGAATCGTTCGGCGAGAAACAGCCGGGCGTGATCGCCGTGGAAACCCGCAATGTGGTGCTGACCGAGCCCACGCAGGACCGCAACGTGCGGCTCGCGGCGGGCAGCTATGCCTGCGTGGAGGTTTCCGACAATGGCGCCGGCATTGAAGCCGAAGCCATGCCGCGCATTTTTGAGCCGTTCTTCACCACCAAGCCGCCGCCGCACCGCGGGCTGGGCCTGGCCCTGGTGTATGGCATCATCACCAACCACAGCGGCGGCGTGGCCGTTTCCAGCCAGCCCGGCATGGGCACTTCCACCCGCGTCTACCTCCCCGCCGAAAAAAGCCGCATCCACGAAATCATCAAGACGGAAATGGGCCTGCGCGGCACCGGCACCATTCTGGTGGTGGATGATGAAAGCCTGTTGCTGACGATGGCGGAGACCATCCTGACGGATTTCGGCTACCGCGTCCTGGCCGCCAGCAACGGCCAGAAAGCGCTGGATCTGCTCGACCAGCCGGGCGTCGCGGTGGATCTGGTCATCACCGACCTGGTGATGCCCGGCATGGGCGGCCGTGAACTCATGGAGAAAATCCACCAGCGCGACCGCCAGCTGCCCATCATTTGCATGAGCGGTTATGTGGTGGCGGAAGATCAGCACCCCGGGGCCGGCTACCTGCAAAAACCCTTTACCACCTCCGATTTGCTGCTGAAAGTGAAGGCGGCCATGCCGGCTGGGGACAACGGTTGACTAAACGGCATGGTTTTGGTTAAATCTCCTTATGCAAATTGAAAGTTTAAAAGTTTTTTGCGACTTGGCTGAAACTGAAAGCTTCACCAAAGCCGCGCAGATCAATGCCGTCACCCAGTCGGCGGTCAGTCAGCAGATCAGCTCCTTGGAGCGCATCTTCAAGTCCTTGCTGATCGAACGGAGCAAAAAGAAGTTTCGTCTCACCCGCGAAGGCCAGGTGTTGTACGATTACAGCAAGCAAATCATCCAGACCTACGAATCGCTGCACAGCCAGTTGCAGGAATTGAAGGACATCATCTCCGGCACCATCCGGGTGGCCACCATTTATTCCATCGGGCTCCATGACCTGCCGCCGTACATCAAGCGGTTCATGAAAAGCTATCCGACCGTCAACGTCCACGTCGAATACCGCCGCGCCAACCAGGTGTACGAAGACGTGTTCAGCAACGTCGTGGACATGGGCCTCGTCGCCTATCCCGTCAAGGATTCCAAACTGGAAATCATCCCGCTGCGCAAAGAGCCGCTCGTGCTGATCTGCCATCCCAGCCATCCGTTTGCCAAACAAAAATCCATCAAGCTGAAAAGCCTCGTCGGCCAGAAGGTCATCGGCTTTGAGCCCGACATCCCCACCCGCAAGGCGCTCGACAAAATCCTCCGCGAATACAACGTCGAGGTGAAACACGTCATGGAATTCGACAACGTCGAAACCGTGAAGCGCGCCGTGGAAATTGACGCCGGCATCTCCATTGTCCCGCTCGGCACGGTCACCCAGGAAATCAGCAAGCAGACCCTGGCGGCCATCCCGATCGAAGACGGCGAATTCTTCCGGCCCCTCGCCGCCATTTACAAAAAGAACAAGGTGCTCTCGCCCGCCATGAAGCAGTTCCTGACCATCCTCAAGGACACGCTCAAAGATTCGACCGCGCAAGCCTGACCCGCTTTTCATTCGCCAACGGACGACGCTGCAAACGTCGTCCGTTTTTATTTTCCAGGCGCCACGCGGCCAGCCAGCCCCGCCATGATTGGCCGGACGTAGACGGGACCGGCAAGGTCCGTCCGCGCCGCGTGCGCCGTCCAGGCCAGCCACGGACACCCTCCTGATGGCGAAGCGCTTAGCCCACGTCCGGCTCGGTGACCACGCGGACCGACACGCGGAACGGCTCGATCATCACCCCGGGCAAATCCTCAGAAACAGGCTCCCCAATTGGGGCACCCAGGTCTGCGAAGAGCATGCCTCCAGCCAAAAACCGGTTCATTTTTGTGGAATTCGGCCGATAGGGATAAGACATTGCGGACACACACCACCAATTATCATGAGCCAACCCATCCTCATCGCCGACATCCAGCAATACGTTGCCACGCACTTGGAATCCGTCTTTGAAACCATGCTGTCAATGAAAGCCGTCCCCGCCCCGGCGGATGAACTGACCGGCGAACGCGTCACCGGCACCGTCGGCATGGCGGGCGAAAAAGTGACCGGCCTGGTGTATCTCCACCTTTCCGCTCCGTTTGCCGGCCAGGCCACGGCCGCCATGCTGGGCTTGCCCCCCGAAGAACCCCTCGGCCAGAGCGACATCAACGATGTCACCGGCGAGGTGACCAACATGATTGCCGGCGGCTTGAAATCCTGGCTTTGCGATCATGGCGCCCCGTGCGCCCTCACCACGCCCGCCGTCATCCGCGGCACCTCGTTTGCCATCACCGCCAAGCCCGGCGTGGAATATCTCCTGCTCGGTTTTGAATGCAACCAGAGCCGGGGGCTGATCGAAGTTCACGTCAAATTTAACTGACCGCCGCAACTGGCGGCCGCGCTCAGCCGCGCCGGATTTCCGAGCCTTGGAACCGGATCATGATCCGGTACACTTTTTTCGTCCGGCAGGTGATTTTGCCCGTTTCGAGATCCACCCGGTCCGGAATCTCAATCCGGTGGATGTCCACCGCGGCGTGATAGCCGCGCTCGGAAAAGACGTCAATCAACATGGCCAGCGCCAGCGGATCATCCAGCACCTTTTCCTCCGCGTTGATGTGGGTGGTGCCGGAAATCGCATGGCGCAGCACCACCGGAATGATTTTCTGCTCGATAAACACGACGACCTTGGCAAACAGCGCGCCATGTTCCAATTCGTAGCTGTCGAGCCGTTTCACCATCTCCTGCCGCGCGTGAATGACGATCTGGCTGGCCACCGGCACCCCCCGCAGGCGGTCCACCGTCCGCGCATCCAGCTCCAGCGTGCTCTGATATTCCAGCTCGTGCAGGATGTTTTCCTCCACCTCGCGGACCGGCCCCTGGGCATTGATGAAGTGGTAGTGGAAAATTTCCTTCAGTGATTGCAGCGCGTCCCACGTCTGCTCCTTGAACACGCGGTAGCGGCGTTTGGCCAGCGTTTCATCGTGGTCGGTCGGCCGGTCTTCCGGCACCGCCCCGTCGCCGGAGCGCGCGGCCGCCTCCATCAGGGCCTTGGTTTCGCGTCCGCGCTTGAGCTGGCGCGCCACGGATTCCTTCTCATCCACAAAGAGCACCATGATGTGGATCGTGGGCTGGCGAAAATGGATGCTGAGCGGCGTGTTGTAGTATTCCCGGCGCAGGGCGTTCATCTTGTCCACCAGGAGCTTCAAGCACTCCACCTGCACGTTGGTGCGCGGAAAACCGTCCAGAATCACACCATCCTTGAACTCGGCGCGCAGCAGCTCGCGCAGCACCAGGCGGATCACATCGCGGTCGCCGACCATGTTGCCGGCGTCCTTCAAGGCGCGCGCCTCGGGCGTTTTGAGCAGCGCGCTGATCACGATCGGCGGACAGGTCAGGCCGCGCACATTGGCGATAAAATTGGTGTTCGTGCCCTTGCCGGCGCCGGGGGCGCCGCCCAGCAGGATGATCTCCTTGGGAAAACGCATCTGCTCGCGGCCATACTCCGCCTCCAGCTCGCGCCAGATGGATTCAAAAATCAACTGGGCGTCTTTAATTTCAAGATCGTTCCGCTTGGTGGCCACGGGCGCCGTCGGCGGCAGGAGCGGCTCGGCAGGGTTGGTGCTCATCGGGGTGATAACTAAGGGGTGGCAGACAGCAAACCGTCACGCCCGCAACGCGGCGTTTCGCAAACCAGGTTTTTCTGTCCATTTCATCGCCCCCCAGTTTATGCCGCCGCAGGCCGCCGCCCAATCTTTTTCGGCGGGTTTGCACCCGGCCATCGCGGCCCAGGTCAAGGACCGGCCGGCACCGGTGGCGGCGCGCGCCCTTACCGCAGCCGCCGGATCAGCCCGTTGACCTGCTCATCCACCGCCCGGCGGCGGAGATCCAACGCATTCAGTTTCTTCACCGTTTCCCCCACGCTGGCCCGGCGCGGCGGAGGCTGCTTGCCCGGCTTGTCGGCGGCGAGCGGCAGGGGTTTCCGCTCGCCCAGATAGTCGGCCAGGGCCCGCCGGTAGCCGTCGGCCACCACGGCGTACACCGGGGCAAACCGCAATTGCGCCAGCTCCAAATCGCGCAGTTTGACCCGCAACACCTCCAACTGCTGCGCCGGCGTCAGGCTGCGCAGCGCGGCTTGCAGCGAAATCTCCTCGTGCACCGGCAGGGCATTGGCCACGTGCCGGACCGCCACGGACACGTTCAACAATTCCGCCAGCCGCGCGCCGCTGGCGGCCGGGGTCCAGCGCGGCCCGACCTCGCGCCGGGAAAAATTCACCACGCGCAGCGACCACCATTTTTCCACCTCCAGCGGCCGGCTGAAATCATCCTGGAACGCGGCGAAAAAAGCCGTCTGCCAGTTCGCGCACGCCGGCAGCCGCGCCAGCATCGCCCGCAGTTTGGCCGGGCCATTTTTCAACTGGAGCAGCTCACTGGTAAAAAGCTGGGCGCTGGCAAAGTAAACGCCACCGTCCGCCCCCGCCAATTGCGCCGGCTCCGGCCAGCTCAACTGCTGAAAGGTGAGCACGCTGGCATTGCGCAAGGTCTCCCGCACTCCCGCCAGCCCGTCCACGCCGCGCACATTGGCGTTCTGGCGGCTTTGCACCAGGCCGTCGATCGCTTTGGTGGGGGCGGATAAAGTGAGCTTGGTCGTGTCCACGGCCAGGATCTGCTGCGCCAGCCCGTCGGCCAGCCACGCGGGAATTTCCGGCGTCCGCCCGGTCGCCGGCTCGAGGCCCGCCAGTTGGATCAGCAGCACCGCCGCGATCGTCCGGGTGAAACGCTGGGCGGAAAGCAGGTTCGGCAGTTCCACCCGGTATTGCCACACCTGCAAAAAGGGCTGGACCTGAATGCTCACCCCTTCCGTCAGGGACTGGGCCGGGCGCAGCACCATGAAAACTTTCGAGCGCCAGCCCGCATTCGCCGGCACCTGAAGCTCCTTGGCGAGCGCCTGCTTGACCCGCTCGGCCGAAACGGCCGTCAGCATCGGCTCCAACCGCAGCCACGCCGGGTTGGTCGCGATTTCCGGCGACCACGCCAGACGCGAAATACCGTCCACCGCGCTCACCACAAACTGGCCGGAAACACTGCTGGCGGAATGGGGAAGGTCCCCGCCCGGCTGGGCGAACGTGGGGATGACCGACAGGAGCAGTCCGCAAACCAGTACGCCGAACTGCCGCACCGCGTTCATTTTTTGGCTGCTTTGGCCGCCGGCTTCGCCTCGGCTTTGGCGGCGGGCTTGGCTTCAACTTTGGTCTCCGCTTTGGCCTCGGTTTTGGCCGCCGGCACGTTCACGTCCTTTTTGGCGGAATCTTTGTAGCCTTCGCTGCGATAGTCAGTGATGTAGAAACCACTGCCTTTGAAGATCAGCCCGGCACCCGCGCCGACCTTTTTCTGAACCTTGCCCTTGCCCCACTTTTTCCGGCCGCAGACCTCCTTGGGGCAGATCTTCAGCGGGGGGGCGGACATGGAGCGAACCAGCTCAAACTCGTGTCCGCATTTTTCACAGACGTATTCGTATGTCGGCATGGCAGCACGCGGGAATGAAATGAGCGTGCCAGCTTAATGCGCTGCCGGAACGTTGGTCTGACCCAACGGCGGAATCACCCGCACCGAACCATCCGAACCCACTTCCACATTGAGATCGTAAGCCCCCGGCCGGGTGGGCGGGGTCGGCACCGACTTGGGCGGCGGGCGCTGGAGCAGTTCGGCACCCTTTTTGCCGCTGTTACCGCGGTCATACTTGTCCAACTCCACGCGCTTGGCCACAAACTGCTCGGTGCGGATCTTGTGCACTTGCACGCGCAATTCGTCCAGATCATTGAACTGGTGTTCGATTTCCGCCCGCTGGGCGAGCTGCTTCTGGAGTTCTGACTGGAGAAACGCATTGTTGACTTCCGCCGTGGCAAGCTGGTTGCTGGTTGCATCCACCAACCCGTTCAACTGCACCAAAATGTTCGTCATCTCGATCGCCCGCTGGTCCAGCGCCTTGTTTTGCCGCTCCAAATCCGTCACCTGGGTGTTCAGCCCGGTGACCTGCGTATTCAGGCTGTCCACCTGGGTGCGCGCCGTGGCCAGGGATTCCTTGGTGCTGACGAGCGTGGCGCTGATCTCCGTCAGATTGTTCGACAATTGCAGCATGCTGTTCGACAACTTGACGATATCCTCACCGCTCTTCACGAGCTGGGTGCGGCTGCTGGCCAGGTCATTGGTCAACGCCAGATTGACCTGCCCCAGCTCATCAATCTGCCGGCTCGCAGTCTGCACTTGATTGGAGTAATCAAATATCTTGCTAACATCAGTGGTGTGCTGCTCCTCCGCCTGCTTCTTGGTGGCAAACAAAGCGATGACCAGCGCCAGGCTGGCGACCGCCAATACAATGATAGCAACTTTAATTTTCATAGCTTCTCCAATGTGTCCGGCTTAAACCGTTTTGGCAAGTGTGGTTACTTGGTGTTTTCAGGCGCCACCGGCGGGGCGTCCTGCATCGCCTGCAATTTTTCGTCGAGCGCCTTCAAGGCCGGATCCAAAATTTCCACGCCCCCGTCGGCGCGGAGCTTCTTCAGATAGGCCGGCGCCACGAGTTTGATCTTTTCCGCTTCCACGGCCTTTTTGCAAATGCCGGCCACGGTGTCATTCACTTGCGGGATGGTGTCGTCGTAAGCGAATTTCTTGGCCGCCGTCTTGTCCAGCAGCTTGATGACGTGAAAACCGTAGGCGGTGGTGATGACTTCGCTGACCTGGTTGCTGCTCAGGGCAAACGCGGCGGAATCAAATTCCGGCACCATCTGGCCGTGCGGAAATTCCGGCAGTTCGCCGCCATTTTCCTTGGAGCCGGGGTCTTCGGAGTACTGCTTGGCCAGCGTGGCGAAATCTTCCCCCGCCAGCACGCGCTTGCGGAGATCCTCGATCTGCTTGCGCTTCGCCGCAATCGTGTTCGTCGACAGCGGCGAACGGCTGGCCGTGTCAATCGTCAGCAACAGAATGTGCCGGGCATGCGCCAGCTCGGGCTGCTCAAAATCGGCCGAATGCTTCACGTAATAATCCTTGGCTTCCTCCTCCGTCGGCTTCACGTTCAATTCCCGCTTCAGCGCCGCCTTGGCCACAGCCTCCTGCAAGGCCTTGCCGCGCAGTTCCTTGACGGTCATGCCCACCGCTTTGAGCTGCCGGTCAAACGCCTCGTCCGAGCCAAACCGCTTGAGCAGGTTCGTGTATTGCGTGTCCGCATCCACCTGGCCCGCCGCCCGGTCGGCATCCGTTGCCTTCTGCACCAGCAACTGGATGGTGAGCAATTGGTTCAGCACCTCGCCATCAAAACCTTCCGGCAGCCGCTGGCCCTGCGCCGCGGCATTCGCCTTCGCACCGGAAAGCACCTGGTCCAGCTCGCTGCGCTTGATCTCAAAGCCCTTGCCCTTCACCACCACGGGATCGCCAAACAACGCCTTCATGTCCTCGGCGGTGGTATTCGTGCCGACCGCAGCCGCCGGAGCAGCAACGTTGGCGGTGGCCGCCGAAGCGGAAAGCACACCGGCCATCAGCGCGGCGTAAACAGACAATTTTAATTTCATTTTGGTCAATTGGACTGCCAAGTTTCGTATTGGTTCAAAAAACGGGTTATAACCTTACCACTTTCACATTGCTGATGTCAGGGTCTTTCTGAAGCTCCTCCAGCACCGCCGCCGAGGGCGCGCTGTCGAGGTTCAGCACCGTCAGCGCCAGACCGCCCGCCGTGTCGCGCGTCAGGCTCATGTTGGCGATGTTCACCTTGTGCTTCGCCAGCACCGTGCCCAGGTGGCCCACAATGCCGGGCTTGTCCGTGTTGTTGAGCAACAGCAACGTGCCCGTCACCGGAATCTCCACCGGCGTGCTGAACAGCCGCACAATGCGCGGATTGTTTGGCGAACCGAAGAACGTGCCGCCCGCCGAAACCACTTTCTTGTCCGAGCTGAACACCTGCACGTGCACCCATTCGTTGAACGTCACCGGCTCGTCGGATTTCTTTTCCTCCACCGTGATGCCGATGCTCGCGGCCGCCGCGCGCACATTCACGTTGTTGACATCCTTCAAATTGCTGCCGGTCAGGAAACCGCGCAGAATCGCGCGCGTCACCGGATCGGTGTTCGGCAACTGGCGGGCATTGCCGCCGTAAGTCACATAAATGCGATCCGCCGTGGCCGTGGACAATTGCGAGAGCAGTTTGCCGAGCGCTTCGCCCAGCGGCAGGTACGGCTGCACCTGTTCGTAGGTCTTCGCATCTAGGTACGGCAGGTTCACCCCGTTGCGCACTTCCCCCGTCAGCAGATAGCCCGCGATGACTTCCGCCACCTCGATGCCGCATTTCTCCTGCGCCTCCTCGGTGCTCGCCCCCAGGTGCGGCGTCAAAATCAAATTCGCCTGCTTGCGGTACGGATGGTCCGCCGGCAGCGGTTCCACCGCAAACACGTCCAGCGCCGCCCCCGCCACCTTGTTCGATTCCAGCGCGGCAATCAGGTCGGCCTCGCAAATGATTTCGCCCCGGGCGCAATTCACAATCTTCACGCCGGGCTTCATCTTCGCGAACGCGCCCGTGTTCAGCATCTCCTTCGTTTCCTTCGTCACCGGCATGTGCACCGTGATGAAGTCCGCCACGCGATAGACCGCGTCCAGATCCGCCGCAAACTCGGCACCCACCGCGCGCGCGCGGTCTTCCGTGAGATACGGATCATACGCCACCACCTTCATGCCAAACGCAATCGCCCGCTTGGCCACTTCCGTGCCGATGCGGCCGAAGCCGAGCACGCCCAGCGTCTTGCCCTGCAGTTCCACACCTTGAAATAATTTGCGGTCCCACTTGCCCGCCACCATCGTCGCGTGCGCCTGCGGCACCTTCCGCGCCAGCGAGAGCAGCATCGTGAAACTGAGCTCCGCCGTGGTCACCGTGTTTCCGCCCGGCGTGTTCATCACCACCACGCCATGCTGCGTGGCCGCTTCCACATCCACGTTGTCCACCCCCACGCCGGCGCGCCCCACCACCTTCAATTTCTTCGCCGCCTCAATGACCTTCTTCGTCACCTTGGTTTCCGAACGCACCACCAGCGCCGTGGCGTCCGCCACCAGCGGAATCAGTTCCGCCTCCGACAACCGCTTCGGCAGCACGACAACGTTGAATTCAGGGCGCTGTTGTAACAGCGCGATGCCTTTGGGCGATACTGGGTCGCAGATGATGATTTTCATGTTGGTTCCAAAAATGGAAAGCCAGTCTAGGGGTCCCGCGAAGTTTGGTCAAACAGTGAAAATCACAATGAATTTCCATGCATAAAATATGAAAAACTACTCTACCCGCCGCCTGCGCTCCCCGCCTTCCCCGTCGCGGGGGAAAAGCGGGCCGCAGGCCGGCGCGGGAGGGGCCACGCGCTTCAAATCCTTCAGCCCGGCATCGACGGCTGCCATCCGGCCGCGCCGGGCCCTCCGTGAAAAATACGTCCGCCGCCAAAGTCGTTGTCGGAACGGCCCCGCCGGCGGCGGCGCTTCCCCGGGCACCCTTAATACTTGGACGACCAGTTCATGCGGGTGAGCTTCTTCAACATCGGGGTCAGCGGTGGCAGTTTGTTGGGATCCGTAAAGTTGAAATCAAAGCCCCACTCACGCTTGGGCGGCTGATAATAGGTGCCAGTGGATCCCCACCGATTCGTGGCATAGATACTGGGAAACATCACAACAATGGAACCATTGTAGGTGTTTGTTACGCCGCTCCAGTCTTCCAGATAACGGATAAAATTCTCCACCCCACCGCTATAATAATTGCCCGTGGACTGGACAATCCCCTCCAGGCAGGCTGCGTTGACGGTCGTGGGAACGGGAGCAGCACGTGAACCCAATGACATGCTGCTGTCGTAGGTATCACGCCAACTGGACGAGAGAATGGTGATGGAGTCGCCCATTAAGGCCGCCGGATAGGTGTTGGCCGTATTGCCGCCGGACGAAACCAGCGTAGGGCTTTGCTGCTTGTTGTAATGACCCAGCACGTAAATCGGCATCGGTGTCGCCACGGTCAAGCCGTAGGAATTGTTCAGTTGAATGCCGTTCACCACCCGCACGGCCGGGAGGGTGCTGAGGGTCCGGGGCACGCTGTTAAAGACCCAGATGCCATCAATCGTATGGCCCATGTGTTGTCTGCAGGTGAAATTATAATTGCTGCCCCCATTGGGGGAGGTGTCGGCCAGCCAGGCATTGAACAGGCCCACATTGATCTGCACCGCCTGCACCGTATCGCTCTCGCGGTAATCGTAGAAATCCTCGTTGGTGACAAACGTCCAACCGGCGTAAAAGATGTTTGTTCCCAGCCCAAGCACATTGGGAGCGATGTAGTTTGTTGGTGGATACGTATACCTGCCAGCCACATTGGTAATTATGTAAAAATTCGGTTTGAGCGGGGTCAAATAATTTGCGGGAGTCGTACGATCTTGAAACCAAATGCTAATGTTGGTCCGGCCGAAGCTATAAGCGGGGGATACGCCAGAATTAGTACCACTGACACAATTGGAAATGATGATATCAGCACCATTGGCCAGAAAGATCAGGCCGTTGGTGGAGTAGGCGTCGCTGGTACCCATGGCATAGGTGCTGGGCGGAATGTTCAGCATGGCTTCGACGTTCGTGGGATTGCTGTTGGTGCCACCGATGGGCATGGTCAACCTGGTGTTGTTGGACGTTGGCTGCCCGGTGAGATCAAAGTGAGGGGGGGCCGAGCTGTCAGTTTTGTTGCCGCAGAATGGATCAATGGTGCTGGTATCGGCGGTGTTAACGGCCGAAACCGTATCATTAAAGGTCAGATTAGCCGTGCCCGCCCAAAGCCCGGCATTGGACCATACCGGACCTTTGACGACCATGGTGGCACCGGGATCAATCTCCAGGTTCAAGTTGTAAAAAATGGCGTATTGAAAAACCGGGACGGTGCTGAAATTAATAATCATGCTGACCGTGGCCGGAACGCAGTAGGGCTGGCCCACCGGCGTGGCCGTGGCCACGTTGGTCCAAAAACAAGGGTACCCGCGCAAATTGGGATATTGTGAGCCAACTGGTTGCAGCACGCTGAGCGTCTGGCCCTCAAACACCGAGATGCGGTTGGTGACGCCGGCAACGTCGCTGAAAACATATTTCACCGGCCAGTTGGACTGGTTCACCTGGATGGAGGCATAGTAAACCGCGCTCGTCAGGCTCTGGGCCAAAAAGTCGCGCTGCATGGTCGCCAAGGCTAATTCAGTGGCCGCCTCGGCCGCCGCCTGGCTCGAAGTGTACTGGTTGTTACGCTGGATGATGCGCGTGTTGGTAGACACCCAGCTCAACATGCCGGAAAAAATCAACACCACAGTGGCCAGAAAGATCATGCTAATAACCAAGGCGTAAGCCTGGCGCTGGCGGCGGCGGGGCGAAAATTGAGTTTGCATAAAAAGGTTTCCTCGGTTCAATCAATCAATCAGACGGGCGGTGACCCGCGTCATCACAGTGTAAGAGCTATAGGCGTTGGCCCCCACGCCCCCCACATAGCCGATCGGGTATTCCCACTGGTAAAAGTCCAGTTCCATGCGGATAATGCGATTGGCCGAGTCATTGTACAGGACGTTCTTCATGCAATCTTCCGCAGTAAAGACCACCTGGTTCGTGACGTAGTTGGCGACTATTTTTCGGTTGGTGTAGTTTTCGGTGCTGTAGGCCACCTTTAGGACATTGGTTGTAGAATCAGACTGTAAATAGTAGATCGCATAACAGTACGCGTAAGGCGAAACCTGGTTCGAGTACAAGCAAACGCGCAATGCCGACCCGGCGTTTTTATTGGCGTTCCCCGTGAGTTGGAAGGTGCTCGGGTCGGAAGGCGTGCTGCAATTGCCGATGTCGACGAATCTGGCCCCATGCACATCTTCCCGGATTTGATTCAGCGCCTTGAGCGCCGCCCCGGAAGCGGACAACTTGGTCCCCGACAAGGTATAAACGCGCAAGCCAAAAATCTGCAAGGTCACCAAGGCGCCTACAAACAGCACGCAAAAGATGAACACACTGAACATCATCTCCACCAAGGTGAAGCCGCGGCGGCGGCCACCACCCACCCGGAATTTGGGATTAAATTTCATTGGGTAGACGCCCTTATTGAGATGACGGTGTTGGTGCAAAGTTTGCCGGTCAAAGGGAAACCCCAGACACAATCGGAACGGATCTGCCGCACGGGCGGTGTCTGGGAAATCGTCTGAATGCTGATATAATTGGTCACGTAAATATTTGTGCCGGTGCAAGGTACGTCCAGCCAGCAGTTGGTATCCATCACCGGAACCAGCACCCCAGCGGCGTTGGTGGTGTCCGGCCATTCATCACCCGTTCCCAGTCCGCTGGAGTAGGTCGACAGCGGCTGCGCATCCCATTGGGCGGACCGCGCACGCTCAAGTCCTTGCAAGGCAATCGACTGGGCCGCCAGCGACCACGAACTCGACAGTGCCAGCCGGTTGATCTGGCCATAGCCATAAATCACCCCCGACATCACCACGGTGAGAATCGCCAACGACATAATCACCTCAATCAAGGTAAAGCCGGCGCAGCTTTCCTGCTTTTGGGTTGTTGACAGACGTAAATTCATAAAATCACGACACTCGCCGCAAGGAGGTTTAAGCAAACCGTATGCCAAATGCAACACTTCATATATCTACTAAATCAAGGTAAACCGGCGACCAATCCCACCATCCCATGTCTCGCAACATGACATTTTTGTCTCATCCGCCTAATAAACCCGGCACGGCGGCGCCTTGGCAAAAGTCGTTTCCCGCAAGTAGATTGGCATCAATTGGTCGCCGGGCACAAAGTCCACCCGGTCGGCCGCCAACCGGGCCACCATGGTGGCGCTCGGGAACAGCACCCGGTCAGCCGCCGGGCCAACGCACATTTCCCCGGCCGCCTTCCGCGACGCCACCCCGGCCGCTGCGACAATCGCCAACGGCGCAAGCTCTTGGCGGCCAAGGGGCGAAAGCTCCCACGTCGCCAGGTAAAACTCGCCGCGCTGGGCATCCAGCACCACATTGACGCGGCCAAAGATCTGCGCGGCCTGCGCCTGGGCTGCCAGACATTCCGCACTGCTCACGCCGAGCAACTGCACCCCCCGCGCCAGTTGCCAGCCTTGCGCCACCGCAATCGCGGCGCGAATCCCGGTGTAGCTGCCCGGCCCCACCCCCACCGCAATGACCTCCACGGCCGCCGGGGCCAGACCGGCCTGTGCCAGCACCTGGCGGATCAGTGCAAAGGCGTTCGTCACCCGGTAGCCGCCAGTTTCCACCGCTTCGGCCAGCACCTGGCCGTCGCGCGCCAGTGCCACGCTGCGTTGCTCCGAGGAAAATTCAAGCGCCAAAATCGTCATAAATAATGCTTCGCTCCGTCTCGCTGAGGATTTCAAGCTTCACTTCCGCCCAGCGGCCTTGGGCGACTCCTTCGGCTCCTTTTTCCCCGGCTGTTTGGAGCCGTTCCGCCCATTCCAGCACCGCCACGCCATCGGGCGAGAGAAATTCATCGATGCCGGCCGAAAACAGTTGCCCCGGCGTTTCCAGCCGGTACAGGTCGAGGTGAAACAGCTTCAGCCGTCCCCCGCCATATTCATTTACCAGCGTAAAAGTGGGCGAATGCACCCGGCTCGTCACCCCCAACCCGCGCGCCAGGCCGCGCACAAACTGCGTCTTGCCCGCACCCAGCTCGCCGCTCAACCCCAGCACCTGACCGTGCGCGATCACCCGGCCCAGCCGCTCGCCGAGGGCTTCCGTATCAGCGGGACTATGGGAAATGAAAGTGGGCATGACAGAACCGGCAAAAATTCAGCCGGTCTCAATTTGCCAACGGCGATGGTTCGGGCAGGCCGGTCAGGGTAAGGAACGATGGTTTCATGCCGCACCACCTTAAGCCAAGTCGACCATCCAGCACAAGTCAGCACCACGCGTGCGGCGGGCGACCATCTGCGCCAACCGGCTGGCCCGGCGGGGTTAAAATTGGGTTTGATTTGGGTCTTATTGGGTTTGTTTTCAACTTTTCGTTTTTCGTAAATTCACCGCATATTGCTTGAATAAAGCGACTTGCTTTAAAAATAATTTGGGTTTGTTTCGCCAATTTTAATCTTTCGGCGGAGACCTCCAAGGTTGGAGGAACGAGGCGATCTTCCCACGATCGGCGGCACCACGGGCAGCGGCAGGAGCTGAGGTCAGAATCGTATTCACAACGGGTGGACTATAATATCCACCCTGCCGTTGGTGGAAGGCCGGCAAATACCACGGTATTTGGCGGCTAGCCGGGAAATACCGTGGTATTTGCCGGGTAGCAGCCAGGGCGTGGGCCGCCGCCGGAAGATATTTTTATCCTCCGTGAAACCCTGACCAGCGTTGCTGCCCCCCCCCACGACTAACGAACCGCCCCATCCTCCCGGCAAAATTTGCCCCCCAATACCAACGCCGGACTGCATTAAATCCACCCATTTGTTGGCGGCCGGTTCTTAATCTTCCCTTAACCCACCACGCGCTAGGCTCCAAAACATTCACCATGCAACGCGCCATGAAAAACCTGCTTGCCGGCCTGTTCACCACCCTCGCCCTGACGCTGTCCGCCACCGCCCAGGTGGTGATCAGCGAGATCCATTACCATCCGGTCGAGGAGCCGGTGTTTAATACCGATGGCACGCCCGCCTTGTACCTGACGAACGACGTGCACGAGTTCGTGGAAATCCAGAACACGAGCGCCGGCCCGGTGGATTTGTCCGGCTGGAAACTGGCCGGCGGCATCAGTTACACATTTCCCACGAACACCACGGTGAACTCGGGCGGCTATTGCGTCATCGCCAAAAACCCCGCCCGCCTCGCCACGGTTTATGCCCTGGCGGCCACCAATGTGCTGGGACCTTACAGCGGCTACCTGGCCAACGGCAGCGACACGGTGCGCCTCAAAAATGCGGCCGATGACACGGTGGACGCGGTCACCTACGATTCCGCCTTTCCCTGGCCGCAAGCGGCCGATGCGCTGGGGGCGCAGGACCGGTTCACCGGGTTGACCTCCACGAATTACCAGTACAAGGGCCGCTCGCTGCAACGGGTCAGCACCACCTGGCCGGCCGGCGATCCGGCGAACTGGCTGGCCTCGCCGCTCACCGGGCCGACGCCGGGGGCGGCCCAGTCGGTGACCCGCGCGATTCCCAAGCCGGTGGTCATCGCCTGCTCCGCCGTGCAACTGACAAACGGCGCCACCATCATCCGCTCCAACCAAACCGTCACGGTGAATTGCACCTACTCGGCCACCAACAGCCTGGGCAATGTGGTGCTGGAATATTTCGTGCAAAACGTGAACCTCACCAACCAAGCCCACACGGTGGTGGCGATGACCAATGTCAGCGGGGCGACTTACACGGTCAACCTGCCCGGCCAGACCAACCGCGCGCTGGTCCGCTATCGCTTCAAGGCGGATCGCGGCGACGGCTTGGAAGTGGTTTCGCCGCGCGCGGACGATCCGCAAATCACCCCCGTCGGCACCAACAACGCGCTCGAAGCGTGGTGGGGATATTTCGTGACCCCGGTGCGCACCACCACCAACGCGGCCATTTACGATCTTTACGTTGCCACCGCCTCGCTCCGGACCATGAGCAACAACATCTCGCAATCGCCGAACCGCACCACCACGACCACGGCCCTGGGCCTGCCGCGGGATGTGCCGTATGTGGCCGCCAGCGCGCCGCAGTGGAACGGCACGGTGCCCGGCGTGTTTTGCTGCGACGGCCAGGTGTGGGACATCCAGATCCGGTACCACGGCAGCAAATATCACCGGGCGGCCTCCAACCATTCCTACAAGCTCCATTTCCCCGGCCACCAACCGTTCAACGATCAGGCCTCGTGGTTTGAAACCCTGCACGGCATTGAATTTATCGAGGCCCAGAAGCTCAACCGCCTGCTGGGCCTGCCCGCCTCGGAGATGCGGCAGGTGGAATGGTGTTTCAACAACAGCAGCACCAACGAAATTCACGGGGAACAGGGTGAGTACGCCGGCGAAATGCTGGACGCCTATCACAAGCTGCAAGAGCAGTTGAATCCGGGCACGGACCGGGAGGAAACCGGAGAACTTTACAAGGACGTCGGCAACCGCGACACCTCCCAAAACAATCTGGAAGGCCCCTACACACGCGGCGATGAAGCGCCGCTGGCAGCCAACAGCGGCTGGACGCAGCTCCAGCGTTATGACTGGACCTTCACGCTGCAAAACAACAGTTGGAAAGGCTCCAAACCGGTGCGGGATCTGATCGAAGGCATGTGGACGGCGCGCGGCGACTCGCCGTCGACGCATAATTTCTCCAGCAACGCCACCTCGCTCGCCAGCGCCCGGGCCTGGTTCACCAACAACTGGAACCTCGAGCAAACGATCACCTCCATGGCGCTGCTGGAATGGATGAGCATCTGGGATGACGCCGCGCAAAACCATTTTTTCTGGCGGCGGGCCAACGCCAAGTGGACACGCCTCGGCTGGGATTATGACAGCGTGATGTCCAGCACCAGCACCGGCATGGGTGGCACGACCAGCCAGACCATCTACGGCGGCGAATATGGCGCGACCACGGTTTTCGACGGCGTGAACTGGTGGAAGGACACCTTCTACAAATGCTTCCGCACCGAATTCAACCAGCGCCTCTGGGAGCTGAACAATTCCTTTTGCGATCCGACGAATCTCACCGCCCTGGGCCTGACGCGGGCGGCCAGCTTCGCCGCCGCCCGGCGCACTTACATCAATACGCAACTGTCCGCCCTCGGCACCTATTACAAGCCGGCGCGGCCGACGAACACCTATCCCGTGAACGGCGGTGCCGTGGTCAGCGCCACCAATCTGACGACCAGTGCCTATGGGCATCCGCAGTCGGCCGCCCACTACGCGACCCTGTGGGAAATCCGCACCGCCGCCGGCAATTACGAAGAACCGCTGCTGCGCCTCACCACCACCAACAGTTGTCTCACCAACTACCCGATCCCCTTTGATCAGCTCACCTACGGCCAGACCTACTACTGGCGCGCCACCCATCTGGACACAAATTACCATCCTTCCATCGTCTCGGCGGAAACCAGCTTTAGCTGGGGCACCACCAACGCCGCGGCCGGCGTGCTGGTGTTGAATGAAATTCTCGCCTACAACCGCAACACCGTGCAGAACGGCACGGAGTATCCTGATTACATCGAGCTGAAAAACAACGCCGCCACCAACCTGCTGCTCACGGGTTACTCCCTGACGGACAATGCGCTGAATCCCACGAAATACATGTTCCCTGCCGGCACCAGCATTGCCGCCGGCGGCTACCTGCTGATCTGGGGCGACAAAGACACCAACGCCGCCGGCCTGCACTGCGGCTTCGGGCTGGATGCCGACGGCCAGACCCTCTTGTTGATGCAGGGCACCAACACCATCGTGGACAGCGTCAGCTTTGGCCCGCAGGCCCCGGATGTTGCCATCGGCCGCATGGTCAACGGCACCGGCGGCTGGCAGGCCAACACGCCGACGCCGCTCACGGCCAATGCCGCCAAAACGCTGGGCGCGAGCAGCAACCTGCGGGTCAATGAATGGATGGCCGATCCCGCCTACGGTGACGACTGGTTCGAACTGTATAACACCGACACCAACGTCGTGGCGCTCGCGGGACTGTGGTTAAGCGACACGCCCGCCACGCCGATGATCACCGCCATTCCGGCGCTCTCGTTCATCGCGGGCAACGGTTTCACCAAATTCTATGCCGACGGCAGCGACAACGGCAACGCCCACGCCAACTTCAAGCTGGCCAAGAGCGGCGAAAGCCTGGTGCTCACCGCCGCCAACGGCGCGACCACCATTGACACCATCACGTTCAGCGCCCAAACAACCGACCTTGCACAAGGCCGCCTGCCCGACGGCGGCAGCGCCATCGTCACCTTTACCAACACCGCATCGCCCGGCTACAAGAACTGGGCCGCCGCCCCGGTTTACCTGAACGAAGTCATCGCCAACGCGTCGTCCCCGCTCGAAGATGCGGTCGAAATTTACAATCCCACCGCCAGCGCCGTCAGCGTGGGCAACTGGTGGTTGAGCGACGACCTGCTCGCGCCCAGGAAATACCAGATCCCGGACGGCACCACCGTCGCCGCCGGCGGCTATCTGGTGATTTATGAAAACACCCTGACCGCCGGCAGCGTGCCCTTTGCCTTGAATGCGCGCGGCGATGAACTCCTGCTTTCCGCCGTGGATGCCGCCGGCAACCTCACCGGTTACGCCTCGCTGGTGCGCTTTGGGGCCTCGGTGGAAAACAGCTCCTTTGGCCGGGTGGCGGCCACCGGGCTCAACTGCTCCTCCGGCGGCGCGGAATTCTGGCCGCTGACGGGCCACACCTTCGGCCAGGATAATCCCGCCAGCGTCGCCGTCTTCCGCACCGGCACCGGTGTCACCAATGCCCTCCCAAAAGTCGGGCCCATCGTCCTCAACGAAATCATGTATCATCCGCCCGACCTCACGAACATCACCGCCACGGCCACGAATGTGACGGACGACACGTTTGATGAATATGTGGAGCTTTACAACCTCGCCACCAACACCGTGGATCTGAGCGGCTGGCGTTTCAAAGGCGATTCGGAATTCACCTTTGCCACCAACACCACCCTGGCGGCCGGCGGCTATCTGCTGCTGGTCAGCTTTGACCCGGCCACCAACGCCGCCACCACCGCGCAGTTCCGGGCGGCCAACAGCGTGGCGACCACCGCACTCTACGGGCCGTATTCCCAGCAACTGGCGAACAGCACCCACGACGTGGAAATCGCGTTCCCGACCAATGTCGGCGGCGCCACCGCCTACGTCCTGGCGGACAAAGCGGAATACCGCGACCTGTCGCCGTGGCCCACCGCGCCCGATGGCAAAGGCAAATCGCTGCAGCGCACCAATCTCACGCTGATTGGCAACAGCGCGGCAACCTGGACCGGGGCGGCCCCGACCCCCGGCCGGATCAATGCGGGCCTGAGCACCAACGCCATCGCCATCACCACCGCCTCGCCATTGACGGGCGGCGTGGTCGGCACCCCTTACACCAACACCTTCGCCAGCAGCGGCGGCACCAGCCCTTACACTTGGACGCTCACCGCCAGCACGGTCCCCGGCCTCACGCTTTCGACGGCGGGAATTTTGAGCGGCACGCCCACGGCGGCGGGCACGAACAGTTTCACCGTACAGGTGACCGACAATGACGGCGCCACCGCCAGCAAAAGCTTTACGCTCGTCATCGCCAGCACAGCCTTGAACATCAGCACCAGTCCGGCCCTGCCCGGCGGCACGATGAACACGGCCTATTCGCAAACGCTCGCGGCCGCCGGCGGCACGGCTCCTTATACTTGGAGTCTCGCCAGCGGCACCCTGCCCGGCGGGCTGACCTTGAACCCGGCCGGCGTCCTGGGTGGCACGACCGCGACCAATGGCAGTTACAGTTTTACGGTGCAGGTGCTCGACAGCGGCAATTTGGTGGCGGCCAAGACCTTTACCCTCACCATCGTTGCCCAGGCGTTGACCATCACCACGCTCACGCCGATGCCGGGCGGCCAGCAGGGCGTGGCCTATGCGCAGGCACTGACGGGCGCGGGCGGGATTGCGCCCTACACTTGGAGCGTGGCGGGCGGCACGCTCCCGCCGGGACTGGCCTTAAGCAGCGCGGGCGATCTCGCCGGCACCCCGACCGCGCAAGGCACCTTTAACTTCACCGTGCAACTGGCCGACAGCACCAGCAACACGATCACCAAGGCCCTGGCCATCACCATCGCCCCCCCGCCGCTGGTCATCAGCACCGCGGTGCTGGCGGATGGCACCGTGGGCGTCGCGTATGCGCAAACCCTCGCCGCGCTCGGCGGCACGCCCCCGAATACCTGGAGCGTGACGTGGGGAAACCTGCCCGGCGGGCTGGGTTTGAGCAGCGCGGGAATTCTCAGCGGCACCCCGACGAATTACGGCACGTTCAGCTTTATCATTCAGGCGGCGGACAGCGGCGGTTTGACGGCGGCACAGATTTACACCTTGGACATCGCCAACAGCGTCCCGACCATCA